>OHBQ01000332.1_pt1 | contig 21403 bp, 21 predicted proteins | sample 1577401 | NCBI WGS metagenome assembly OHBQ01 (sample SAMEA3879581, study PRJEB24766) | human gut metagenome | biome: human-associated habitat; feature: feces | place: USA | collected 1985/1987
ATCTAAGTGCTATCAGAACATTCTTATTTCTGGCATTGGCAGGATTCTTTGGACGATTGCTCATCATCAGCCGCTCTGTTTTTGTCAGGATCACATTGTCCTCAAACTTTGGTGCAATAAACGGCTCAATATCTTTTGCCGTTCCCCAACGAGCAGAACCGTACTCAACATTGTGCCGGTACTTCTTTGCGTTTTTGCCTTTTAGATAGACAGCCAGCCGAAGTCCTGCGCCGCAGAGAATACCAATCAGCAAATCCAACGGGTGAAAGCTGGGCAGCGGATTGTTCAGGGCTATCGGAAGGGCATGAAAAAAGCTGAGGATTTTCGCAGATGAATCTGCACCCTCAGCCAATCTCCATGCTTCTCCTAAATTCGTAGCGAACAATCCTACCAGAAAATACGGTAAATTCAGAATCAGGAGCTTTTTCATTTTTCTCTTATCCATCACAGATCACGCTCCTGTTTCTTCTCTCGAACCTTCTTCGGAATCGCTGCGACAATTTCCTTGAACTTCTTCAGCTGCGCCAGAACGCTCGGCTTTTCATTCTTGGTTAATGCCCTTGCCTGATGTTCCTTGCAGATTGCATCCAAGGCATCTGCATCTTTGGAACGGACAAAAACAAGAAACCGGGGAGGATCAACGGACTTATCTTTTCTTACGGCAAAGTCCACGCCGTACTTCTTGGCGAGCTTTTCAAAATCACGGATACTCTCTTTGTCGATCTCAACATTCGTAGCACCCTGATTCTGTCCCAAAAGCTGTTTCACGGATTGCTTTCCATGAACGGCAGGGTCTCGTGCCTTTTTCATCTTCACTTTTTCCCGGTGCTGCAAATACTTGCGGATACCGGCAATGATAGTGCGCCCCGTCAGCTTGGTTGTGCTGATCGCCAGGTTTACTGTCCTGTTTTCAACTTCTTCCTGCATGATTCATCACCTCCTGCAAGCAGTAGAGTGAACAGATTATCGTGCCATATCTCTGTGGTCGTAATACAGATTATCGTGCCATATCTCTGTGGTCGTAATACAGATTACCCTTGGCAACTGCGGCATGGCTGATAATCTTGATATTGCCAGCTTTCTGGTTATCCAGAGCCTTCTGATAACCCACATCGCTCAAATACAGGCGATTTCTTTCGCCTTTCCAACCGACAGGCGATTCATCGGTCAGCACATCGAAAATAATCATGTGCTTGGTGGCTTCATCAAATCGTGCCAAGTCCATATAGGTATGTCCCTGGTACTCCTTGGCACCATCCTGAATCCGCTTTCGCTCCATCAGCTCTCCAATCGTCGAATTTCTTTGCATAAGAACCTCCTTACAGAACATCTCGGTCAGGGTTACTTTTGTGGGGAACCGAATCAGCTTTGACAGGTGCATCTTCTTTCTTCACCATGTCATCCGGCAGGGGAAGTGCCATAATGCTACGCCCCATGCGTACAAAAGTCTCAGGCTGATGAAAATGTTCCTCAAACTGCTTCATCAGTTCCGGGGACAGAGAACAAAAATCATCCTTGCCCAATCCCACAACCAGAAAATCACCGGCGATAATGTCATAAATATCGCCGTCATCATCACGCAGCGCACGGTTCAGTTCTTTGCCTACGAGTTTACCTTCGTCGTGCATCACCAGTGCAACCGGCTCATTGAACGGATAAGTTGCCTCAATATCGCCACCTACGGCTTTCTGCAAATCCTCCAGCTCACAGCCGATCTGCACAGCCTGCGGATACATGAACGGCTTTACCAGCAACACATTCATGGTATCTGCCTGTTCTTTCTGAACCTCCCGTTCCTCGGTCGTGCCGAACGCAACACCGGTAAAGTTTTCGGAGTCCAGAATGTACTCCGAATTGTAATAAGCGGCTCTAACCTGTTCCTCTGCCGCATCGTGAGATTCTGCTTGCACCGTAACCGTTTTCTCCAAGGTTTCGGTAATCTTCACATCGTATTCTTTCAAGTTTCGATACCTCCGTTTCTTTGGAAATAAGAAAAACGACCATCCATGAACCTGTTACAGTTCATAAATAGTCGCATCCACATCGGCTAAAAGCTCGAACAAGCAAATATCGTCCAGTTCGCAAATCAGGGAACCCATGTCGAAGAAAATATCGTCCTCACATTCCACCGTAGTAACTACGCTGCGGTGTTCGTTAAGACAAATGGCTTCTTCCTTGTCCATCGTGATCGTAGACATACAGGACACCACATAGAATGTCATATCTTCTGCTAACCACAGCTCCTTGCTCTGAATCGTGCGAACTTTTTCATCGCCGCTCATATCTTCTACATAGGACAGAAGCCGCACAGCTCTGCTGTTCAGAAGTACCTTTCCCTGATAGTCGATACCCTCACCAGCAGAGGACAATACTCGATACTCGCTAACCATCTCGGCATTTTTCTGGAACGACTTTGCCAGAAGCGCAGGAGAAATATCATCGAACTCCTCACTGTAGTTTACGAGCATATCTACCATATAATCAGGATCGCAAAGGTCGTAGAGTTCTTCCAAAGCGCCCTGAATGTTTTTGGGTGTAAACATTTTTTACCTTACCTTTCCATAGATTTTTCTCTTTTTTTCTGCCACTGTTCCAAAAGCTGAATGATTTTATCCTCCATCTGCTTGTTGGTATAGGATTTCGGGAAGTATTTTCGCAACGAATCCGTTTTGAAGGTTACTCTGTCCAGCTCTCCCTTCTTGATCTCATTCATAATCTCGCACATCGCATCCAGCGTACACTCGCCCTCCTGTGCGAGCTTTTTAATTCGCTGTGCTTGCGAAAGGGAAGGAGCTGCTTGAGCATAATCCATTGCAGAAAGAAAATCCTTCTGTTCTTCACTTGCCAGATAGGAAAGCTCCACCGCAGGATTGAATTTGATCTGACCCGTATCTACCATATCCAGCAGTTCCGGAATCAGTTCGGTCAGACGGATATAACGGTGTACCTGATTTCTGCTTTCTCCTGCCTCCTGACCGACTATATCCATTGCCTGCAACTTCATCCCAACTTGGGATGAAGTTAAATCCGACCTAGCACCTTGATTTTTTAGAGCTTCCAGCTTCATTTTGTAGGCAAAAGCCCTCTCACTGGGCAGGATGTGTTCACGTTGGAGATTGCTGTCCACCATCAATATCACAGCAGCATCGTCCGACATCTGCCGCACAATGACCGGCAGGGTGTCCAGCCCGGCAAGTTTAGCTGCATACTGGCGGCGGTGCCCGGAGATGATCTCGTAGCCGTCACCGTCCGGGCGAGGGCGGGCAATCAGCGGAGCCAGTACGCCGTACTGTGCGATACTCTCCACCGTCCGGGTCATGGCTTCATCGTCCAGAACCTTAAAGGGGTGGTTGGTGAAGGGGTGCAGCGCATCAATGGGGATCTGCTGTACCTGCTCCCGCTGTTCCTCCTGTCGGTTTTCTTCGGTGGAAAACAGGTCATCTAGCCCTTTCAGAGCTAAGTTTTCGCTGTCGATCGGCATCCGCCAGCACCTCCTTTGCAAGAGATTTGTAGGCTTCTGCCACCTTGCCTTTGGGGTCATAGGCAAAGATGCTTTTGCCTGCCGCACTGGTTTCTGCCGCACGGACGGAGCGGGGAATGGTCTGCTCAAACACCTTCAGGTGCTTTCCGTATGCCTGCCGGATCAGATTGCTGATCTGCTTTCCGTAGTTGGTGCGGCTGTCGGTCATGGTCAGCAGAATACCCTCGATTTTCAGTTTCGGATTGATCTGCCGCCGGACTTTCTGCACCGTCTGCAAAAGCTGTTCCAGACCCTTTGCAGACAGGTACTGTGCCTGCACAGGAATCAGGGCAGCGTCTGCCGCCGCCAGTGCGTTGATGGTCAGCATCCCCAGCGAGGGCATACAGTCCAGCAGAATAAAATCGTACTCCCGTTTGGCACTGTCCAGCACCTGTTTCAGCATCTTTTCCCGGTTCATGCAGTTGACAAGGGAAACTTCCAGCCCTGCCAGTTCGATGTTTGCCGGAATCAGGTCAACGCCCTCCGTATGGTGCAGAACACCCTCGCCGGGTGGAATGCTCTGGTCGTTCATGGCTTTTGCTATCAGGGTGGAAAGGGTCGTGGGCAGTTCATCGGGCTGCTGCCAGCCCATGCTGATGGTCAAGCTGCCCTGCGGGTCAGCGTCCACCAACAGGACTTTTTTACCTTCCATCGCCAGCCCGATGCCTAGATTTTCACAGGTGGTGGTCTTGCCAGTGCCGCCTTTCTGGTTGACGATGGCAATTGTGGTTGCTTTCTTTGAAATTTTTATCACCCCCGCATCGCTAAGTCGTGATTAGTTTGGTTTTGATAGGAAAGCTGCATCGTGGTGGGTGCGTTGTACAGAGAAGCGAGCAGGTATTGTTTCATGTTTCGGATCGGGCTGCTGTTCTCTGCAAGGCACTTCAGCACAAAGCGGATATGGTCAGCGTTCAGCTTCATAAAGCGACTGCGTACCACCTCGGCGGGCTTATCGTCCCCGGCAATGCGCAGCGTCTTGCGGTTGGTGGCACAGGTGTCCACCAGCAAATTCACGATTTGATAGATGGTGTCCTCATCATCCGGGCAAAGCCGGAGCAGAAGGTCTACCTCCAAAGCCTGAGAAAAATATTCTTCCAGTTGTTCACGTTCGCTCATCCAGTCGTTTTCATCGGAAGAGATAGGATCAGTATCGCTTATCTCTGTATTATTTCTCTCAGTCTTATTACATCGTAGTTTGGCCGGGTCTTGAAGCGTATTCTGGACGACTCCAGAATCGTCATTATCACGATTCAGAAAGCGTAGTTTTGACGATTCTGACGAAAAATTCTTCACATAGATGAGATCGGGCTTGCCCAGCCCCCTCCGTTTGCGTTCAATCAGGCCGTACTCTTCAAGTTCTCGCAGCAGCTTGGTCGCCTTTTTATCGGCACAGCCCAGTGAATCCTGCACTTCCTGCACGGTATAGATGATGAACACCCGCCCAGCCTTGTCCAACCAACCATTCCGGGCTGACAGGCTCATGCGGTCAAGCAGGATACCGTACAGCGTTTTGGCATCTGTGGAAAGCGGTTGGAAGCGGCTGTCATGAAACAACAGCTTGGGAATCCGGTAGAAGGAGAACAGCTCGCTGGACTGCCCATAGAAGTAATCAAGGTCTGCGGTTCTTGTCGGCTTTCTTTCGGGCATAGAGAATATCCCATTTTTCAGGTGTGGAACGGAATACATTGACCTGCTTCTTATAAGGGCAGTGGGCATACAGGCAGGTGCGGAACTTGAAATCGGGCCGATAGTACGGACACAGCTTGCAGCTGTCCGGGGCACGGTCAGAACCTTCGCCAGCGGCGATCACATGGTGCATGGAGTGCTGAACATGGCGCAGAGCTTCGTTTCGCTTGTGGCTCACTTGGCATCACCTCGTTTCTCCAGCGGTGTCATCAGGTCTTTGTAACAGGGAACCAGCACACAGGGCTTTGCCCGCTTGTAGGGGCACCCTTCGCACTTGCTGGGGCCTTTGGGCGGCTCAATCAGATAGTAGCAGTTCTCTTTGCCGAGAACACAGCCCTTCTTTCGATTCTTCCAGAAGAAGCAGTGCCGGCAATCTGCCGGGCGGGAAGCATGGTAGCGGATACCGTCCATCGTGACGGTCAGAACTTTTTTCATTGGTAAACCCTCCTTTGATGGATTCGGGAAGTTCAGCCCGAAAACAAAAAAGCGCGTTCCTCTTTCTGTTCCGAGAGAACAGCGAGTGAACGCGCTATGTATGGAGAAAAGTGTTTTGCACGGTTTCTGGTAGGAATGTGAAAAATAGATTTACACAGTTTATCTTGTATTTACATGGATTTACAGGAAAGCGGCTACCAATTTTAGCAGAGAGCCGGGAAACAGAGTTCAAAAGGTGCTTTATGGGGCTTCATTAGCTGGAAACCTGATTTTATTAGCTGAAACCGAAAATTCTGCTAATGGCATTAGCTGGCTAATTTTGGTGATAGGTTCAAAATGAAAAATGCGAAGATCGTCTTTCACATGGAAAAATGACCTTCGCATTTCTTAAAAGGATGTCCCTACCCGGGTTCGAACCGGGGGCGTTTCGCTTAGGAGGCGAACCCTCTATCCAGCTGAGGTATAGAGACATATATGTATTATCGTTGATTTTTGACTTTTCTGCACTTTGTATGGAATGCTTTTCACAACGAAGTGACCGACTGCGTTGCAACCGGAACGGTGTTAAACTTGTTGCATCAAAAATTGTTGAGAAAACTTCGATTCCCGGTCTTGCTTTTGATTAGAGCAATCACTTCTGCCCCCAAGGTATCAGGTTGACCGAATTCTTAGGAGGCGGACGCTCTATCCAGCTGAGCTACGGAGACACAGTTCTGCATCCTTGGGGCAGAAAACCCCAAAAATACAGTACCATATTATAATACCGCAACCGAGCTGTAAAATCAAGTTGAACCTGCGGGCAAAATGGTGTATGCTATAAAGGAATGCAAAGCGGCTGTGTGCTGCACAGGGAGGATGCTATGGAAAAGATAAAAAATATCCGCAAAAGGCTGCGGCACCAGAGGTCAGTTCGGCGAAGAAAGCTGGGACTGAGCACCCCGACCCAGATCATCTGCGTCAGCTTTATTATCGTGATCGCGCTGGGCACGCTGCTGCTCACCCTGCCTATTGCCAGCAGGCACGGACGGCTGGATGTGCTCAACGCCATGTTCACAGCCACCAGCGCCACCTGCGTCACCGGTCTGGTGGTGCGAGATACGTGGACGCAGTTCACATGGTTCGGGCAGGCAGTGGTGCTGCTGCTTATTCAGGTGGGCGGCCTTGGCCTTGTTACCCTTACCAGCTTTTTTGCGCTGGCCATGCGCCGGCGCATGGGCTTCCGGGATCTGCGGTTGCTGGGCGAAAGCGTCTCGGCAGACGGCTACGATCAGGCCAAAAGCGTGCTGAAGATCGTGGTGGGGCTGGCAGCGATGTTTGAAGGCATCGGCATTCTGCTGCTGCTGTTCGCCTTTGTGCCGCAGTTCGGGCTGGAGGGCGTCTGGATCAGCGTGTTCACCGCCATTTCGGCCTTCTGCAATGCGGGCTTTGACCTGTTCGGACGGTTCGGGGCGTACTCCTCGCTGGCGCCCTATGTCAACAACTACTATGTGCAGGCGGTGATCATGTTCATGATCATCTCCGGCGGTCTGGGTTTTATGGTCTGGGTGGAGCTGTGCCAGTGGTACCAGAAACGTCGCCTGTCCCTGCACGCCAAGGTGGTGCTGTCCTTCTCGGTGATCCTGTGGCTGGGCGGCGCGCTGGGGCTGGGACTGATGGAGTGGAACAACTCCGCCACGCTGGGCGGACTGTCGGTGCCCGGCAAGGTGATGGCTTCACTGTTCCAGTCGGTATCCACCCGTACCGCCGGCATGAACACCGTGGACTTGGCCTCCTGCGGCACCCTGAGCAAGTTGCTCATGAGCGTGCTGCAATTCATCGGCGCAGCGCCCGGCTCTACCGGCGGCGGTGTGAAGGTGACCACCTTCGCGGTCATCATCCTGACCATCCGCAGCGTGGCGCAGGGGCGCGACGATTGCGTAATCGCGGACCATCATATCGAGTCCAAGACCGTCTACCGTGCGCTGACCATTATCGTGCTGGGCGCGGCGGCAGTGATCGGCTCGGCCATCGTGGTGTACTACAACACCTCGGACGCCGTGTCCGTGGTGGATGCCATCTTCGAGTCCTGCTCGGCCTTTGGTACGGTGGGCCTTTCCGTAGGCGTGACCAGCCAGCTGAATAACGGGGCAAAGATCCTGTATATGCTGGTCATGTTCATGGGCCGTGTAGGCCCGGTGGCTTTTGCCATGAGCCTGACCGCCAAACCGGACGACAATAAGCGCAAGATCATGCCGGTGGGGCATATCAATGTAGGTTAAATGAAAAAGCGGCGGCTGCACAAAGCATTGTGCAGCCGCCGCTTTTATGTTGAACGATAGGGACAGACCGTTTTCACGCTGAAAGTTTTTTCGCAGAAAAAGCAGATCACTCTGCGTACAGGGAGATGATGTTCAGCACGATCTCGGTGCAGCGGTCCATCCGCTCCACGGTGGTGCACTCGCACACGCCATGGAAGTTGAAGCCGCCGGTGCCCAGATTGGGGCAGGGCAGACCCATCCAGCTCAGGGTAGCGCCATCGGTGCCGCCGCGCACGGGCACCTCCACCGGCTCCAGACCGGCCATGCGCACAGCCTTGCGGGCAGTCTCGATGAGGTGGAAGTGGGGCTTGATCTTTTCCAGCATATTGCGGTAGCTGTCCTTGATCTCCACTTCCACGGTGCCTGCGCCGTACTTGCCGTTCAGGTAATCGGCAATGTCCTGCATATTGTCCTTTTTGAACTGCAGCTTGGCGGCATCGTGGTCGCGCAGGATGTAGCCCAGCTTTGCGGTGGTGACATCGCCGTACATCTGGCACAGGTGGTAGAAGCCCTGACGCCCCTCGGTGGTCTCGGGACGTGCCATCACGGGCAGAGCGCCGTGGAACTCCATGGCAACGTTGGAAGCGTTGATCATGGTGTCCTTGGCAGAGCCGGGGTGCACCGAGAAGCCGTGGATGGTCACGGTGGCGGCAGCAGCGTTGAAGTTCTCGTACTCGATGTCGCCGGCATCGCCGCCATCCACCGTGTAGGCAAAGTCTGCGCCAAAGCCGGGGATATCGAACAGGTCGGCACCCTCACCGATCTCCTCGTCCGGGGTAAAGCCGATGCACAGCATGCCGTGGGGGCGGCCCTCGCGGATGACGGTCTCCACAGCGGTCATGATCTCAGCCACACCGGCCTTATCGTCTGCACCCAGCAGGGTGGTGCCGTCGGTGGTGATCAGGGTCTCGCCCTTCATGGAGGCAAGGAAGGGGAAGGCAGAAACCTTCATCACCTTGCCGGTGGCGGGCAGCACCACGTCGCCGCCGTCGTAGTTCTCGTGCAGGATGGGGTTCACGTTCTCGCCGCTGGCATCTGGGGCGGTGTCCATGTGGGCAATCAGACCCAGTGCGGGCTTTTCCTCGCAGCCGGGGGTGGCGGGCAGGGAACCGTAGACGTAGCAGTGCTCGTCCACCCGGGCATCCTCCACGCCCAGAGCCTTCAGTTCCTCCACCAGCTTGTGAGCCAGATCAAACTCCCGCGCAGCGGAAGGATGGGTGCCGGACTCCGGGTCCGAGGTGGTGTAGACCTTGACGTAATCAAGCAGTCGTTCATAGGCGCGCATAACAAAGCACACTCCTTTAACAATATTGAAGGACCGCAGCTTTGCGATCCAGCTCTTATCATACCCTGTTTTTCCTGTTTTGACAACCTTTTTTGCGCACTTGGGACAGAAAGCGCAGCTTCAACGGCAAAATTTACCGTAAAAAACCGCTCGCCAACCCTTTTGCGCTGCCCATAACATAAAAAGAGACACCGGAAAGTCAGCAGACTTTCCGGTGTCTCGCTTTTCTCAGTGTTTCCTCTTGCGGGCAGGGGTCAGCCCAGACAGACGCCCATGCGGCGTGCCACGCTCAGCAGCTCGCAGTTTTCGGGCACATTGCGGGTCTTACCGGCAATGTCTGCCAGACGGTTCTCGGTCACCCGGCGGTTCACCATGGCCACGGTCACGCCGTAGCGCTCCACCTCTACCAGCTGTGCGGCATAGCTGCCGAACTGGGTGGCCAGCACACGGTCGTAGGCGCTGGGGCTGCCGCCGCGCTGCATATGACCCGGGATGCACACGCGGGTCTCCATGCCGGTCTTTTTCTGCACGGCCTGTGCAATGCGGTTGGTGGCGGTGGTGCCAAGGCCGGCCTCGGCACGCTTGGCCATCCAGTCCTTGCGCTTCATGCGAGCTTCCTCGGTGTTGATGGCACCCTCGGCCACGGCAAGGATAGAGAAGTTGGACCCCTTCTTGGCGCGGCGCTCCACGGCCTCGCACACGCGGTCGATATCGTAGGGCAGCTCCGGCAGCAGAATGATGTCCGCACCACCGGCAATGCCAGAGTACAGGGTAAGCCAACCCGCCTTGTTGCCCATGATCTCAATGCACATCACGCGGCTGTGGCTGCCGGCGGTGGTGTGGATGCGGTCGATGACGTCCGTGGCAATGTCCACAGCGGTGTGGAAGCCGAAAGTCACATCGGTGCCGTAGATATCGTTGTCAATGGTCTTGGGCAGGCCGATGATGTTCAGCCCCTCCTGCGAGAGCAGGTTGGCGGTCTTGTGGGTGCCGTTGCCGCCCAGACACAGCAGGCAGTCCAGCTTTGCCGCCTTGTAGGTCTTTTTCATGGCGGCGACCTTATCAATGTTGTCGTCCTCCACCACACGCATCAGCTTGAAGGGGGTGCGCTTGGTGCCCAGAATGGTGCCGCCTAAGGTCAGGATGCCGCGGAAGTCGTCCTCGTTCATTTCACGGTAGTCGCCGTTGATCAGGCCGCTGTAACCGTTGGCGATGCCCACGATCTCCACGTTATCTCCCATGCGGGCGTACAGTGCTTTTGCAACGCCGCGGATGGTGGCGTTCAGGCCCGGACAATCGCCGCCGGAAGTCAGGATACCAACACGTTTTTTCATTCAAATACCCTCTTTCATTATCATTCAGGCAAAGCCGAACGGTCCGGCAAAGGGTGCCGGGCTGACCGGGGTCCTACCTTTTTGTAGTATTAGAGTATTCCGAAAGGGGAGTGCTGTCAAGAGAAAACCCAAAAATTTACAAGCCTGTGTGCATCGGAAAACCGCTGCGAAAACTTTTGCAGAAAAACTGAAAAAATGGTTGACAAGCAGCCCGCCGGCGTGTATAATATCCCTTGTCAGCAACGCACGGCGCGGCTGACACAACCGAATATTGGGGATTTGCATAGTGGTAGTGCGGTAGACTCTGACTCTACTTGTGGGAGTTCGATTCTCTCATCCCCAACCAGTTACCGCAGCCGAATAAGCTGCGGTATTTTCGGGGCATAGCGCAGTTGGTAGCGCGCCTCGTTCGGGACGAGGAGGCCGTGGGTTCAAATCCCGCTGCTCCGACCAAAAAGACCAGTGCACATTTGTGTACTGGTCTTTTTTTGCTTTTGCGCGCGAACAGGCTGTAAAAACAAGTGGCTCAGAAACACCGACAGGCGTTTCTGAGCCACTGATATCATATCGTTTCCAGCAGTGCGGGCAGCTGGGCAAGGTCGTCGATGACGTAGGGACTGACCTTTTCCAGCCGGGCGCGGGACTGATGCCCGCCGGTGTACAGCACACAAGTTGCACCGATGGCCGCAGCCACTGCGGCATCGTGGTCGGTGTCGCCGACCATCACACAGGCCGCCGGGTCGATGCCGGTGCGGCGCAGATAATCGGTGCCAAGCTGTACCTTGCTTACGCCGTAAATGTCCGCAAGGCCGAGCAACTCGGTAAAAAAGCCTTGCAGACCCCGGGCGGATACCTGCTCGATCAGGTAATCACGGCGGGAGGCGGAAAGCACAGCCTGCTGCCAGCCCATGCGAGCCAGCGTTTGCAGGGTGTCAACGGCGTGTGCCGTTACAGCGCAGCCGGGCACACCGGCGTTGTAGTGCTCCATAAAGCGTGCGGCAAGTTCCGGGTAGGGGTGCCGCGCAAAATCGAACCCGGCACAGCGGTAGTAGTCCTCGATGGGAAAGCCGAACAGCTCCCGGTAGGCAGCCAGATCGTACCGCTGGGGGTAGCCGTGGGTCTCCAGCATCCAGTTCAGGCAGCTGTGGGTAAAATCCACATCGTCCATCAGGGTACCGTTCCAGTCCCAGAAGATCATACCGTTTGGCTGCATGGAAACCTCCTTGCGTTATTCCGTCACAAACACCTTGCGCAGTGCGGCGTTGCTCTCGATCAACTTTACCAGCACAACGCCCAGCACGGTGCAGCTGATCAGCTCGCCGATGCCAACCGAGATGCCGTTGGTGATGCAGGCCAGCCAGATGGGGGCGCTGGACGTGGGGTCCGGGAACATCACGGCGATCTCAATACCGATGATTACCGCGTTGAACAGCACCGGGGGCAGGCTGGCGGCAATGGCCAGACCCTTGAAGCGCACATTGCGCAGTTTGTAGGTGACAAGGCAGGCCAGCAGGGTAGCCAGTGTGCCAAAGATCACATCCACGATGGTGGAGCCCAGCAGGTTTGCAAGGAAGCAACCCAGCACAACACCCACGATGTACTCAGCACCGAACACGGGCAGCAGGCACAGAGCCTCGGCCACACGCACCTGCACAGCACCATAGGAAAGGGGCTGCAGTGCCAGACACAGCACCACATAGATGGCTGCCACTACACCGCAGTGCACCAGCTTACGGACGGAAGAATTCTGATTCATGATAATACTCCAGCGGTTTGATTTTGACCGCACAGGAACCGCCAGCTCCTGTGGGTTTTGCCCAGCGCCGCTCGAGTGGCACCGGGGAGCCTAAAATCCTAAGTTGCTCTTTGAGGATACTGTACAAAAAAGCACAGCAGTAGGGAGTATATCACAAAATCGGACGGAATGCAACGGGAATTGGACGATTGAAAATGCCTGCCGCGCTGCTCTGGGCAGATTCGGCAGAAAGAAAGCTTTTATTATAGAGCCGAAGCTGCTGCCTGCGAAAATGGAAAAAGCTGAGCACCTGACTTTCTCGGATGCTCAGCCTTGCTGTACTTGTTTTTGCGGAGTTGCTTTTACTGTTTCTTGCGTTTTGCGGGCTTTTTCTTCCGCACGCTGTAACCAAAGGTGCCCAGCTTTTTGCCAAGGGCCAGATACTCGCCGTGGCTGTACACGATGAGATTTGCCTTGTCCAAGCACAGCTTGCCTTTTTCGTCCAGCAGGCTCTCGTCCACATCGCAGGCCACCACCTCGGCCAAAAACAGGTCGTGGCTGCCCAGCGGGATGCGCTGGGTGATGCGGCACTCCAGATTGACCGGGCTTTCCTCCAGCACCGGGCAGTCGGTCAGCACGCTGCCGGGGGCGGCGTGCAGGCCGCAGGCGGCAAACTTGTCCACCTCGCGGCCGCTCTTCACGCCGCACCAGTCGATGGCGCGCACCAGCTTTTCAGTGGGCAGATTGATGGCGAACTGCCCGCTCTCGCACAGCAGCTGATGGCTGTACCGCTCCGGGCGCACGCTGATGGATACCATGCTGGGCTGGGTGCAGATGGTGCCTGTCCAGCCGATGGTGATAAGGTTGGGCTTATCCAGCCCGCCGCAGGATACCAGTACCGGCGGCTCCGGGTTCAAAAGGGTGCTGCCCTTCCAACTTTGCTTGCTCATCCGTGATATTTCCTTTCGTAGGGAGCCCATGTGCGCTCCGAGATGATATAGCGCGGGCGGGCCTTTGTTTCCATATAGATCTTGCCGATATACTCACCGATCACGCCCAGACACACCAGCTGCACACCGCTCATAAAGCAGACGATGCAGACGGTGGAGGCCCAGCCTGCCACGCTGCTGCCCATGGCAGCGCACACGATGGCCCAGATGACCCCGATAAAGCTGACAAGGCTCACCACGATGCCCGCTCCGGTGATGATGCGGATAGGCTTGTTGGAAAGGCTGGTAATGCCGTCAAAAGCCAACGCCAGCATCTTGCTCAGGGGGTAGTGGCTCTCGCCGGCCAGACGCTCGTGACGCTCGTAGGTGACCACATCGTGGGGAAAGCCCACCAGCGGCACCATGCCCCGCAAAAAGATGTTGACCTCTTTGTAATCCGCAAAGCTTTCCAGCACACGGGTGCTGATCAGGCGGTAGTCTGCGTGGTTGAACACGATATCTGCGCCCAAGGCGTTCATCACATGATAAAAGCCCTCGGCGGTGAACCGCTTGAAGAAGGTGTCAGTGTCCCGGCGGCTGCGCACACCGTACACCACCTCGGCACCGTCCAGATACTTTTTCACCATCTCGTCCATGGCGTTGATATCGTCCTGACCGTCGCAGTCGATGGAGATGGTGATATCGCAGCTGTCGCTGTGCAGCGCCTCCATCAGCCCCGCCAGCACGGCGTTCTGGTGGCCGCGGTTGCGGCTCTGGGAAATGCCGATATAGTGCTCGTCCTGTGCGGCAAAGCCTTGGATCAGTTCCCACGTTTTGTCGCGGGAGCCATCGTTGACAAAGAGCACCCGGCTTTTATCGCTGACCAGCCCCTGTGCGGTCAGACTGTGGATCTTTTCCAGAAACATGGGTGCTGTAATGGGCAGCACCTGCTCCTCGTTGTAGCAGGGGATCACGATCCAGAGTACGGGCTTGGACATTGTTTTATCGCTCCTTATTGATAAAAGTAGTCAGGGGGTCACTGCACCATCTGCTGCAAGGCATCCGGCTCCAGCAGCTTGAAGCTGCTGCGGTAGGTGTCGATGAGCCCTTCCTTCTGCATGGTGCTCAACTCCCGGGAAAGGGCGCTGCGGTCGCAGTTGAGGTAATCCGCCAGCTGGATGCGGGAGAAGGGGATGCTGAAGGTCAGGCTGTGGGCGCGGGCGGCCTCGCTGAGCAGATAGGCCGCTACCTTGGCGCGCAGGCTCTTCATCACCAGCAGGTCGATGCGGCGGGAGAGGGAAAAATATTTATCGCTGATGGTGCGCACAAGGTTCTGCACCACCCGCTGGTGGGCGGGGCTGCCGTCCGAGAGCAGCAGCCGCTCGTAGGGCAGCAGCAGCACCTCACAGGGGGCGGCAGCCAGCACGGTGACCGGGCTGGACAAGCTGGAGCCTCCCAGCACGTCCCCGAACACCCCGCCCGGCTCTACCTGGGCGATGGGGATGCGCACCCCGCCCGGTGCCGGGCGGTAGGCCTCCAGCTCGCCGGACAGCACGATGCCCACCCGGCGGCTGGGCTCCCCCGCCAGCACAAGGGCTTCGCCCTTGCCGTAGCTGCGCACACTGCCCCCCAGCCTGGACAGCAGCGTGCTGAGCTCCGCAGCGGAAAGCCCCGCGAACAGCGTGGTGGTTTGTAACAGCGGCAGATAATTATTCATCGCAACTCCGCAGAGAAAATAGCGTTCTCCGCAGCCTCCTGCAATTACGTTGCGCACGCAACGGTATTTTTACCCCTATTATAGTAAACTGGAACGCGCAAAGCAAATGATTTTGCAAAATTTTTCAAAAAAAGACCGGTTTCCGCTTCCCGTACCGGGGCGTGCCGGGTGTGAAAAGGAGTATTTCATGAAAAAAATCCTGTCCTTACTGCTGGCGTTCAGCCTTGCACTGAGCCTTGCAGCCTGCGGCGGCAGCGCAAGCTCTGCCGCTTCCAGCGCAGCGGTGTCCGAAGTTGCTTCCTCTGCGGCTGCTTCCGAGGAAGAAGAGACCGCAGCGCCGCTGTCTGCTACCGAGCCGCTGCGTATCGCCGGGCTGAAGGGCCCCACCACCATGGGGCTTGTCAACCTGCTGTCGATGGAGCAGGCCGGTACTGCCGCCATGGACTACGATCTGCAGCTTTACGGCGCTGCGGATGAGATCGTGCCGCTGCTCATCAAGGGCGAGCTGGACATGGCTGCTATCCCGGCCAATCTGGCTGCGACCCTGTACCAGAAAACCAGCGGCGGCATTCAGGCCGTGGCGGTGAACACTTTGGGCGTTTTGTATGTGGTGGAGCAGGGCGACACCGTTCACAGCATGGCCGACCTCAAGGGCCGCACCATCCTGTCCACCGGCAAGGGCACTACCCCGGAGTATGTGCTGCGCTATCTGCTTACCGCCAACGGCCTTGACCCGGACAAGGATGTGGATATCCAGTATTACAGCGAGGCTACTGAGGTGACCGCCCAGATGGCCGCCACGCAGGATGCCATTGCAGTGCTGCCCCAGCCCTATGTGACTGCCGCCGGGCTGAAGGACGACACCCTGCGGGTAGCCCTTGACCTGACCGCCGAGTGGGACAAGGTGGCAGACACCCAGCTGATCACCGGTGTGACCGTGGTGCGCAAGGCCTACGCCGAGGAGCACCCGGATGTGGTAGCTGCTTTTCTGGCAGATTACGCCCAGAGCGTGAACGCCGCCAACACCGATCTGGACGGCACCGCCGCTCTGTGCGAGGAGCAGGGCGTGGTGGCAAAAGCCGCCATCGCCAAAAAGGCACTGCCCAACTGCAACATCGTCTGCCTGACCGGCGAGGAACTGAAGGCGGACGTCTCCGGTTACCTGCAGGTGCTCTACGATGCCGACCCCGCCGCCGTGGGCGGTACGCTGCCCGGCGAGGACTTCTACTGGACAGCCAAGTAACAGCCTGAAAAAAGCATTCCATCTCCCGCCGCTCTGCCGTGGTACGCAGCGCGGCGGTTTTTTTGTTGAGAAAACGATTTTGAATGGCTTCCGCTGGGAGAGTTTCTGCTTGCCGAGGGATGTTCTCTTTTGACACCAAAAGAGAAGAAAAGTGCGGCGGTGCCTGCAAGGCATGAAAGCCCCAGTGGGGCTTTCAAGTCGCAGACCGGTTTGCGCAGCAAATGCTGTGCGTTCAGCACAACAAGGTCACAGCGATTTCGACGCGCTGGAGCCACGAAAAAGGGGCTGCTCGCCCCTTTTAACCCCAAAGGGGTGGGCTGCACCGGAAAAAACTGAAGATTCACGCCTGTTCGGCGTGAAGATCTTTTAACCGTTTTTTCCGGCTCCGCCGATTTGAAGCCCCTCAGTCGCTGCGCGACAGCTCCCCCAAGGGGGAGCGGGCACGCCCGCAAACTTTGCGCTTGAGCCGGAAACTGTGCCACCATGCCAAAGGCTCCCCCTGAGAGGAAAGACTCCCCCCGGCCGGGGGGAGATGTCGCGCAGCGACAAAAGGGGGAATCTGGCACGCCGTCAGGCGTGACTGAGAGGGTTCAGCCCCGCCCCACCTAGGGCGCACACCCCCTTTATGACAGAATTATGAATCTTTATAAACATTTTTGCAAAGGGCTTGACAGCAGGGCAAAAACGATTATAATGGTCTTAGCACTCAGGAACAAGGAGTGCTAAACAAACGAAAGCGATACAAAAAGGAGGCAGGCGCTATGACGATGGATGCACGCAAGCAACGGGTCTTGCAGGCGATCGTGGCGCTGTATGGCCTTGAGGGCGAGCCGGTGGGCAGCAGCGTGCTGGCAAACTACTTTGACATGGCAGTGTCCAGCGCAACGCTGCGCAACGAGATGGCGGCGCTGACAAAGCTGGGCCTGCTGGAGCAGCCCCACACCAGCGCAGGGCGTGTGCCCAGCGCCAAGGGCTACCGGTATTATCTGGACAACCTGCTGACCGATGATCAGCCGCTGGACCGCGTTACCCGCGCCCGGGTGGATGCGGTGTTCGCCAGCCTTGACCACGAGCCGGAAAAGCTGGCACAGGGCGCTGCCAAGGCGCTGGCCGCCATCAGCGGCTGCACCGCCGCCGTCAGCACTCCCTGCGCCGAGGATCTGTGCATCGCCCATTACGAGGTGGTGCAGGTGGGCCGCAGCGCAGCCGCTGTGCTGGCTGTGACCACCGCCGGTTACGTCCGCACCCGGGTGGCGCGGGTACGCACCGGGCTTTCCCGGGAAAATGCAGCCGCCCTTGCGGCGCTGCTCAACCGCAACCTTACCTTTGTGGCACCGGTGGATCTTTCCACCCGGATGCTCAGCGAGCTGTGCAGCCAGATCGCACCGGAGCTTGTGCCGGTGGTCAGCGCCGCAGCCGCAATTCTGCAGGACAGCGTAAAGCCCCATGTATTTCTGGGCGGCGAGCAGTACCTGCTGGACTGGCCGCAGCTGGACGGCAGAGTGGGTGATATCCTTACCCTGCTGAACGACGAGGAACAGGCCGCAAGCCTGATCGCACCCCCGGAAAACCGCAGCGAAAGCGTGCTGCTGGGCGAGGATCTGGAACCGCAGATCCCCGGGCTGTGCATCGTGAGCGACCGGTATCTGGTAGGCGGCGGGCTGTGGGGCTCCATTGCCCTGATCGGCCCCACCCGGATGCCCTTCCAGAAGCTGATGCCCCTGCTGCACGAGTTTGCAGACCAGCTGGGCGAGGGCATGAGCGGCAAACGAAAAGACACCCCGCAGGCTGCCGTACCACGGCGGACTGTGATCTATAAGGAGGATCTGGAATGAGCGAAGAAGCAAAGAACACGGTGCCCGAGAACGAGCAGCCGGAGACTGCCCCCGAGGAAAAGACCGCTGCCGCAGCGCCCGAACAGGCTGCTGCCGAAGCTGCCACCGAAGAGGACAAGAAGAAGGACGGCGGCTGGTTCAACAAGAAGGCCCGGGAGATGGAAGCCGTTAAGGCAAAGCTGGATGCAGCGGAAAAGAACGCTGCACAGGCTAAGGATCAGCTGCTGCGCATGGCTGCCGAGTACGACAACTACCGTAAGCGCTCCACCCGCGAGGCCGACCAGAAGTTTGGCGACGGTGTTTCCCATGCAGTGGAAAAGATCATCCCCATTCTGGATACGCTGGATATGGCTGCCAACGCCCCCACCACCGATGAGAATTACAAAAAGGGCGTGGTCATGACGCTGGATAAGGCGGCAAAGGCACTGGAAGCCCTCCATGTGGAGGAGATCGAGGTGCTGGGCAAGCCCTTTGACCCCAACTTTATGAATGCTGTGCAGCAGATCCCCGCCCCGGACGGGCAGGAGAGCGGCACGGTGGTCACCGTTTTCCAGAAGGGTTACAAGCTGGGTGACAAGATCATCCGCCATGCAACCGTTGTGGTGGCCGAATAAATAAGCCGAACCTCCCGCAAGGGAGTTTGCAATAACATCCGCTTGACATCATCATAAGCATCATATAAACAAGATTTGTTCTTTCGAGAGGAGACTTCATTATGAGTAAGATTATTGGTATCGACCTTGGTACTACCAACAGCTGCGTGGCTGTTATGGAGGGCGGCGAGCCTGTTGTTATCGCCAACTCTGAGGGTGCCCGCACCACCCCGTCCGTTGTCGGCTTCACCAAGACCGGCGACCGTCTGGTAGGTCAGGTTGCAAAGCGTCAGGCTATCACCAACCCCGACAACACCGTTTCTTCCATCAAGCGTCAGATGGGCACCGACCACAAGGTGACCCTGAACGGCAAGGAGTACACTCCCCAGCAGGTCAGCGCTATGATCCTGCAGAAGCTGAAGGCTGATGCCGAGGCTTATCTGGGCGAGACCGTCACCGAGGCTGTCATCACTGTGCCTGCCTACTTCAACGACAGCCAGCGTCAGGCCACCAAGGACGCAGGCACCATTGCCGGCCTGAACGTCCGCCGTATCATCAACGAGCCCACCGCAGCTGCTCTGGCTTACGGTGTGGATAAAGAGGACGACCAGAAGATCATGGTCTACGACCTGGGCGGCGGCACCTTCGATGTGTCCATCATCGAGATGGGCGACGGTGTTACCGAGGTTCTGGCCACCAACGGCGATACCCATCTGGGCGGCGACGACTTCGACCAGCGCATCATCGACTGGATGGCAGACGCCTTCCAGACCGAGAACGGCATCGACCTGCGCAAGGACAAGATGGCTGCACAGCGCCTGAAGGAAGCTGCCGAGAAGGCTAAGATCGAGCTGTCCAGCGCAATGAGCAGCCAGATCAACCTGCCCTTCATCACCGCCGATGCTACCGGCCCCAAGCACTTGGATATGACCCTGACCCGCGCAAAGTTCAACGAGCTGACCGCTGATCTGGTCGACCGCACCATGACCCCCGTGCGCAAGGCTCTGCAGGATGCAGGTCTGCGCGCTTCCGACCTGAAGAAGGTGCTGATGGTCGGTGGTTCTACCCGTATCCCCGCTGTCTACGACGCAGTGAAGAAGGAACTGAACTGCGAGCCCTTCAAGGGCATCAACCCCGATGAGTGCGTGGCTGTCGGTGCTGCTATTCAGGGCGGCGTTCTGAACGGCGAGAAGAAGGGTCTGCTGCTGCTGGATGTCACCCCGCTGAGCCTTGGCATTGAGACGCTGGGCGGCGTGTGCACCAAGATCATCGACCGCAACACCACCATCCCCACCAAGAAGAGCCAGATCTTCTCCACCGCCGCCGACAACCAGACCAGCGTTGAGGTCAACGTCCTGCAGGGCGAGCGTGAGATGGCTGCCGCCAATAAGAGCCTGGGACGCTTCCACCTGGACGGCATCGCTCCGGCCCGCCGCGGCGTGCCCCAGATCGAGGTGACCTTCGACATCGACGCCAACGGCATCGTCAACGTGTCCGCCAAGGACCTGGGCACCGGCACCGAGCAGCACATCACCATCACCTCCTCCTCCAACATGAGCAAGGACGACATTGAGAAGGCCGTGAAGGAGGCTGAGCAGTATGCCGCCGAGGACGCCAAGGTCAAAGAGAAGGTAGAGGTCCGCAACCAGGCCGACCAGATGGTCTATCAGTCCGAAAAGACCCTCAGCGAGGTGGGCGACAAGCTGCCTGAGAGCGAGAAGGCCCCCATCCAGGCCGGTATCGACAAGCTGAAGGAGACTCTGAAGGGCGAGGACACCGACGCCATCAAGGCTGCCACCGAGGAACTGACCCAGCTGTTCTACAAGATGAGCGAGAAGCTGTATCAGCAGCAGGCGCCCCAGGGTGATGCCGGTCAGGCCGGCGCCCAGGGCGGTCCCACCGGCGACCAGGGCGGCCAGTATTACGACGCCGACTACAAGGTGGTTGACGACGACGAGAACAAGAAGTCAAATAGACCAACCAACGCAGCGGGGACAGTATTCTACTGCCCCCGATTGCGGCGTTTTTAGGAGCATAGTCTATGGCTGAGAATAAAAGAGACTATTATGAGGTCCTCGGCGTCTCCAAGGGCGCTTCCGAGGAAGAGATCAAAAAAGCATATAAAAAGCTGGCGCGCAAGTACCACCCCGACATGAACCCCGGCGACAAGGAAGCCGAGGAGAAGTTCAAGGAGGTCAACGAGGCCAACGAGGTGCTCTCCGATCCCGAGAAGAAGGCGCGCTACGACCAGTTCGGCTTTGCCGGGGTGGACCCCAACTATGGCGCGGGCCAGGGCGGCGCATACGGCGCAGGGGGCTTCGACTTCGGCGACCTGGGCGATATTTTCGGCAGCTTCTTTGGCGGCGGCTTCGGCGGCGGCCAGCAGCGGCGCAACGGCCCCCGCCGGGGCGAGAGCATCCGGGCCAGCATCTCCGTAGACTTCACGGAGGCGGCCTTCGGCTGCGAAAAATCCGTGACGGTGGACCGCAGCGAGCCCTGCCCCACCTGTAAGGGCAACGGCTGCGCCCACGGCACCACGCCGGAGGTGTGCCCCGATTGCCACGGCACCGGCACCGTGACCCAGGCCCAGCGGACGCCCTTCGGCGTCATGCAGAGCCAGGGACCCTGCCAGAAGTGCCGGGGCACCGGCAAGATCATCCACCAGCCGTGCCCGCGCTGCGGCGGACGCGGCGCCGTGCGCAAGAATCAGACCATCAAGGTCAAGATCCCGGCCGGCATCGACGACGGGCAGACGTTTGTACTGCGTGGCCAAGGTGATCAGGGCGTCAACGGC
>OHBQ01000339.1_pt1 | contig 21240 bp, 20 predicted proteins | sample 1577401 | NCBI WGS metagenome assembly OHBQ01 (sample SAMEA3879581, study PRJEB24766) | human gut metagenome | biome: human-associated habitat; feature: feces | place: USA | collected 1985/1987
ACACGTCGATAACGTACACGACGAAGGCGAACGCATAAGCGACCGTCATCCACAAGTACCGCCTGTTCCTGCACGTGTAGATGACGCCCGCCAGCACCGCGATGACAAAATCGATGATGCCTTTTTTGTACTCATTCCAGGCGGTTTCGGCGGCATCGTCCAGATAACCGGAGAGCATGGAGGCGATCAGCAGCACATTGTACACCACATACTCTGTGTTGAAGGGCAAAAACGCCAGCGACACCAGTGCGATGCACAGCACAAAGATCAGTCCGGAGCCTCGCGCCTTGCCCTTGGAAAGCTCGCCGTTCACCGCAAAGGCGCGGCCGTGGTCGTGGGGCAGTTTATCGCGGAAAATGGAATCCGTCAGGGCGGTCAAGGCAAATGCCAGCAAAAACGCCATGGCATCCACGCCCCGCTGCCCGATGACAGAGGTCAGCATTTGGATCATAAGATAACATTCCTCTTTCTTTCTGTATAGTACGTTGTGAGTGTATCACGCCCTTGCCCAAAAATCAATCCCGGCGGCAAAATTCACTTTGGATTGACTTTTCTCCCGTAGCTCTCTATAATAATGTATTAGTCTGTAATTTTCACCCACAACGCAGGAGGTTCCATGTCCATTACACTTGAGCAGCTCTCTGCCCGGATGCGGCAGGGTGAGCAGGTGCCGCTGCGCCATACCGCACAGGTGGCGCTGACGCTGAGCATCCCTTCCATTTTGCAGCAGATCGTGGTCACCGCTATGGAGTACATCGATGCCGCCATGGTGGGGCACATCGGTGCCGCCGCCACCGCTTCCATTGGCATCGTCAGCTCCAGCACATGGCTGTTGCACGGCATGCTGGCCGGGCTGTGCATGGCGTTTTCCATTCAGGTGGCGCAGTATCTGGGCGCAGACCGCCAGCAGGACGCCCGGGGCGTTTTGCGGCAGTCCATGCTGTTCAATCTGGCGGTGGGTCTTGCCGCAGCGGCCTTTGGCGTGGGCATCAGCCGGTTTCTGCCCGGGTGGCTGGGCGCAGACACGGCATTGCAGGCAAACGCTTCGGCGTATTTTGCCATCTGGTCGGCTTCCCTGCCCTTCATCATGGCTATGGGCACCTACGCCGCCATGCTGCGCTCTACGGGTGATGCGCTTACCCCGGGCCTCATCAGCATCTTCACCTGCGTACTGGACATCATCTTCAACTTTTTCCTCATCAACCCCACCCGGGAGATGACGGTATTCGGCCAGAACCTCACGGTCTGGGGTCTGGGCTGGGGCGTACCGGGCGCAGCACTGGGCACAGCCCTTGCCAACGCCGTGGGCGGTACGCTGGCGCTGGGCGTTCTGCTGCTGCGGGATGGCCCGCTGTGCATCCGCAAGCCCGGCTCGTGGCACATTACCCGCGCCTGCCTGCATAACGTGTGGAAGGTAGGCGCACCGCTGGCGGCAGAGCGCGCCGCCCTGTCCTCGGCACAGGTGCTGCTGGTGCGCATCGTGTCCGGGCTGGGCACTACCGCCATTGCCGCCAACAGTCTGGGGGTCAGCGCCGAGAGCCTGTGCTACATGGCGGGCTACGGCATTCAGGACGCCGCTCTTGCGCTGGTGGGGCAGGCCGTGGGCGCGAACCGCCGGGACATGGCAAAGCGCTTTGCATGGCTGTGCACCGCCATGGGCATGGGCATCATGGCACTGACCGGCGTGGGGCTGTATGTGTTTGCCCCGCATCTGATGGGCATTTTTACCGCCGACGCCGCCGTCATTGCGCTGGGTGCGCGGGTGCTGCGCATCGAAGCCTTTGCCGAGCCGATGTTCGGGGCAAGCATCGTAGCCAGCGGCTCCATGCAGGGCGCAGGCGACAGCACCGGCTGCTTTATCCTGAACCTTTTCAGTATGTGGGGCGTGCGGCTGACCTTGGCGGTTCTGCTGGCTCCCCGCTTTGGGCTGGTGGGCGTATGGGTGGCCATGTGCGCCGAGCTTTGCACCCGCGGCGTACTGTTTTTGCTGCGCATGGCGCGAGGCAAATGGCTGGATAAGGGCGCGCTGGCGTAAATCAACCGTTGGGCGGGAAGCTTCCTCCTCGGACACGACTCGGGCCATTCCATCGCCCGCCCTACCGCCTGCGGCGGCAGGGGCCCACCCCAGCGGACGGTCCTCGGAGAAACTTCCCGCCTAACGGCTGTCTATACAAGCAAAAAAGCCGAAACAACCTTGCAGTTGCTTCGGCTTTTTCTATGCCTAAAGAACTAAGAAAAATCACTTGCGGCCATGCAGGATGGGAGACAGGGGCTTATAGATCAGCAGGCACAGTACGGCGTCCAGCAGACCCTTGACCAGCGTGAAGGGCATGTTAAAGATCACAAGGCACTTGATCAGGCTGTCGGCAGAGGGCAGAATGGCCTGATACATTCCCAGAATGGCTTCCAGCGGCATGTGGTAGAACTGTACATAGGCCGGGTAGGTGATGAAGTAGTTGGAGGGCACGCTGAACACGGCCATGACGACTGCACCGGCAATGGCACCCAGAATGGCGGTCTTGCGGCTCTTGTGGCGCTTGTAGACAAAGCCCGCCACAGCGGAGAACACCGCGCCCAGCATAAAGTTGCACAGCTCACCCACGCAGGCGGTGGAGGTGCCCTTGATGATGATGTGCAGCAGGTTCTTCATAAAGCTGATGACCACGCCGTACACCGGACCCAGTGCAAAAGCACCCAGCAGGGCGGGCAGGTCGGAGAAGTCCATCTTGACAAAGGACGGGATGAGCATCGGCAGCGGGAACTCGATGAACATCAGGATAAAGGCGACCGCGCTGAGCATGGCGGCAACGGTCAGATTGTGGGTGGTATTCTTTTTCATGGTAGTTGTCCTCCCCGGGGTGTACTCCCCGTTCAAATTTGTTCGGAAAGCCCTTTTCGCGCTGGATCGAACCGGAAAGACAAACCAAAAAGCGCCCTGCTGCAACCAAAAACTGCAACAGGGCGCACAGACGCAATTTGCCTGCCGTTTCTTGCATCCGGACTATACCGTTGGTCCCGGAGTTGCACCGGGTCAGCACCCTTGCGGGTGGTCGCGGACTTTACCGCCAGTGGGGAATTGCACCCCGCCCTGAAACGAACTTTCTGACCAAGAGTATAGCGCGGTACTGCGGCGCTGTCAAGCCCCCTTTCCAAAAAGTTTGCACATTTTTTGTCAAAGTGCGTTTTCACCTTTCTTTCCTTGCCCCGGGCGGCAGAGTATGCTATCATAATATGCGTTGTGAAAAAACACAGGAGGTTTTCCATGATTTTCTCGATCCGTAACCTTGGCTTCGAGCTTGGCTCGCTGCTGCTGGAAGGCTGGGCAGCCTTTGCCGCCCGCGTGGTATGCGCGGCGCTGCTGCTGGTGCTTGGCTGGCTGGTACGGCAGCTTTTGTCCCGCAGGGTGTTCCCTGCCCTGCTGCGCCGCAACTGGCGGCTGGCCGGTACGCCTATTCTGCTGCGCAGCTTTGCCGTGCCGCTGCAGCGGCTCACCCTTGCGGCGTTCATCTATGCCGCAGCGGCCAGCCTGCCGTGGGCAATTGCCGGCGTAAATAAATTTCTGCTCACAGTCTTTGAGCTGGCCGCCACCTTTTTTGTGTGTCAGGGGCTGTACGCCGCCGCCGATCTCACCGACCTTTTGCTGGCGAGCTGCGGCGAGGAGGTGCGCACTAACCGCACTCTAACCACCCTGCTGAACAAGGTGTACAAAGTTCTCATCGTGGTTCTGGGCGTTATGACCATGGCACAGGAGAGCGGCCTGCCGGTGGGCAGCATCGTAGCCAGTGCGGGTCTTGTCGGTCTGACCATCTCTCTCGCGGCGCAGGACAGCGCCAAAAACCTGTTCAGCGGGCTGGTCATCCTGCTGGACCGCCCGTTTTCCATCGGCGACTGGATCACCGTGGGCGACGTTTCCGGCGAGGTGGTGGACATCAACTTCCGCTCCACCAAAGTCCGCGCGTTGGATAACTCGGTGTACATCCTGACCAACAGCACGGTCAGCTCTGCCACCATCAACAACGGTACTTTGCGCAACAAGCGGCTGTACCGCTTCACCCTCGGGGTCACCTACGATACCTCCCGTCCTCAGCTGGAACAGCTGATGACCGACCTGACTGCCATGCTCAAGGCCAGCCCCTACACCTACGAGGACTCGGTGCTGGTGGAGTTGAGCGGCTTTGGGGCTTCCAGCATCGACCTGCTGGTGTCCGCCTACCTGCGCACCGCCGACATGACCCGCTTTTTGCAGATGCAGAACGACTTAAATCTCGATCTGATGGACGTGATGCAGAAAAACGGTGTGGACTTCGCCTTCCCCTCCACCACCGTGTATCTGGAAAAGAACAACTGAACTTTTTTGGAGGGCTCCTTCCTATGACACAGCTTTTGCTGCCTATTATTTACTTAGCCTTTATCAGTCTTGGTCTGCCAGATTCCCTGCTGGGTTCTGCATGGCCCACCATGTACCCCCAGCTGGGCGTTCCCTTCTCCTACGCGGGCATCCTGTCCATGATCATCTCGCTGGGCACCATCGTTTCCAGCCTGAACAGCGACCGGCTCACCCGGGCACTGGGCACGGGCAGGGTGACCGCCCTCAGCGTGGGCATGACCGCTGCGGCGCTGTTCGGTTTCTCGGTCTCCGGCCAGTTCTGGATGCTCTGTCTGTGGGCTATCCCCTACGGCTTGGGCGCGGGCAGCGTGGATGCCGCCCTGAACAACTACGTTGCCCTGCATTACGAAAGCCGCCACATGAGCTGGCTGCACTGTATGTGGGGCGTGGGCACCACCATCGGCCCTGTGGTGATGGGCGTGGCGCTTTCCGGCGGGCTGAGCTGGAACAGCGGTTACCGGTATATCGCCCTGTTCCAGATCGCACTGACTGCCGTTCTTTTTTGTAGCCTGCCCCTGTGGCATAAACGCCCCGATGCCACCCCGGACGGCACCGTGCCCAAGGCGCTGACCCTGCCGCAGGTGTTCGCGCTGCCGGGCGCGAAGGAAGTGATGCTTTGCTTCTTCTGCTACTGCGCGCTGGAGACCACCGCCGGGCTCTGGGCAAGCAGCTACCTGACCCTTGTGCGGCAGGTACCCGCCCAGACGGCTGCCAGCTTTGCCAGCCTGTTCTATATCGGCATCACGGTGGGGCGGGGCGTCTGCGGCTTTCTGACCTTAAAGCTGAGCGACGACCAGATGATTCGTCTGGGGTTTGCGGTGCTGGGCGTGGGCATTGCCGCCCTGCTGCTGCCCGGGGCGCAGGTCTTTGCGCTGGCCGGGCTTGTGCTGGTAGGGCTGGGCTGCGCGCCCATCTACCCCAGCGTCATCCACTCCACCCCGGCGCACTTCGGCGTACAGAATTCTCAGGCCGTCATCGGCATCCAGATGAGCAGCGCCTATGTGGGCAATCTTGCCATGCCGCCGCTGTTCGGCGTGCTTGCCAACAACATCACCCCGGCGCTGTTCCCCTTCTACCTGCTGGTATTTCTGGTGCTGATGGCGCTGATGCACCGGCAGCTGGTGCGCAAAACGGCGCACATCTGAAAGGGTCCAGCCTGCTAAAGTTAAAGGGACTGCCGTACCTCATTTGGTGCGGCAGTCCCTTTGCTATTTATTCAGTTATTTGTAAAGAACTGCGTTCAAAACTTATTGAGCATCTTTTTCAGCTTTGCCAGTTCCTCTGCATCGCGGGTATCATCCAGCAGGGTGAGGGCATCGTTGAAGTAGTTGCGGTCCATGTAGGAGTGGGTGGAGTTTGCGTGGGCAGCCATAGCCTCCAGCACGGCATAACCGGAGCGCACCAGCGGGTGGGTAGCAGGCACGCTGCCGCCCTCGGCCACCAGCGCAAACTTGCTTTCCGCCATATCCTCCAGCAGGGCGCTGTAAGCGTTGTTGGGGTCGGTGCCGTGGTTCTGCAGACCCTGATACAGCAGCTGTGCCACAAAACCCAGCGTAGAAGCCGTATACCAGTTACCATTGAAATTATTGGGGTTCGCGGCCTTATCGGTGACCGGGGAGTTGATCTTGTTGGTCAGGTACACCACCACCAGATTCTCCACGGGGTCGATCATGGTCAACGTACCGGTCCAGCCCTGATGGCCAATGGTATTGGAGGGTGCCTGCGTACCGAAATACCAGCAGCGCTGGTTGTCGCCCTCACGCCACCAGCCCAGACCCCAGTTGGCAGCGTCCTCCTTCTTGGGTGCGGTAAAGGCGTCCATCACGTTGCGGGAGAAGTAGCGGTTCTCGCCGTAGCCGCCGGTGAGCATGACAGAGGCCAGTTTTGCCAACTCGGTAGCGTTGGAGAACAGGCCTGCATGGCCGGAAATACCGCCCATTGCGTAGTAGCACTTCTCGTCGTGCACCTGGCCCTGAATGGTGGCGGTGCGCACGCCGGTAAAGGAGATGGCACCATCACGGGTGTTGCCGTTCAGCTCGGTAGCGGCGCAATCGTTGGCGGCAAAGCCGTTCAGCAAGGGGTTGTAGGCGGTGTGCGTCAGACCCATGGGGTCCCAGAAGGTCTCCTTCAGGAAGGCGTCCAAACCCTTGCCGGTGATGGCTTCAATAGCGAAGGCCAGCAGCATATAGTCCACGTCGGAGTAAACGGTCTTGGTGCCCGGCTTATACATCAGCGGGGTCTTGAAGATGGACTTGAGGGTCGCGGCGCGGGTTGCAGCGCTGCCGTCCCAACCGGAGAAGAGCACGTTGGTGGCACCGGGAACGGTCTTTTGAGCGCACTGGTCAAAGGAATCGTTGTGGTACTGGGGGTCTGCAGGGAAGCCTGCCTGATGGCGCAGGATATCGCGCAGGGTCAGTTCTGCTTTCCACTGCTTGTTGACCTTCAGGCCCGGGTTCTCGTAGCCGTTGTAGGTAATGTCGATGGTGTCCTCCACAAAGGCGCTGCCCAGCAGGTCTACCAGACGGCTGTCCAAATTGGCCTTGCCCTGCGTGACGAGGTACTGTAATGCGTAGTTTGCAGTGTACATCTTGGTGTTGGAGGCCAGATCGTACAGGGTATCGTTGGTCACAGCCGGGCTGTCGGTCTTGGGGGTGCCGTCCGGATTATAGGAGTTCACCTTGCCCCATGCGTTCTGGTACACCAGTTTGCCGTTTTTCACAATGGCCATCTGTGCGCTGGGGAAGCCGTTGTTCACGTCGGCCTGAATGATCTGCTCCAACAGCTCCAGTGCATCGCGGTCGATGCCCACGTCCTGCAGGCTGCCCTCCTGCACTGTGGGGTAGCCCACCCGCACGGTCACCTTTTTGCCGCGGGGACGGATGCCGCCCACCTGAATGGTGTTGCGGCCGTTGATGGTCTGGCCGGAAATGTCCACGTTCCACACGCCGCCTGCCGCCATGGCAGCGGTGTTGATCTGGCGGTTATTGACGAACAGGTTAAAGCCGGTCACGCCCGCCTCGGGCTCCACGCACAGCGTTCCCTGCCCTGCGTAGCCCACAAAGGTGTACATGTGGTTCATGGCCAGCGTATCGTCCAGACCCTTCCAGTTGGGGAACACCGGCTCGCCCTGCCAGCCGCCGCTCACGCTGCCGCGGCTGGTCACCTTGACCGAGGCCGCCTTTTTAGGGACGAGGTTCAGGGAGTTGGTATCCTCCGCTGCGGCGGCTGCGGGCTCGGCAGCAGAGGCTGCCCCGGCGGTGCACACGTTGAGCGCCATCATGCCCAGACCGGCAACGCTGCCCTTCAGGAACGTTTTACGGGAAAATTTGGTTGACATGGTAAGGTCCTCCCATTCTTTTTGCCGCAATGCGACAATATACCTGTATTCGTGCTTTTTTGTCCCGCAGCAGCGGGACTGCCTTGTGCCCCGAATTGTACGCGAGACGAAACAAAATGTCAATCATGTTTTTATCTTGTGGCACAAAGTTTTGCGTTTCTCAGTTTTTCGCCTATTTTGGCACATTGTTTTGCGTTTTGTTTCAAATTTTCATGCGTTTTGTATACAACCAGCCGCAAAAATGCGTAAAAAAGCCGCCGCACAAACCCTTGTGCAGCGGCTTCGGTTCATAATTTTTCTTACAGGATGCGGGCGCTGATAGCGTTTGCCACCTGAAACAGGTCCTTCTGCCCAATAAAGCCAAACTTGGCCTCGTGGCCGTCCGCAAAGCAGACTGTCAACTGGGACGCCTGCAGCGGATCGCCAAAACCCGCCGTCTGGATGCCATAGTGCAGCACCTTGCGGTAAGGCAGCACAAAAAGCTGCTGCCGCGTGCCCGTGACCCCCTGCATATCCACCATGATGATGCGGTGGCTGGTGAACACCACCTGATCACGCACCGTCTTGTATGCGCCCACGATCTGCTCGCCCTCCAGCAGCAGGGCGTTAACATTTTTGCAGATATCCTTCTCCTGCAGGCGCATGAGGTTCTCCATCGGTTTATCGCGGAATTCCATTGTAGCGTTCCCCTTTCAGCGTTTTTATGGCTCTATTGTAGCATTTCCGCCTCCGGTTTGCAAGATGACTGCCCAGTGCAGGACAAAAAGAAAAGACCCGAACCGTTCAAGGTTCAGGTCTTTTGGAGCGGGTAATGGGAATCGAACCCACCTCCTCAGCTTGGAAGGCTGATATACTAGCCGATGTACTATACCCGCAATTGCAGAAAGAATTATACCATAACTTTCCGCAAATGTCCAGCATGAATTTAGCAGCTGCATAGCTGGGCAGACACAACAAAAAAGCACCGCACATTCCTGTGCAGTGCTTTTCTTTCTGGTGGAGATTACCGGGATCGAACCGGTGACCTCTTGCATGCCATGCAAGCGCTCTCCCGAACCACGCACTCACGCACCCCCACACAAAGGTGCGGGGATGATCGATATTCGTCGTTATAACGCTTTATTTCGAGAAAGACGCATTCTCACCCAGAAGCAACTCTGTTGCTTAAACGAGTTTTATTGACGATGTATAGTTTACAACCTGTCTCTAGGTGTTGTCAAGATGTTTTATCCCTCTTTCGGTACCAAACAGGTTGAAATCTTCTTATTTATCAAGCTGAAAAGCGCAATTTTGATTTTCAAAAATCGGAATTGCGCTTTTTTATTTCAAAAAATCTATTGCGAGGAGGTTTTCTACAATGTCAACATCTTACCGACGCTATTTCAGAGCACAGCCGCATGACCCTTGATTACTTCTATGGACAAGCCGGAGAGCTTTTCTCATTCTACCGCATACCCAAAGCACTGTTTCAGGAACCACGATTCCAGAGCCTGTCAACCGATGCCAAAACACTGTACGGTATCCTGCTCGACCGCATGAGCCTATCTGCTAAAAATGGTTGGCTGGACGAACAAGGCCGGGTGTTCATCATCTTCACAATCGAAGATGTCAAGAGGGCATTGTGTTGCGCAGACAACAAAGCCACCAAGCTGCTGCGGGAACTTGAAGAATTTGGTTTGATTGAACGAAAACGCAGAGGTTTGGGCAAACCAAGTTTGGTGTATGTGAAAAACTTTTCGGCAGAATCGTCAAAATCAATATTCCAGAATCGTGATTTTCACGATTCTGGAGGCTTCAAAAGCGCAAGTCAAGACCCTGCAAAACCACGATGTAATAAGACAGAGGAGAATAATACTGAAATGAGTGAAACTTATCCATTCTATTCGGAAGAAGAGGATGGGATGAGCAAACGCGAACAACTGGAAGAATATTTTTCACAGTCTTTGGAGGTGGATACCCTGCTCCGGCTCTGCCCTGACGATGAGGACACCATCTATCAGATCGTAGATCTGCTGGTGGACACCTGCGCCACCAATCGCAAGATGCTGCGCATTGCTGGGGACGATAAGCCTGCCGAAGTCGTGCGCAGCCGCTTTATGAAGCTGAACGCCGACCACATCCAATTTGTGTTGAAGTGCCTTGCAGAGAACAGCAGCCCGATCCGAAACATGAAACAATATCTGCTTGCCTCTCTGTACAACGCACCGACCACAATGCAGCTAGTCTATCAAAATCGAACGAACCATGACTTTGCGCATGGCTCCACGAGGGGGTGATTTTATCGCAAAGAAATGTACCACGATTGCCATTGTCAACCAAAAGGGCGGCACCGGCAAGACCACCACCTGTGAAAATCTGGGCATCGGGTTGGCGATGGAGGGCAAAAAGGTCTTGTTGGTGGACGCTGACCCACAGGGGTCACTGACCATCAGCATGGGCTGGCAGCAACCCGATGAACTGCCCACCACCCTTTCCACCTTGATGGCAAAAGCCATGAACGACCAGAGCATTCCGCCCGGCGAGGGCGTTCTGCACCATGCAGAAGGCGTTGACCTGATCCCTGCAAACATCGAACTGGCAGGGCTGGAAGTTTCCCTTGTCAACTGCATGAACCGCGAAAAAATGTTGAAACAGGTGCTGGAAGGTGCAAAGCATGAATACGATTTCATTCTGCTGGACTGTACCCCTTCCCTTGGGATGCTGACCGTCAATGCCTTGGCAGCAGCCGACACCACCCTGATTCCCGTGCAGGCGCAGTACCTTTCGGCCAAAGGTCTGGAACAGCTTTTGCAGACCGTCCAGAAGGTCCGGCGGCAGATCAACCCCAAGCTGAAAATTGAGGGCATCCTGTTGACCATGACCGACAGCCGCACCAACTACGGACAGCAGATCGACAATCTGATTCGGGGTGCTTACGGCAGCAGGATCAAGGTGTTCGACCAGACCATTCCCCGGTCTGTCCGTGCTGCGGAGATCAGTGCCGTGGGTAAAAGCATTTTCCAGCATGACCCCAAAGGCAAGGTGGCAGAAGCCTACCGCTCTCTGACGAAGGAGGTGATGGCGAATGCCGAAAGGCAGCTTAAACGTGTCGCTGAAAGGGGCAGATGACATTTTCTCCACGGAAGAATCCCGACAGGAACAACAACGGGAACAGGTTCAGCAGATTCCCATCGGAGAGCTGTTCCCTTTCAAGAATCATCCCTTTAAGGTTTTGGATGATGAGTCCATGCAGCGCACGGTGGAAAGTGTAGAACAGTACGGTGTACTATCCCCGCTGATCGCCCGCCCACGCCCGGAAGGTGGCTACGAGATCATCTCCGGGCACCGCCGTCAGCACGCTGCACAGCTTGCCGGGCTGGATACGCTGCCTGTTATCGTCCGTCAGATGGATGATGATGCCGCAGTTTTGCTCATGGTGGACAGCAATCTCCAACGTGAGAACATCTTGCCCAGCGAACGGGCTTTCGCTTACAAGATGAAGCTGGAAGCAATCGAGCGAACTGTTGGACGACCCAAAAATGTGGGACAAGTTGTCCCAGATTATTTCGGGAAACGCAGTACAGAGATTGTTGCTGAAGGAACAGGCGAAAGTTATAAGCAAGTCCAGCGTTTTATCCGCCTGACCAACCTCATCCCGGAACTGCTGGATATGGTAGACGAAAAGAAAATTGCTTTTAATCCCGCTGTGGAGTTGTCCTATCTGGACGAAAGCCAACAGCGGGATTTTTTAGAAGCGATGCAAGACACCCAGAATGCTCCATCCCTTTCCCAAGCGCAACGGCTCAAAAAGCTGGCACAGGAAGGGCACTTCTCGTATGATGTTGCCTTTGCTGTCATGGGAGAAGAAAAAAAGGACGAACTGGACAAAGTGGTCATCAAAAACGACACCCTGCGGAAGTATTTCCCGCGCAGCTTCACCCCGAAACAGATGGAGGACACTATCATCAAGCTGCTGGATCAGTGGCAACGCAAACAGCAGCGGCAGAATGAACGCTAACACACATTTTGAATGTAAGACCCAACCGGGTCTTTCTTTTTTGCAAAAATTAGGAGAAAAAGCACTATGAACACTACCATTGATCTCAAGACCGCAAAGACCATCGAAGCCATGAACCAGAAGATCAACCACATGGACAATGCTGTGACCGACTTCTTCAACAAGATGAGCGATGTGCTGGAGCGGCAGCTCGGCGATGATGAAGTTTACGCCGCCGTGATTGCCCCGGAGATCGAACTGACCATCACCCCGCTGGCGAACGTTCGCAGTTACCTGCCTTGCTTCGATGAAACTGATTCCTGCTACAGCATCAGCGAAGATGTGCCGCTGGCACTCTGCTACGATCCGCGTCAGGTCATTACGCTGGCTGGCAAGCGTTACCTGTCCGGCGCAGTCATCTTTGTACGCTACGACACCGATGGCAATTTTGTTGCACTTACCACCGCCGACCTGTACCTGATCCAGTGTTATCTGGGCGAGAACAGCGTCCCTCTGATGGCTGGCCGCGAGAAGATGGTCTGCATCTGCATTGACTGAGAGGTGCAGTATGGATACTGAAATGACCTGCTATGCGAGTTTCGCAGAAGTCACGGAGGACTTTTACTGTTCCGCCGTTGATGTTTTGAAGATTCTGGTTCTCCGTCTGCACGACTACCATGCTCGTTGCTTCCATTCTCTGCGGGATGCTCTGTACGACTATTTTTCTACCGATGCCGCACCGCATACTCATGCCAATGTTTCCACTAAGCATACCGTCACCGCGTCTTGCGCTCCCCGTCCTCCCTGAGAGGATTCTTCTCACAGTTCAGTCATTGCAGGAGGTTCGCTATGAATTATATTTATTCGTTTATCATTTTTGAAGCTGGTGCCTTTTTCGGCTTCTTTGTGGCAGCTCTGTTGAACGCCGCCCGTGCTGGGCAGGAAATCACTATCAAATTCGAGGAGGAAGATAATGGAACAGACCGAGAACACCTTGTCGGTGCTGAAAATTGCGCCGGGGCAGTATCCGCAGCAGGTCGAGATCGATAACGACCTGAAAGCATTGCAGCAGGCTGTCGGCGGCTCCATCGGCGCAAGCTACCCTTTTGAAGATCCGGTTGCCATCGTTTATAACGATGACGGCAAGCTTATGGGTCTGCCGCTGAACCGGGCCTTATGGGACGAGGATGGGCTGATGTACGATGTTATTGCCGGAACCTTTTTGGTGGTAGGTCTGGGTGAGGAGGATTTTGTATCGCTCTCCCCGGAGCTGGCGCAGAAGTATGAAGAAGAATTTCATCAACCCGAAGCCTTTCTCCCTCTGGGGCGTCGCCTGATGGTCATTCCGGTGCCGGACGAATCGGTTCAGAATGACGCAGAAAAGGCTGTGAGCAAGCCCCCGGCAGAGCATGACCGCTAAGACGATTTTCTGCACAGGAGGTGGTAACGATGCAGGAAGAAATCGAGCATAAGACGGTCAACCTTGCCATCTCGACCACAAAACTGTCTGCCCGCACCCTGCTGCGTGGGATGCAGTTTCTGCTGCGGCAGTACGATAAGCACGCTTCGCAGGGCAAGCAGTCCATGAAGCGGCTGGTGCGACAGAACCGTGGCGTGACCAATGTGGAGATCCAGAAAACTGGAATCAAGGATTTTGACCGCTTCGCCAAACGGTATCACATCGACTACTCCATCCAGAAAGACCTGTCCTGCACGCCGCCCCGGTATATGGTCTACTTTAAGGCACAGGACACGGACGCATTGAACGCAGCTTTCAAGGAATATTCGGCATCGGTGCTGGATAAAACCAAGCGTCCTTCCGTGCTGGCAAAGCTGCATGATCTGGCGCAGTCCGTTGCAAATCTGCCGGACAAAGTGCGGCACAAGCAGGAGGAGCGCGGCCTATGAGCAAAAAGAAGCTTTCCAAGCTGCTGGCGCTCTATCTGCCCTATGTGGTAATTGGCTTGCTGGCAACCAATCTGGGCGAGGCGTGGCGGCTGGCTGCGGGTAAGGAACTGGGCGATAAAATCGTATCGCTGATGGATACGCTCCCGGCTGCATTTTCCAATCCGCTGCCCAGCCTGCGCCCATTTGACTTGTTCATTGGTCTGTGCTGCGGTGCTGGAATGCAGCTGGCGGTGTACCTGAAAGGCAAAAACGCCAAAAAGTACCGGCATGGCATGGAGTACGGCTCTGCCCGGTGGGGAACTCCGAAGGACATTGAGCCGTTCATGGCACCAAAGTTCGCCGACAACATCATCCTAACCAAAACGGAACGGTTGATGATGAGCAATCGCCCACCGGACCCCAAGAATGCCCGGAATAAAAATGTGCTGGTGGTGGGCGGTTCCGGCAGCGGTAAGACAAGGTTCTTTATCAAGCCGAATCTGCTGCAATGTGATTCCAAGAATTTTCCGGTATCATTCGTGGTTACAGATCCGAAAGGTAGTATCGGCGTGGAATGTGGAGAAGCCCTGTTAAAGCACGGCTACAAGCTAAAATTCTTCAACACGATCAACTTTTCCAAGAGTATGCGCTATAACCCTATGGCGTACATCCATAGTGAAAAGGATGTACTGAAACTCGTAACCGCACTGATGACCAACACCAAAGGGGAGGGTCAGGGCGGTGACCCGTTCTGGGACAAGGCAGAGCGGCTTTTGCTGGTTTCGCTGATCGCCTACCTCCACTATGAAGCCCCGGTTGAGGAGAAAAACTTCGCAACGCTGTTGGAAATGCTCAACACCATGCAGGTCTCGGAAGATGATGAAACTTACCAGAATCCGGTAGACCTGTTGTTTGAGGATTTGGGCAAGAAAAAACCAAAATCCTTTGCAGTGCGGCAGTACAAACTTTATAAGCTGGCTGCCGGCAAAACGGCCAAGTCCATCCTTATTTCCTGCGGTGTCCGGCTCGCGCCCTTCGACATTCAGGAAGTCCGAGATGCTACCATGTACGATGAACTGGAACTGGACAAGCTGGGCGACCGGAAAACGGCGCTGTTTCTCATCATGAGCGATACGGACAGCACCTTTAACTTCCTGATTTCCATGATCTACACCCAGCTTTTCAATCTGCTCTGCGACAAAGCCGATGATGTGTACGGCGGTAAGCTGCCTGTCCATGTCCGCTGCCTGATCGACGAGTGCGCCAACATCGGGCAAATCCCCAATCTGGAAAAGTTGGTGGCGACCATCCGCAGCCGTGAGATCTCTGCCTGCCTTGTTTTGCAGGCGAGAAGCCAGTTGAAAGCTATCTACAAGGACAACGCAGATACCATCGTGGGCAACATGGATTCTCAAATTTTTCTGGGCGGCTCCGAACCCACCACCCTGAAAGACCTGTCGGAAATGCTGGGAAAAGAGACCATCGACGCATTCAACACCTCGGATACCCGTGGCAACAGCCCCAGTTACGGCACTACGTTCCAGAAGATGGGGCATGAATTGTTGAGTCGGGACGAACTGGCGGTGCTGGACGGCGGCAAGTGTATTTTGCAGTTGCGTGGTGTCAGACCGTTTCTTTCTGACAAATACGACCTGACCCAGCATCCCAACTACAAGCTGACCTCGGACTACGACCCCAAAAACACCTTTGATATTGAAAAATATCTGAACCGCAAAGAAAAAATCAATCCCAATGATGAATTTGTTGTGATTGATGCTGATTCGCTCCCGTCTGCCTAACCCGGTAGGCGGTTTTATTTTTGACCGGAGAGGTACACCAGAAAATCTACTCCGCCGCAGTTCGCGGCACAACATCTATGGTTTCGGGTGTGTACGGACGGTCTTCGATTTTTTCAAAATAAAGGAGAAACGACTATGGAATTCTTTAACTCTGCTATCGAAGTTCTTCAGACTCTGGTTGTGGCTCTGGGTGCCGGTCTCGGCGTGTGGGGTGCCATCAACCTGCTGGAAGGTTATGGTAACGACAACCCCGGCAGCAAGAGTCAGGGCATGAAGCAGCTCATGGCTGGCGGTGGTGTTGCTCTGGTGGGCATCACCCTCATTCCTCTGCTGTCTGGTCTGTTCGGCTAAGAGCCGCAGGCGGGTTTTCCCGCCTGTACATACGCAATCGCTCCATCTTTGCTGTGGATAACAGCCCTTTATCATAAGGAGCGCATTGCGGTACGAATCTCCACCCATCCATGAAAGGCGGTGCTATTATGCAGTTTTTGACCCACATTATTTTTCTCCTGAACCTCCTCAAGACCCTTATCAACCATTTCAGCTAAGGACGGTGACTGAATGGAAACCGTTCTCAAAGCCATTGCCGACTGGATCAAAGGTATCCTGACGGCAGGCATTATGTCAAACCTTTCCGGGTTGTTCGATGATGTGAACACGCAGGTGGGAAACATCGCACAGCAGGTGGGCACTAAGCCCTCCAGCTTTGAGCCGCGCGTTTTTGCGATGATCGAAGCTCTTTCTCGGAATGTGGTGCTGCCCATTGCAGGCATCATCCTGACCTTCATCGCCTGTTATGAATTGATCGAGATGATCACTCAGCATAACAATATGGCGCAGTTTGAGCCTGCCCTCATCATGCGCTGGATCTTCAAAACGGCAGTGTCCGTCTGGCTCATCAGCAATACTTTCGATATTGTGATGGCAGTGTTCGACATCACCCAGAAGGTGGTGTCCGATTCCAGCGGCATCATCGCAGGAAACACCCGTGTCAACGACATTGGCTTGTCGATGTTGGAAGCCAACCTGATGCAGATGGACGTAGGCCCCCTGTTCGGGCTGTTCCTGCAAAGTTTCTTCATCGGCATCACCATGCGGATCTTGAGCATCATCATTTTTGTCATCGTCTACGGGCGTATGATCGAAATTTACTGCATGGTGAGCCTTGCGCCCATCCCCATGGCGACCTTCGGCAACCACGAGCAGAGCCACATGGGGCAGAACTACCTGAAATGCCTGTTCGCACTGGGCTTTCAGGGCTTTCTCATCCTCATCTGCGTGGCGATTTATGCGGTGCTGATCCAGAGCGTAGCGATTTCCGGGGATGCCATCAACTCCATTTGGAGCATTGTGGGCTACACCGTTCTGCTCTGTTTCAGCCTGTTCAAGACAAGCTCCGTGACAAAATCCGTCCTCGGAGCGCATTAAAGGAGGTGTTTGATTGGCTGCGTATATTTCCGTTCCCCGTGACCTGACGAAAGTAAAATCGAAGGTCGCATTCAACCTGACGAAACGGCAACTGCTTTGTTTCGGCACAGCGGCTCTCATTGGAGTGCCGCTGTTTTTTGTTCTCCGGGACTCCGGCGGCAACACTGCCGCCACCCTCGGCATGATGGCGGTGATGCTGCCGGCGTTCTTCCTTGGAATGTACGAAAAGAACGGTCAGCCCATGGAAAAGCTGCTGTCGTACTATGTGCAGTCCCGGTTTCTCCGCCCGAAGATTCGCCCCTACAAGACCAACAATTACTATGCGATTTTGATGAAGGGAGGCATGACCCATGATTCCGTTTTGGAAAAAGACCGATAAGCACAGCAAGCCGCAGTCTGCGCAGAAGCGCAGGCAGAACGCAAAGCCTGCTGTGCCCCGGACCGCCCAGCAGTCCATCCCCATGCAGCGGATGTTTGAGGATGGCACCTGCCGGGTGAAGCCCAACTATTACACCCGCACCATCCAGTATCAGGACATCAATTACCAGCTCGCCCAGCAGGAGGACAAGACCGCCATTTTCGAGGAATGGTGTTCCTTCCTCAACTTTTTCGACAGCTCCATCAGATTTGAACTGTCCTTTGTGAACATGGCAACCGACAGCACCGAGTTTGAGAAAAGCATCCGCATTCCGTTCCAGAAGGACGGCTTTGACGATGTTCGTGCCGAGTATTCCCAGATGCTGCGCCAGCAGCTTGCCAAGGGCAATAATGGTCTGACCAAGACCAAATTCATCACCTTTGGGGTGGAGGGCGAAAGCATGGCACAGGTCAAGCCCCGGCTCGACCACATCCAGAACGATCTGCTGAACAACTTCCACCGGCTGGGGGTGCAGGCAAAACCCCTGAATGGTGCCCAGCGGCTGAAACTCATGCACGATATGTTCAACATGGACGGCGCATCCAAGTTTCACCTTGGCTGGAAAGACCTTGTGAAAAGCGGGCTGTCCGTGAAGGATGCCATTGCGCCCACCGCCTTTGCTTTCAAGAACAGCCGTACCTTCCAGATGGGCGGCATCTATTGCGCCGCCAGCTTTCTGAGCATCACGGCCTCCGACATCAGCGACCAGCTTTTGAAGGATTTTCTGGATATGGATTCGTCCCAGATCGTCACCATGCACATTCAGAGTGTCGATCAGAACCGTGCCATCAAGACCGTCAAGCGCACCATCACGGAACTGGATCGCAGCAAGATCGAGGAACAGAAGAAGGCAATCCGTGCCGGATATGATATTGACATCATTCCGTCGGATTTGGCGACCTACGGCAGAGATGCCAAAGCCCTGCTGAAAGAATTGCAGTCGCAAAACGAGCGTATGTTCCTTGTCACCTTTCTGGTGCTGAACACGGGCAGGACTGAGCAGGAACTGGAAAACAATGTTTTTCAGGCCAGCTCCATTGCCCAGAAACACAACTGCAACCTGTGCCGACTGGATTTCCAGCAGGAGCAGGGGCTGATGAGCAGCCTGCCGCTGGCAGACTGTCAGATCGAAATTCAGCGAGGGCTGACCACCAGCAGCACCGCCATCTTCATCCCGTTCACCACGCAGGAACTGTATCAGTCCGGTAAGGAAAGCCTGTATTACGGCCTGAACGCCCTGTCCAACAACCTTATCATGGTGGACCGGAAAAAGCTGAAAAATCCCAATGGGCTTATCCTCGGCACTCCCGGCTCTGGCAAAAGTTTCTCGGCAAAGCGAGAGATCACCAACGCTTTTCTGGTGACGGATGATGATATTATCATCTGCGACCCGGAAGCAGAATACGCTCCGCTGGTGGAGCGTCTGCATGGGCAGGTTATTCACATCGGTCCCGCCAGCACCCAGTATATCAACCCCATGGACATCAACAGCAATTACAGCGAGGAGGACAATCCGCTGGCATTGAAAGCTGACTTTATTCTTTCTCTGTGTGAGCTGGTGGTGGGCGGCAAAGAGGGCTTGCAGCCGGTAGAAAAGACGGTCATTGACCGCTGTGTTCATGTGGTCTACCGCAAGTATTTCGAGAATCCGACCCCGGAAAATATGCCGCTGCTGGAAGATCTGTACAACGCCCTGCTGACGCAGGACGAACCGGAAGCGCGCCATGTGGCGGCAGCATTGGAGATCTACGTCAAAGGTTCTTTGAACATCTTCAACCATCACACCAACGTGGACATTCACAACCGCATTGTCTGCTTCGACATCAAGCAGCTGGGCAAGCAGCTCAAAAAGCTGGGAATGCTCATCGTGCAGGATGCCGTGTGGGGGCGCGTGACCGCCAACCGCAGTGCCGGAAAATCTACCCGGTACTATGCAGACGAATTCCACCTTTTGCTGAAAGAAGAGCAGACTGCGGCCTATTCTGTGGAGATCTGGAAGCGTTTCCGCAAGTGGGGCGGCATCCCGACAGCCCTAACGCAGAACGTCAAAGATCTGCTGGCAAGTCCCGAAGTATCGAATATTTTTGAGAACTCGGACTTTGTGTATATGCTCAATCAGGCGAACGGTGATAGGCAGATCCTCGCAAAGCAGCTCAACATCTCTCCCCATCAGCTTTTTTATGTGACCCACTCCGGCGAAGGCGAGGGACTGCTGTTTTTCGGCAACGTGATCCTGCCCTTTGTTGACCACTTCCCGAAAGACCTTGAACTCTACCGCATCCTTACGACCCGCCTTTCTGAAGTTGCGGAGGCGCAAAAGCATGAGTGAGAAACAGCCGAAGCTGAAATTCGAGGAGGAAAAGGAGCGCACGGCTACACGCTCCCCTCCGAAAAAGTCTAAAGTGGAGCAGTCAGTGCCCAAAAAGCAGAAACTGAAACAGGATGCAGACAAAGCTGCGGAGAAATCCCAGCATCTGCGTTTTGGCAAAGCCGAGATCACCCCGGATGAAGCATCCCGCATGACAAAGCAGCAGAAACGTGCTATGTATGCCGCCGCTGCCGCCCGGTCTGCGGCACATCGGGAGATTGACCAGTACGAGGACGACAATGTGGGCACACAGGCGTTAAGCGAGGGCGAAAAAGCGGCAGGAAATGTCCGGGATATTTCCAAGAGCAGATACGCCCGCAAACTCAAGAAGAAAGCCAAGATGCAGGGCAAAAAAGGCACCAAAACCGCTAAATCTTCCGCATCGGAGCCAACTGCGGCACAAGATGCAGGTGCATCCGGCACCGGCGAGGGCGGCTCCAACTGGCTCTCCCGATGGCGGCAGAAACAGGACATCCGGCAGAGCTACTATGCCGCCGCCCGGTCGGGCACGGCGGCGCAGACCGCAGGCGGCAAAGCGGCATCCAATGGCACCAATGCTGCAAAGTCCGGCATGGAACAGGTCATCGACAAAGGAAGATCGGTGGTCAGTACCGCAGTCAACGGGATTGCCAATTTTGCAAAGAGCAACGCACACGTTCTGGTGATCGTGGGCGTTTTTCTTTTACTCCTGCTGCTGGTCATGTCGGCATTTTCGTCCTGTTCCATCCTGTTCAGTGGTACCACGCAGGTCAGCGGCCAGACCATCTATACCGCCGAAGACCGGGACATTAAAGGTGCAGAAACGGACTACAAAAAGTTAGAGAAAGATCTTGATAAAAAAATCAAGCGCACTCCCACCGACCATCCCGGATATGACGAATATCAATATCATCTGGATGAGATTACTCATGACCCGTGGCAGCTCACTTCGTTCCTGACCACTTTGTACGATGACTACACCCGCAGCGAGGTGCAGGGCAAGTTGAAGGAGACCTTCAAAAAGCAGTACAAGCTGACCACATGGGTGGAAGTCCAGACCCGGTACCGCACGGTAGTGATGATTGATATTTTTACAGGTATACCCTACACCACACAGGTGCCTTACCAGTATAAAATATTCCATACCAAGCTGGAAAACCGCGGGCTGGAAGTAGTCATTCGGGAAGAACTGACAGAAGATCAGTGGAAGCGTTATGAGATTTTCCAAGACACCAAAGGTGGCAGACCGTATCTGTTCAAAGATGGTCTGCCCGCTGGCGGTTCCGATGGCTCTGGCACACCCGGAATCGACTATACCGTTCCGGCAGAAGCCCTGACAGACAGCGAATTTGCCGCCATCTACAAAGAGGCTCAAAAGTATGTGGGCACGCCCTACGTCTGGGGCGGCTCCACCCCAGAAACCGGGTTCGACTGTTCGGGCTACGTCTGTTGGGTGTACAACCAGAACGGCTACGATGTGGGGCGTACCACCGCCAACGGCCTGTGGAACAAGAGCCAGCATATTTCCGAAGCCGAAGCAAAGCCCGGTGACCTTGTTTTCTTTGAAGGAACGTATGATACCCCCGGAAAAAGTCATGTCGGAATAGTGCGTCCAGTAAGGACGATAGTAGAAGTAGAGAAAGGAGGCTGTGGCTAAGGTA
>OHBQ01000344.1_pt1 | contig 20859 bp, 17 predicted proteins | sample 1577401 | NCBI WGS metagenome assembly OHBQ01 (sample SAMEA3879581, study PRJEB24766) | human gut metagenome | biome: human-associated habitat; feature: feces | place: USA | collected 1985/1987
GCGCAATGAAAATTCGACCGATCACGCGGAATAACGGGACGTCTCACGGTAATTCCGTGAATAAGAATAATTTTTCACCTTTTTCCTCTTAGAGTATCATATTTTCTGCCGTTTCCGCATGTTTGTCGAAGAACGTCGACGAAAAAGCAGACATTTTCAGGGAAAGTCATTGCAAAAGCGGGCCGAATATGTTAAATTAGAAGCACCGCTTGTACATCCATGCGGAAATGAGAGAATCTACGAGGAGGAGAGTTGTTACATGGAAAAAATGTATCGGGTCCTGCTGGCAAACGGCAGCGAAGAGTTTTGTGGGAAGCTCGGCGTTGCCCTGAAGCAGACGAATCGGTATTCCGTGGTCGGCTCGGCTTGTGACGGCGTTCGCGCCATCAGCCTGCTGAAAGAGCTGAAACCGGATCTGCTGGTCGTCGACCTCATGCTGCCGCAGGCGGACGGCCTGTCCGTGCTGAAGGCAGCGGCCGGGCTGGATCCAAAGCCAAAGCTTCTGGTTTTGGTGGAGTTCGTAACGGAATATGTGTCTTCAATGTTTATGACGCTCGGCGTGCAATATATCATGCTGAAACCATGCAGCTGCCGTGCCGTCGTGGAGCGTCTCGACGAGATCTGCGAGAGCGCCGTTTCGCGCAAACCCGCCATCGCAGCAAAGCGCAACGCCAACATCGAGTCCATGGTCACCTCGATCATTCACGAGATCGGCGTCCCTGCGCACATCAAGGGCTATCAGTATCTGCGGGAGGCCATCCTCATTGCTGTTGATGACATCGACGTCATCAACGCCGTCACAAAGGTCCTCTACCCTGAGGTAGCCAAGCGCTTCGGCACCACAGCCTCCCGGGTAGAGCGGGCCATCCGCCACGCCATCGAGGTGGCATGGGACAGGGGAGACGTGGATACCCTCAATAGCTACTTCGGCTATACCATCCATAACCTGCGCGGAAAACCAACGAACAGCGAGTTCATTGCGATGATAGCCGATAAGATGCGGCTGGATAAGCGGCAGCGGGTGGGGTAACATCTGCAAATTGAAAATACGGCTGATTTGAGCACTGCTTTTGAAAAGCGTGATAAAAACTAAATTAACAGAAGAGCCGCAGTCGGGGATTTTCTTCCCGGCTGCGGCCTTTTGAATATGCGGATATTATTAGATGTTTCATTTTTGTGATTGAGTGCTCTCCTCTTTCCTTTCAGCAATATACGCCACAAGGTCATACACCAACCTCTTTTCCTGCTCGTTCATGCCACGCAGTACTATCTGTTCTTGTGATTCAAGCCCTAAAATATCGTCTGTGGTCGTATGAAATAGCTGTGCAAGGGCTATCAAATACTGTGCTGTGGGTGCAGAAAGTTCCATTTCCCAAGCGTTGACACTGGCGCGCGTAACGCCCAGCTTGCGAGCAAGGGCAGCTTGTGAAAGCCCGGTATTCTCCCGAAGACGCTTGATATTGTCTGAAATCATGTTGTTCACCTTCCTGCATCTACTTTACTATACAGCTTTTGATATTAAATTATCTAAACGAGTATAGTTTTATTGACGTTCGGTTGGATGAAGCGTATAATAAAAGTACGGATATTTACCTTTTAGGAAAGGAATCATCGAAATGAAACGAAAAATTGCTTTGGCGATTGGGACTTCTCTACTATGTATTGCAATCCTTACAGGTTGTAACTCGTCAGTTGCTGCCGAAGATGCTTTTTCCGCTGCAAATAGCGGTGATACCGAAAATGCACAAAAGCTTTATACGAATATCATTGATAATAGTTCTGAGCAAAAAGAGCAACTAAACAAATTATTAAGTGCCGAATTTGAGCAATTACTGGATAACTACAACCATGAAGAACTGACTGACGACCAAGCAAAAGAAGAATTTAAAAAGTATTCGGAGGCATTTGAGGGAATTGAGTCTGTTGAAACAGCACGAGAAAACTTGAAAGAACTTATCGACTCCAAAAAATCTTTCAAATCTGCAAAAGAGTCCGAAGCAGAAGAAAATTATGGACGCGCATACGCTGAATATCGGCATGTTAGTGCTTTGGATATTAATTATGATGAGGCGCAAAAGCAAATGGATGTATGCCTGAGCGCCTTTGAATCGGAAATTCTAAGACTTTGTGAGGAACAAGCATATTATAAAGCAATTTCTAATACCATCGATTTAATGGAGGAGCTTGGTATTAGTATGCCGATGTCAGACGATGATACACTTGGTATTGATGATTGCTTTTTGTTTATCGCTAAACAAATGGCAGAATCGTGTGGTTTTGAAAATGCTCAAGCATCAATGCAAGAAAACATTGCAAACGGACGCTTCCATGACCATTTCTATGATATAAATATTGGGTGCGATTCTTTGAACGGTACATCACTGGAAAGGATCTCTAACAAAAAGATAATAGACAGCTATGCACAATTGGATAGTCTTTTCAATGATACCTTTATGACAGCATGTGTATTCAAAGGGTTTTATATCACTTTAGGCGACATTCATAGTAATGGAAAATGGTATGATGTTTTTATTTGTGATGGCATGGAAAGTGATGTTACTGTAAGAAGTGATGCCGAAAGAGGACCTTTTAATGCAACAATGAAATCGAAATTTGATAACTGGGGCAAGAGCTCAAACAATAGTACAAAGAATAATGAGAGCACTTCTGGTGGTAATGTTACGCAAGAATATCTCAATGCCTTGAATAGAGGACTGTCTTATGCTCAAAATCTTCATATGTCAAAGAAAGCAGTATATGACCAACTGACATCTTCTTATGGAGAAGGCTTCCCGGCGGATGCTGCACAATATGCCATTGATAATATGACGGGCGTAGACTGGAATGCAAATGCCCTCGAAAAGGCAAAGCAATATTATTATAATATGTCGATGTCCAAAAGCGCAGTTTATGACCAGCTTACTTCTGAATATGGTGAACAGTTTACAACGTCCGAAGCTCAGTATGCCATTGACCATCTGAATTAAGACACAGTGACCCAATAAGAGAAAGACCGCAGACGGAACAAATAGCCGTTTGCGGTCTTTCTCTTTGCATTTTCCTTCCCATCTGGTACAATGGTGCAGAAGGGAAGTGACGAAATGCCGGAAGTGGATATGATCCGTGCGCAGCTGTTTGCGCTGCAAGATAAGGAATATCAGGTCTTTTACAGCCGCCTGATGCCCACTCTGCCACCGGAAACGGTGATCGGGGTGCGGGTGCCGCTGCTGCGCAAGCTGGCAAAACAGCTGGCGGATACCCCGGAAGCGGAGGTGTTTCTGCAAGAACTGCCGCATTTTTATTATGAAGAAAACGCTCTCCACGCCTTTCTGCTGGAGTCTGTCCGGGATTACGGCACAGCGCTGGCGGCAACGGAGCGCTTTTTGCCCTATGTGGATAACTGGGCAGTCTGCGATTGCTTCAGCCCCAAGGTGTTTGCGCAGCATAAGCCGGAGCTGCTGCCTGCTATCCGGCGCTGGCTGGGCTCTGACCAAGTGTATACCGTGCGCTACGGGATCGGGATGCTGATGCGGTATTATCTGGACGATGCCTTCCGGCCGGAATATCTGGCTTGGGTGGCGGCGGTGCACAGCGAGGAATACTATGTCAATATGATGCGGGCGTGGTATTTTGCCACTGCACTGGCAAAGCAGCCCGCAGCGGCACTGCCGTGGCTGACCGAAAAGCGGCTGGACGTGTGGACGCACAACAAGACCATCCAGAAAGCAGTAGAAAGCCGCCGCATCCCCCCGGAGCAAAAGCAGGCTTTGCGGGCGCTGCGCATTCGTTCACAAAAGCTTTGCGAAGAACGACGCGTTTGACTGTTTACAATGTGGCGAATTTATTGTAAAATAGAATATAGCAAAAATGCCGGGTCTATCCGGCGAAAGATAAAATAGGTGGTGTTTGGATTATGGCATTGAAATATAAGCGTATCCTTCTGAAGATCAGCGGCGAGGCGCTGGGCGGCGAAAAGGGCATGGGCTTTGACGAGCCCACCATGGACGCCATTTGCGGCGGCGTGAAGAAAGCTCATGAGCTGGGCGTGCAGATCGGCATCGTGGTAGGCGGCGGCAACTTCTGGCGCGGCCGCTCCAGCGGTAAGATGGAGCGCACGCTGGCCGATAAGATCGGTATGCTGGCTACGGTGATGAACGCACTGGCTGTCTCCGATAAGCTGGAGCAGCTGGGTGTGCCCACCGAGGTGTTTACCTCGATCACCATGCCGCAGGTGGCCCCTGCCTTTACCCGCAAGGACGCTCTGCGCGCCATGGATGAGGGCAAGATCGCTGTGTTCGGCGGCGGCACTGGCAACCCCTTCTTCTCTACCGATACGGCTACTGCCCTGCGCGCCGTGGAGGTGAGCGCCGACGTGATGTTCAAGGCGACCATGGTGGACGGCGTTTACGATAAGGATCCCCACAAGTACCCGGATGCCAAAAAGTACGATACCCTTACCTTTACCAAGGTGCTGGAGGATCAGCTGGCCGTTATGGACGGTACCGCAGCTACCCTGTGCCGCGACAACAAGCTGCCCATTCTGGTGTTTGATCTGGCCGACCCGGACAACATCGCACGGGCTGTGCAGGGCGAGAACGTGGGCACGCTGGTCTACGAGGGCTGAGCATAGCGCCCCGGTGCAACTGCATACGATTGGATAGAGCAGCAGCGGCGCAGTGCGCTGCCTGCATGGATCAATAGAATAAAGAAACAGGAGAACAACGACAATGAGCAGCAACACCAAGGTTTACGAAGATAAGATGAAGAGCTCTGTGGAGCACCTCAGCCGCGAGCTGGCCGCTGTGCGCGCAGGCCGTGCGAACCCCGCCGTGCTGGATAAGGTGGTCGTGGACTACTACGGTGCTCCCACCCCCATCCAGCAGTTGGCCGCTGTGGCCGTCTCTGAGGCACGCACCCTCACCATCACCCCTTGGGACCGCACCCTGCTGCGCCCCATCAGCAAGGCAATCATGGCCAGCGATGTGGGCATCACCCCCATTGATGACGGCGTTACCATCCGCCTGAACTTCCCCGCACCCAACGAGGAGCGCCGCAAGCAGCTGGCCAAGGAGGTCTCCAAGCTGGGTGAGGACGCCAAGGTTGCCGTGCGTAACGTGCGCCGCGACGCTATGGATAAGGCTAAGGCCATGAAGAAGGCCGGCGAGCTGACCGAGGACACCCAGAAGACCATGGAAGAGGATGTCCAGAAGCTGACCGATAAGTATATCAAGAACATTGATGCTGCCGTGGAAGAAAAGCAGAAGGAGATCATGGCCGTCTGATCCGCAGCACACAATAACAACTGGGAGGTGCCGTGCGCTGGTGAAAGGTGCGCGGCACTTTTTGCAGGGCAGCCCTGCTGCCGGGAGGTATAAATGGCACACCCCAAAGAATTTGCCGAGGGGCTTTCCATCGGCATCATCATGGACGGCAATGGCCGCTGGGCGAAAAACCGCGGCCTGCCCCGCACCGCAGGACACAAAAAAGGTGCGGCGGTGTTCAAGGATATTGCCAACTACTGCGATGAACTTGGCGTAGCATCGGTGTATTTCTATGCTTTCTCTACCGAGAACTGGAAGCGCCCGCTGGAAGAGGTGGGTGCCATCATGAAGCTGTTCGCCCAGTACCTCATCGAGGGCTTTGATTACAAGAACCGCAATATCCGCATCAAGTTCTTGGGCGACCGCACCGCGCTGGACCCCAAGCTGCAAAAGATGATGAATGAACTGGAAGGGGACTCTGCCTGCAAGACCGGCATGACCCTGAACATCGCTATCAACTACGGCGGCCGCCCGGAGATCGTGCGGGCAGCACAGCAGCTGGCCGCAAAGGTTGTAGCAGGCGAGATCCGCCCCGAGGACATCAACGAGCAGATGATGAGCGATGCCATGTACACCGCCGGACAGAAGGACCCGGACTTTATCCTGCGTCCCAGCGGAGAAAAGCGGCTGTCCAACTTTATGCTCTGGCAGGCCGCCTATTCGGAACTGGTGGAGATGGATGTGCTCTGGCCGGACTTTACCCGCGCCGATCTGGATACCGCCATTGAGGAGTTCAACCACCGCAGCCGCCGGTTCGGCGGCATCTGATCGGCAATCTGTCCGTATTGCAAACCCTGCACCTATGGTGCAGACCCGACAGACCCGGTACTTCCTCGGGTCGGAATGCGTTGCCCTGCAAGGGGCTGCTGCCGGAAGAACAAAGGAGATCGAAACCTATGAAAACACGCATTATTACTGCGATCGTGGGCATTCTGGTGCTCATTGGCGTGATGTTTACCTTCAACACCATGGTGTTCAATCTGGTGATCGCAGCCATTACCCTGATCGCCATCCACGAGATTTACAGCGCCCTCGGCTTTGAAAAAAAGGACTGGCTCATGTACGCAGTGCTGGTACCCTATACATTGCTGGTCATGCTTTCCAGCTATAGCGCCATGCGCAAGCTTGTCATGCCCATGTCCTTTGTGCTGGTCACCTTTTTTGCCATCTATCTGGTGGTGCGCAACGGCACCATCAGCTACCAGAAGGCCAGCGGTCTTTTGGTGTTTTCGGGCATCGTGATCTTCTGCTTCTACTCCTTCGTTCTGCTCAAGGAGCGTCTGCCGGTGGAAAAATTCGGCTATGACGCGGTTTTCTTCATCCTGCTCATCCTCTGCTTTGCATGGGGCGGCGATACCTGTGCCTATTTTGCAGGCCGCGCCTTTGGCAAGCATAAGCTGTGCCCGGTGGTCAGCCCCAAAAAGACGGTGGAGGGTGCCATCGGCGGCGTGCTGGGCACCATGGTATTCGGCGTGGTCGCCACCCTCATCTACTCCATAGCGGCAAACCGCATGGAGGCCTTTACCCGCTCTAATATCGGCGTTTCCATGTATGTGATTATCGCGCTGCTGGGCTGTATCGCCGCTGTGCTGGGCATCTACGGCGACCTGTTTGCCAGCGTGGTCAAGCGCCAGTGCGGCATCAAGGACTACGGCACCATCTTCCCGGGGCACGGCGGCATTCTGGACCGCTTTGACAGCGTGATGTTCATCGCGCCCTTCGTGACCATGGTCATTACCGCCGTGTTCTACGCCTGATACAGGGGAGGAAACTATTATGTCTAAAAAAATTACGCTGCTGGGTTCTACCGGCTCTATCGGCACTCAGAGTCTGGATGTCATCCGCGCTCAAGGGTACGAGGTCTACGGCCTTTCTGCCCATAGCCATGTGGAAAAGCTCTTACAGCAGATCGAAGAGTTCCACCCGAAATACGTCTGCATGACCGACCCGGACGCCGCCGCAAAGCTGGACGCTGCGCTGGCAGGCCGGGCAAATGCGCCCAAGCTGCTCACCGGCCCGGAGGGGCTGAAGGAGCTGGCTGCGCTGGACGGCCCGGATGTGGTGCTGAACAGTGTGGTGGGCATTGCCGGCCTTGGTGCCAGCCTGTGCGCCATCGAAAGCGGCCACGATCTGGCACTGGCCAACAAGGAAAGCCTTGTTACCGGCGGTCATCTGGTCACGCAGGCTGTGGAAAAGCACGGCGTACAGCTGCTTCCAGTAGACAGCGAGCACTCCGCCATCTTCCAGTGTCTGCAGGATAAGGAAAGCGCCCCCAGCCTGACCAAAATTCTGCTCACAGCCTCCGGCGGCCCCTTTTTCGGCATGACCACCGAGCAGCTGCGCGGCAAGACCCGTGCAGACGCCCTCAAGCACCCAAACTGGAATATGGGCGCAAAGATCACCATCGACTCCGCCACCCTGATGAACAAGGGTCTGGAACTGATCGAGGCTGTATGGCTCTTCGGTCTGCCCCCGGAAAAAATCCAAATCGTGGTGCAGCGCCAGAGTATCGTCCACTCTGCGGTGCAGTTCAGCGATAATTCGATCATCGCGCAGCTGGGTGTGCCGGATATGCGCATCCCCATCCAGTACGCCCTGACCTATCCCAAGCGTGTGCCGGGCGTAGTGCCGGAGCTGGACTTTACCACCCTGAAGCTGCTCACCTTCGATGTAGCCGATGAAGAGACCTTCCGCTGCCTTGCCGCCTGCAAAAAGGCCATTCGCAAGGGCGGTCTTGGCCCTTGCGCCGCCAACGGTGCCAACGAGGAAGCCGTTAAGTTGTTCCTTGAGGACAAGATCGGCTTTTTGGATATCGGCCGCTTGGTGGAGGCTGTTGTGGACAGCGACAGCTTTGGCGGCGACTATACGCTGGCAGACGTGTACGAATGCGACCGCATGGCGCGTGCATTTGTGCGGGCACACCTGTAACGCTTTATCAGAAATATACGCCCCGGCGCTGTTTTTGTAACGGCTCCGGGGCGATATGGGAGAACGAATGTCATTTATTATCACCATCCTTGCCGCGCTGCTCGTGTTCAGTGCGGTGATCGCCATCCACGAATTCGGGCATTTTATTGTGGCAAAGCTCTGCGGCATTCAGGTCAACGAGTTTTCCATCGGCATGGGGCCGGTGCTCTGGAAAAAGAACCATAAGGGCACCCAGTACAGCCTACGTGCCCTGCCTGTGGGTGGCTTTGTAGCGCTGGAAGGGGAGGAAAGCCCCGAAAGCCAGCAGGCAGAAGCTGTCCATACTGTGCAGGAGCAGCCCGCCCCGGAGACGGAAGCGTCTGTGCAGCCCACCGGCATCCCTCTGAACGAGGCACCGGTATGGCAGCGGGCACTGGTCATGGTAGCCGGTGCTGTCATGAATTTCGTGCTGGGCTTTGTGGTGCTGGTGGTTTTGATCGCCGCCCAGAACGAGCCCATCACCAGCAAGACCATCTATTCCATTGAGAACGATGCCCTCTGCGGCCAGACCGGCCTGCAGGCGGGGGACAAGGTTCTGGCGGTGAACGGCCGCCGCTGCTTTGTGGCCAACGATATCCTGTATGAGCTGGTGCGCACCCGGTCTTACAGCGCAGATTTTACCGTACTGCGGGATGGCCAAAAGGTGCAGCTGTCGGGGGTACAGTTCGACACATGGCAGGACGAACAGGGCGAGACCCACATGAGCATCGGTTTTTCCGTCTACGGGCTGGAAAAGACCCCCGGCAACGTGCTGCGGGAGGCGGGCAACAGCGTGCTGTACTACGGGCGCATCGTGTTCACCTCCCTTGTGGACTTAGTGCGCGGGCGGGAGAGCATCAACAACCTCTCCGGCCCGGTGGGTATCGTGTCGGCCATCGGGCAGGCCGCCAGCTATGGCTGGCAGGATCTGCTGGAAATGCTGGCACTCATCACCGTCAACCTTGGTATCCTCAACCTACTGCCTTTCCCGGCGCTGGATGGCGGCAAGGTGGTATTTTTGGTCATTGAAGGCATCACCGGCCATGCAGTGCCGGAAAAGCTGCAAAGCCTGCTCACCCTTGCAACCTTCGGGCTGCTGTTCGGGCTGATGCTCTTTGCAACCTACAACGATATTCTCCGGCTCATCACCGGGACAGTATAAGAAAGGGGAAACCTTATGCGGCAGAAAAAACGCGAAGTGAAGATCGGCAATGTGACCATCGGCGGCAGCAACCCCATTGCGGTGCAGACCATGCTCAATGTGCCGGTGGAGGACATCGAGGGCAATGTGGCGCAGGCTAAGCGGTGCGAAGCCGCTGGCTGTCAGATTTTGCGGGTCACCTGCCCAAGCCCGGCAGATGCAAAGTGCATCGAGGCCGTCAAAAACGCAGTGAACATCCCCATCGTGGCAGATATCCACTTTGACTATAAGGCTGCGCTGGCCTGCGCGGACGTAGGCGTAGATAAGATCCGTATCAACCCGGGCAACATCGGCGATGACGACCGGGTAAAGGCGGTGGTGGATGCCTGCCAGCAGAAGAATATCCCTATCCGCATCGGCGTCAACGGCGGCAGTCTGGAAAAGCACATTCTGGCCCGCTACGGCGCACCCACCCCGGAAGCTATGGTGGAAAGCGCTTTGTACCATGTGCGGCTGCTGGAAAAGTTCGATTTCAATAACATCGTCATTTCCATTAAAAACTCCAACGTGCCCCGCATGATGGAAGCCTACCGCCAGCTCAGCGCCGTCACCGACTACCCGCTTCATGTGGGCGTCACCGAGGCCGGTACCTATCAGATGGGTCTGCTGAAAAGCGGCATGGGCATCGGCGGGATGCTGCTGGAGGGCATCGGCGATACCATCCGCGTGTCGCTGGCTGCCGAGCCGGAAAAAGAGGTAGAGGCAGGCTTCAACATCCTGCGCGCCGTGGGCTTCCCGGTCACCGGACCGGAGGTCATCACTTGTCCCACCTGCGGACGCACTCAGTACCCCTGCACAGAGATCGCCAACGAGGTGGAAAAGCGGCTGCAGGGCTACAAAAAGTCCATCAAGGTGGCCGTGATGGGCTGCGTTGTCAACGGTCCCGGCGAAGCACGCGAAGCCGATATCGGCATTGCGGGCGGCAAGGGCGAGGCTGTGCTGTTCATCCATGGCAAGCCCATCAAAAAGCTGACCGGCGATAACATTCTGGATCAGTTCATGGATGAGATCTATAAATTGTAAGCATTTTTTTCACTACTGCCACACCCGCAAAAACGGGTGCGGCAGTTTGTGCTGTAAAGAACCCACCAAAAAGGAGTACCATTTGTGAAACCACTTGTTTCCCAGCTGTGGCCGCAGTTTATGGCGGACCCGGATTTTGCGGCCTGCTTCGGGCAGGTGATCGTGGAGCACGCCCGGATGCTGCGGCAGGACCGGCAGGTCGAGTTTACCATGCGCAGCGCCGCCCCGCTGGATCAGAACCTCTGCGCCCGGCTGCTGGCTTCCCTGCAGCCGGACTACGAGGGCTTTGAACTGAAGATCAAGAACCTGTTCGGCTATGCCATGCTGGACGAGCACGCTCTGCGCACCCTGCTGGAGGACATGAAGCGGGACGGTGTGCCCATCAACGGCTTTCTGGACAGGAGCAGCATTACCATCACCGGGCAGAATATCACGGTGGGGGTGTGCCACGGCACAAAGTTTTTGCAGGAGATGGGCTTTGAGGAACTGCTTGCAAAGCGTATTGCCGAGCATACCGGCGTTACCCCCAAGGTGACGCTGCAAAGCGCAGTGACTGCGGCGGAGCAGCAGCAGATGGAGGAAAAGCTGGAGCGCAAGATCGCACCGCCGGTGGTCAAATTTGAGAAAAAGAACACCGCACCGTCCATCAAGGTGGAGGGACTTAACCTTACCGATAAACCTGTCACCATCTTCCACGGCAAAATGTTCACCCCCAAAAACCTTACGCCCCTCAAGGATCTGGGCGGCGAGGGCGGCAAGTGCATGATCTGGGGCGATGTGTTTTTTACCGAGGTCAAGGGCAACTACCGCAAGATCTACACCGTGTCCATCACCGATTATACCGGCTCAATCAACCTGAAAGTCCGCGCACAGGAAGGGGAGGACTGCTCCAAGTGGGAGGGCATCGGCAAGGGCAGCACGGTCATCGTGCGGGGCGACTGCTCCTACGATAAATACGAGCATGACTACATCGTGTACCCCTACGATGTGCTGATCGTGGAGCGCAAAAAGCGGGAGGATACCGCCCCGGAAAAGCGGGTGGAGCTGCATCTGCACACCAAGCTTTCCAGCATGGACGGCTTCTGCGACCCCGGCGGCATCGTCAAGCTGGCGCACCGCATGGGACACCCCGCCATTGCCATCACAGACCATGGCGTGTGTCAGGGCTACCCGGAAGCCATGCTGGCAGCGGACGACATCCACAAAAAGGACCCGGATTTCAAGCTCATCTACGGCTGCGAAGCCTATTTTGTGGACGACATGGTGCCCTGCGTTTACGGCGTAAAGGATCAGCCGCTGGACGGCGAGTTCTGCGTGTTTGACACCGAGACCACCGGCCTTGACCCCGGGGTAGAGTACCTTACCGAGATCGGCGCGGTCATCATCCGCAACGGCGAGGTGGTGGAGGAGTTCGATACCTTTGTCAAGCCCGGCAAGCCCATCACCCCCAAGATCACCGAGCTGACCGGCATCACCAACGAGATGGTAGCCGATGCCCCCAGCGAAAAGGAAGCGCTGGAAGCTTTTCTTGCCTTTGCAGGTGACCGCATTCTGGTGGGACACAACGTCCACGCCTTTGATATGCGCTTTCTGCGGGCAGCAGCCAAGCGCAGCGGCATCAAGCTGGAGCCTACCTATATCGACACCCTGACCATGGCGCAGACTATGTACCCGGGCCTGCACAATTATAAGCAGGGCACCATCAACAAGCATCTGGAGCTGCCTGCCTACGAGGCGCACCGCGCCTGCGAGGACTCCGCTGCACTGGGACGCATCTTCTGCGTGATGCTGAACGACTTAGCGGAAAAAGAGGTAACGAAGGTCAGCGAGATCAACACCGGTCTGGGCGGCAACCGTGAGGTGCTGAAAAAGAAATACTACCACCTCATCATTCTGGTCAAAAACCAGATGGGTCTGAAGAACCTGTACAAAATCGTCAGCGAGGCACACGTCAACTACTTCTTCAAAAAGCCCCGCGTGCCCCGCAGCCTGCTGAACAAGTACCGGGACGGCCTGCTGCTCACCAGTGCCTGTGAGGCAGGCGAGCTGTACCGCGCCATCGTGGACGGCACCAGCTACGAGGAACTGAAAAAAATCGCCGCCTACTACGATATTCTTGAGATCCAGCCGCTGGGCAACAACGCCTATATGGTGCGGGACGGCAAGGTGGACAGCGAGGAACGGATCAAGGAGTTCAACCGCACCGTTATCAAGCTGGGTGAGGATCTGCACAAACCGGTTATTGCCACCGGCGACGTGCACTTTACCGAGCCGGAGGATGCGATCTATCGCGCTGTATTACAGGCGGGCAACGGCTTTAAGGATGCTGACAATCAGCCGCCGCTGTTCTTCCGCACCACGCAGGATATGCTGGCGCAGTTCTACTATCTGCCCAAGGAAAAGGCCTACGAGGTGGTAGTAAAGAACCCCCGCAAGATCGCCGCCATGATCGACAACAATGTGCGCGCCATCCCCCGGGGCACCTACCCGCCCAGCATCGAGGGCGCGGAGCAGCAGCTGCGCGATGCCACATGGGAACACGCCAAGCGGGATTACGGCGACCCCTTGCCTGAGATCGTGGAAAAGCGGCTGCAAAAGGAACTGGACTCCATCTGCGGCCACGGCTACGCGGTTCTGTACGTCATTGCGGTCAAGCTGGTGGCCTACTCCAATGCGGGCGGCTATCAGGTGGGCAGCCGTGGTTCTGTCGGCTCCTCCGCTGTGGCGCACTTTTCCGGCATCTCGGAGGTGAACAGTCTGCCGCCCCACTACCGCTGCCCAAAGTGCAAGCACAGCGAGTTCATCACCGACGGCAGCGTGGACGACGGCTTTGACCTGCCGGATAAAAACTGCCCTCATTGCGGCACCCGCATGCTGGTGGACGGCCACGACATCCCCTTCGAGACCTTCCTCGGTTTCTACGGTGATAAGGAACCGGATATCGACCTGAACTTCTCCGGCGAGTACCAGTCCAACGTGCACCGCTACACCGAGGAACTGTTTGGCAAGGCCAACGTGTTCAAGGCCGGCACGGTGTCCGGTATTCAGGATAAAACTGCCTACGGCTACGTTAAAAAATATCTGGACGAGCGACAGCGCACCGTGAACCACGCCGAGGAAAACCGCCTGACGCTGGGCTGCACCGGTGTCAAGCGCACCACCGGTCAGCACCCCGGCGGCATGGTGGTCGTGCCGGACACCTACGAGATCTACGATTTTTGTCCCATCCAGCACCCGGCGGATGACGTGGCGGGCGGTCTGTTGACCACCCACTTCGAGTTTAAGTACCTACACGACACCCTGCTCAAGCTGGACGAACTGGGCCACGATATGCCCACTTTCTACAAGTATTTTGAGGAGTACACCGGCATCCCCGTGGACAGCATCCCCATGAACGACCCCAAGGTGTACAGTCTGCTGACCAGTCCGGAAGCGCTTGGTGTGACCCCGGAACAGATCGACAGCCAGACCGGCACCTTCGGCATCCCGGAGATGGGCACGAACTTCGTGCGCGGAATGTTGGTGGAGGCACGGCCTAAGAATTTCTCCGAGCTGATCCAGATCTCCGGTCTGTCCCACGGCACGGACGTGTGGACGGGCAACGCGGACGAGCTGATCCGCAGCGGCACCTGCACCATTGCAGAGGTCATCGGCTGCCGTGACAGTATCATGCTGTACCTGCTGCGCAAGGGGCTGGAACCCAAGATGGCCTTTGATATCATGGAGGCCGTGCGTAAGGGCAAGGTGGCTAAGGGCGGCTTCCAGCCGGGCTGGGAGGAAGCCATGCGGGAGCACGAGGTGCCGGACTGGTACATCGAGTCCTGCCGCAAGATCAAGTATATGTTCCCCAAGGCCCATGCTGTGGCCTATTTGATGAGCGCCATCCGGCTGATGTGGTACAAGATCTACAAGCCGCAGGCCTTCTATGCGGTGTACTTTACCGTGCGCGGCGACGATATCGACTACGAAGCCGCCATCGGCGGTGCTGCCGTGGCGCGTGCCCACATGGAGGCGGTCAAGCGCCGTCTGAAGGAGGAAAAGAACGCCAAGGATGAGGACGTGCTGGTCAGCTTGCAGCTGGTCAACGAGATGCTGAGCCGTGGGTACGAGTTTTTGCCCATCGAGCTGGGCAAGAGCCGCGGTTCCAAGTATGTGGTAGAGGACGACAAGGTGCGTCTGCCCTTCAGCGCCCTGAAAGGATTGGGCGGTGCCGCCGCCGAGGCACTGGAGCGGGTGACTATCCACGGAGAGGAATATATCTCGGTGGAGGAGCTGCAGCAGGCCTCCGGTGTGGGCAGCAGCATTCTGGACCGTCTGCGTCAGGTGGGCGCACTGGGCGACCTGCCCGAGAGCAGTCAGGTAAGCTTTTTCTGAGAAACAAAGGCCGTTGCACAGATTTTGTGCAGCGGCCTTTTATCAGGTCTGGACGATTTTGAATACCCGCCGCGTGTGCTTTGGGCATTTTCAGCGGAAAGGTTTTTATAATTTCCAAGTCTGGAAGTTCTGCGGAACTTCCAGACTTGCTTTTTCACCAGAAAAAGAGGCTGCCGCACGGAATACCATGCAACAGCCTCTTTATATTTTGCGATAATATCAGATCAGAGCAGGGAAGTGCTTACTCCACGCTGATCATATAGTAGTAAACGGGCTGGCCGCCGCGGATGTGGCTTACTTCCACATGGTTGGGGCACTTTGCCTTTACGATCTCGGTAACCTTTTCGGCGTCCTCGTCGCTCACGTCACAACCGGAAATGATGGTGACAAAGCTGGAATCCTTCTTGCACATATTGCGTGCCAGACGGTAGGTGGCCTTGGTGATATCGGTGGAGGTGGAAACGATCTTGCCGTTCTCCAGTGCCATGATCTCGCCCTTGCGGATGCGCTTGCCATCGTACTCGCTGTCGCGGGCGGCGTAGGTAATCAGACCGGTGGACACCTTGTCGGCAGCAGCCATCATGTTGATGGTGTTGGTCTCGGCATTCACAGAGGGGTCAAAGTTCAGCAGTGCGGTAATGCCCATGGGCACGGTGCGGGTGGGCAGCACCACCACCTGACGGTCCGCCAGCTTCTGTGCCTGCTCGGCAGCCATGATGATGTTCTTGTTGTTGGGCAGCACGAACACGGTCTTGGCGGGAACACTCTGGATGGCTGCCAGAATGTCCTCGGTGGAGGGGTTCATGGTCTGGCCGCCGGACACCACAGCGTCTGCTGCCAGATCGGTGAACACAGCCTTCAGACCCTCACCGGCGGCAACGGCCACAAAGCCGTAGTCACGGCTGGGGTCCACGGCAGCATAGATGAACTCACTGGCCTGAGAGGGAGCCTTCTCGGCAGAAGCCTGCTTTTCAAGGCTCTTGCCCTGCTTCTGGCGGGCGAGGAACTGCTCGTGCATATTCTCGATCTTGAAGTTGGTCAGGTAGCCGTACTTGATGGCCTCGCTCAGGATCTTGCCGGGGTCGGCAGTGTGAACGTGCAGGTTGATGACATCGTCATCCTCAATGCAGACCACGCTGTCGCCGTTGGACTCTGCAAAGGCGCGCATCTTGGCGGCGCTGGCACCCTCGTACTTATTGATGAGGAACTGGGTGCAGTAGCCGTTCTTGATGTCCTCCACCTTCATCAGGTCGTCGGTGAACACGCCCTTACCGGCATTTTCAGTGGACAGCTTTGCCTTGTTGGGGGCAGCCTCACCACCAGCAATAATGCCCTCGCCGTGGAACACCTTGCCCATGCCCTCAAAGATGACCATGATGCCCTGACCGCCTGCGTCCACAACACCGGCTTTCTTCAGCACGGGCAGCAGGTTGGGGGTGTCCTCCAGTGCCTTCTGGCCGGCAGTCAGCACCACGTCCCACAGGGCGGGAACATCGGCGGCATCACTGGCAGCGGCTTCCTCAGAAGCAACGCGGGCAACGGTCAGAATGGTGCCCTCGGTGGGCTTCATCACGGCCTTGTAAGCGCCCTCGACACCCTTCTGCAGGGCAGCCACGATATCGGCAACGTCAGCCTCTTTTTTGCCCTCCAAAGCCTTGGAGAAGCCGCGGAACAGCAGGCTGGTGATAACGCCGGAGTTGCCGCGCGCACCGCGCAGCATGGCGGAAGCAGCAGTTTTGGCGGACTCGCCCACGGTGCAGCTGTCGTCCAGAGCCTCCAGCTCACGCACGGCAGCGCCCACGGTCATGCCCATGTTGGTGCCGGTGTCGCCATCCGGCACAGGGAAAACGTTCAGCTCGTCCACGCGGGAACGCTGGTTGTTGATGTTGTTGGCGCCGGAAATGATGGCGTCGCGCAGGATCTTACCAGAAATCATTGTTCTTACTCCTTAGTAGCTGGCCGGAAAATCCCGGCTCGGGTTTGCAGACAAATCAGGCGATGACGTCATCCACGGACACCACCACGCGGGCGACCTTCAGCCCGGTGGCCTGTTCTACCTCGTCCTTGACACGGTGGGAGATGCTGCGGGCGGCGGTGGAAATGTTCAGACCGTAGCTGACGGCAATGTGCAGCTCGATCACCAGACGCCCATTCTGCTGGGTCACGCGCACACCCTTTTCCGGGTAATCGGAACCGTATACCATGCTTTTCACAGCGTCAGTCATATCACGGGGAGCCATGGCAGCAACGCCGTAGCACTGTTTGGTGGCTTCACCCACCAGGGTGGAAAAATACCCATCAGTAAAGCTGACATTCCCAAGCGGGAAACGGGAAGTGATCATAGTCGCTCTGCTCCTTTATGTTATTTTTTATAAAAATACACGCAAGGGTCGGGGGCATTGGCTGTGCAAAACGAAACTTGCCTCAGATAAACACCCACCCTATTATACAACTTTGCACCGTGGTTGTACAGTTCAAATTGTTGGATTTACTGCTTTTTGCGCTCTTTTTGCATGGTTTTTGTAAAGAAAAAAGAGCAAATTCCTTCGACAGCCCTCGCGCCGCTTTGCGCAGCGGGCGTGGTATGCTGAAGGCAGGCTGTGCGGAACCCATCAAAACGGAAAGTATGACAAATAAAGAAAAACAATCTGTGAATAAATTATAAAAGCTTCCTTGTCTGGCTTTCTTTGCCTATGGAAAAGTGCTAAAATATAAATGAAAAGGAAAAGGGGCGGTCAGCCCCCTTTTTCCATGATACTTCCCGGAATACGCCGGACGCACGGCACATTACATAGCGCAGGCAGACCGTTCCAACGGGCATTGCCTGCAAAAAATGCGATAGGAGCTGTTGGCATGAACATTCTCTTTTTTCTTTCCCCAAAGCAGGATCTGATGTACGTTTACGATGACTTCACCCTCCGGCAGACACTGGAAAAGTGGGAAAACAACCGCTACGCCTCCATTCCGGTGCTGAACCGCAAGGGCGAATATGTGGGCACCCTGACTGAGGGCGATATCCTGTGGGGACTGAAAAAATACCATGGTCTGGATCTGGAAGCCGCCGAGGACATTCCCATCTCAGAGTTTGCGCATAAGCGGGACTACAAGGCCGTCACGGTGACCACCAGCATGGATGAACTGGTAGAAGCTGCCATGAGCCAGAACTTCGTCCCGGTGGTGGATGACCGGGGCATTTTCATCGGCATTGTGCGGCGGCAGGCCATCATCCGTTACTGCTACGATAAATCCCGCAAGATTGAAATGACCCGCACCGGCCGCCCTATAAAGGAGCTGGCTGGCGTACATTAAAAATACAAAACGAGGGCGCTGCACAGTAAAAGTGCAGCGCCCTCATTTTGTATTTATTATTACTTATTACGGATGTACTCGTCCATGGCCTTTGCAGCTGCCTTACCGGCACCCATGGCCTTGATGACGGTAGCAGCGCCGGTCACAGCGTCACCACCGGCGTACACGCCGTCACGGCTGGTCTTGCCCTCGTCGCCCTCGGTCACGATGCAGCCGTGCTTATTGGTCTCCAAACCCGGAGTGGTAGAGCGGATCAGCGGGTTGGGGCTGGTGCCTAGGCTCATGATCACGGTATCCACTTCCAGCTCAAACTCGCTGCCCTGCTTTTCAATGGGACGGCGGCGGCCGGAAGCATCCGGCTCACCCAGTTCCATCTCGATGCAGGTCATGGAGTGTACAAAGCCGTCCTCGTCCGGGTGGATGGCAACGGGGTTGCACAGGGTCTTGAAGATGATGCCCTCTTCCTCGGCGTGCTCCACCTCTTCCTTACGGGCGGGCAGCTCAGCCATGCCGCGGCGGTAGACGATGTACACGCTCTCGGCACCCAGACGCAGGGCGCTGCGGGCAGCGTCCATGGCCACATTGCCGCCGCCCACAACAGCGACCTTCTTGCCGGTGCGGATGGGGGTCTTGCTGGTGGGCAGGTAAGCTTTCATCAGATTGGAGCGGGTCAAAAACTCATTGGCAGAGTACACACCCTTCAGGCTCTCGCCGGGGATGTTCATGAAGCGGGGCAGACCGGCGCCGGAGCCTACGAACACAGCCTCGTAGCCGTACTCGCCCATCAGCTCGTCAATGGTCAGCACTTTGCCGATGACCATGTTGCACTCAAAATCCACGCCCATCTTCTTCAGGCCGTCGATCTCCTGCTGGACGATGGCCTTGGGCAGACGGAACTCAGGGATGCCGTACATCAGCACACCGCCTGCAACGTGCAGAGCCTCGTAAACGGTCACCTTGTAGCCCAGCTTTGCCAGATCACCGGCGGCGGTCAGGCCGGCAGGGCCAGCGCCGATGACGGCAACCTTATGGCCGTTCCATTCGGGTACGATGGGTGCGGTGTGCACGTTCTCGCGGTGCCAGTCGGCCACAAAGCGCTCCAGACGGCCAATAGCCACCGGCTCGTTCTTGATGCCGCGGGTGCACTTGCCCTCGCACTGGCTCTCCTGCGGGCAGACACGACCACAGACGGCAGGCAGGGAAGAGGAGCGGTTGATCACCTGATAGGCGGCCTCAAAGTCGCCCTCGGCCACATGGGCGATGAACTCCGGGATATCGATGCCCACGGGGCAGCCGGACTGGCAGGGCTTGTTCTTGCAGCCGATGCAGCGCTTGGCCTCGTTCACAGCCATCTCGGCGGTGTAGCCCAGAGCAACTTCCTTAAAGTTTTTGTTGCGGACGTTGGGGTCCTGCGTGGGCATGGGGCACTTTTTGGGATCCATATTGAAAGCCATTTTACATTCCCTCCTGAGTCTTGAACAGGTTGCAGGCTGCCTCACGGGCGTGTGCCTCAAACGGACGGTACATGGTGCCGCGCGCCATTGCCTCGTCAAAATCCACCAGATCGCCGTCAAAGTCCGGGCCGTCCACGCAGGCAAACTTGGTCTGACCGCCCACGGTTAGGCGGCAGCCGCCACACATGCCGGTGCCGTCGATCATAATGGGGTTCATGGAAACGATGCTCTTCAGGCCGTGCTTCTGGCAGGTCTTGACCACAAACTTCATCATGATCAGCGGGCCGATGGTGATGACCAGATCGTACTGGTTGCCGGCAGCCACCAGCTCGTCCAGTGCAGCGGTGACCACGCCCTTGGTGCCGTAGCTGCCGTCATCGGTCATGATGCGCAGCTCGTCGCTGCAGGCGTTGAACTCGTCCTCAAGAATCAGCAGATCCTTATTGCGGAAGCCGACTACGCTGTGCACCACGCAGCCCTGATCGTGCAGCTCCTTGGCAATGGGCAGTGCAATGGCGCAGCCTACGCCGCCGCCCACGACGCACACCTTCTTCAGACCCTCGGTCTCGGTGGCGCGGCCCAGCGGGCCGACAAAATCGTGGACACAATCGCCTGCATTCAGGCTATTCAGTTCCATGGTGGTACCGCCCACGATCTGGAAAATGATATCCACAGTGCCCTTTTCGCGGTCGTAACCGGCCACGGTCAGGGGGATACGCTCGCTGTCCTCAAACGGACGTACAATGATGAACTGACCCGGCTTTGCCTTTTTGGCGATCAGCGGGGCTTCGATGACCATCTTTGTCACGGTGGGGTTCAGCGCGACCTTTTCAGTGATCTTATACATTGCGTTAGCTCCTTTTTGCTGGCAATTCCTTTTTCTTTTCTATAAATGGAAGCTGCACCCGCGCGGGTGCAGCTTTCCGTTTGACAAAGCGTCCTCTTTATTATAATAGTTTGTGAAATAGAAAGCAACTGTATTTTGCTTGTGCACACAGCCGTGCGAAACGAGGTGAAAAGGGGGGATGTGGTGCTGCACACAAAATAAAAAGAACGTACCAGAGTTAAAAGACATTCTTTTTTGAAAAAATGTAATTTTGTGGTTGACAACTGCCGGAGTGTGCGGTATAATAACCAACGTCGCCGGACAACAGACCGGCAAAAACAAATGGAATGTGCGGCCGTAGCTCATCTGGTAGAGCGCCACCTTGCCAAGGTGGAGGTAGCGAGT
>OHBQ01000365.1_pt1 | contig 19523 bp, 19 predicted proteins | sample 1577401 | NCBI WGS metagenome assembly OHBQ01 (sample SAMEA3879581, study PRJEB24766) | human gut metagenome | biome: human-associated habitat; feature: feces | place: USA | collected 1985/1987
GTGGTATAATGTCGGTGGAGGAAATGCGCCATAGTTTTGAAACGGAGGTTTTAATATATATGGCGACTATTAGAAAGCGTCCCAATGGGACTTACGAAATAAAGGTGTCATGCGGTTATGGCGTAGACGGTAAGCAGCGCAATCAGTACAAGAGCTACAAACCTGAGCCTGGTATGACACCTCGGCAGATCGAAAAGGAGGTGCAGCGTCAAGCAATACTTTTCGAGGAGGACTGCAAGCGAGGACAGATAACAGCGGCAGTCAAGTTTGAGACATTTGCCGAACAGTGGTTTGAAGAATATGCAAAGGTCAATCTTCGTCCGACATCGTATTCAAGAATGAAACAACTCACCAAACGCATATACCCAGCACTCGGTCACAAAAGACTTGATAAGATAACCAGTCGAGATGTTCAGAAATTCATCACCGACCTTCTGGTTAACGGCAAGAACATGAACAACGGAAAGCCGCTGTCACGCAAAACGGCGGTGCATCATCTCAGCCTTATTAGCGATGTGTTCAGCTACGCTATCCGTATGGGAATGCTGACTGACAATCCTTGCAGACGGGTGGTTGTTCCAAAATCCGAGCAAGAGGAAAAGCAGATATATACGCTGGACGAGGTAAAAACACTCTACGAACATTTAAAGGACGAGCCTATGAAATACCAAGTGTATCTGCTGCTTGCGATATACAGCGGCTTCAGGCGAAGCGAAATGCTGGGATTGGAATGGAAAGACATCGACTTTGAGAACAGCCTGATCCATGTCCGCAGAACATCTCAGTATACAAAAGAAAAAGGCATATACACCGATACCACTAAGACGCGAAAGTCCAAGCGTGTGTCAAAGTTTCCGCCGTCTATAATGAATCTGCTAAAGCAGTTCAGGACAGAGCAGGCCAAGGAAGCGAAACAGCTCGGTACAAAATGGGAGGGTCACGACAGGCTGTTCACCAAATGGAACGGCGCACCTATGAATCCGCAGACTCCCTTTGAGTGGCTTCAGGGTTACTGCGAGCGTATCGGAATACCGTTCCGAAATATTCACTCTCTACGTCACCTCCATGCCTCGCTACTGATTTTTGAGGGTGTGGACGTTGTAGCGGTGTCCGCAGATATGGGACATAGCGTTGTTGGAACGACCTTAAATTTATATTCCCATATGTTCCAAGAGGCGAGAGCACGCAACTGCGATGCGATAAGCAACGCTCTAAGCTTCACGAACGAGGTTAAAGTGAAAGAAGAAAAGCACTCCGAGGACAGCACAGAGGGCACCTACGAAGATGAGGACGAGCAGGAAGAAGAACAGTTCGGACAAGTTTTCGGGGCATAAAAACAACCGCAGGGCGCAAGCCTTGCGGGGTACATAGAACACAGCCAAGAGGTAGTCGAAAGCGGTTATTTTCAAAATAAGTGGCAGATAAGTGGTTGAGGAGATTTTAGGGAAAAATAAATCCCTGAAAACAACGCAAATGCGTTATTTTCAGGGAAGTGATCTGTGTTGCGACTATGAAATAGATGACATCATTTTGTGCCTAAATTTGTGCGGTTTCAAGCATTATTCTTTTTTTGAAAAGAGCAGTAATGTTAACTCCTTTAATTTCATATTTAATTTTATGTATTCCGTACTTTCTTCTGGTGTCATTTGTGCTATTTTTTCTTCAAGTTGTTTTTGTCTTTCATAAATCTTTGTGCATAGCCATATTTCTTTCATTGGGCGAATTTGGAATTTAAATACTGTATCACACATATATTTGCCTAATTCTGTTATACCCTCTATTGTTCCATCTTCTTGGCGAGTTAAATGCTTATCATAATCTTTACTAGCAGGATCGACAAAGCCAATTTTACCATCATTACATATAGTTTTATCATTTGTTGGCCATTTATTAGATTTCTTTCTATTACAAGTGTAACAAGAATACACTAAATTATTATACTCTTTCTCTAGTTCTGGAGCAAGAGACTTAGGCGTAAAATGATCTATCTCAAAAGCATTTTTCGTAACTTTTTCCGATTTGCCACAATATCCGCAAATACCACAAAAATCTTCTTGCAACTCTTGTATATAATCTTTATAGTCAGATTTACTTATTATATCTTTGCGCCTAACAACGATATTATTTCCATGCACTCTCATAAGTCATACTCCTACTTTGACTGATTTAAAATCTTGTCCAATGACTCTAAAATATCAGACATTTTCTTGGTAGCATTAGTAGATAATAGTTCGGAGGGAATATCATCTACTTCATTATAAGCCCTCAATATTTTAAATATATCTATAAAGCGTTCCTCTTCATCTTGAGAAATAGTTCCATTGTCCTTTTTTTTCTTTAGGACTTTATACTCATTTACATTTAGTTTCAGTCTATTGTCAAATACATCTACCGCTTGCTTTAAACACGTTATTATTTCTTCAAATTCCGGTGAAGAATAATCAGCATCTAACTTCTCTCTTTCGATAAACAAGTTTTGTATAACCAGATTCTCACTAATTCCTTGATCACAATAATTCGTGAGAATAATACAAGGTAAATCAGGCAATTCACTGTTAAGATATGCTACTAATTCAGTTCCATTAAAATTGTACATAGAAGTTAATTGATAATCAACCAACATACACTTTATCTCATTTTGTAGTATCCATTTAAGAACATCATTTTTTGTAACGCATCCCTCTACAAAAAACAAATTAATATCTTTACGTTTCAATCTTGTCATATAATCATTAATTAAAGTTGTATCATCATCTATAAAACCAATTTTATACATAAACACATCTCCTATCGTTTATCATTAAGAGTTATCTTGACATAAAATCCTGATGCCTGTTTAATGTTTTCAGACAAATCAATATAACCTCCATAATCATTAACAATTCTATTAATTATCCACATTCCCATTCCTGTACCTATAATTTCACCATTTGCTGAACGTTTTTCACTTTCAAAAGGTTCTAAAATCAAACGAGGATTCTCCTTATATGGATTAATTAATCCTATTCCACTATCAGAATACAGAATCATTATTCCCGTATCTGTAGATTCTATACTAATATCAATTTTCTTTTCATCTCTCCTTGTTGTCTCAAAAGAAGCTGCACTATTGGAAATAAGATTATTTAATATACTTTCAAGTTCATACGGAAAACATTTTAAATTTATTTGTTTTTCAACGCTGCAATTTATAATAATATTTTTAGGCGATAATGCTAAATTCCAACTAGATACTAACTCAGAAGCTAATTTGCTCACATCTGTCGTTCGCATAGTTCTTTTATCCCGTCTTACTGATTCTACCGTAACCTTGAACCAAGATGTAAAGAAACTACGAAATTTATTAGCCTCTAGAATATACTTATATGCAGCATCTAAATCTTTATCAAATTCAATAGCTTCTTTGGCCATTGTTATTTTCATTCCCAACTTATGAGTAATTCCTTTGATTTCATGAATATATGTGTTTGTAACAATTCCTGTAGTTGCAAGAACACGTAACATTTGAAGTTCTGTCTCAAGCTGTTTGATTGTGGAATCTTTCTTATCAACCAAAGCAGATACTTTATTAACTTCTATAAACTCAGGTGAATAGTTAGTGTTTTTGCGTTTCGAACGTTCTTTATTTTGGACATCTTTCTTTATTTTATCATCAAGTTCCTTTTCAATTTCAGCAGTCGGATGCATTTTTTCAAAATATGTATTAAGCTTTCTACATACCGCTTGTCTATCCTGCTCAAAATATTTGATAATATTTCGTAAAAAATCTTGAAGTATTCTAAATTCTTCAGTTTCGACAATTCCTTGTCTATTAGCTTGATCTGGAAGTGTAATATTTGTACGTGATATATAGATACTACCATGCATTTGATCAGCATTGACACGCCATGCTCCCGTCGAATGTGATACAGCAGCTGGTGATTTATTTTTTCTTGCCGACAACATAAGCCAATCAACGGAAGATGATTTAGGATCACCATATGGTCTGACTCTAAATCCATCTCTATAAATTCTGATTCCTCCAAAGGAATCTCTAATATCAGGTCTGCCAGTAATATCTTTATAGAAAAATTTTTCTCTATCAACCTTATTAACTGAAAGTTTTGCAAAATATAGTATTCCTCGAAAATCACCAATTGTATTATCTATTGGTTTCTTGTTTCGTAAAACGCTATTAAATGTAGTTTCTATAACTATTGGTTTTCCAGAAAAATAAAGCTTTTCTTTGTCATCAAAACCTGCTTCAGTAGTTATTTTATCAAAGTTGTCACCAAAATCAAATTCATCACGATTCATAGTAATTGTCACATCACCATTGCTTTTAGCAAAGAATTGAATTCGATAATCATATGAAAAATCATCACCTTCCTGCAATAAAGCAGCTTCCTCAACTGATGTATCACTTTCAAAAAAATAAATATTAAAAATATCCTTAAATTCAGGAGGAATTAATGTTTTTAAATTAGAACGTATGCTGTCTATAATCGACTTATCCCAACTATCTCTTAAATTTGTTAATTTGAACAATGAACCTGTTTTAGAAAATTCCTTTGTTATCAAATTGACAACTGATTTATTTGTAATTCCATCAACAAATTCGACAAAAGATAAATTACTCTTATCTAAATCTGCCGTTATATCTGTTATTTTTTGTCCAAATGAAAAAACATCCCAATCTACATTCCATAACAAATGCTCATCTTTTGATATTGTCAAGAGGCTACAGTTATCTGCGATCCTATCCAACGCAAACCGACCTATTCCTTTTGCACCTGTTTGTATACGTCCCTTTTGAGTTTTGAAACTAATCTTTTTTGAGGAACTTCCTATAGTCATCCAATGTTTCAAAATGACATCCTCTGTCATTCCAGTACCATTATCAGCAATGTATAATGTATCTGTTTCTTTTTCATAATAAAGAAGACATATAGAAGCATCGGCATCATATGTATTTTTGACCAATTCCAATATAGCTCCATCAAGTTTTGATACATTTTCTCGACCAATAAGTTTTGCTGTATAGGCATCTACATTAAAAGGTATCTTAGCCATAAAACTTCCTCCCATTTTTAGTCATCCAACATATCTATTGGAAAATAAAAGTTGTTTATATCTTTAGGTGATATCCTATACGAATTGCCATTTGAGATAACACCTATAGATTCAACATATGAATAAAACAATTCACTTTCTAAAACATTTTTGGCTTTACAAAGGTCATATTTTTGTTGATTTTTTTGCGGTACAATATATAACCCAGATGTAGGAATGGTGTCTTTATCTAGTAAATATACTTTAGCATTTCCAGTAATTAAAGTAGATATCAGAAGTTTAGATTGATTTAAATGAGTTAAAGCCTGAGAGCGACCATACTCAAACCAATTTATACCATCGTCGCTTTTCCTTTTTTTCAACTCGCTTCTATAATGGTTAAGATAAACTACCGCTTGTGGATATAGATTTTCAAATTGCATAGTAGTATATTTTTGTAAACCTTTTTCTGTATAATAGTATGGGAAAATCACCATCTCTTCTTTTCTGGAATTTATAGATCGAGGACTAACTGCTTTTCTTAATAATCCTTTTTCCAATCTATATTTTCCAACAGCTAAATAATTATCACATTCAGTATACTCATCGATTATATATACTTTATTCAATAAAGTAGCAATACTACTCGCAGCATGAAAATAATCTCCAAATCTAATCAAGCTTTCTTTTGCAGAAAACATATTGCTTTTAAATATCCACTTATCTTTTAATTCAGATTTTTTTATTTTCATTTTGGTTTTATCACTTAAATTGTGATAATTTACGAACAATTTGCTTTTTTTACTTTTATCACATACAATTATAGCAGATGCCGTCAATTTTCCTGAAAACAATTTCTGATTTGTGTAATCATAAATGTCAGTTAAATACGGTAAAAAATACTCTCTTAAATTTTGTGCAAATCTATTTTTAAATATGTTACTTGGAATTAAATAAGCTAATTTCCCAGTTGGTTTTAGCGATTTTAAGCTTGCTTCAATAAATGCATAACAATAATCAAATTTTCCACTTGAACAAGTTTCATAGGTTTCTCGAACAAATTTTCTGTCAGACAATTCAAGTTCTTTATAGGTAACATATGGAGGATTACCTATAACTAAATCAAATTTATCCACAATGTTTTCTTTTAAAAAATCGCCCTCCAGTATGTTCCAATTAACATCATGTATATTATATGATTCTACCAAACAATTTAAACGTTTTTTACAGTTCTCAATATGTGCGATATCAATCTCAGCAGCCCAAATATCGTTTTGCAACCCATTTCTAATATCATCAGTAGACATATCTTTTTTTAAACAATTTACAATATATCTTTTCACAATCTCTATTAAAATATTGCCATCACCACAAGAATTTTCAGCGACTTTCTTTCCATACAAATTATTTTTATATCCCACAACATTCAACAGTTTTTTAACATTTTCAGAAGGAGTAAAAACTTGACATTTAGCATATACAGGCATTATAAGGCTCCTCTCATTTCAATAACTTTAAAAGTGCACTTTTTTGTTCATCAGATAATGTTGACCATTTTTCTAACATCTCAGATTGTTCTTTTGTAAGTACAACTAACTCTCCATCATTTGCAAAAAACTGAGACAGCGTTATTCCAAATGCTTTACAGATATCCTCAAGCGTGCTGATGCTGGGATCATTATTACGACTGAACATATTTGATAAAGTAGATTGAGAAACACCTGACAATTTTGATAACTTATACATCGACCAGTTTCTGTCATCAAGTAATTTCCTTATTCTTTCCAAAGTATTCAAGACTACTACCTCCTATATAAATCTAATTTTACTACACAAATGGGTTGTAGTCAAGAGTTCATTTGTTGTTTAAATGCTTTTCATTTGTTAAGTATACAGTTTTCTAATGAGGATTATCGTTATCATGAATTAGCTTTTTAAGTTAGGCAAGTCATCATGTCATCAAGAACGTAATAGCAGCTGATACTCCTTAACCACTAGTACCATTTGCCGTTGGGAATCATCAGGCTATCGTGTTTCTTCGTACAGTAGACATTGATTGCCACGAACCTTATGTTTATTGGTTCGTACCGTTTGCAGGTATGAGAGCATGGCAATTTGCTGTGCTTGTTCAATCATAACGGGGTCAAATTGCACATAGTAGTTATTTGCCAATGGGTAAAATCATAACACAGTAGTTATGCTTCAATAGCTGCTGTGTTATTTTTAAATATAGTTAACTATACCAAATAAATAAGCATCGCCCTTGAGAAGACCCACTTTCTTCATTTATTAAAGCATTACAGTAACTTGAACTTGACCTTGGCAGTTGTTAGATAAATCAACTCAGATGGCTTAATGAGGACACCAAAATATTACAAGCACGAACAGCATTCATACTTAGTGAGATCAAACGCATTTATGGCGCACCCGCCGCAGGATACGCTGATACAAAGGACTGTCTGCAAAACCACACTCACTTATCATGAGAACAGGTAACATTGTTACATACATCGATTGATGAACTTTATTACCGAACCGCAAAATATTACCGTTCATAACCGCAGTTAGAATATGGTATATAAGATTGATAGATATGGCAGCCCTCATTTTTATATCTGTAATCTACTCTCCATTATCATATTTTATCAAATAGCAAATATTGAATCCGTTTATTTGTTGTTTAATTCGTCGAAGATTCTCTGATGCTCCTTCCCCTCACAATCAATAAAATCCTTCGCAAACTGCACCGCCTCCACAAAACTGTCCTCCAGTATCTCAAACCCCACCGCAGCAGTAAAATTGTCGATCTCGTCCTGCCCATTTTCATCAGCAAAAATCCGTATCAAAAAGCCCTCACAGAGAATTTTATTGCCTTTCTTGTCAACCCTGGGGATATATTTGTCTGGCGTAATTCTCACATGAAAATCCTTGTATCTCATTTGACCACTCTCCTTAAAACCTCATCTGAAATTCGTCATCTTCTTCAAGTTCTTCTTGAAATTCATCAAAATGCTGCCCGTAAACCGACCTTTCAAGTGCCGCTCTTAGATAGCTAGTATCCATACCGTTTGCCTCATATCCCTGCTTTATAACGTTGTAATAATAGCTCATAGGCGGCGAAATGTGACCGCCATTCATCAGATATGCCATGCACTCTTTCTTTTCGCCATTAACATCAATCTCAAAAAGTTCCTTGCGGTAATAGTTCGGAAAGCCCTCATATTTGTCAAGACTGTGCTCATCTCGACCGTCTATCTCCCAGATTAGAACAGGAACTTCTGCATTTTCTTTTGGCACAATAGTAGCAACGCCTCTGAACTCCAGCTCATAGCCTTTCAGCATTTCTTTGCCGATGACCTTTGAATTCGGGCAGCGGTTTGCCATTTGCTCAAGATTGATGTTGCTGCCATAGGCGATATATAATCTTCTGTATTCCATAAAAATCTCCTTTTCAAATTTACATACTCATTTCAAGTTCTTCAATGCCGTTACATTCGTTTTCTAACGGCTCGTTGTTTTCATCGGGTATACACTCGGTTTCATCATCGGAATGGTACACAGGCTCGTTACGCTGCTCACGGGCGGCTTGTTTCTCAAGCTCTCGCTTTTCTTTAATTCTTGCCCTTGCAGCTATGCCGTCCTCCGGGTGTCGCCAAGCTATGTCACCCTCAAGATGTTTCAGCAGATGTGTTCTGCAATTCTTGAATTCATCTCCTATCAGTCCAAGATTTAAAAGCCAGACCCTAAAGCTGTACCGCATATTATCACTTTGAGAAACGTGAGGAGAGCAATATTTCTTGGTCATAGCCGCATTACTTATGGCTAATGCAAGCACTATCTGACTTCTTACCTCACCTGCGTGAAGTGAACCATTATACGCACGGATCTCGTAATGCCCGTGCTGAAAAAAGCTGTGCAGATTGCAGATCACATATCGGCTGTTTGAATAATGCTGAAACTGCTCGCTCATCCTTCCACGATACCAAAGCTTTTTTATCTCCTCCATATCTTTGGGTTTCTTGCGGTTTATGTTCTCTATGAACTGCTTGTCCATCTTGTGGCAGTAGGATTCACGGGCAGATGATACCTGCAAAGCGTCCCACAGAAAGTTCTCCTTGCTTGCGAAGATGTTTACAAGATTTCGTATCTGCTGCGGTGTATAATCTTCGGCTGAAATGTGAATATGAGTGCCTGCACAATATCTAGGACCTGTTACCCCACCTGCACGGCATAACGCTCTCACAACCTCCTGCAAAAGCGGTATGTCTTCATATTTCAGCACAGGAGAATTCATTTCCACGCTGTAAGATTTAGACGCTCTGTCTCCGCTTGCGTTATAGCAGTTGATACTTCCGTCATAAACTATCGCCCACTTTCTGTTCTTGGCGTCTGTTACAACGTATTTATCATAGCTGCCGCCCTCGTGTTCAACACTTCCGTCAAGGATATTTGCCATAGCCTTTGCCGCCTGACTTCGTGTAAGTCCTGTCATTTCTATCTCTATACCGAATTTTCTTGTTTTTATGCCTTCAAAGTTTTTGGACAATGCTGCACCTCCCAACAAAAAACAGCCTGTGGATATTCCGCAAGCCGTTCTCTAATATTACTCTATTTCCGTTCTGACCTCATACCCACCTTTAAAGATCACCAGTATCTCCGTCTTGCTCAGAACCTTCACACATTCTATCAGCTTTCTGATAAGCACATTATCGAACGTTTCCAGCTCGAATTTCTCATGCTCTATCATATCTATTATCTTATCAAGCTTGGCTTGAGTTTCGGCGGAAGTTTGATTTTTTGATTTCAGCATTGCAAGTCTTTCACTCAGGCTTTGCTCTTCCTCATACAGCTTTTCAAACTCGCTGTCCAGCTTGTCCTCATCACAGCCGCCTGTTGCTATCAGTCCAACTAATTCGTTTCTTGCTCGGTCGATTTCTTTAAGTCTGTTTTCGGCAGCGATAATTTCTTCCTGCCCCTGACATTCAAGAACCGTTCCAATGTTTGCTTTGAGAATTCTTGCAATATCGTTACGGCATGAGTAGTAATTATTAATCGCTTTTATGATTCCTTGATGCAGATTTTCTTCCTTTATCGTAGGAGAATCTGGGCAATACTTTTTACCGTGTTCCAGACGGCTGATGCACCGCCAGACAATTTGCTTTTTTCCACGAGCCGCCCAAGTAGTTCTGCGATAAGGCGTACCGCAGTGACCGCAGATAAGCAATTCGGTAAGTGCGTATTTGCTTGAATACTTTCCCTGTTCAGTTGTAGTTTTATCTGAAACTTTTCGTTTACTGGAACGCCTTGCAAGCTCCTGCTGAACCCTGTTGTAAGTGTCACGGTCAACTATCGGAACATGATGATCCGTAACCAGATACATCGGACGTTCTCCATGATTTTTCACGACTTTGTGCGTTATGCAATCGCTTGTAAAAGTTTTCTGCAAGAGTGCATCTCCCACGTACTTTTCGTTTTTGAGGATGCTTCTTATTAAAGATTCGTTCCAAACTTTTTTGCCTTGTGCGGTCAAATATCCCTTGTTTTCAAGAATTTTTTTGATTCTGGTCATGCTATATCCGTCAAGGAACAGCGTATATATCAGTCGCACGATCTCCGCTTCTTCGGGAACTATTTCAGGCTTACCGTCCGTCCCCTTTTTGTAGCCCAGAAGATATTTATACTGAAACTGCACCTTTCCCTCACGATAAGCTTTTTCTTTTCCCCATGAAACATTTTTACTTATGGATTCGGATTCCGCCTGAGCAAAGCTGCCGTACAAAGCAATCATAAATTCCGAAGTCATAGTTAAGGTATTTATGTTTTCTTTTTCAAAAATTACTCCGATTCCCAAGTCTTTCAGCTGTCGAACATATTCAAGACAATCGACTGTATTTCGTGCAAATCGACTTATGGATTTGGTAATTACAAGATCAATTTTTTTGTTTTTGCACATACGAATCATACGGTTAAACTCGGTACGCTTTTTTGTCTGAGTTCCGCTGATACCCTCATCAGCGAAAATTCCTGCCAGCGTCCATTCCTTTTTTCTGTTGATTAAATCGGTGTAGTATGCGATCTGAACTTGATATGAATTCTGCTGTTCCTCCTGTTCGGTGGATACTCGGCAGTATGCGGCTACTCTCAGTTGATGATATTTATCCCTGTTTTCTGCTGTCTGCACTTTCGCAGGAATTATCGTTACATTCGGCGCTGTACTCATTTTCATTCACCCTCTCAGTTATATTTTTAATTCTCACTCCATTGATAAGCTCAACCTCTATGGTACAAAAATGACTTATCCAAATCTTGCTTACGCAGGATTTAAACAAGCCAATATCAAGCGTATTTAGTTGTTCGTGATTTCCAAGCATAGCCTTGAGTTCTTCTGTTTTCTGCGGACTGTCATTGTAAGTACAGCAATCATATTTCATCTCGGCAAGCTTGAAAATCTCAGATTTCACTCGGTCAAAGTCCACTTGTATAGAATCGGACATCTGATTGATTTCATTTTGTTTTCTAATCACATCTACAGTAGGGGAATACACGCTTATTTCGCCGCCGTACTCTAATAGGCTGGGATTTGCAATAGCAGTGTTTAAAACGGTCAGCACTGCACCTATTATCATTTGATCTGTCAGTCGATATTCATATTTAAAGCAATCGGGATTTCCGCAGTTCCAATATTCACGTCCTTTGCCGTTGGTTTTTCTGAAAAGCTTTTCTCCGCATTCAAGGCAGTATGTAACCTTTCTGATTTCCTGTAAATCATCGCATATCGAATTAAACGTAGTAGCTTTTCTCACTCGCTTTTCATTGGCAGTTTTAAAGGTTTCCTCATCAATTATCTGCGGATATTTGTCAGTTCCGAGATACTTTTCATTTTCGATTATCCGCTTGACCATATTTTTGTTCCAACGGTCAGAATCCTCAGTATATCGTATTTTTTCGGACTCCATCAGTTTTGCGATTTGAAGTAAACTGCTGCCATTCAGATATTCTCTGAAAATCGTTGAGACTGCGTAAACTTCTTTCGGATTGGTAGTTATTTCGCCGTTTTTCATGCAGTAGCCGAAGGGGATTACTCTGTTTCTTGCCATTGATCTCACTCCTTTCAACCAACAAGGATACCATAAAATTCTGCGGGAATCCAGTATCAAAGGCGATAAAAAAACGCTCTGTGTTTTGGTCACAAAGCGCAATTTTTATTTGTTTAGTTAAAAAATCTCATATAATCACTTCTGCCGTAAAAAATTCGAAGTAGATTTATATTCTTCTTTTCATCATCAACTTCATATATCAGTATGTAGTTTTTAACAACAATTTTTCGGTAACCGAGTGATTTCAGAGGTTCATTACATTCGGGATACATATACGGCATATTTTTAAGATTCATAATGGAATCATCAATTTCCTTCATTAGCTCCTTTGCGGCTTTATCTGCACATAAAACGTGGGATATATATTCAAAAGTGCTATCAAGATCCCTGGCAAATTCCGGAGCAAATACAAGCTTATACATATCCGTATTTGTCCCTCATTTTTTTCAGCACATCTTCTCCGTCCAAGCCTTCTCCATTGTCTATTTGCCTTTGAGCTACAAGCAGCTTGCGAAAAACCTCTGCTGCTGCCAATTCCCTTTCATAGGTCTCATTACTCATTAATACCATATCACCGTAGCCATTTTTAGTAATAAAGATTGGCTCTCCGGAACTATGGCAAAGCTCAGAAATTTCTATCGTATTCCTTAAATCCGTAATCGGTCTTATCTGTGGCATAACAACACCTCCAACTTTATTATGACATTATTATATCATAATTATGTCTGTTTGTCAATGCTTTTAGATAGACTCTTTTAACTTCAATCCGCCAATCAAGTGAAACTCCAGTTCATGTTGATTTATAACCACGATCTTCTCAACGATACTCTCAAATGCCAATTCTTCAAACTCGGTTATCGGATTATCTCGCTTTTCAAAAAAATCAATCAGCATTTCTATCTGTTCAAGCGTTTCATCCTCATCATCAGATTGTGTAAGCTTTTTCAACTCGGATTGCAGCTTATTAATTTTAGCTGTAAGCTCCGTAGTCTGCTCAATAAACTTAGCCTCGTCCAGAAATCCTTTTGTTTTCAGCCTTGCGAGTACATGGGTCTGCTCCTTAAGTTTTGCGATTTCTTTGTGAATATCCATAACATTGGTGTTTCCGCTAAATTTTTTCAGCTTTAAATCCTGTAACGACGTTTGGAGAGGTACAAGAATTTGCTTGTAATTGAATAACAGTTTGTTGTGAAGTATTATAAAACTCTGCCTAATAAACTTTTCCTCAATTCGTTTATTTGTGCATAGTTGCACTAAATTATCATGCCTGCGGCAAACCCAGTATATTTTATCACCACTACATTTACGCTTATATTTTGTTCCGCAGTTGGCGCATATAATTTTTCCGCTGAACGGTGATTCTGACAATATGTTCTTATGCTTTCTACATTCTATTAGAGCTTGTGCTTTTTCAAACATTTCTTTTGATATTATCGATTTGTGTGTGGCTTGAATATAATATTGAATTAACTCACCTTTATTAGGGAGTTTTCTATACGGAAGTGTATTCGTGGTAAATGTTTTTTGATATTTTGAATCACCGATATACTTTTCATTGGACAAAATATATCGAATGCCGTAATAACTAAAATTATCCTTATATGATGAATACTTATTTTGACAAATTTCTGAAATTCGCTGATAACCAATACCATTCAGAAACATCTCAAAAATCTCTTTTACTATCTGAGCTTGTATTTCGTCAATAATTAACGAGCCACTACTTAACTTATAACCAAAGGGCGCAGAAAAAACATTTATTGTTCCTTTTTCAAATCTTTTCTGATAACTCCATTTTATATTTTTTGAGATCGAAGTTGATTCCTCCTGCGCCAAACCTCCCATAATTGTTATCATCATTTCATCGGTCATATTGGCAGTATCGATATTCTCTTTCTCAAAATATATCGTAATTCCAAGGGATTTCAATTCTCTTACGTTCTTCAGACAATCCCTTGTATTTCGGGCAAATCGGCTTATAGACTTTGTATAAATTCTGTCAATTTTTCCTTTTCGGCAATCCTTCATAAGTCTCTGAAACTCGTCACGCTTGTCCTCACGGGTTCCTGTGATACCCTCGTCGGCATATATGTCGATGAGTTCTTCTGTTTCCGAATCCTCAAAAATCTGACTGTAGTACCTCGTCTGCGCCATAAAGGAATTAAGCTGATCTTCGGAATCGCTTGACACTCGGCAATATGCGGCACAACGTATCTTGACTGCTTTTTCTTCTGCTATTGTCGGCTGTATCACCGTTACTGTCGGCATTTTCTCACTCTCCTTTCAACCAACAAGAATACCACAAATCTTTTCAGAATGGTATCACCAAACCTGACAAAATTACTTGTCCGAATTTGACATATTTTCATTTTCCTGCTTTGCCGCAGTACAGAGACACATTATGATTACGCCTGCAAGACCGCCTACAAGTAGTCCGATTACAAATCCTAACATATCAATACCTCCTCACGCTGCGTCCCTTGAAGACGGGAACTGACCGTATATATCTTCCGTATTTTTGCTGCTGAAATTCTGTTTTTCGGCTGCTTCAAGAATTTCATCAAGCTTGTCCGCAAATACTCTCGCCATAAAATCGCTGTATTCTGCTTGTCCAAATTTAGTCATCAAAATCAACTCCTATACTTATTTTCATCGCTTTTTCTACTTTTTCCATAAGTTCAAAATCAACTGAACCCACGTAACTTTTCAATCGGTATCTGTCTATCGTCCGTATCTGTTCCGCAAGCACGATTGAATCCTTGGGCAATGTTTTTGAACCTCGGATATGAATATGAGTGGGAAGATAATGCTTTTTTGCCGTCGAAAGCGGAAGAACCACGATCGTTGGGCTGTGCCTGTTTCCCACATTATTCTGTACCACCAGCACAGGACGAATACCGCCTTGCTCTGAGCCGACCACGGGATTCAAATCTGCGTAAAAAATATCTCCACGTTTAATCAGCATTTCATTCACCTTTTTCTTTGGAACTTCAAAGCCTTTTTTGTATCTCACGCAGCTATGAAACGGACAGAACAGTACGTCTGTATTCCTGTCATACCACACACAGCCACAGCATGGATGATATGTAGGCAGAATACATATAGCAGGAGGAATTCTGATACCATAAAATCTTTCTGTATTCATTAGTTTTTCCTTTATATTTTCCATTGTATTTCACCTCTGAAATAGTTTAAATATTATGTAAAAACGGCGATCTGCATTTTACGCAAACCGCCGTAATAATTCGTTTTGCCTTTACGTGATATTTATCCCCGATACCCGTCACGCACGGAACTCTGCAAGCTGCGGTCAGCTTAACCGCATCATGGGACTCTCACCCGCTCTATCAGCCCTCACTGGGAAGTATCATTATCCTCACACGTTTCATTGCCGACTTTGAAAGCTATTCAAAGGTCTGAACGTCATAGTTATCGCTCACTCGTTTGAGGTCTTGGCGTATGGTTCATATGGCTGCCGAGATTTCATACCGACCGTGTAATTAACGTACTTGCAGAGTTGATATTCTATTGTCAAGATTCTGTCGGGCAAGTTCATCGAACTATTTGTATCGATTTTTCCCTTCACTATTTACTGGCAACGAAATCGCAAAACTACAGGGATTTATTTCTCATTTTTCATTATTTTCAGCATTTTCACTAAAATTCTATTGCATTTTTCGTTCATTGTTTGTTGTGATATGCCATACTCTCTGGCAAGTTTGCTCTGACTTTTCCTTTTCCAAAATATTTGATAGATAATTTTCTGTTCATATGGCTTAAGCTTTTCCATAGCCCTTCTGAGCTTTTCCAAATCATGTTCCAAGCTTAACTGCTCCAATACACGTTCCTCAAGCGGAACAACCGTACTGTCCTTGAGAATTTTCTGCTCGGAATTTCCGCCGTATGTATACTGCTCCAACGAGACAGGTATAACTTTCTTCCAGTTTTTATCCTTTTGCGTATACTCATCGTGATCCTTTTTGGAAAAGTGATCCGTATACTGGCTTTCCTCACATTCCAGAACGCTGTCGCCGAAGCTGATAAACCAGCGGTTTTCATCTTCCTTGGCTTTGAGGTATTCTTCCTCTGTAAATTCGGAATATTTTTCGCTTCCGCCGTTTCTGTTGTATTCAAAATATTTTGTTTTCATTGTAAGTCCTCCGTTTTGATTTTTCTTGTTTGAATCAAAACGAAGGCTTACGGATATTTAGCGGTTATACACAGCCACTTTACTGTATAAAACATAATTGTCCTTTCTCCCGATACTTCGGTATAAGGACACAAAAAACGGAGTCTGCATTCAGCACACAGACTCCATTTTGCCTGAAAAAAGGCGCACTAAAGAAAGGGTACTGAATATGCTGCTTTGCATTTTGCAAAACGACCATATTTTGTATCCTCAGCCCTAATGCATATCAGGCGTTGAATATTGATCTAATAAAAAAAGCCGTCGACAAGACAAACTCCTTTCGGAATCTATCCTGCCGACGGCCTCTCATGTTAATTGACATTAGTCAATAGGTTTGGATAAACCAATCGGTGATCAAAGTATGTGACCCTGATAAAGGATTTACACGCAGCGCTGTTTCAGCCCGACCTTACCGTCTACACACCGTATTTTGTTTTAATATTCGCTGATATTTTCAAATATCTCGATAATATCGTGATGCCTGCCTTTTTGCTTTCTCAGCATTGTTATATGACAGCGTTTGCATTCAACTCTGGTAATATTGCTTTTGTTAGGATATCCCGCTGCTATTTCTCCGCAGTTCGGACAATGCCAGCGTTGAAGACGAGCGAATACGTTCATACCGCCCGGTTCATCTTCCCCTGCAGTTTTATATATTTTCATTCTTATCTCCATATTCTTATTAAAGATTTTTTATGACATTTACAGCGACGCCCTGAATGATACAGTTATCCACGTAGATATCATCCATTTCGCTGTTTTCGGGATGAAGACGTATTCTGTGATTTTCCGGGTAAAAACGCTTAAGCGTAGCTTCATCATCAATAAGAGCGACCACTATATCGCCGGGTTCAGCACAGTTCTGCTGTCGGATAAGCACCAGATCACCGTAATCTATCCCTGCCTCAATCATGGAATCGCCGTTGGCTCTGAGAAGAAAAAAGTCGCCTCTGCCAAACAAAGAAACCGGAAGTCTTACGTATTCTTCGATATTTTCTTCTGCGAACTTCGGAAGGCCGCAGGAGATTGAACCAAGAACAGGAATTTCTACAGTTTCGGAAAGCGTTTGCTTCCGGCGTTTTGTAACAATACTGCGATGGCCGCCATAGTCCAGTTCTCCGTTTGCTTTCATTTCCTGCATATAGCGGCAAATGGTAGCGTCAGACAGTTCTGTACCGACTGATATTTCCTTTATGCTTGGCGATGAGCCGTAATTTGCCGTATAATCGTCTATAAAAGCTATAATTCTTTTGAAATATTCGGGATTCTTGTGACGCATTTTTATATGCCTCTCTAACTGTAATATTCATTTCGTTATGCATATATTATAACTCCTATTGAATTTGATGTCAATAGATAAAAAAAGAGGTGCACAATTACTTATGCACCTTGAACACACTTTCTCCCATTTGCACAAATCGGTCAACTGCTTCTTGTGGAGATTGTATACATATTTCACCCCGATACTGAAATACCCAAGCATAAAACGTAGGACTCAGCTCGACATTTATCTTTACAGTGAAAAAATGTTTATCGCAGCTATGTGTTTCTATATCATCGCCGAACTTATCTATTATTGCTTTCATATGTTTGTTTTTACATTTCAGCGTAACGGTCTCAAGTTCTCCGCTGAACATTTTAAAGGTTTGAGCTATAAAGTCTTTCAGCACAAAATCTTTCGGACACGGTATTGCAATGCTTTCCATAATGGATATATTCGCTAATCTGTCTATTCGGAAAACCGTTATATCCTTATGCTTTTCACAATACCCCACCAAATAATACCTGTCATCATTCCACACGGCGGCATAAGGACTGACCGTATATGTATATCCGTTATGCTTTAAAACCTTTTCTCTTTTTTCGTTATATTCGTAATACTGAAACCGGATTTTCCTGCACTGTGTAATAGCTGTATTTATAGCGTCGGCATAATATATGCTTTTATTGTCCGCTTTATTTTCGTTCGGCTGCTGAATTAAACTCTTTATCTCATTCTTTTGATAAACACTTAACTGTGAAAACAGCTTGTCTATAAGCTCTGCTGATTTTTCTTCCGAAATAAACTGAGCTGCGTTTACGGCGTCGCAGAGCATTTTTATTTCTGCGGACTCCAATCCTCTGCTTCCGATAAAATATTTATTCTGTGTACTTTTATCGCAGATAACATCATAGCCTGCGTTTCTTAACCTTTCGATATCCGCAGGAATAGTATTTCTGTGAGCTGCCACGCCTTGCTCTGCAAGTTTTTCAATAAGCTGATTTGTTGTCAACTTATGATTTTCGTCTGTTTGTTTTATGAGGATTTGGAGCAAAGCCAGAAGCTTATTCATATTTCACCTACTCAAAAGTATTCCGTAAATGTCGTCGATATTAATTCTTTTTCCGCTGACAAACACTATCGTGCGTTCATATTCGTCAATTATTCTGACCCTGTCGTTCAGAGTCACATAAGCGCCTCCGGATTTCTTTTCGTCCGAAATAAAATATTCTACCGTGATTTCGGGCTTATCGTCAATATTATCTTTTATATATTGAAGTTTTGCGTTAATATCATATATTCTATCTTCATCAAGTTCAATCTTTTCATCTGTAAGCCTTGCAGTTTCCTTGATCTCGGAATCATAGCCTGTAAGAGCCGCAAACGGGGAGAACTGGGATGCACGGTTTTCCCGAGACATTCTCGGATGTTTGCTTGAGGTATGGTGAGGAAGATTGATTATATCCGCATAGCGGCTATCTTTTTCATTATTATCATGCATATTTTTCATCTCTAAAATCAGATTTTGATGTTCTTTTTAAGCCCTTGTTTTAATAATTCATCTTGAACTTTTAATACTTTTTTCTCAATATCTTTAATCTGCCTATCACTGGTATCTAATTGAGTTAGCGGTTTATTGTCCTTAATAGCACCTAATTCTAATTCTTTATATTGCCCACATCCCAGAACACTTTTCTTATCGTCAATCGTTTCTACGACACTAAACTTCAGAATAAAATCATCATTTTCTATATCATCTTTTTCCAATCCAAAGTAACTTGGATTCTCATAGAGAGAGTATAAATGCACGCCGCATCTTGATGCGATCCATACGGATTCACCTATATATAGGCAAACTTTATTTTTGGTTATTCTATTTTCAAGCTCAATCATATATACGCCTGCACCGACAGCGCGTGTATCCATTCCATTATTTGTTTCAAAA
>OHBQ01000368.1_pt1 | contig 19488 bp, 19 predicted proteins | sample 1577401 | NCBI WGS metagenome assembly OHBQ01 (sample SAMEA3879581, study PRJEB24766) | human gut metagenome | biome: human-associated habitat; feature: feces | place: USA | collected 1985/1987
AAGCTTCGGTCAGACCTCCTTGGCGGTCTTTTCAAGCTCGTCATAGTCGATATAGCCGTCATCGTTTACGCCGTAGGGCACGAACTTGTAGAGCTTGCCGCTTGCGTTGACGGGCGAGCCGTGGGTCAGATGTCCACCGTGGGCGAGGCTCATGCCCATGACAGTGTCGCCGGGATTTATGAGCGCGGAATATGCCGCCATGTTTGCCTGCGCACCAGAGTGCGGCTGAACGTTGGCGCAGTCCGCGCCGAAGAGCTCTTTTGCGCGCTCAATGGCGAGATTTTCGACGATGTCAACATATTCGCAGCCGCCGTAATAGCGCTTGCCGGGATAACCCTCGGCGTATTTGTTGGTCAGCACGCTGCCCATTGCCGCCATAACGGCGGGGGAGACGAAGTTCTCCGAGGCGATAAGCTCGATGTTGCGTCTCTGTCTGCCGAGCTCGAGATCCATGGCGTCCGCCACTTCCGGGTCATACTGTGCGACGAGCTTGGCGCTGTCAAAAAAATCAGGGTACATTGTGATTTCCTCCTCTTGAAAAAAATCGGACAAATATTACCTTAATAATACCATATGGCCGCAGTTAAAGTCAAAGCTAAAGGGAATAATATTGTCGATTTATGCAAAAAGACGGAATGAGTCAAAATAGTTCTTGTATTTATGTCAATAATACTGTATAATGATTTAATGTAACACTTTTATTAAAAGGAGATGAATCAATGGATCCCATTAAAGTGGATTTTTCAAAAAAAGGCGGCCCCAAGGAGATAGTGATACCTCCCGATAAAGCGGCGCTCAAGATAGTCCTGAGCGTGCTTTGCTCGCTGGTAACCGCAGCCATTGCATTTTATATAATGCTGCCGCCGCTCAACTTCAAGGCGTATGAGTTCTACGGCTTCCTCGCGATAATCGTCGCGTCATATGCGCTGTTCTCGGCGATTTTCACCGGCGTGTTTTCGAAGCCCGAATATCTGCCCTATTTCAAGCGTCAGATGATAGTCCCCGCCGTTATCGTCGGTGTCATCGCGCTCACAGTCGGTATCGGCTATCTCGTCTCGAGCCCGTTCTTCAGAGCCTCGGCTTACAGCAGGATAATCGATGTCCGCACGGACAGCAACTTCGCCGATGAGATTGACAAGCAGGATGCTGAGTCCTTCAGCAACATCCCGAAGCTCGATGAGGGCGTCGCGGCTACCCTCGCTCCCAGAGCGCTCGGTAAACTCGCGGAAAAAGGCTATGTCTCGCAGTTCTCGGTCTATCCGCTCTATACGCAGATAAACTACAAGGGCACGCCCGTCAGGGTCGTTCCGCTCCAGTATTCAAATATCATCAAGTGGCTCACCAACCGCACCGAGGGTCTCCCTGGATATATCATAATCGATATGGCGAACGAAGTCACCACCTTCAAGGAGCTCGATTCGGGCATCAAGTATTCTCCCGCCGAGCACTTCGGCAGACTTCTCAAGCGCCATCTGAGGATGCAGTATCCGACCTATATGTTCGGCTCGAGCTCGTTTGAAATCGACGACGAGGGCAATCCCTATTGGATCTGTGCGCGAGTTGACAAGACCATCGGTCTGTTCGGCGGAACCGACGTCAAGGGAATCGTGATAGTCAACGCGATCGACGGCAAGTGCGAATATGTGCCGATAGAGACAGTCAAGAGCGATGCCAAGTATCAGTGGATCGACAGAGTCTATGACTCCGACCTTCTCGTCGAGCAGTACAACTACTACGGCAGATATCAGAAGGGCTTCTGGAACTCGATTCTCGGCCAGGAAGATGTCTATGTCACCACCGAGGACTACAGCTACATCGCTCAAAACGACGATGTCTATATGTACACGGGCGTTACATCAGTCACCAACGACCAGTCGATAACCGGCTTTATAATGATAAACCAGCGCACCAAAGAGGCTGTTTATTATTCGGTCGCGGGCGCAAAGGAGCAGTCGGCGCAGGCTTCCGCAGAGGGTCTCGATGAGATCAAGGCGGCAGGCTACACGGCAACGTTCCCGCTGTTGCTCAATATCGACGGCGAGCCGACCTACTTCATGGCTCTCAAGGATGTCAGAGACGACGGCTCTCAGATCATTCAGAGCTACGCGCTCATCAACGTCAAGCAGTACACGAAGATAAAGGTCTACGGCAAGACCCTTGCCGAGTGCCTTGCAAAGTATGTCGACCAGCTCAAGGCGAACGGCATCAATGTCGATATCGACGCGAACCAGGTCGTAGATCCTGCGGATAACCCCGATGCGCAGGGCGATTCCGAGACAAAGGTGCAGACCGTCAACGGCAAGATAGCCGATATCCGCACTCAGGTCATCTCGGGCGAGACATATTATTATATCAAGCTCGAGGGCGGCGACGTCTATTATTCGATAGCCGCTTCCAAGTCGACAACCGCCGTTATCCTCAACAGAAACGACACTGTCACGATTCGCTTCAACGCCGGCGAGGGTGCAATAATCCCCGCAAGCGAGCTTGAAAAGGCGAAATAAAATAACAACAACAGCGCCGCCGCAGATATTCTCTGCGGCGGCGTTTAGTGTTTGGATTTATTTATCGCTTCTTTTAAATACCTTTCTTCCGCAGATTACGGCGAAAGTGAGATATGAAATTACATATCCTATAAACTCAAAGATGTGCATATATTTGTTTGTTATAAGATAACCAAATAAATATAGCGCTGTGAATATCAGTACGACTGCACCTGAGATAAACATTTCTTTTGTTTCGGATCCTTTTCTGAGTAGAAAAAAGAATGCAATCACTGAAACGGCAGCAAAGGCAAGACACAAGAAGTGGTATATTATTTCAGAGCCGGTAACCCCGATATCCACGCCGAGCTTGCTGAGAAAGCCTGCCACGGCTTCGCGAACCACGGTGGGTGGGTATGAATATTTAAAAATACCGAAAGCGGTATATGCACCGCTCAGAATGTAGAGTATATAAAGGACTATCTTGACGGCGGACTGTTTTTTCATAATAAAACCACCTTTAGCTGAGCGTTAAATTTGAATCAAGTGCAAATTTATATAAAAAGTAATAAAAGCCTCCTTTCCAATTACTATAACCCATATCAAATAAAAAATTGGAATGTGTTACAGGAATATAGTAACTTAAAAAGCAACCGATTTAATTGGTTTAAAGAAGTATCACACATTTTTGTTACAAATTACAAAAATACATAATTCGATTTGTGTATTTACACCAAAGAAATTTTAAGGCGCGCAGAACCGCGATGAAAAATCCCCCGCAGATTCGCTCTGCGGGGGACTGCTTTATTATATTATCTATCCGGCGTTATTGCTGAGAATGCGTTATGAAATAAATCAGCGCTATAACTCCCGCCGTGACCGTTGCGCCGATAACGATGTTGTTTATCATCACTATGGTGCCGACGCCTGCGGCAACTCCGAGCACGCCTGCAAGGGCGATCGGAATCCACATGGCGGGCGACTGACCGTACTTCGCGCCGATGTACCAGCTGTAAAGACCCCAGCCGAAAGCGTCGGTGTACTTGTAGAGGTGGGTATTGTAGCTCCACGGATCGTTTTCGTCAAGCTCGAAAATGCGGACAGCTCTGGTTATGTATCTGCCGTAGGACTGGAAGGTAACGCCGGGGCACATGACAAGGTCGATGCCGTCAACGTTGCCGATGAAGTTGTTGATGTGGTCGTGACCGAAGGATGCCGCGATGACGTCGCCGCGCGATTTCCATGCCGCGAACTGGCCGGAATTGGTGTTCGACGGGCAGGGGAACTCGAGCATCATGCCGGAGGTTTTGCCGGGCTTGAGCATGAGGAGCTTGTTCTGTCCGTTGAGCTTCTTGCTTATCGCGTTCTCGCCCTTGAACGGGGAGTCAACGAGAAGCTCCGCGACCTCGGGAACGATGATGTGCTGGAAAGCGATGGAGGGAACGGGATGACCCGCCTTTTTCTCAAGCTCCTCGCTGGTTTTTACATACCAGTCTATCTGATCCTGATGGACATAGTCGTAGCCGCCGTTTTCTCTGTCATAGTCGTTTGAATCAAAGAGCCAAAGGTTGAACTTTATGTCGTTTCCCTTGGAGGCGTAGATGGGCAGGTTGTGCGTGCCGCTGCCATACATCTCGGGCACTGCGTCATATGCGAGGCAGCCGGGGAGCGTCTGATAATAGGCAAGCTGCTCGTCGCGGCTGACGGGGCAGCCCTCATCGGTATCGTGGTTGCCGAAAACGAAGGTGAAGGGGATGCCTCTGTCCGTAACGGGCTTGAGTATCGCCTTTATTCCGGCATAGACTCCCTCTGCGGTCTTGATTTTGCCGCCCGCTATCTGGTCGCCTGTAAATACGACGAGGTCGGGCTTCTCTGCGTCGAGAGCTTTTTCCATGAACATTATCATGGCTTCTCTCGGTATGTCGATATCCTGCGTGTCGGAAATCTGCATTATCTTGAGCTTTCCGTCTTTGTTGAAGCGCAGAACACCGTTGTCGTCGACTGCCGCAAAAGCGGGCGACGCCGCGGCTATAAGCATCGCCGCGCAGAGCACAACGGCGAGCAAAGCCTTGATTTTCTTACTCATGACTCGTTTCAATCCTTTCTTTTCTCAGTATGAGCAACATATTAAAGCCTGATTATTATATAACTAATATAGCCAAAAATCAATCTGCAAAAGTCATAATTTTTATGTGCATTTTTGAGTTAGAATAGACAAACCGGGTCCGCATATATGCGCAGACCCGGCAGTTTGCAGGTTGAATTTTCAATAAGCGTAAGAATAATGCCGATTTTTGGTTTAATCTCGTAGGGGTTGGCGACCTAGACAACCCGATGCCGCTTTCAGCAGCACTGTTTGAAAAAAATTTTTTGCTGTGGCTTGCGTTTTTTACGGCAGAATTTATTCGCCGGAAGTCGTCTCTGTTTTCTGGCTGTCCCCCTGACCCAATTTGTTCATCGCTTCGAGCGGGTCAACGGTCTTGCCGTTTATCGCGACGGTGAAATGGAGGTGGGCGCCGTCCGCCGCTTCAACCGGGACTGTGTCGAGTGTGCCGATATGGTCGAACTGCTCGACCTCGTCTCCCGCTTTCGGCAGATTCTTGTCCGAGAGTCCGCAGTATCGTGCAACGAGCCCCTTACCGTGGTCGATTTCGACCACGTTGCCCCAAAGCGGGTCGGAGTAGACCTTTGCCACGCGCCCGTTCTGTATCGCGATAACATCGTTGCCCTGTGCGCCGCCGAAGTCGATGCCGTTGTGAACCCGCCAGTCGTTCGTCGTCTTGTTTTTCACCATTTCGTCCGCGCTATAGTCCTTGCGGATGTCCGTGCCCATCGGCAGAGCGTAGCTGCCGGTATATGGCGTGTTTTTGCTGTCATTTTCTTTTGTCGTCTGCGCGGGCGCAGTCGTTCTGTCGTCGGGGACATTCTTCACGGGGTTGTTCGCCTGCGTCAGCGTCTCCTGCGGAACGGAGTAGTCTATATTGTACTGCCTCGAAGAATGCTCCGTCGAATTATTGTCCGTCGGCGTTTTCGCCACGCGCATCGCGCCCCATACTCCCGCACCCGCCGCAAGAATGCAGAGCGCTGCGAGAATGTATATTCCCTTCGATCTGAAAAAGCTCTTTTTGTTGAATGAATTGTCTATCATATCTGCCTCGTTTCTCCGCGTGCGGTGTCACGGTGTTTTTTCATTCCTATTTTTGACCGCGCCGCCGCGCTTTATGCGCAAGGCAAAATTTATGAAAAATATAAAAATAAAAAACGAAAAGACGCCCACCTTTCGGTGAACGTCCTTCCGTAATGAGGGGTTCGATGCAACTTTTAGCATCTGGTTTGAGGAGGGGTGATGCCTGACGAACTCAGGCACCGCACACTGCAGGGTGCGGCTCCCTGCCCTTGTGTGCAAACCTATGATAACCGAGGTTTGTTAAGCCCCTGTGAACAGAGTCTTAATAATCAGAATCAATTTTGTTAAGACTTTCGTTTCATGCGACACTTCGGGGAAAAGTGTTTTTCTGATTTTGTGAACTTTGCCCAAATCTGCGGCTCAAATTTCGGCATCCGCGGCGCGAAAGATTCTGCCGATATGCCTTGAACTATTTATTCAATTGTTTATAATTAAACTGATAATAAAGGTATATATAATATATCTTGAACACGATAGGAGAAACGATATGGGAAGAAAAGTCAGAATAGGCATCATCGGCTGCGGCGGAATCGCCAACGGCAAGCATATGCCCGCGCTCAAAAAAATCGAAGAGGCCGAGATGGTCGCTTTCTGCGATATCATTGAGGAGAGAGCCGTAAAGGCGGCAAAGGAATTCGGCGTCGAGGGCGCAAAAGTCTATACGGATTACAGAAAGCTGCTCGAGGATGAGAGCATCGAGAGTGTTCATGTCTGCACCCCGAACCGCTCGCATTCGTTCATCACAATAGACGCGCTCGAAGCGGGCAAGCATGTCATGTGCGAGAAGCCCATGGCAAAGACTTATGCCGAGGCGAAGAAAATGTACGAGACTGCACAGCGCACCGGCAAGAAGCTGACTATCGGCTATCAGCAGCGCTGGAGACCCGATTCGCTCTATCTCAAGGAGGCGTGCGACAACGGCGATCTCGGCGATATCTATTACGGACGCGCTATCGCGCTGCGCCGCAGAGCCGTTCCGACATGGGGCGTTTTCCTCAACGAGTATGAGCAGGGCGGCGGTCCGCTTATCGATATCGGCACCCACGCGCTCGATCTTACACTCTGGATGATGAACAACTACAAGCCCAAGATGGTCGTCGGCAATGTCTATAAGAAGCTCGGCAACCAGGAGCGTTCCGGCAACGCCTGGGGCGATTGGGATCCCGCACAGTACACCGTCGAGGATTCGGCTTTCGGCTTCGTCACCATGGAGAATGGCGCGACCATCTCCGTCGAAGCGAGCTGGGCGCTCAATATCGCCGACCCCAACGAGGCTGTTACATATCTCTGCGGCGACAAGGCGGGCGCGGATATGCGCGGCGGACTTCATTTGAACTACGTCAAATACGGCCGCCAGTGCATCGAGACCCCGAACTTTGAAGCCGGCGGAGCCGCATTCTTTGAGGGTGCGACCAGCGATCCCTCCGAGCTTGAAGCCCGCGCCTTCATCAACGCCATCATCAACGACACCGAGGTCAGCACCAAGCCCGAGCAGGCACTCGTTGTAACGCAGATACTCGAAGGAATATATGAATCTGCCAAGCAAGGCAAACCTTTTTATTTTGAATAATATCACGCACATTGTGAGCCTTTTGCTCCTTTGCGTATCTCGATACGCGGCGGTCGCAAAAAACTCACACTGCACGCAATCTATTCAAAATATATTTGTATCATATCACGCGCATTGCCTGCCCCGCGTAGGGCTTGAGTATCTACATACACTGCGCCCCACGCGGAACAGCAGTGCCAATGTGAATTTACACTTTAAATTTTATCTCAAACAGGAGAAGAAACATGAAAATTGCAGTTCAGCTTTACAGCCTGCGCGACATTATAAAAGGCAGCGGCGAAAATCTTCTCGCCATTCTTCCGCGCGTCAAGGCTCTCGGCTATGACGGTGTTGAGTTCGCCGGATATTTCGGCGTTGACGCGGCGACCCTGCGCGCGGCGCTCGACTCCGCCGGGCTCGTCGCCGTCGGTACACACATCGCCATTGAGAGCTACTCGCCCGAAAACTTCGACGAAACAGCGGAGTTCTGCCGCACTCTCGGCATGAAAACCATGGGCATGGGCGGCGCCGACCACGAGACCCCCGAGGAGCTCAAGGCGACCTGCGCCGAGCTGAAAGCGGCGGACGAGCGGGCGGCAAAAATCGGCATGAGCGTCTATTATCACAACCACTGCTCGGAGTTCGAGCCGATTTCCGACGGCGTTATTCCGTTTGATGAGCTGAAGAAAGCCGCTCATCTCGAGATAGACACCTATTGGAGCTTCGTCGCCGGCCAGGATAACTACAAGCTCATCACCGAAAACCGCGACAGGATAGCTCAACTCCATGTCAAGGACGGAATAGGCCACACTCCCAAGGCTCTCGGCGAGGGCAACTGCGATATCCCCGAGGTCGTTCGCGCGGCAAAAGATATCGGCATCGAGTGGCTGATAGTTGAAAACGATGATCCCGTGCCGAACGGTCTTGACGACATCGGCAGGAGCATAAAATATCTTAAATCCATCATCTGATTTTTAAAGGAGAGATAAAAAATGAAGTTAGGCGTATTTACCTGCCTTTTGGGCAACCTTCCGCTCGAAGAGGCTCTCAAGTATTTCAAATCCAAGGGCATTGAGATGGTCGAGATAGGCTGCGGCGGTTACCCCGGCAACTCCCATGCCGACCCCGACACCCTGCTCGCCGATCCTGCGGCTCTGAGCACTTTCAAATCCACCGTCGCGGACAGCGGCCTTGAGATAAGCGCACTCAGCTGCCACGGCAACCCCGTCCATCCGAACAAGGCTATTGCCGCCGAGTTCGACAAGACGATAAAGAACACCATCCTTCTCGCCGAGAAGCTCGGTATTCATCAGATCAACACTTTCTCCGGCTGCCCCGGCGACCAGGAGAACGCGAAGTATCCCAACTGGGTCGTCTGCCCCTGGCCGAACGACTTCTCCGAGATACTCGAGTGGCAGTGGAACGAAGTACTCATTCCCTATTGGACTAAGACCGTCGCTTTCGCCAAGGAGCACGGCGTCGACAAGATAGCCTTCGAGCTTCATCCTGGCTTCTGCGTCTACAACACCGAGAGCATGCTCAAGATACGCAAGGCAGTCGGTCCCGAGCTCGGCGCGAACTTCGATCCGAGCCACCTCATCTGGCAGGGCATGGATCCCGTCGCCTGCATCAGAGCGCTCGGCGATGCGATATTCCACTTCCATGCCAAGGATACTAAAATCGACAAATACAACACCGCCGTCAACGGCGTGCTTGACACCAAGCCCTATGCAGACGAGATTCACCGCTCGTGGATATTCCGCTCCGTCGGCTACGGCAACGACTACGCATATTGGAAGGATATGATCTCGAACCTGCGTATGGTCGGCTATGACTACGCTATCAGCATCGAGCATGAGGATTCCCTCATGAGCCAGGACGAGGGCCTTTCAAAGGCAGTCGACTTCCTCAAGGATGTCCTTATCACCCAGAACACCGGCGATATGTGGTGGGTGTGATAAAACTTTTCGCGAAACAAATTTATATCGGGAGTATACAAAACAATGGATAAGAATAAGAAGATAGGTTTTGCCGTTATAGGCTACGGCGGAATGGGCAGCTGGCATGCGTCGACCTGCGCGGACGATTTCAAAGACACGGCTGAACTCATAGGCATCTATGATATCAAGCCCGAGAGGCGCGCGGCTGCCGAGGCTGAGGGCATTCACGCTTTCTCTTCGCGCGAGGAACTGCTCGCCGACGAGAGAATCGACCTCGTCACCGTTGCAACGCCCAACGATGTACATAAAGAAATAGCCATAGCCGCCATGGCGGCGGGCAAGAATGTTATCTCCGAGAAGCCCGTGGCGCTGAGCCAAGAGGAGCTCGAGGAGATGATAGCCGCGTCCAAAAAGTACGGCAAGCTCTTCACCGTCCATCAGAACAGACGCTGGGATCCGGACTTCAAGTGCGTCCAGAAGATCCTCGCGGATAACGAACTCGGCAAGGTGTTCCGCATCGAGTCCCGCGTTCAGGGCTCGCGCGGTATCCCCGGCGACTGGCGCAACCAGAAGGCGCACGGCGGCGGCATGGTGCTCGATTGGGGCATCCACCTGCTCGACCAGGCGCTGCGCATCGGCGAGGGCAGAAAGCTCATCTCCGTCTATGCAGAGCTTACAAATGTCACCAACGAGGAATGCGACGATGGCTTCAGAGTCACGCTTATCTTCGAGGGCGACCTTTCGATGTATGTCGAGGTCACCACGAGCAACTTCATCGAGCTTCCGCGTTGGTATATCCTCGGCGAGAACGGCTCCGCCGTTATAAATGACTGGGATCTCAACGGCGAGATAGTCAAGGTCTCCGATTGGGAGAACCGCGACGCAGTGCCGATCCTCGCGGGCGTCGGACTGACAAAGACCATGGCTCCGAGAACCGACGATACTATCAAGCACTATCCGCTGCCCAAGGTCGATTCGAGCTGGACTCAGTTCTATGAGAACGTCTTCGCTGCTCTCAGAGGAGAAGAAGAGCAGCTGATAACGCACGACCAGCAGCGCAGACTGCTCAAGCTCGTTGACGCCATTTTTGAGAGCGGAAACGAGAACAAGGTCGTTTTCTTCGACAAATAATATATTATAATTTCGCCGCGCAGCGAAAGCCGAAAGACTTTTACCGCACGGCGATTTTTGATTTGGCAGTAATTCCTCTTTAGGTCTCGTTATATTGCATAGCGGGCTAAATTTTAGTGCAAAGTGCATAAATTACGACTTTATAATTTGGCTATAATAATCAAGAAGTAGAGATTTGTGAACAAAAAATTAAGATTTGCTTCCGGGGATTGACTAACGGTCATTTTTGTAGTAAAGTATCTCACGCAAAAGAAAGTGACCGGCAGTCAGTTCGGAGGTGAACACATGGCGACGGTTGAAGAAAACAAGACCGAGAAGCGGTCGAAGCTTATGGAAGCGGCTCATTCGCTCTTTACGAGCGGCAGCGCGCTCAAGCCTCCGACAATAGACGAGGTCGTCAAAATGGCGGGCGTTGCCAAAGGTACGTTTTATCTGTACTTCAAAGATAAATACGACCTTATGGATCAGCTCTTTTTGAAAAAGCTCGCCGAGTGCGTCAATTCCGCGCTCTTTAAAACGCGGCAGCAGCTCGCCGGCAGGCAGGTTGAAGACGCCGAGCGCGTGAACGCCTTTCTCGATAACGTTTTTATGTATATCGATGAAAACAAAGCGTTCCTGCCCCTCATCAGAGACCGCGTCTCCTCGTGCTACCGCCTGATGCTCAAGGGCAGGGAAGCGGAGCTCAAGGAAGCATACGACAGCCTCGTAAAGCTGTTCCTGCGCCACGGCTTCACGGAATACGAGAGCGAGATGAACATATATATGTTAGTCTCGATGCTCGCGCCCGTCAGCTGCGACAGCGTGATCCAGGGCGAACCGTATAAGCTCGATGAAATAAAGAGCGGAATGCAGCGCCTGACAAACAAACTTTTAGCATAATAAGGAGGAAAGGGATATGATATCTAAAAAGTTAGCAAAGTGGATAGCCTACCATCCCAAAACTGTTCTGATAGTTTGTCTTATCCTGATAATCCCGTCGATAATCGGATATTTCCTGACGGGCGTCAACTATGACATTCTGTCATATCTGCCGGAGAACCTTGAATCCGTTCAGGGCGAGCAGATACTCGATGAAACTTTCCACAATTCGGCGAGTTCATTTATTATAGTAAAAGACACCGAGCCCAAGGATATCCAGAAGCTTGAAGACCAGATCCGCCAGGTCGAGGGCGTCAGCAATGTTATCGGCGCCACTGATATCGCGGATGTGACGATACCCAAGGAGATTCTTCCCGAGGTTCTGACCAACGTCTTCTATTCGCAGGACGGCAGCTCAACGCTGATAATGGTTCAGTATAAGAACTCCGGATCGTCTCAGGTGACTATGGACGCTATCGCCTCCATACGCAAGATAATGAACAAGAATATGCTCCTGAGCGGTCTTTCGGCGATAACCGTTGACACAAAAGATCTGACAAACAGCCAGGCTCCGCTCTATGTCGTGATCGCCATCGCCCTCGCGCTTATAGCGCTGTCGTTCACGATGACCTCGTGGGTGCTCCCGTTCGTGCTTCTTGCGGCGCTCGGCACCGCGGTCATATACAATATGGGCACGAATATAATCTTCGGCGAGATTTCGTTCATAACGAAGAGTATCGCCGCTATCCTCCAGCTCGGCGTCACTGTCGACTACTCCGTCTTCCTTATGGACAGATTCGAGGAGGAGAAGAAGCACCATGACACGAAGAAGGACGCCATGGCTGCGGCAATCGATTCGACCTTCCTCTCCCTTATGGGCAGCTCGATGACCACCGTTTTCGGCTTCCTCGCGCTGTGCTTCATGAGCTTCACGCTCGGCAAGGATATGGGTCTTGTTATGGCAAAGGGCGTTATTCTCGGCGTTATCACCGTCGTTACCTTCCTGCCCTCGCTGATACTCATGCTCGACAATGTCATTGAAAAGACAAGACATAAGAGCCTCGCGCCGAAGTTCAATAAGATAAGCGACTTCGCGATAAAACACAGAAGAGTTATAGCGATAATCTTCCTCGTGCTCTTCATCCCATCCTACTTCCTGCAAAACAATGTCAAGAAGTATTACAACATGGATAAGGCGATCCCGCAGGATCTGCCGTCAATATCCGCTCTCAATACGATGAAGAAAGACTTTAACATGGCAACGACCCACTTCATCATCCTTGACGATAAGATAACCGAAGCGAATATAAACGCGCTGACGAGCGAACTCAACAATGTCGAGGGCGTCACGAATGTCCTCTCGCTCAACAGCTTCATCGGCACGGCAATCCCGAGCGCAATGCTCCCGGATTCGATAAAAGAGATATGCGTTCAGGACGGTAAACAGCTCATGATGCTCAACTCCTCTTACTCGGCTGCGACCGACGAGGAGAACGCGCAGATTGAAAAGATAACCTCGATAGTCAAGAAGTACGACGAGGGCGGAATACTGACGGGCGAAGGAGTCCTGACCAAGGACCTGATAACCGTCGCCGAAAAGGACTTCGTCGTCACCGGAGCTATCTCTATGCTCGCGATATTCATTCTTGTCGCGATAGTCTTCAAGTCCCTGTTGATACCGCTGATACTCGTCGCGTCGATAGAGCTTGCAATTTGGGTCAACATCAGTATCTCGACCCTGACGGGCACTACGATATGCTTCATCGCGCCGACTATCATCAGCTGCGTGCAGCTGGGTGCAACTGTCGACTACGCAATACTCATGACAACGAGATTCAGAGAAGAACTCCAGAAGTGCGGCGATAAGCTCAAGGCTATCAAGATAGCCGCGAAGGAGTCGAGCCGCTCGATATTCCAGAGCGCACTCGTGTTCTTCAGCGCAACATTCGGCGTCTACTGTATCTGCGATATAGATATAGTCAAGGGTGTCTGCCTCATGCTTGCAAGAGGTTCCGTTATCAGCGCACTCGTTATCATGGTTATGCTTCCCGGCATCCTCGCCATCTGCGAAGGTGCTATCAATAAAACATCCATCGGCTGGCGCGTTCCCCGCGTTAAAAAGGAGCGCAAGAGCCGCAAGGCAAAGGCTTGAACAAGGAGGGCAATAAAATGAAGAAAAACTTTATTCTCAAATCGGCGCTCTGCCTCACTCTCGCGGCGAGCATACTCACCATGGGCGCCTGCAAGAGCACCGGCGACAACGGCGACACTACCTCGGCGTCCGGCGATGAGCAGGCCGCACCTGTATATTACACCGATGTGCCCGGCTCCGTGAAGAAGAGCGAGACCGTGTATGTCAACATGGACAACAGCGGCGATGTCAAGGATATCACCGTCACCGACTGGCTCCACACCGACAAGGGTCAGGTCAAGGTCAGCGACACAAGCTCGCTGAAAAACATCACCAATGTCAAGAGCAACATCAAGCCCGTCAGCGAAAACGGCGGCATCACCTGGCATATGGACACGACCGACCTCTATTACAGCGGCAAGAGCAACAAAGAGCTGCCTGTAAAAATCAACATCAAATACTTCCTCGACGGCAAAGAGATGTCCGCCAAGAAGATTTCCGGCAAGAGCGGCAAGGTCGAGATAAAGATCTCCGTTGAAAACAATCTCTACAAGACCGAGAAGATAAACGGCAAGCAGGTCAAGATCTACAATCCCATCGCGGTTGTCGGAGGCATGATTCTTCCCGAGGGTCAGTTCCAGAACATGACTCTCACAAACGGCAAGCTCGTCGGCGACGGCACAAAGGAAATCGCTCTTATTGTCAGCATGCCCGGCATGAACGAAACTCTCGGACTCGACAAGCTCAATGTCGAGGATCTGAACTTCGCCACCGAGTTCACCCTCTCCGCCGAAGTTGAGAACTTCTCGCTCGGCAATATGTACTTCGCGGCAGTGCCGATCTCCATGCTCGGCACGGAGTTCAAGATGCCCGACAGCCTGAACGATCTCCAGACCACTCTCGGCCAGCTCAAAGAGCTTGAAAAGGCTCTCAACTCCATGGATCCCAACAAGGTCATAATGAACCTTATGACCAACAAGACGAAGATAAACGAGCTTGTCAACACGATGAACGAGGCAGTTGAGCTCTATCAGAACAACCGCGTCCTCTTCGAGATTCTGCCCAAGTATATGACCGAAGAGAACATCGCGAAGTTCAAGAAGCTCTTCAACAGCCTTGACCCCAATGAGCTCAAGGAAGTCATAACCCTGCTCAACAACCCAGTGCTCCAGAAGTTCTTCAAGAACCTGCCCGAGATAGCAGAGAACATGAACGATGTCCTGCCTCTTATCGAGGAGTTCTCAAAGGATATGTCCGACCCCGAGGTTCAGAAGGCAATAAACAACCTGCCCAAGACCCTCGAGCAGCTCTCCGAGATACAGAAGACCATTGACGACAATCAGGAGCTCATAGACGGACTCGCCAAGCTCATGAGCAAGGAGAATGTCCAGAAGCTCAATGACCTCATCGACAGCATCGATTCCGGCGACTATGCAGGCAAGCTCCAGAAGTACGGCGTGCTCGCCGAGGATGCCGACGATCTTATCGCGAAGCTCCAGTCGATGATTTCTTACGGTGCATCGTATGATATCTACACCGAGAAGACTGCGGGCACCGAGTCGAACGTCATGTTCATCTATCAGACCACGCCCATCGCTTCGAGCAGCAGCGCTTCGACCGCCACGACCGACACCACCGAGTCGCTCCCGTGGTACAAAAAGATATTTAAGAAATAAGATTCAATAATAAAAGACTGCGGACAGTGGATTGCTGTTGGACAAAACCCAAAAAGTGTCCAAAAATGCGACACTCTCCAAAAGGTGAGATTTTTTGGCACAAAACTGAATTTTTGACCGTTTGAAAAAATGAAAAAGGCGGTTATAATATAGCCAAAGACCGACAGACGCGGCAGGCCCTCTTTTCCATCTTTTCCCTTATTCCTTACAAATTCTGCCAAGTCTGTCGGCTTTATTGATTAGACGACCACTCAATACTATCCTCCAAAATAGTTATTGCCTTTCCAAATGACGGCGGGAGCGCACCGGATATCCGATGCGCTCCCGTTCGTTTTTTATTTTATTTGCTGTTCTTCTTTTCAAGAGCCTCGCGCAGAGCCTCCGCGAACTGGTCGGGGCATGAGGTCTGCTTGAAGCCGCAGCGGATGCCGTCGAATCTGTCGATGATTTCCTCCGCATCCATTCCCTCAACTATTGAGGATATTCCCGCGAGGTTGCCGTTGCAGCCGCCCGTGAAATGGACATTGTGAACGGTGTTGTCGTCGTCAATGTCAAAATCGATGCGCCTTGAGCAGGTGCCGTGAGTGGTATATGAATATGTCATGTTCATTCCTCCGTTTTCGTCATACTTCTTCTATTCTAAACCAAAACGGAGCTTTTTTCAAGATGCGCCGCGGCAAATACATATATTACATCAGGATATACATCAGCGCGAATATCGTCAGCATATCCGCCCCGTCCGCCGAGAGAATTATTATCAGCGCGATTATCAGCAGCCTGTCGTTGTCAACGGGCGGTCTTTGCGGCTTAGGCTTATCGGGCGGCTTCGGCGGTCGCTCAGGCGGTTTTGGAGGCGGCTCGGGACGGGTTGGCGGAGGATTGGGACGATTATACTGCCTCTGCTCGCCGCCCTTTATCGCCGCGCGCCTCTGCATCTCTCTGGCGCTCGCTATCGCCCTTTCGCGCATTCTCGCAAGCTCGTTTTCCGTATATGCGGGCATACCTATTTCCTCCCGAGATCCTCTATCATCGGCAAAAGGTCAATGAGCTTTATCAGCTGCATCGCGTCGTCCGCCCTGCGGCGGCGCGGCTCGCTGAGCAGGGGACGCAGAGCGGCGATGAGGTCGCAGCGGCTGTCATGGCGGTTCATCGCGCTCATTATCTGCGCTATCTTTGCCATCGTCGCCGGATCCATGGAAAAGCCCCGGTCGCTGTCATTTTGACCCTGCTCCTGCTCCGATGAGCCGAGCAGGCTGCGCGCCGCGTCGCCGAGAGCCTTCATGTCCTCGTCGCTTAAAGAGGAGAGTATGTCGCCGATGTTGTCCATAGCTTACCCCTTGTTATCCACTCCGAATTTCTTCATCAGCCGCTGTGCTTCGGGGCTCTGAAGCAGCTTTTCGAGAGCCGATTTGTCGCTGAGAACTTCGTTCAATTTCTGCCGCTTCTCGTCGTTGAGCTGCTTCGATACCGCGTTTATCGCCTTTTCGGGGTCTGCGGCGTCCTTGCCGCCGAACGATGCGGCGAGTTTCATCAGTTGTTCGGGCGTCATGTTTCCGGAGCTGTTAATATTGCTCATTGCAAAACCACCTTTTTTCATATATAATAAACTTATGCACGCGCTCCCCGCATAGAACCTGTCGGGCGCGCAGGCATTATACGGGTCTATGACCTGAAAACGGGGCGAAATAATGCGAATACTTGTTCTTTCCGATTCCCACGGTATGCCCTCGCGCATACTCGACGCGGTCGAAGCGCATCCCAAAGCAGAGGCGCTGATTTTTCTCGGCGACGGCGAGCGGGATCTCGACACGGTCGAAAGTTATTATCATAGCCTGCCGAATGTAATAAAGGTCGCGGGCAACTGCGATTTTTCTTCCAGTCTGCCGCTTCTGCGCGTGGTGACCCTCGGCGGGAAAAAGATATACTGCACCCACGGTCACGCCGAGCATGTAAAATACGGCACGGACGAGCTCCTTCTCCGCGCAAGGCAGGAGGGCGCCGACATAGTATTATACGGCCATACCCACACGGGTGTTACTTGCTATGACGACGGGCTCTATATAATGAATCCCGGCAGCATACGCGACGGGCACTACGGCATGATAGACATCGTGCCCGGCGGAATAATGCTCAACGAAGCTAAACTCTGAGGTGAAAAATGTCTGCTCCGCTTTTTGACGCCGTGACGGCGCACGCAAAAAAGCAAAAGGTCAGTATGCATATGCCCGCGCACAAAGGCAATTTCCCCGCGCTCGGCGGCATACAGAATTTTGATATAACGGAGATACCGGACACCGGAAGCCTCTTTGACGGCGAGGGAGCAACGGCTCTCGCGGAGGCGCAGGCGCAAAAGCTGTTCGGCTCTGCGGCGACATTTATGAGCGCCGGCGGCTGTACGCTCTGCATCCAGGCGATGTTCAGAGCCGCCGCACCGCACGGCGGAAAAGTCGTCTGCGGGCGCGTTGTCCACCGCAGCGCGGTCAACGCAATGTCCCTGCTTGGCATCGAACCCGTGTGGGTCCTGCCGGATCCGAGCGCAGGCGAGCTGTTCTCCGGGCGCATAACCGCAGAAGGTGTGCGCCGCGCACTCGAAAAAACGCCCGAGGCAAAGGCGGTATATATCACTTCGCCAGATTATTTCGGCGTTATCAGCGATGTCAAATCGATAGCGGCTGTGGCACGCGAATTCGGGGTGCCCCTGCTTGTGGACTGTGCCCACGGAGCACATCTGAAATTCTTGGAAAAAGATATCTCGCCGCTTAACCTCGGAGCGGCAATGAGCGCCGAGAGCGCGCATAAGACTCTGCCCGTCCTGACGGGCGGCGCATGGCTCCAGATCGGCGACGAAAGTTTTGTGCCTGAGATTCGCCGCGCCATGGCGCTTTTCGGCTCGACAAGCCCGTCTTATCCGATAATGATATCATTGGATCTCGCGCGCGACTGGCTTGAGAACAACGCGGACGAATTTATCCGTTTGAGCCGCAGGGTAAAGAAAACAAAGAAACTTTGCCGTTCGCTCGGACTTATCCTGCCCGAGGGCGAATGCGACCCGACGCGCATAGCGTTTGATGTTCAAAATTTCGGCTTCGACGGCGCAGATGTCGGCGAGCTTCTGCGTGCGCACGGCATTGAGCCCGAATATGCGGGGCTCGGGAAGATAATTCTCATTCCGTCCGTCATGAATACCGAAGAGGATTTTGAAAGACTTGATTCGGCTCTTGTTGATATATTTTCAAAAGCCGTGCCGTGCGGCAAAACTCCGATCGGAGTCAACGCATTTTTGCCGCGTATCAGCATGACACTGCGCGAAGCTCTGCTCGCGGAGTGCGAATATATAAATATCGACTCTGCGCTCGGACGGACGGCGGCGGAGGCATATTGCCCGTGCCCGCCCGCAATTCCCGCAGCAATGCCGGGAGAAATACTCGGCGAGCGGGAGATAGAGGAACTTCGCAGATACGGTATTTTCAATATAAAAGTTGTAAAATAATCTAAGATGTTTTATAATATTATTGAGTAAGATATGAAAGGAGCTCTTCCGATGAAACTCATCATCGCGATAATCAGCAACGACGACTCATATGACGTTTTGAGCGAGCTTACAAAGGCCGGTTTTGACGCTACGAAGCTGTCAACTACGGGCGGATTTCTGAGCGCGGGCAATGTTACCCTGCTCATAGGCGTTGAGGACAGCCGCGTTGACGATGTCATGGAGATACTCAGGGAAAACAGCTCCAGACGCACTCAGCTCATGACCGCCGCTCCCGCTTATAATGCGGAGAGCTTCGTGACCCTGCCCGTTCAGGTCGCGGTCGGCGGCGCTACCGTGTTCGTTGTGAACATGGATAAATTCTATAAGCTGTAATGTCGGAGAACATATGGGATTCGAGTCTTTGCAAATATCAGAGCCGCTGAAAAAGGCTCTGAGTTCCTCTGTGAACTCAGGGCGTTTTCCCCATGCCGCGATTCTCGAGGATGAGGACAGCGAACGCCTGATGGATACTGCGAAGACCCTCGCCGCAGCGCTGGTGTGTTCGGGGGACGATAAGCCCTGCGGCAGGTGTATAAACTGCCTCAAGGCGCGCTCGGATTCTCATCCCGATATAAAAATTTTCGAGCCCGACCCGAAAACTAATAATTTCAAGGTCGAGACAGTCCGCGAGATACGCTCGGATGCCTATATAGTCGCAAACGAGGCGGACAGAAAAGTGTATATCTTAAAAGACGCGCAGAATATGCTTGTCCCCGCGCAGAACGCGCTGCTCAAGGTTCTCGAAGAGCCGCCGGAGGGTGTGTGCTTTCTGCTGCTGACGGATGACAAAAATGTGTTTTTGCAGACCGTTTTGTCCCGCTGCGCAGTCTTTTCTCAGGGCGGCGGCAGGCGCGTTGACAGCGGCGTTTTTGAAGCGGCGCGCGCTGTTGCGGCGGCTGTACCGGAGGCTAATGAATATCCTCTGCTCGCGGCTACAGCGGCATTTGAAAAGGATAAAACGCTGTTCAGAGCAGTCTTGCAGATTCTGCCCGAATTTTTCC
>OHBQ01000376.1_pt1 | contig 19135 bp, 25 predicted proteins | sample 1577401 | NCBI WGS metagenome assembly OHBQ01 (sample SAMEA3879581, study PRJEB24766) | human gut metagenome | biome: human-associated habitat; feature: feces | place: USA | collected 1985/1987
TTCTCCTCGGCGAAACGACCATGGATTATTCCGTAAAGATAGGCATTGAAAAAATCGACCTCAACGAAATCCAAAAAGTATACGAGAACAAGCTCGAACCCGTATTTGCCTGCAACATAAAGACTCCCGAAAAGGCTGTAAACGCATACAGCTTTACGGCAAAAACGCGCATTTCGCCCAAAATCGGAATCAAAAAGCCCAAGGTTTTGATTCCCGTATTCCCCGGAACGAACTGCGAATACGATACAACAAGGGCGTTTATTAACGCCGGCGCAGATCCCGAAGTTATGGTAATTAAAAACCTCTCTGCATCTGACGTAACCGATAGCGTAAATGTTTTCGCCGAAAAAATTGAAGCTTCGCAGATAATATTCATTCCCGGCGGCTTCTCCGGCGGCGACGAGCCGGACGGCAGCGGTAAATTTATAACCGCATTCTTCCGCAATCCCGTCATAAAAGAAAAGGTCCACGCACTGTTAAAAGAACGTGACGGACTTATGGCCGGTATCTGCAACGGCTTCCAGGCACTTATAAAACTCGGTCTTGTCCCCTACGGTGAAATCATAGAGCCGAGCGCCGACACACCGACGCTTACCTTTAACACCATAGGCAGACATCAGTCAAGACTTGTCAACACGAGAGTTGCCTCAAACAAGTCTCCGTGGCTGTCGTCCTCAAATGTAGGCGATATACACACTGTTGCGATTTCTCACGGCGAAGGCAGGTTTGTTTGCCCGAAAGAGCTTTTCCGCTCACTTGCGGAAAACGGTCAGATTGCAACGCAGTACGTTGACGAAAACGGAAAGCCCACCATGAACATCAGGTACAATCCGAACGGCTCCTTTGAGGCGGTCGAGGGCATAACCTCGCCGGACGGAAGAGTATTCGGTAAGATGGGCCATTCCGAACGCTTCTCCGATAACGTATATAAAAACGTTGACGGCAACAAAGATAACCGTATGTTTATAAATGCGGTAGATTACTTCAAAATCTAATAAAAAAAGACCCGCTGTGAAAAAAATTCAAGGAGGAAGATTCACAGTGGGTCTTATTTTTATCAATTGTCGCCGAAGAGGCTGAGCAAAGACCGTAAAGTTTTTACTTTGCGGTTTTTTACTTAAACAAGCCTCGGAGCTTCATTTTTCGGCGACAACGCTTTATAATAACCCGATAAAAATCGGCTTATTTCATTATTCAGACGGCTGCAAGAGCCGCACCGAGTGCCTTGCACTCTGCGATTGCATCGTCAGAGGGAGCGTCGTTGCATATCACCGACTCTGTTACAAGCACTGCACCGTCTGCTGTGCAAGTTTCCTCCCAGCTTCTCATCCATTCGCCGTCGCCCCATCCGTAAGAGCCGAAGAGCGCAATTTTTTTGCCTCCGAGATCACCCTCACACGAATTAAACATAGGCTCGAACTCGCTGTCCTCAAGCTGTTCGCTGCCCATTGACGGACATCCGAACGCCACAGCGTCAAAAGAAGAGAGCATCGACGCATCAAACTCGGAAGCCGTAAAAAGCTCTGCCTTAGCGCCGCCCTCGCGAACACCGTCAACCACGGCCGAAGCCATTGCCTCGGTATTTCCCGTTCCGCTCCAATATACTACTGCTACCTTACTCATTTTATCATATCCTTTCAGATTATTTATTATGACTGCTCACAACAAGGCGTTCAAATGAATTGTGCTTTTTGTAAGCGTCTTTATACACTCTTGTGCATTTTTTATAAAGCTTGAATTTTTTCTGTGCCTCCGCTTCGTCACCGTAAACCTTCCAAGTACCGACGCATTTTGAATTTTTTGCGCCGTGCTTTATAAAGCCGCTGACATCCTCAGACGGATAACCAAGAAAGAGTCCTATTTCGTGAGGAAAATCCTCTTCGTGCCTGACACGTCTTATGAGCTCCGCCACACATCTTTCGGTACAGCCCACGGGGTAAGCCCTCTCCGACAGCAGCTCGGCAGCGGTTTTGTCGGCAAGGTCTTTTTCGAGCCTGTCGGGTCTGTAAAGATATATCAGCGCCCTTGTTTTTGTGATTTTAACCGGCATAATGCGAAGCCCGCGAGGCACAAGCCGCCGATTCAGCTCGCGAACCGAGCGAAGCAAGTCGTTTTTGTCGTCAACCTTGCTGGAAAACAGATTTCCGGTTTTAAGACCGGCAAGGCATGGCGAACAGCAGTTAATAACCGTTTCTTCGGACAAAATCGGTCACTCCTCTCTTATGTCAAAATCCGTAACACAGTCCACGTGGTTAGCGTTTGCTAACCGTAAGAGCTTTTTAAAATCCGCTCTATGCGGCGGATTTATTGCGGCACCGTCAAGGGAATTTAAGCTCCGCATATGGCACCGATTTAATAATTCTGCGCTTCAAGTTGGTTAGCATATGCTAACTGCTTGGTGTAAAAACTTCCTGCTCGACTGTCCGAGCAGGTCGTTTACATATGAATTATATCAGATTGCCGAACGGTATGTCAAGTACATTTTATCAGCCTTGTATTTCTGCCGCAATTTCCTTCGCCAAGGCTGCAAGGGCTGCTGCATTGCCGCCATTAACCGCAGATTTCACCGTAGTCGTATTTTCGCAGATTTTACAGTTTTTAAGCGTTTCTACGGCCTCGCGCATTTTTTTGCCGGCGGTGGGCGCCCATGTTCCGTTATCAACTATCGCAAACGTCTTATTTGAAACATTAAGACGTTTCATATCCGAAATATAATCGTCCATCTTGGGATAAATCTCAAGATTGTATGTAGCCGACATCAACACTATGTGACTGCAGCGGAAGGTCTCTGAAATGAGATAAGACACGTCGGTCGAAGAGGCGTCATACATGGCGATATCCTTAACACCGAGCTTTGACAATTCATTCGCAAGATAATATGCGGCATTTTCGGTATTGCCGTAAATCGACGCATAAGCTATCATAACCGAATTGCCCTCAGCCTCATATTTACTCCAAAGATCATATTTATTTATGATATAAACAAGATTTGAGCGCCAAACCGGTCCGTGCAAAGGGCATATCATCTGAATATCGAGCGTCAAAGCTTTTTTGAGAAGCGACTGTACCTGCATACCGTATTTGCCGCAAATATTTGTATAGTATCTGCGATAATCCGGAAGCCAATCACGGTCAATATCGTATTCGTCGTTGAATATGTTGCCGTTCAGCGCGCCGAATGTACCGAATGCGTCCGCGCTGAAAAGAACTTTTTCAAAGCTTTCATACGTCACCATAACCTCAGGCCAATGAACCATAGGCGCCGTATAAAACGACAGCTCATGTTTACCGAGGGACACGGTATCGCCCTCTTTTACGACTATTTTCTCATTTTTAAGCTCATCACCGAAAAACTGCGCCATCATATCGACAGCCTTTTTGGTTGCGACTAAAGCCGCGTCGGGATAGAGGTCGCAAATCAGCCTTAAGCTGCCTGCATGATCCGGTTCCATATGATTCACAACAATATAATCAAGCGTTTTACCATTAAGCGCAGCCTTCACGTTCTCAACGAAAACACGACTTGAATCATAATCCACGGCATCTATAAGTGCCGTTTTTTCATCATTTATAATGTAAGAATTGTATGAAACACCGCGCGGTATGGGGAAAATATTTTCAAACAGCGAAAGACGTCTGTCGCTCACACCGACATAGGTGATGTCATTTGTAATCTGTCTTGTAACCTGCATAGTCTGATCTCCTGTGTATAAAATATAGCTTTAGCATAGCTCTTCGTTTAGCAGTATAACATAAAACGAGTCCAAAATAAATATGTGAAAACATAAATTTAGAGTTTTATATTGACTTTTTGCATTTTGTTTGCTAAAATACTGAATGTTGTTTGCGGGTGTAGTTCAATGGTTAGAATTCCAGCCTTCCAAGCTGGCTGTGTGGGTTCGATTCCCATCACCCGCTCCATATGAAGACAACTTACGGACTAATTAAAGTTCGTAAGTTTTTATTTTATAAAAATATAATGTTCTCTTTCTAGGAAGGAGGACATTTTTTATGCTTGAATTTAAAATTACCCAAGAACTTAAACCTAATCCTAAACTTTTAGAACTAATTAAGGACTTTACTTATATAACTAAAAATGGAAAAGTCAAAGTTCTTCTAAATACTAATTTACAGTTTATTGAACCTACTGAATATTTAATTACATATCCCATTACTATTACTATACTTGAGTATAAAGTAAATGAAATCAGCAACAAACCATTCTACATTAAAGAGCGTAAAGAAAAGTATAATTTGAAAGAAATTGAAACTTTTTTAAGAAATTTTTAAATTTAGGGTTTACTTTTGGCGTTTAAGTGAGGAAACATATAGATATCTACATCTAATACAATTTTCCCTTCAAGAGTTGTTGGACTATGTCCTTTTAATCTTTTGCTATATCCAATATTATTAATAGCATCACATACTTGTTCTTGGATAGCTTTATCAACATTGCAATCATCCATAATTATTTTGGCGTTTGTAAGTTTCTCTGCATTTTCCATACCAAATAACTTATAATCATCTGCATCATGAAGTAATGCTATTAATGATACTATATATTTATTTGCATTTTCTTTTTCAGTAAATTTTAAAGATAAATCTAAAACCCTATTAATATGTTAAAGTCCATGTCCAGAGTTGTCTCCCTCTAATAGTTTTGCTACTTCATTTTTTACTTTTTCTATATGATTACTAACATTATATTTGTACATAACTTCAGAACTCCTTTTATAGACATTTGTTATTTTTGATAATTCAGAAATGATCATATCTTCATCACTATTTTTAGTATAAAACAATTCATTTTTATTTGAAAAATGAACAGTTTCTTTGGATATGTAATTTGTAAATATACTTCCGACTACTACATCTTTAATATTATATTTTTCAATATATTTTTTATAAAGTTCTAAATCATTGATTGTTATACCTTTTAAAACTGGTTTCATATATAAAACAGCAGGTATGTCTAAACTATTAAAAAGTGAAAAATTTTGAAATCTATTAGAAATAGGTGTAGTATTTTTTTCAATGGTATCATGTTTAGAAATAGTTGCCGAACTAACAAAAATAACTAGTTGTCCAAAATAATTTATTAGTGGTAATATTTCGGTAAGTTCTTCTTTCATTATTTGTTTCTTAGTTGATAATTGAATTTGATTTCCCTTTTTTAAAAAGTATTTTATTAAACTAATTGTTTCATTTTTATTATATTCATCCCAACACTCTGAATAACAACCAAGTGTTATTAAAGTTTTTTGATTTATATCAAGTTTATTTTTTTCTATAAATTCAATTATAGTTTGTGCTGAAATAGTCCTATAATTATCTGAACTATTACTATATCCCATTTTTGGTAAATAGCAATATGCGCATTGCCCAGCACATCCTAAACTTGTATTTATGAATATTCTTTTATTGTCTTTAGCAAAAAGATAACCATTATCAATCATTAATTATCACCTAAATCTTTCCTATAAACATTTCTGTATGAAAATCAAAACGAACGATGTCATCTTTTTTATATTTATTAAAAATAGTTATAATACCATTTATAAACTCATCATAATACTCACTATCTTCTTTTGGAGCATACGATAATGATTTAGATAACCCTATTAGCATATCTATAGTATAATCTTTAGAATGGATAAATGTATAAGTCTTATATTCACTATTCTTGAAAAATTTTTTACGATCATCAACATTTTTATGTTGATATGTTTTACCAGTAAGTTTAGTATTCCAAGAGCTTATATATTTGAAGTATTCCTCACTAAATTCATTATTTTCATCTTCCCAGTCATTCCAAACTATTGCAAAATCTCCATTAGATTGTAATATTTTATTTACTTCTTGTTTTAATTTTTGTTTATCAAACCAATGAAAACTTTGGACCGCAAATACAATATCAACTGAATTTTCAGGCAATCCTGTTGATTCTGCACTTTTATTAATATAAACAATATTATCACAATCATTGCAATATTCTTTTCCTTTGTTAATCATATCAATATTTGGTTCAACATAATAAATTTGTTTACAATAAGAACTTGCTATTTTAGAAAACTTTCCAGTTCCTGCACCTAACTCAACTATAATTTTATTTTTCATATTATATTCCTTAGATAAAAAATCAAAAAGTTCGGTTGGATATGTAGGCCTATATTTTGAATAATCTTCTTGTTTTCCAAAATAAAATTTTTTACTATCTTTTTCCACATTATATTTCATAAAATCGCCTTTATAAAATTATACTATAAAACAACAAAATTTTCCATACTCCCGTTGAAATTTAATAAGAATTCATATATAATATTTTTAGAAAGAGAGAGTTATGGTTCGCAAGCTGTTGCTTAATCGCTCCATAAGATAAAATCGTCGCACCAATGTGGCGTTAGATTTAAGTCAACTAGTAATAGTTGATTTTTTTGTGTGTTATGTATATGGTAAAATAAAATGTAGGAAATTTGTAAATTTAAATGTCGGTTTTCCTACATCTTTTTTAATAATTCAATTAAGGCATATTTTTCTCTATAATTTAGTTTACTATTTTTAATAATATCATCTATCAATGATATATAATTTTTAAAATTTGGAGCAATATCAATCATTAGTTTTATTTTGTCTTTTTTATCATCATTAGTACCCATAAGAATATTTACTAATGAATCAAATTTTTTTAAGTTCCCACTACTTAATATTTCATAAAAACAATTAATAGATGATTTTACTCTATATGTTTCTTGCTCTTCTTCTGGATCATCCATATTCTCTATCTCTGAATCATCAATATCATTATATAATAGCACCATGTTTTTGTATAATAAATTAATGAAATTATAATCATATACATTATAAATATCATTTAAGATATAGGTTGTAATATTTTTTTTATAGTAATAAAAAATATCAAGTGTTGTACTTGATATTAGTCTTCTTTTTCTTTTGTTACATCTACCCATGATGCGCGGTTAGTTACTTTTTCTAATTCTTCAATCGATATTTCTATAGCATTATTAGTAGCTCCACAAGCAGGGAATACTGTTTCAAAATTCTTTAGTGATTCATCTAGATATACTTCTACACCTTCATTTAATGCAAAGGGGCATACTCCTCCTACAGGATGGCCTATTTTTTCTTCTACTTCTGTTGCTGCTACCATATGAGCCTTTTCTCCAAAGGTATGTCTATATTTAGCGTTATCTATTTTAACATCTCCTTTTGTTACAATAACGATATATTTATCTTTTAATTTAAATGATAATGTTTTGGCAATTCTAGCTTCTTCAGTACCAAGAGCTTCTGCTGCTTCTTTTACAGTAGCACTAGTTGTTGGTACGGTTATTATTCTATTATCCATATTATATTTTTTTAAATATTCTTTTACTTTAGCTGCAGACATATTATTACTTCCTTTCTATGCAATTATTATAACATAGTTTTAGTTATTCGTTTAATTATTTTTATTTTGTTAATATTAATAATGGTGATTTTATGAAGGTTAGACTTGGATATGCATGTATTACTAATTGTATTAATGATAGTAGTTCTAGCCCTTATACTTATAGTGAATATTTAAAAGATGGAGATATTGATAAATTGGATAGAGTTATTATTTCTAACTTAAAATCTTTAAATAATATAATTGATTATAATATTAAGAATAACATTCATTTTTATAGAATGTCTTCAAAAATTATTCCTCTTGCTACTAAAGATGATGTTAAATTTGACTATATTAATAAATATAAAAGTTATTATGATACTATAGGTAAGAAAATTAGTGAAAGTAAAATGAGAGTTGATTTTCATCCTGATCAGTTTTGTGTGCTTAATAGTGTGAAGAGTGATGTTGTTTCTAATTCTGTTAAGATACTTGAATATCATTATAATCTTTTAAATATGCTAAATGTAAATGATAAAATATTAATACTTCATGTTGGTAGTAGTACTTTTGGTAAGGAAAATTCTATTAGCAGGTTTATTAATAATTTTAATAAATTACCTATATATTTAAGAAAATGTATTGCTATTGAAAATGATGATAAAGTTTTTAATGTTAATGATGTTCTAAAAATATCCAAAGTTACTAGTATACCTGTTGTTTTAGATTATCATCATCATTTATGTAATAAAAGTGATTTTTCTTTTGCAGATATTTTTAATAGTTGGGGTAATAGGAGAGTTAAGATGCATTTTTCTTCTCCTAAAAATAAGAGAGATTATAGGAGTCATAATGAATATATTAATGGTGATGATTTTATTAATTTTATAGAAATACTTAAGAAATATGATAGAGATATTGATATTATGTTAGAAGCTAAAGGAAAAGACGATAGTTTATTTAGATTGGTTAGATATATTAAATATGAGACTGATTATAAGTTTATTGATGATACTACATTTTTAGTTTAATTTAAAAAAGTAACAACTTAATGTTACTTTATTAGACTTATTAATTCTATTATTATTCCCGATAGGACTCCTAATGCATAGAGTAATAGGATAATTGATAGATTTTCTTTTTGGTTTTTATTATTTTTAATTAATACTAATAGGGAAGAACCACTACTTGTTAGGAGGCCTCCAATTAAGGCTCCTAATGATATGGTGCTATTTAAATATAATTCTGTTAATATTACACTAGCAGCACAATTTGGTATTAATCCTATTAGACTAGTTATGAATGGAGATAATATACTGTTATTTAATAATATTTTTGATAGATAATTGTCTCCTAGTAGGGTGAATATAGTATTTATTATTAGTGTTATGATAAATATAAATAGTGTTATATGCAAGGTGTGTTTTATTGCTGATAATAATATACTATGATTGCAATCACAATGTTCTTCATCACATAATTCATAATTTGTTTCTTTATCTTTTTTCTTTTTGTTTATTATTTTATCTATTATTAAACCATATACTATACCGAAGAATATTTTTATTAATAATATTTTTAGTATTAATGATATTTCTACTTTTTCGGATATCATTATTATTAACATTTCATCACTAGTAGATAAATATATTGATATTAATGTACCTAGTGTTATTATTCTTGTTATATATAGATTAGTAGCCATTACAGAGAAACCACATTGTGGTATTACTCCTAGTAGAGAACCAATTATTGGTCCTATTTTTTTTGATTTGGTTATAATGTTTTTTGTTTTATTATTTAATTTATGCTCTAATAATTCTATTATTAGAAAGGCCACTAATAAGAATGGTATTAATTTTAATGAATCTACAATTGTATCTAAAATTACTTCTTTCATATGTTATCACTCCGTTTTTAATTATAACATTAATATTATTTTAGTACAATTATATTTTATACATTTTTCTTTTATTAGATGGAGTTTTTGGTAATGTTATAATTTTATCTTGTTCTTGATATAGATATTCGCTTAGATAATTTAGTACTATATTTCTTATAATTATTTTTTCTGCTATTTCTAGATTATTTTCTTTTAATGATTCTTGTATTAATTTTATTTCTTTTTCTTTTGATATTGTTGCTATTTTTAGAGCTTCATTGGCATAGTATATTATTGTTTCAAAAAATTCATCATAGTTAGAAAATGATTGTATTTTAATTTCTTTAGTTAATTCTTTGAATATTGACTCTACATAGTTATATATTTCATTGTAATTTATACTTCTATTTGATATTAATTTTGGAGTACTTAAATCTTTTTTCATATCTATATATGGTAGTGGATAAAGATCATGGAAATTAACATTAATTTTTACAGATTGATATTCTTTTATACAGTTTAAATTAAATAAAAGTAGGGTGTCAATACTCCAAGAATCAAATACTTCAGATTTTATTTCTCGATATATTTCTTCATAGTTTATGTATATTCCATCATATACTTTTGATAGCACTTCATAATCAAAAATCGTATTTCTTTCGGTTATTTCATAAATATAGTTTAATGATTGATAATATGATGGATATTTTTTTGATAGTTCAAGTATTTGATTAGAAGTATTTATTGTTAAAATATTAGCATTTTCTTTTAGGGTGAAAATAGTAGCTTTTGTTAAATCTCTATATTCTGATATTGATCTTGCTATTCCTCTAGCATCTAGTAGGTAATCAAACCACGGACATATTTTTCCATATGGCAAATTGAATTTTGATGCCCAAAGACCTCCGGTTGGTTTAAGACTAAAATTATCTAATGGTCTTAGTATATTACGAAATATATCATTTGATATTATTGGAGTTCCTATAGTTATATACTTTGTTTCTTTCATATGTAAAGTCACTTCCTTTTTAAGTGATTATTATGATACTTTATTTTTTTATATTTGTCAATTATATTGCTTTTTATTTTAAAAAGTGCTATTATTTTGGTGGTGGTTTTATGGATAAAAAGAAGAATATTATTATTTTGGTTGTTACTTCTATTATTTTTATTTTGTTATTAATTTTATTTATTGTTAGTATTAGTAAAGGAAAAGAAACTATTAATGAACTTAAGCCTAATAATGATGTTAATATTAAATCCGCTAGTAAAGCTACTGTCAATAATGAAGTAAGTAATAAGTCTAATGATAAAGATGAAGATGAGACTATAACTAGACAAGATAATAATGATAGTAGTGTAGATATAAAAAATGAAAATGATGTTATTCAGTATTTTGAGAATAATTATAATGATATTAATAGTAATAAGGTTAGTATTAAAGATAAAACTAAAGAATATTTTATTGATATTGTTGATTTTATTTTTTATGATAAAGAAATAAAGGGATATACTTTTAGTGAACTTAGTGATAATACTAAAATAAAAATTATTGCTTTGGCTCTTAAGATAGATAGTAAAATAGAAGAATATATTCCTGGATATAAGAAGAGTATATCTAGTAACGGAAATAAGATATATACTGATGTTAAAGATAGATTAGTTAGTAGTTATTTGGATTTATCTGTTAAGATTTGTTCTAATAATGAAGAAGGCTGTAATAAAGCAAAAGATATATTTAGTGATATAAAAGATAATTGTAAGATTGGTTGGAGTTTTATAAAGAAATTGACTAGTGATGGTGGTAATAAATTAAAAGATTGGTATGAAATTTATAGTGGAAAGAGATAAAATTATAAATTAGGTCATAATATTATGTAAATAGTTAAATTTTTGTAAAAAGTTCTTTACTTATTAAGATAAAATTGTTATAATACTTGTGAGCGAAAGCTCCTTGCCTAGTAATAGGCCGTTAGTCCAAAAGGAGGTGTAATAATGAAAAATTATGAAATTATGTTTATTGTAAGACCAGATGTTGATGAAGCTACTGTTAAAGGTACTGTTAAATCATTAGAAAAGATTTTAACTGATCACAAAGCTAAGATTACTTTATCTAAAGAATTAGGTCAAAAAGAATTTGCTTATGAAATTAAGAAATTTAAATCAGGTTATTACTTTTTATACAACATAGAATCATCTGATGATGCTGCTGTTAAAGAATTTGATAGAGTAGCTAGAATTGATGAAAATGTTGTTAGACATCTTGTTATTAACCTAGATAAATAAGGAGAATAAGTATGAATAAAGCATTATTGATAGGAAGATTAACTAAAGATCCTGAACTTAGAGCTACATCTACTGGTAGAAATGTTTGTCAGTTTTCAATTGCAGTAAATAGAAATTTTACTAATGCAAATGGTGAAAGAGAAGCTGATTTTATTAATTGTGTAGTTTGGGATAAGCAAGCTGAAAATCTTGTTAAATATCAAAAAAAAGGTAATCAAATAGCAGTAGACGGAAGAATTCAAACAAGAAATTATGAAGATAAAGATGGTAAGAGAGTTTATGTTACTGAGATTCTTGCTAATAATATTAGTTTTTTAGATTCTAAAGGTACTAATACTAGTAGTAATGATTTTAATAGTTTACCTGAACCTCCTAGAGAAGATAGTGTAAGCTCTTCTTCTAATATGAATAATATGGAAACTGTATCTGTTGATAAGGATCCATTTGAAGCATTTGGAGATTCAATTGAAATTAGTGACAATGATTTACCATTCTAAAAAAGGAGGATAAACATGGCTGAATTTCGTAAAAAAAGAAAAAAAATATGTCATATGTGTGCAGGAAAACCTGTTAATTATAAAGATGTAGCAATTATATCTAAATATATTAATGATAATGGTAAAATTTTACCTAGAAGATTTACAGGTACTTGTGCTAAACATCAAAGACATGTTGCTCAAGAAGTTAAAAGAGCAAGATTCATGGGATTTGTTCCATTTTGTAAATAATAATATAGTCAGTAATGGCTATATTTTTTCTTTTTTTAATGACATTGTTATAAAAATATTGTATAATAGATAAGTAAGAGGTGGGATACATTATGAAGGTTATTTTTATTAAAGATTTAAAAAAACAAGGTAAAAAGAATGAAATTAAAGAAGTTAGTGATGGATATGCTACTAATTATTTAATTAAGAATGGATATGCTGTTAAATATACTAAATCTAGTGGTGATAGATTAGAAGTGGAAATAGAGAATAATAAGAAGAATGAAGAGAAAAATATAAAAGAAGCAAATAAAATTAAAAAGAAAATTGAATCCGAAAAACTTTCTTTTGCTGTTAAAGCAGGAAATGATGGGAAAGTGTTTGGCTCTATATCTAGTAAACAAATTTGTGAAAAACTAAGTATACTTGGTTATGACGTTAATAAAAAGATGATTATGATGAATGAGAGTTTATCTTCGCTTGGAGCGTTTTATGTAGATGTTCAATTATATAAAGGGGTTATTGCTAAGGTTAGGGTTGAACTTATAAAGAAGTAGGTGAGTTATGAATAAAGAATTACCTAAAAATATTGAAGCTGAGAAGTGTTTACTTGGCTCAATGTTTTGGTCTAGAGAATCTCTTCAAAGAGGATGTGAAGAGGCTGATAAAGATATATTTTATTTAGATAGTCATGGTAAGATATTTGACGCTATTAAATCATTGTATTTGAATGATACTCCGGTAGATATTACTTCAGTTACAACATATTTAATTAATATAAACAAAATTGGTGAAGTAGGTGGAGTTGAATATCTGAATGAAGTAGTTAATTCTGTTGCTACTGGAGCTAATATTGAATATTATATTAATTTAGTTAGTGAAAAGTATACTTTAAGAAAAATGATTGAAGTAGCTACGGATATTGTTAATAAGGCCACTAATGCAGAAGTTAATGCTGCTGATACTATTGATGAAGCAGAGAAAGATATTCTTAATATTTCTAAATTTAGAAAGACAAGTGAATTTAGAAAAGTACAGGATGTACTTAGTAAAGCTCAAAGTGATTTAGAGTTTTTATCTAAAAATGGTGGTAAGATTAATGGTTTGACTACTGGTTTTGGTGAACTTGATTCTTTGACTGAAGGATTACATCCAACACAGTTAATTATTATTGCTGCTAGACCTGCTGTTGGTAAAACGGCTTTTGCTCTTAATTTGGCTTTAGCTGCTGCTAAGAGTACTAAAAAAAATATTGCAATATTTTCATTAGAGATGCCTGCTGAACAACTTATTATGAGAATGATTAGTTCTCTTGGACAAATTGATAATAAGAAACTTAGTACTGGTAAGTTGGAAAATGAGGATTGGAAGAGATTTAATGAAGCAATTAGTATACTTGCTGATACTAATATTTATTTTCATGATGCTGGAGGGGTTACTCCTGCTGAAATTAAGGCTAAATGTAGAAGACTCGCTACGCAAGGTGATGGTTTAGGTCTTGTTATAATTGACTATTTACAGCTTATTGATTCTTCTTCTAGATATTCTGGTTCTAGACAGCAAGAAGTTTCTGAAATATCTAGGGCACTTAAAACTATGGCACTTGAACTTGAAGTTCCTGTAATTGCTTTATCACAGTTATCAAGAAGTGTTGAAAAAAGAGAAGACAAAAAACCAGTTCTTAGTGATTTGAGAGAATCTGGTTCTATTGAGCAAGATGCTGATATTGTTGCGGCACTTCATGCCCCTGATGTTGAAGTTCCTGTTGGTGACGAGGTTCCTAATCCTATTCAACTTATTATTCTTAAACACAGAAATGGTCCTACTAAAACTATTGATTTGTTATTTAAGAAGAAGACATCAACATTTTTATCTATAAAGAGGGAGAGTGATAGTAGTGGTAAATAATAATAAATGGGGATTTGGTGTTATTGTTTCTCTGATTGTTATTTCTTTAGGGATATTTTTATTGGTATTTTTTAAAAATGTTACTATTGAACCACAAACTGTTTATACTGTTTACTTAGATGGTAGAAGTATTGGTAATATTGTTTCTAAGAAAAGTTTTGAGGATTATATAAATGTTAAAGAAGAAGAATTAAAAAATAAGTACAATGTTGATACTATATATACTCCTAAAGGAGTTGAAATAAAAAAGAATTTTACTTATGATACTTCTGTTAATAGTGATGAACAGATATATAATAAAATTATTGATAATAAGAAATTTACTGTTAAGGGTTATGAAATTAAAATTGTTAGTAAAGTAAAGAGTGAAGATTCAGAAGAAAACGAAACTAAGACAACTAATATTTATGTATTATCTAAGGAAGTTTTTGATGATGCTTTGGAAAATACTATTAAAGCTTTTGTTGATAAAGATCAATATGAGAAGTTTTTAGCTGGTACACAAGAAGAGGTTAAAGATTCAGGTAGTATGATAGAAAATATCGATGTTGATGATGAAATTACTTATAAAGAAGCTTTAATTCCTACTGATCAAAAAATATATGTTGATAGTGATGAACTTAGTAAGTACTTATTATATGGAACACTTGATGAACAGGAAACTTATACTGTTAAAGCAGAGGATAGTATTGAATCAATTGCTAGTAGTCATAAGCTTAATGTTCAGGAATTTTTGATTGCTAATCCAAGTTTTACAAGTGCTAATAATTTACTTTATGAAAATCAAAAAGTAAATGTTGGACTAATTGATCCTATAGTATCTGTTGTTGTAGATGTACATAGTGTTGGAGAAGAAGAACGTGATTATGATACGGAAATTCAATATGATTCTAGTCAATATGTTGGTTATCAAGAAGTTATTAGAGATGGTGAAAATGGCTTATATAAAGTTACAAGAAAGAGTCAGTATATTAATGGTCAATTGGTTTCTGGTACAGTTGCTAGCTCTACGGAAATTAAACCTGCTATTAATAGGATTATTGTTAAGGGTCAAAAATATGCTCCTAATGTTGCTGATTTAAGTTATTGGGCATGGCCAACTGACAAACCTTATACTATTACTACTTATTTTGAATATCGTTGGGGTTCTTTCCATGATGCCTTAGATATATATGTTGGTTATGGTTCTTCAATATATGCTGCTAATAATGGTGTGGTTGTTAAAGCTGTTGGTGGTTGTTCACCAGGTTATACTAGATGTAATGGTGGAAGAGGTAATTATATTATAGTTAATCATAATGCAGGAGGTTATTATACTATTTATATGCATTTAAGGGAGATTAATGTTAGTGTTGGTCAAACGGTTGCTAGAGGACAAAAAATTGCAACTATGGGAAATACAGGATATGTTGTACCTACACCTAGTTCTTATAATCCTTATGGCGGTACACATTTACATTTTGGAGTTATGGTTGGTAGCTCTAATGGAACTCCTATTAATCCTCTAAATTTATATTGATGAAAATTTGTGTTTTGTCTTCTGGTAGTAAAGGAAATACTACTTATATAGAATCTGAAAGGGTAAAAATACTTATTGATATTGGTAATAGTGCTAAATATGTAAAGGAAAAATTAGAGGATATTGGCGTTGAGCCTGAAGAAATAAATGCAGTACTAATTACTCATACTCATGTTGACCATGTTAAGGGCCTTAAGGTGTTTGAAAATAAATATAATATTCCTGTTTATATTACAGATGTTATGTTAAAGAGTTTAGATTATTTAAATAATTATGTATTTTTAGAAAATGAATTTGATATTGGAGATATGCATATTATTGCTATTAAGACTTCTCATGATGCTCCTGATTCTAGAGGTTATATAATCATAAGTGGTGATGACTCTATTGTTTATATTACTGATACTGGATATATTAATAAGAAGTATTTTGATATTTTAAGTAATAGAAATGTTTATGTTATGGAGTCTAATCATGATATTGAAATGCTTAATAATGGTAGTTATCCGTTTAACTTAAGACAAAGAATATTATCTGATAAAGGTCATTTATCTAATTATGATTCGGCTAAATATTTGTCTTCTTTTATAGGGAATAATACTAAATGTATTATTCTTGCTCACTTATCTGAAGATAATAATACTGAGGAGCTTGCTTATAATACACTTATTGAAAGACTTAATGATAGTGACACTCATGTTGATAATATTATTATTGCTAAACAAAATAAAGAGACGGAGCTTGTTAAGTTATGATTAAGATTATTTGTGTTGGAAAAGTTAAAGAAAAGTATTTAAGAGATGCTATTTCTGATTATGAAAAGAGGATTTCTAAGTATTATAAAATAGATATTATTGAAGTGAATGACTCTAATATGAAAGAAGAAGCTATTAAAATTAAGCAACATATTAAGAGTAATGATTATGTTATTACTTTAGAGATTGAAGGTAATATGCTTACTTCTATAGAACTTGCTAATAAAATAGATAAAATATTTATTACTAATCCTAATATTATATTTATTGTTGGAGGTTCTGATGGTTTAGATAAAAGTATAAAAGAAATAAGTAATTATAAATTATCATTTTCTAAATTTACTTTTCCACATCAGTTATTTAGGGTTGTATTGTTAGAACAGATTTATAGATCATGTAAAATATTAAATAATGAAACTTATCATAAATAGAATCATAGTTATTGATTCTATTTTTTTTATGTGGTAAAATTATCTAGTAGGAGGAATTTTTATGTATTGTTCAAATTGTGGTAATAAGGTTGATGAAGATGCTTATGTTTGTTTAAATTGTGGAGTTATATTAAAAAAACGTGAAAATAAAGTAAAAAGTAAAAAAAATAATATAAAACTTTTTAATGTTGTTACTTTGGTTTTTAGTATTATATCTTTTATTTTGTCTTTTTCCTTGTTTTTTTATGATATAAGTGAGGTTGGTATGTATACTAAAGCTTATGAAAGAATTATATATGGATTAGGTTTTGTTAGTACTACGATGTTCTTTACGATTATTTCTTTAATTTTTGCTCTAGTTGATAAAAAAAGTAATATTGGTAAAATTGGATTGGGATTAACATTAATTTCAATATTTTTAATACTGACTGAAATTTTTGTTATTGTTATATATTAATGATTTATAATTTTGATTTTAGAAAAAGTTTAGGGCAAAATTTTTTAATAGATGATAATATAGTTGATAATATTGCTAATGCTATTGATTATAAAGAAAATAATATGGTTATTGAGATTGGACCTGGTAGTGGTAATTTAACTAAAAAATTACTTAAGAAGGCTGATTTTGTACTTTTATATGAAATTGATACTAGGTTAAAAAAAATTCTTAGTAGAGAATTGTTGGAATTTAATAACTATGATATTATATGGGATGATTTTTTATATCGTGATGTTAAAGAAGATTTAAAGAAATATTTATATAGTAGCTAATTTACCATATTATATTACCACACCAATTGTTAGCAAATTTGTTATGGAAACTATACCCGCTAATGAGATTGTTATTATGATACAAAAAGAGGTGGCGGAAAGATTATCTGCCCCTGTTGGTACAAAAGAATATGGTCAGATAACTGTTCTTCTTAATTATCATTTTAATATAGAGAAAATTATTGATGTTGATAGGAAGGCTTTTTATCCGACTCCTAATGTTGATTCTGCTGTTATTAAGATGATAAGAAAAGATAGTCTTGAAGATCTTACTTCTTTTGAACATTTTGATAAATTAGTTAAAGATTCTTTTCAATTTAAGAGAAAGACAATTAAAAATAATTTAATAAATAAATATAATTTAGATATTGTTTCTAAAGTGTTAGAAAAATATGGTTATGATCTTAGTATGAGAAGTGAAAAGATTCCATATTATGTATTTGTTGAAATTTCAAATGAGTTACTAAAGTAGCTCTTTTTTGTTATATATTTTTTTTTTATATCATATTATTTTATGGGTGATAGTATGTTTAATATTGGTGATTTAGTTACTAGGAAATCTTATGATAATGATATTGTATTTAAAATTATTGATATTAAGGAAGACATTTATGTTTTAAAAGGGGTAGTAGTTAGATTATTTGCAGATAGTCCTAGCGATGATTTGAAAATATATAATTCTAATGCTATTGATGATTTTTCTCCAGAAATTGACGGGTATAGGTCATTAGAAAGAGATGAGTATTTTTATTTGCCTGGTAGAATTCTTCATATTGATGGTGATAATGAATATTTAGAAAAGTGTATGAATTTTTATAAAAAAAATAGATTAAAGGCTTATGGAGTTTATGCTGATGAAAATAATCTTATTGAGGTTGTAAATGATAATTTAAAAAAATATAATCCTGATATTTTAGTTATTACTGGTCATGATGCTTATTATAGAAAGAAAAGAAGTGGTAATAATTATAAAAATACTAGTAATTTTGTTTTGGCTGTGAAAGAAGCTAGAAAATATGAGAGCTCACATGAAAAGTTATTTATAATAGCAGGTGCTTGTCAGTCTAATTATGAAGAGCTAATTAAGGCAGGTGCTAATTTTGCTTCAAGTCCTAAAAGAATTAATATTCATGCACTTGATCCTGCTATTATAGCGGCTTGTCTTGCTTTTTCAGATAAAAATAATAATATTGATTTGATTAAAATACTTGCTAAAACTAAATATGGTGCAGATGGAATAGGGGGGATTATTACTAAGGGTACTATGTATATTGGGTATCCTAGATAATTATGACTATTGAAAAAATTAAGAATAATATAGATAGTAAACTAGGTGATAATGTTAAGATTATATATAATGGTAGTAGAAATAAAAAAGAAGAATATTATGAAAGCAAAAACTACGAAGCTCTGTCTACTATTTATTCTATTATGCTCCCTTCCCGTATTTTATTCATGCAGCAATGAAGCTGACGATTTTTACCTG
>OHBQ01000394.1_pt1 | contig 18573 bp, 18 predicted proteins | sample 1577401 | NCBI WGS metagenome assembly OHBQ01 (sample SAMEA3879581, study PRJEB24766) | human gut metagenome | biome: human-associated habitat; feature: feces | place: USA | collected 1985/1987
AAGAAGACAAAGGGCGTTGAAAAAGTGGCAGAAGTTTCGGAAAGCACAAGTGGCAGAACGATGGAAGTATATACCGATCTTCCGGGAATGCAGTTGTATACCGGAAACTTTATTGTGAAAGAAGAAGGAAAAGAAGGGGCAGAGTATACGAAGAGAAACGGTGTCTGCTTTGAAACTCAGTATTTTCCAAATTCCATCAATATTCCGTCGTTATAAATTTTGCTGATCTTTTACGTATAACCAAACAAGGTATTGCCGAATACTATAGAGATAAGGCAGAAACCGAAGGAGAAAAAAATTGGTTAGTGTATTAGGCAGATTAATGCAGAAAGAGTTTGGAAGAAAACGCTATAGAGAGTATTGTGCAAAATTAAAAGAAAAAGAATTTACATCCCAGGCAGTCAGCCCGCCCATTGTGCTGAGTCTGGATGCCCATGAGCAGGAAATGTTAGAGACGTATCTGCCGGAAATCAAAAAATTCGGGTATGAGATCGAAAATTTCGGTGGCAGAGAATATATGATCTCTGCAGTACCGGATAATCTGTACCATATTGACATGAAAGATCTGTTTATCGAAATGCTTGATGATTTTTCCAACCTGACCGGACGGCAGACACCGGAACTGATACTGGAAAAAGTAGCCACCATGTCCTGCAAGGCAGCGGTAAAGGGAAATCATAGACTGAGCCTGCCAGAAGTGGATGCACTCATGACGGAATTGCTGACGCTGGAAAATCCGTTTTGCTGTCCACACGGCCGGCCAACCATCATTTCCATGTCAAAATACGAAATAGAGAAAAAATTTAAGAGGATTGTTTCATGAAACCACTTGTCATTCTTGCAGGTCCCACAGCCGTCGGGAAAACCGCTTTATCAATAAAACTTGCAAAAAAAATAAACGGTGCCATCATTTCCGCGGATTCGATGCAGGTATATAAACATATGGATATCGGTTCTGCAAAAGTCATGCCGGAAGAGATGGAGGGAATCCCACATTATCTGATCAATGTGTTAGAGCCGTCCGAAGAGTTTAATATTGTCCGTTTTCAGCAGATGGCAAAAGAGGCCCTGCAGCAGATCTATGCCGCCGGACAGATCCCGATTATCGCCGGCGGAACCGGATTTTACATCCAGTCCCTGTTGTACGACATAGACTTTTCCAAAGAGGAATCCGATACGGCATACCGTACAGAACTTACGGCATTTGCAAAAGAATACGGGGCGCATGCCCTGCATGAAAAATTAAAAGAAATTGATCCGGTTTCTTATGAAACCATTCATGAAAATAATATCAAACGGGTCATCCGTGCACTGGAATTTTACCATCAGAATCATACGCCGATTTCCGCACACAACGAAAAAGAACATCAGAAAACATCTCCGTATCGTTTTGCATATTTTGTACTGACGGACGAACGGGAAAAATTATACCGGCGCATTGATCAGCGCGTGGACTTAATGATGGAGCAGGGACTTCTTACAGAAGTAAAAACGCTGTATGATATGGGATGCCGCAAAGATATGGTTTCCATGCAGGGACTGGGATACAAAGAAATTTTAGATTATCTGGACGGCAGCTGCTCCCTTGAGGAAGCGGTGTATGTGATCAAACGGGAAACCAGACATTTTGCGAAACGGCAGCTTACCTGGTTCCGCCGGGAAAAGGATGTCATCTGGCTGGACAAATCAGAATTTAATGACCGCGAAGATCAGATGTTACAGAAAATGACGGATGTTTTACACGAGAAAGGAATCATACAATGAATCAGTTACTGGAAGAAAAATATAAAGAACTTGGAATTTCCGAGAAAGTTTATGCATTTGGCGAAAAAATCGAACAGGAATTAAAAGAGCGTTTTGAAAAGATTGATGCAAATGCGGAATACAATCAGATGAAAGTCATTGCAGCCATGCAGAAAAACCGTGTGAGTGCAGAATGTTTTAATATTTCGAGCGGATACGGATATAATGATATGGGAAGAGATACTTTAGAGCGGGTATATGCAGACTGTTTTGGCGGGGAAGATGCGCTGGTCCGTCCACAGATCACCTGTGGAACCCATGCACTTGCGCTCGCTCTGATGTCCAATCTGCGTCCGGGCGATGAGCTTCTTTCTCCGGTCGGAAAACCGTACGACACTCTGGAAGAAGTAATTGGAATCCGCCCATCCAGAGGTTCCCTTGCCGAATACGGAATCACTTATTCCCAGGTGGATCTGCTGCCGGACGGTTCGTTTGATTACGATGGAATCCGCAATGCAATCCATGAAAACACCCGCCTGGTAACCATCCAGCGCTCCAAGGGATACCAGACACGTCCAACGCTGTCGGTCGAGCGAATTGGGGAACTGATCACATTTATCAAAAATATCAAACCGGATGTCATCTGTATGGTTGACAATTGTTACGGAGAGTTTGTGGAAGACCGGGAGCCACTTGCAGTGGGAGCGGATATGATGGTCGGTTCTCTGATTAAAAACCCGGGAGGCGGCCTTGCTCCGATTGGCGGATACATTGTCGGTAAAAAGGAATGTGTGGAAAATGCGGCATACCGCCTGACTTCCCCTGGACTCGGAAAAGAAGTAGGAGCTTCGCTTGGTGTGATCCAGTCCTTTTATCAGGGTCTCTTTCTTGCACCGACCGTTGTAAGCGGTGCCTTAAAGGGAGCCATTTTTGCGGCAGATATTTATGAAAAACTGGGGTATAAAGTGGTTCCGGACAGTACAGAAAGCCGCCATGACATTATTCAGGCTGTGGAATTTCAAAACCGGGAGGCCATGATTGCTTTCTGTGAAGGAATTCAGGCTGCTGCACCGGTAGACAGCTATGTCACTCCGGAGCCATGGGCAATGCCTGGTTATGACTGTGACGTTATTATGGCAGCAGGTGCATTCGTACAGGGTTCTTCCATCGAACTTTCCGCAGATGGCCCGGTGAAACCGCCATATGCCGTTTATTTTCAGGGGGGGCTGACATGGTACCATGCGAAGCTTGGAATTCTTATGTCTTTACAGAAACTTTATGAACGTAACCTTGTTAATATAGATGAACTGTGCTAAAATAATATGAGTTTTCATGTGGCTTCGGAAAAGTAGAAAGGAACCTGTTTTGAGTCACATTTCAATGAAAAACCTGCCGGAATCGGAACGTCCTTACGAACGTTTTCAGATTCTTGGAGCAGAGGCGCTGTCGGATGCAGAGCTTCTTGCAATTATATTAAAGACAGGAACAAAGGATTATACGGCTTTGGATCTTGCACGTGATCTTTTGTCGGAGTGTCAGGGAAATCTTTTGAATCTGTACGAAATCGGATATGAACAGCTTTTAGAACGCAGGGGCATTGGCCCGGTCAAGGCAACACAGCTGAAAGCAATTGCGGAGCTTTCCAAGCGCATTGCCAGAACCGGACGCGGATATCATTTATCCATGAACTGTCCGTCTTCCATCGCCGATTATTATATGGAAGAACTCCGGCACCGCAGGGAAGAGGCCTTTATGGCAGCTTTCTTTGATTCCAAATGCAAATTTTTAGGAGACAGTGTAATCGCAACCGGGAGCATCAGTTATGCATATGTTTCTCCCATGGAACTGTTTCGCAAAGCACTGCTTCGAAATGCTGTTATGATCGTTATCCTGCACAATCATCCGAGTGGAGACCCAACTCCAAGCACAGAAGACAAAAAGCTTACCGAACAGATTCGGGCAGGCGCCTCGGTGTTGGGATTAACCCTTGCTGATCATATCGTAATCGGAGATCAGCAGTATTTCAGTTTTCGCGAAAATAAATTGTTATAACACAAGAAAAGGGAGAAGACAATGAGTAACAATATTTATGGTATTGACTTCGGTACATGTAATTTTAAAGTATTCAGTAAATCCAGTGGAAAAGTGATATCTGAAAAAAACACCATTGCCATTATCAACAAAACGCAGATTTATGCGTATGGCGATGATGCCTATGCAATGTATGAAAAAGCACCGGAAAGCATCAACGTTACGTTTCCGGTTTCTACGGGAGTGATCGCAGATTACAATTTTCTGCAGACCATGATTTTTGATTATATTGAGAAAAAATTAAAAGGAAGAGTAAAGAATGCAGAATTTCTTGTCGCAGTACCGACAGACATTACCGATGTAGAAAAACGTGCATTCTTTGAACTTTTTTATAAAAGCAAATTTCGTCCGAAAAACGTTATGCTCTGTGAAAAACCACTTGCAGATGCCGTTGGACTTGGGATTGATGTAAATCAGCCTACCGGAGTCATGGTCGTGGATATGGGAGCAGATACGATCGAAATTTCTGTGATTTCTCTCGGAGGACTTGTACTCAGTGACCTGATGCATTTTGGATCCAACCGTCTCGATGAGTCCATCATCAGCTATATCCGCAGGGAATTTAATCTGGTGATCGGAAAGAAAACCGCCAAAGCATTAAAAGAAGAGCTTGGAAGCGGACTTCCGGGAAGACAGGAAACGATGACCGTTGTTGGTCTGGATGTCGTAAGCGGTCTTCCGGTAGAACGTGAAATTACCGCAGAGGTTGTCTATGAAGCAATCAAAGCAAATCTTGAATCGATCTGTTCGTCTATCAAACTGATTCTGGAGAAAACACCACCGGAACTTGCCAGGGATATTATCTATGCAGGTATTTATATCACAGGCGGCGGATCAAAAATCAAAGATCTTGACCAGTTGTTTACACAGATTACAAATATTAAAGTAAATACCTGTGAGAATCCGGAAGAGAGCGCAGTCCGCGGTCTTTCAAAGATTGCTACGGACTCCAAATATAAACGGATTCCATTCAGCATGAAAAATACTACGTTAAAGTAAGAAACAAGGATTCGAGGATTTTATGAAAAAATTTCGCAGTTTTCGCAATAAGAAAAAGCATCTTTCAAGTAAATATATTTTGCTGATCCTTACCGGCGTGTGTATTGTTGCTTTGTTTACGAGTCTGGTATTTAATCTTTCCGGAGGTCCTTTAAATTCAGTTGCCGGATATGTATTTGTTCCGATGCAGAAGGGAATCAACAATGCCGGTTCCTGGATTTCAGGAAAAGCAAATGACTTTCAAACACTTGGAGAAGTTTTAAAAGAAAACAAAAAGCTTCAAAATCAGGTAGACGATCTGACCAATCAGTTAAACGTCACAAAGCTCGAACAATACGAACTGGACAATTACCGGGAACTTCTGGATCTGGATGATAAATATTCCGGATATCAGAAGGTCGCAGCAAATGTGATCGCCATGGACGGAACCAACTGGTTTTCAAGTTTTACGATTGACAAAGGTTCCAAAGAAGGCATCAAAAAAGGCATGAACGTCATTGCCGGAAGCGGTCTGGTCGGAATCGTCACAGACGTCGGTCCGAATTTTGCCAAGGTGCGAAGCATCATCGATGATTCCAGTAATGTAAGTTCCATGGTTCTGACCACAAAAGATAATTTCAATGTCGGTGGCAGCTTAAAGTCCATGAATCAGGATAAAGTGTTACCATATACAGAACTCCGGGATGAAGATGATAAGGTAAAGGTCGGCGATCCGGTCGTGACTTCTTATGTGTCGGATCAGTATCAGGAAGGAATTCTGATTGGATACATTGCCTCCATTGAAAAAAATGCAAATAACCTGACAAAATCGGGAACCATTACGCCGGTCGTTGATTTCCAGCATCTGCGGGAGGTGCTTGTCATTACGACACTCAAAGACACCGGAGAAAAGGAACTGTCTTCCCAGAAGGCATCCGATACTCAGACAGAAACACAGGACAATACCGAAACACAAAAATCACAGGAGTAGGAAATGCGTAGAAAAATTGTGCTTTTTATTATTATAGCAATCTGTTTTCTCTTACAGACAACCGTTTTTCGAGCTTTGACATTTGCCAATATCGGTCCAAATCTGCTGATTATTGTGGTGTCTTCTTTTGGACTCATGCGTGGGAAAAAAGAAGGGCTGTGGGTTGGATTCTTTTGTGGATTGCTTATCGACATATTTTTTGGGTTTTATCTCGGAGGATATGCTTTACTTTATATGTACATCGGTTACATCAACGGATTGTTCAAAAAAAGATTTTACCCGGATGATATTAAGCTTCCGATGATTCTGATCGGCTCGAGTGATATCGTAAATAACCTGATGATCTATATCGTTATGTTTTTTATGCGCAGCCGGTTTTCTTTCTGGTATTATTTTACATCCGTCATACTGCCGGAATTTGTTTATACCATGGTGATAACCATCTTTTTGTATTTTATTCTTCTCAAGATTAATCAGAAACTTGAGGAACACGAGAAAAGGAGAGCTATAAAATTTGAGTTATGATATCAAAGATTTTCTGAAGAAATTTTTCAGTTCGCGCCTTTTTGTGCTTGCTGCGGTATTTATCGTATTTTTCGGAATTATCCTTGCAAGAATCTTTACCCTTCAGGTTGTCAACGGAAAGTCTTATCAGGAAAACTTTTCTTTAAAGATTCAGATGAAGCAGCCGATCAATGCGGCACGTGGAAATATATATGACAAAAACGGAAAGCTTCTGGCTTACAATGAACTTGCATATTCCATTTCCATCAATGACAGTACAACCTATTCAAGCACAAAAGAAAAAAACAAGGCTGTCAATGCAGAACTTGCAGAGATTCTTACGGTTTTAAAGAATAACGGTGAAACGCTGAATAATGATTTCAAAATTGACCGGAAAAAAGACGGTACATACAGCTTTAATGTATCCGGTTCCTCGCTGAACCGTTTTCGCGCAGATGTTTTCGGAAAAAATTCTGCCGACGATCTCGAATACAACAAAGATACCGGAATCGATGAGGCAAATGCAACCGCAGAACAGATTATGGAATATCTGATGGGAAAAGATAACTTTGGCATCAGTTCGAAATACGATGGGGATCTTGCATACCGTATCGTCGTTGTCCGTTATGCCATGCTTGGAAACCGCTTCGCAAGATACAAAGAAGTAAAAATCGCAACCGATGTTTCGGACAAGACCGTTGCTTACGTGAATGAGCATATGGACACACTAAGCGGCATTTCCGTCAACGAAGATATGATCCGGAAATACAACTACAGTGAATATTTTTCATCGATCATCGGATACACCGGACCGATTTCGGAATCGGAGTATACGGCACTGCACAAAAAGAATAAAGATTATACCCAGAATGACACCGTTGGAAAAGCCGGGCTGGAGCAGTATTACGAGACCTATCTGCGTGGGAAAAACGGAGAGCAGAAATTTTATATTGATAATGTAGGAAGAATTTCCGAAATTATCAGCAGCACCGATTCCGTAGCAGGAGATGACCTGTACTTAAGCATTGATGCAGATCTGCAGATGGCCACCTATCTGGCTTTGCAGAATGAGATTGCAGCAATTGTGTATTCCAATATCAAATCGGGCGAAATTCCGATCAACGATGTGTATACAGCCCTGATTGGCAACAGCGTCATCAACACAGAACACTTTTCAAAAGCGAAAGCCTCTGACACCGAAAAAAATGTGTTAAGTGTTTTTAAATCCCGACAGAAGACAACGCTTGGAAAAATAAAACAGGAACTGACCAGTTCACCGGAAGCACTGAATACAATGTCGGATGAAGTGCTGGATGAATTTACTTACATCATTTCCATGTTAAAAGACGATCAGGTACTCTTAAAAAATGAGATAGATACCAGTGATTCTGTTTACCAGAAATGGAAAAATCAGAAAATCAGCCCGAAAGAGTATTTAGGTTACTGTATCACACAGCACTGGATCGATATCAGCCAGCTAAATGTCGATGAAAAATATGCGGACTCAACAGAAGTATATGATGCATTATGCAAGTATATTCTAAAGAACATTAAGACAGATACGGAATTTTCCAAAATTATATACCAGTATATGATTACACGTGGCGAAATCTCCCCGCGTCAGCTCTGTCTGATTCTGTTCGATCAGGGAGTATTGGATTATGATGATGCAACCGTAAATAAATTGAAAAACGGATCGTTGTCCCCACGGGATTTCCTTATGAAAAAGATTTATAACATTGAGATTACGCCGGCACAACTTGCGCTTGAACCATGTACCGGTTCCTGTGTGGTGACGGATGAAAAAACAGGGGAAATTCGTGCCATGGTAAGTTATCCCGGATATGACAGCAACAAACTTGCCAATGGTGTGGATTCGGAATATTTTGCATCTCTGCAGCATGATAAATCTTCTCCGCTGCTCAATTATGCGACGCAGCAGAAGACCGCACCCGGTTCCACCTTTAAGCTGGTTTCCGCAACAGCCGGTCTGGCAGAAAACGTGATTACGACATCCGACCAGATCCGGTGTACCGGAATTTATAATGACATCAGTAACAAACCAAAATGCTGGATTTATCCGGGCAGTCACGGACTTGACAATGTTTCCGAGGCAATTCGGGATTCCTGTAACGTCTTTTTCTATACGGTCGGCAATCGGCTGGCACAGAAAAAAACAGGATCTTATAATGATGCCAACGGTATTGATCTGATTCAGAAATATGCACATATCTATGGCCTGGATCAAAAAACAGGACTGGAGATTTCGGAAAGCAAATCATCTGTTGCGACAAAATATCCGGTTATGGCTGCCATTGGACAGAGTGATAACAACTATACCACCGTTGCATTGTCCCGCTATGTAACAGCCGTGGCCTCCGGCAAAAAATATAATTATCAGCTGATGAATAAAATCGTGGATGCAGATGGAAAGACGGTCAAAAAATATAAGGCCGACTATGAAGATATTTCGGACACCTTAACAAGCAGCCAGTGGGATGCCATTCATTCCGGCATGCGCGAAGTGGTTTCCACCATGGACCGCTTCCAGGGATTTGATATTCCGGTTGCCGGAAAAACCGGTACGGCACAGCAGACTGGACATGCCAACCACGGACTGTTTATTGGTTATGCACCATATGATGATCCGGAAATTACCATCGCAGTGAGAATTGCCAACGGTTACAGTTCCCATAATGCGGCAACCGCGGCAAGAAATGTAATTTCATATTACTATAAAGAAACATCGATGAAAGATATCAAGGAAATGAAAGCAGCCGGTGCCAACGGTAACATAAGAAACTCTGTTGCCGATTAGTCACATAGATTACAATTTAAACTAACAGGAGGTTTATTTCATGGGTGAAGCAATTGTTTTCACTTCAGGAAAAGGCGGTGTTGGCAAGACTACAACAATTGCCAACATTGGCGCAGGACTTTCACGGTTAGATAAAAAAGTCATCATGCTTGATACAGACATGGGACTTCGGAATTTGGATGTTGTAATGGGAATGGAAGATCAGATCCAGTATAATCTGATCGACCTTCTCGAAAACAAATGCCGGTTAAAACAGGCATTGATCCGGGACAAGCGTTATCCGAATCTGTTTATGATTCCCGCAGCTCTCCGCTGCAGAAAGATTATGGATTATGAGAGTAAGCTGTATACGCTGATTTCCCATTTAAAACAGGAATTTGATTTCTGTCTGATTGACTGTCCGGCAGGAATCGAAGACGGGTTTCACTTTGCCGTATCTGCAGCAGATCGTGCAGTAGTTGTTACATCTCCGCATATTTCTGCTGTGCGGGATGCAGGAAGAGTCATCTGTCTGCTGGACGGTATGCGGCTTTCACAGATTGATCTGCTGATCAATGCCTACAATGCCCGTATGGTGCGAAAACACGATATGCTTTCGCAAAAAGATGTAGAAGATATTTTAGGACTTTCGGCAATCGGTGTAATTCCTGCCGATGAAAGAATTGTCGTAAGCCAGAATAAGGGAATACCTGTACTTTCCATGCACACAAAGGCCACCCGTGCATTTATGACCGCCGCAAGAGCATTCGCAAATCCACGTGTGATTCCGGTGGATCTGAATAAAGAAGATCCCTGCATCCGGCAGGGAAAAATATATCTGGGCGGAAAGGAATGTGAGTATGAAGGTTAATCGTTTTTCCCACAGACAGGACGGTTCCGGACCAATTGCCCGTGAACGTCTGAAATTAATGGCAGAATCCGCACCGTTTGAACATTCACCTGCTGCAGCAAGGCGAATGAAAAAGGAAATTTCAGATATTATTTCACGGTATTTTGAATTTTCTCCGGATGACTATGAGATAAGAGTTGTTTTGAAACAAAACAGGAAAAGAGCTTAAGATGTTAAAACAATACAAACTTAGAAATTATCATTTTCAATTGGTGATCAGCATACTGGTTTTAAATATCATCGGTATCCTGATCATTGGAAGTGCCAAACATTCTGTACAGAAAATGCAGATCTTAGGATGTATCATCGGTATGGTGGCGATGGTCATTGTATCCTTGATGGATTATTCCTTTATTCTGAGATTTACCTGGTTGTATTATATCGGAATCATTGTCCTGCTTGGTCTGGTTATGACAGGTATTGGTGACAGTGCCGGTGGAGCACAGCGCTGGATTGATTTTGGAGGTTTTCGTTTTCAGCCTTCCGAGCTGGCAAAAATCGTGCTGATTTTATTTTTCGCACGCTTTTTTTCCAAACATGCAGAGAACCTGAACACGGTAAAAACCATAGGTCTTTCTTTTGTCCTGATCGGAATTCCTCTGCTTTTGATTGTAAAGCAGCCGGATACTTCAACTTCCATCGCAATTGCATTAATTTTTATTAGCCTCTTGTTTATTGCCGGATTAAGTTATAAAATAGTATTAACCGTTTTGGGAATCTGTATTCCGACAGGATTGATAGGAATTACCGTTATACTTCGTATGGCACAATCATCGGGAGATTACCGTTTCGGTCGAATTATGGCATGGTTATATCCACAGGACCCCAGATGGTCGGATATCGCAGCACAGCAGCAAAATTCTATTATGGCAATTGGATCAGGCCAATTATGGGGGAAAGGCCTGAACAATTCTGCGGCCACATCCATGAAAAATGCGAATTATATCATTGAGCCACAGACAGATTTCATTTTCGCTGTTGCCGGTGAGGAACTCGGTTTTATAGGTACCATGGTAATTGTCCTTTTATTGCTGTTTATTGTGATAGAATGTATTCTGATCGCACGGAAGGCAAAGGATCTCGCAGGAAGACTGATCTGTTGCGGCATGGCTGCACTGATTGGATTTCAGAGTATTTTTAATATTTTTGTTGCCACCGGTCTGATGCCGAATACAGGAATTCCGCTTCCATTTGTAAGTTACGGATTGACTTCTTTGCTTTCTTTGTATTTGGGAATGGGGTTTGTATTAAATGTTGGATTACAGCCGAAAAAATATTAGGGGGAATTGTTTAATGAATATTGGACTTGTAGCACAAAAAACCAGTTGTTTGCAACCGGAACAACCGGACGTCTGATCGAGGAGGTTGCCAACCTCCAGATACATAAATATCTCGCAGGACATCTGGGAGGTTCCCAGCAGCTTGGTGCACAGATCGAGCACAATGAAATTGATCTCGTAATCTTTCTGCGTGATCCTCTGAAACCAAAGTCACATGAGCCGGATGTCAACAGCATTGTGCGGCTTTGTGATGAGCACAATATCCCGCTTGCAACCAATCTTGCCACAGCGGAGCTTTTGATTAAATCTTTGGATAGAGGAGACCTTGACTGGCGTGAAATGTACAAATAGAACTCATCATTTAAAAATAAAACTGCTATGTATTTCCTGCATAGCAGCTCTTTTTATGAACGGATGCGGAACCGGTAAGACCGCGGATATCCAGAATCCATACTCCCTGACGGGAGATAATTCTTCCGTCAGCAACCAGTTTTTTGCAAGAAATCTGTGTGTGACAGACGATATTAATTTTGGCACGGATCAGGTTCATGCAGATTATGCCGAAGGAGCTGGTGTTTTTGATCTGACAACCAAAGAAGTACTGTACAGCCAGAACCTTTTCGAAAAACTGTATCCGGCAAGTACCACAAAAATTCTGACCTGTATCGTGGCGATGGAACAATGTAAGCCCGATGAAGTGGTCACATTCAGCGCAAAAGCGGCATCACAGCCGAAGGTACATCTCGGGGCGAAAAAAGGAGAACAGTTCTATATGCAGGATCTGTGGTATGGGCTGATGCTGGAATCCTATAATGACTGTGCATATGCAATCGCAGAACATGTGGCGGGATCTGCGGAAAAATTTGCAGCACTTATGAATGAAAAAGCAAAGAAGATCGGGTGCACCGACAGCCATTTTGTGACACCGAACGGTCTGGATGCAAAGGATGAGCAGGGGGAACACCATACCACAGCATATGATCTGTGCAGGATTATGAGTTATTGCGCATGGAAGTCTCCGGTAAGCAAGCAGTTTCTGGAAGTGACGCAGACCCGGTCACATACATTTCAGAGCCTGGAGGGAACCGGATATGCTGTTTTCAATAAAAATGCCCTGCTGGATATGATGGATCATGTGATTACCGGAAAAACCGGATATACGTCCAAAGCCGGATATTGCTATGTGGCTGCACTTGAAGAAGGGGGGAGACATTATGCAATCGCACTTCTTGCCTGCGGCTGGCCGAACCACAAAAATTATAAGTGGTCCGATGCAAAGACACTGTTTCAATACGGAATGGATGCCTATCATTTGTATCGGGGATCGGAAGCATCCATGGAGCTGCCGGATATAGAGATTGCGCAGGGCTGTCGGAAAGAAACACTCGAGGAATGGGCTACCCATGCCAAACTGCCGGTTTATGTTGATACGGATATCACAAAACTGACGTTTTTGAAAAAAGACGGGGATACCGCTGAAATAAAGAAAGTATGGTCTGATCCGATAAGCCTTCCGGTCAAAAAAGGGCAGACGCTTGGACGTGTTTCCTACTGTATGAACGGCAGGGAAATTTACTCCGGAAAAATCAAAGCAGAGGTTTCCGTAAAAAAATGGTCTCCTGAAAAGTTTTTTCAAATTATGTGGAAAGAGGCACTGTTGGGCAAATAGGAAATTAGTCACAAAGAATTAGTGAAAAAATTAACAAATTATGTTGAAAAGAATTGGGAAATGAGATACAATACAAACTAGCGGAAATTTTTATTTTTTATAGATGGAGGGCATAAAATGAGTAGTAACAATGAAAACTTGGCAATTCAGCGTATTGCTAAGTTGGTCGATGAGAACAGTTTTATGGAAATCGGTTCTCTCGTAACAGCACGTAGCACAGATTTTAATCTTACCGCTGCAAAGACCCCTTCAGATGGCGTTGTAATCGGTCATGGACTGATCGACGGCAATCTGGTATTTATTTACAGCCAGGATGCATCCGTATTAAACGGTACCATCGGAGAGATGCACGCAAAGAAGATTGCGTCTGTGTATGACATGGCAATGAAGATGGGAGCTCCTGTCATCGGTCTGATTGACTGTGGCGGCATTCGTCTTCAGGAGTCGGTTGATGCATTGGATGGGTTTGGAACTATTTATGCGAAGGAAGTAGCAGCTTCCGGTCTTGTACCTCAGATTTGTGGTGTATTTGGCAATTGTGGCGGCGGCCTTTCCGTTGTCCCGGCACTTTGCGATTTCGCGTTCATTGAAGAGAAGAAAGGACGCATGTTTGTAAATGCTCCGGATGCAATCGAAGGCAATAACACAGAAAAATGTGATACAGCCAGCGCAGCATTCCAGAGTGAAAACAACGGATGTGTGGATTTCGTTGGTTCAGAAGATGAAATCATGGAGCAGATTCGTCAGCTGGTATGTATGCTTCCAAGCAACAATGAGGGAGATGTCTATACAGATGACTGTGAAGATGATTTAAATCGTGCCTGCGAGAGTATGGAGAATATGAAGGGAGATCCGAGATATCTGTTATCCCAGATTTCAGATAATAACGTATTCTTCGAGACAAAGGCAGATTATGCTAGGAATATGGTAACCGGACTGATCAAGTTAAACGGAATGACAGTCGGTGCTGTGGCAAACTGCAGCGAAGTATATGATGCAGAAGGCAAGAAAGCAGAGAGCTTTGACAAGTCCCTGACCGCGCAGGGATGCAACAAGGCAGCTGAATTTGTTCAGTTCTGTGATGCATTCTCAATCCCGGTACTTACCATTACAAATGTGAATGGATTGAAAAACTGCATGTGCTCTGAGAAGAAACTTGCAAAGGCACTTGCGAGAATGACTTACGCATTTTCCAATGCAACCTGTGCAAAGGTAAACCTGATCACAGGAGAGGCTTACGGAAGTGCTTATGTATTTATGAATTCCAAGTCTGTCGGAGCAGATCTTGTATACGCATGGAGCGGAGCAAAGATCGGTGCGATGGATTCTACTCTGGCTGCAAAGATTATGTATCCGGAAGCTGGTGCAGATGAGATCAAGCAGAAAGCTGCTGATTATGAAAAACTTCAGGATTCTGCCGCATCTGCTGCTGCAAGAGGATATGTGGATCGTCTGATTGATCCGGCAGATACCAGAAAATACCTTGTAGCTGCTTTTGAAATGCTTTATACAAAGTATGTAAGCGAGCCAGAAAAGAAACACGGTACCAAGTAGAAAGGTGAAGTTTTATGAAAAAGAGAATTGCTTTTGCACTTTGCATGATCCTGATGGTTCTGATGCTTGGTGCATGTGGAACAGACCCGACTACCGTGGATTACAATGGAAAGTCCTATTCAGATCTTCAGTCTGAAATGGATACCAATGCGGGCATGGTACAGAGTCTGGCTCAGTTGTTCAAAGAAAACAAACTGACAGCAGATACTCTTCCGGACGATGTAAAGGATCAGCTTACTTCAAGCTACGGTGTCACAGAGGCACAGATTGAGGCAGCTGCAAAGTGGCAGGATACTTTGGATGAGTTTGGTAAAATGAAAAAGATCGAAGACGATACTTTTAAGGTTACCAAATCCGGTAAGACACTTACCACAGATATGACCATCAAGTTCGCGAAGAAAGATGTGAATTTCGAAGTAGTATATGATTACTATTCCATGGATGTTACCGGCATTTCGGTAGATCCGATTTATACACTCGGTGAGAAAATGGAAAAGGCAGGACTGAATACTGTAATTTCTATGGCAGTTGTATTTGCTGTATTGATTCTGATCAGTCTTCTTATTTCCTGCTTTAAGATCTTCCCTTATCTGGAGAAAAAGAAAGCTGCCAAAGCAGCCGGACAGGCTCCACAGCAGGAAGAGACACCAGCCGCAGCACCGGCACCTGCCCCTGTTGCAGCACAGACAGATGATACTGAACTTATCGCAGTTATTGCAGCTGCAATCGCTGCAAGTACCGGAACTTCTACCAGTGATTTCGTAGTTCGTTCCATCAATCGTAGATAGGATAGAAAGAAAATTTAGGAGGAACATATTCATGAAGAATTATACAATTACCGTAAATGGTAACGTTTATGATGTTACAGTAGAAGAGACCGGAAGCACATCCGGCGCAGCAGCACCGAGACGTACAGCTGCAAAGCCAGCTGCAGCACCAGCAGCCGCAGCAGCACCAGCTGCTTCAGCAGGAGCCGGAAGCATTAAGATCGAAGCAGGAGCAGCCGGAAAGGTATTCAAGATTGAGAAGAAAGTCGGCGATGCTGTAAAGAAGGGAGATGCCGTCCTGGTTCTTGAGATCATGAAGATGGAGACACCAGTCGTTGCTCCGGAAGACGGAACTGTTGCAAGTATCGATGTAGCAGTTGGTGATGCCGTAGAATCTGGTGCATTACTCGCTACATTAAACTAATCCAAGGAGGAAAACACTGTGAGTTATGTAGGTGAAACATTATCGAACCTCCTGCATCAGACAGCCTTTTTCAATCTGACCTGGGGAAATTATGTTATGATTTTAGTGGCATTTATTTTCCTGTATCTTGCGATTAAGAAAGGTTTTGAGCCATTACTGTTAGTTCCGATTGCATTTGGTATGCTTCTGGTAAATATTTACCCGGATATCATCGCAAGCCCGGAACAGACCAGCAACGGCGTGGGCGGTTTACTTTATTACTTTTACACATTGGATGAGTGGTCTATTTTACCATCTCTGATCTTTATGGGTGTAGGTGCCATGACAGACTTTGGTCCGCTGATTGCAAACCCGGTCAGTTTCCTTATGGGAGCTGCCGCACAGTTTGGTATCTTCAGCGCATACTTCCTTGCAATTATACTTGGATTTAATGACAAGGCTGCCGCTGCCGTATCTATCATCGGTGGAGCGGATGGACCTACTTCCATTTTCCTGGCTGGTAAGTTGGGACAGACCGGTCTGATGGGACCGATCGCCGTGGCTGCATATTCCTATATGGCACTTGTGCCGATCATTCAGCCACCTATCATGAAGTTATTTACAACAAAGAAGGAACGTGCGATCAAGATGCAGAACCTTCGTCCGGTCAGCAAGCTGGAGAAGATCCTCTTCCCAATCGTTGTTACCGTTGTTGTCTGCGTACTGCTTCCTACCACAGCACCACTTGTTGGTATGCTGATGCTTGGAAACCTCTTCCGTGAGTCTGGCGTTGTTCGTCAGCTGCAGGAGACTGCAAGTAACGCACTTATGTACATTGTCGTTATCTTACTGGGTACCTCTGTTGGTGCAACTACCAGTGCAGAAGCTTTCTTAAATGCAAGCACCTTAAAGATCGTTGTATTAGGTCTTGTTGCATTTATGGTTGGTACTGCTGCCGGAGTTTTATTTGGTAAGTTATTATGCTGGATTACCAAGGGCAAGATTAACCCTCTGATTGGTTCTGCCGGTGTATCTGCCGTGCCTATGGCAGCCCGTGTATCCCAGAAGGTTGGTGCAGAGGAGGACCCTACAAACTTCCTGCTCATGCATGCAATGGGACCAAACGTTGCCGGTGTTATCGGTACTGCGGTAGCTGCGGGATGTTTCATGGCTATATTTGGAATTTAATAAGGAGGAAAAGTCATGTCAGAAGTGGTAAAAAAACCATTAAAAATAACAGAAACTGTTTTGCGTGATGCCCATCAGTCACTGATCGCTACACGTATGACAACAGAGCAGATGCTTCCGATTATCCCAAAGATGGATAAGGTTGGATTCAATGCTGTAGAGTGCTGGGGTGGTGCGACATTCGATGCCTGCCTGAGATTCTTAAAAGAGGACCCATGGGATCGTCTTCGTAAATTAAGAGACGGATTTAAAAATACAAAACTGCAGATGCTGTTCCGTGGACAGAATATCTTAGGATATCGTCCGTATGCAGATGATGTGGTAGAGTATTTTGTACAGAAGTCAATTGCAAACGGAATTGACATCATCCGTATTTTTGACTGTTTGAATGATATGCGTAACCTGGAAACTGCAGTAAAAGCAGCAAACAAAGAAAATGGTCATGCACAGATCGCCCTTTCTTATACACTGGGTGATGCTTATACATTAGATTATTGGAAAGATATGGCAAAGAAGATCGAAGATCTTGGTGCAAAATCACTTTGTATCAAAGATATGGCTGGTCTTTTGACACCATACAAAGCAACCGAATTGGTTACCGCTCTGAAAGAGTCTGTAGACATTCCGATTGACCTGCATACTCATTATACTTCCGGTGTAGCTTCCATGACATATATGAAGGCGGTAGAGGCTGGTGTAGATATCATTGATACTGCAATGTCTCCATTTGCTCTTGGAACCAGCCAGCCTGCAACAGAGGTTATGGTAGAGGCTTTCAAGAACACACCATACGATACCGGTCTTGATCTGAATCTGTTAAGTGAGATCGCAGATTACTTCCGTCCGTTACGTGAAGAGGCACTTGCAAGCGGTCTGATGAACCCGAAGGTACTTGGTGTAAACATCAACACTCTTCGTTATCAGGTACCGGGTGGTATGCTTTCCAACCTGATTTCCCAGCTCAAGGAGCAGGGAAAAGAGGACAAGTACGAGGAAGTGCTTGCAGAGGTTCCGCGTGTACGTAAAGACCTTGGTGAGCCACCACTTGTTACACCTTCTTCCCAGATTGTTGGTACACAGGCTGTTCTTAATGTATTACAGGGCGAGCGTTATAAGATGATTACTAAGGAATCTAAGAAGGTTCTTATGGGTGAATTCGGACAGACAATTAAGCCATTCAACCCAGAAGTACAGAAGAAGGCTATAGGTGATGCTACACCTATTACCTGTCGTCCAGCAGATCTTATCGAGCCACAGCTTGAGAAGTTCAAGAATGATCCAGTCGTACAGCAGTACAAGCAGCAGGATGAGGATGTGCTTTCATACGCATTATTCCCAGCAGTTGCTACTGAGTTCTTCAAGTATAGAGAAGCACAGCAGAAGAAGGTTGACCCTGCTAAGGCTGATACAGAGAATAAGGCATATCCAGTTTAATAGCTAGCGGTATGATTTGTTTTTTCGTAGAACTCGCAATAACTGGTGGTTTTAAGTGAAAAAATGGGCGTGGGACGTTAGTCCCACGCCCATTTTTGTCATTTTCTGGCAGATTGGGATATATGACAACTGTAATTATAAGGATAAATAAAGTAATATAGCAGCATAAAAATATAAGAAACAGGAGGAACAAAGTTTATGGTGAAAAACAAAAAATGTCATAGTAAGAAAATGGCAGCATTAGTTACAGCTGTTGTGCTTGCT
>OHBQ01000397.1_pt1 | contig 18547 bp, 13 predicted proteins | sample 1577401 | NCBI WGS metagenome assembly OHBQ01 (sample SAMEA3879581, study PRJEB24766) | human gut metagenome | biome: human-associated habitat; feature: feces | place: USA | collected 1985/1987
ATAGTCGGAATTACACCGTCAGTATTTGTGATAGCAATCTTTACATCCTTCTCGTTGAAGTTTCTTTCACTAACAACGATGGTTGCAGTTCTATCAGCTTTAAAATACTTTGCATTGTCGGCGCTATTGTTGTCATAAGACACACCAATTGTAGGATCGGTGATATCAATCTTAATGTCGCCAACCTTTGTTGTGGATGTATGAACATTGCCGGCGTTATCGATGGCCGTAATCAAAACAACGACATTGTTAGAATTAAACTTAGCCTTGTCGATAGTAATGGAGCCAGTCCAAGAACTGATGAGGCCATTACTGTCTGTCACGCTGCCAACACTCAAATCAAATGTGTTCTCTTCAATGGCATTGATATCTTCAGCCTTGATGACATACTTAATCTCTCTAATGCCAGAGTAAATACCGGTATCAGCCTGAGTTCCTGCACCGCTATACTTCGGCTCAACAACCTTAAAATCAACTTTTACTGTGTCATCTTTGTTATAGATACCATTTGCGTTAGCGGTCGGAAGTGCGATATCGATTTCAGGAGAATATTGATCACCTCCGGGAGCTTTGTCATCCACAATTACGCCATTCGAGGACAAGTAAATGTCCTTTCCGGCTTTGTCAACAACATGGACATAAACAATAAACTTCTCGTTGGGAGCAACCTCAAACTCAAATGTATCTCTGTTCGCATCCAATCCCTTGGTAGAATTGCTCCAAGTGATTTCAGGTGCCGTAATATCAGTTACGATATTCTCGGTTCTGAAATACTCGATATAGTCGATGCCGCTCAAATCGTCTGCGGAGGTGGCGGAAACCTTTACAGCGCTGTTGGACCAACGGCTGTTATAATCAATAGCGGTACGGACCCCATCGCCATTGGCAGTCGACCATGTTTCTGCCCAAGATTTATCTGCGCCTTTTACAAATCCCTCAATTGTCAAAGAAACATTCGGCGTGGTCTTATCAATGGTAAACTCCGTAGGTGCCACAGAAGTGCCGTAATCTACGCCGTTATTGGCATTACCAGCCTTGTCTACGCATTTGACTTCGAATGTGTAGTTTGCATTGGCACTGAAAACCATGCTAAGAGTATATTTATCCTCGCCCTTACTCTCCCAATTCGCCAGGTCCTTTGCATATGCGGCATAATCCGGGATACCTACATCATTTCCATCTGCATCCTTTGCAGTTACTGTTACATCAACTTTTTCAGCATCAAAATTGTGCTCAGTGACCTCGATTGTAACCGGTCTATCATCCTTGAAGTATTTTTCGTTCAGTGCACTGTTATTCTCAAAAGAGACATTAATTACAGGCGGCGTGTCATCATATACAAAACCATCCGATGACGCATAGGTGATGTTGCCAGCCTTATCGATCACCTTTGTGTACACGACATAGTCGTTGTCCTTATCAAAGGTTACGGTGGTTCCTGTAGTCCAAGCGGAGTCTTCCAAAGCCTTTACAGAATCAAGCGACATTCCAACATTACTTACATAATAGAACACGTTTTCGACGCCGCTATTGCCTGCTGCATTTGTGTCCGATTCATCTTTAGCAGTAATAGTAATTGTCTGTGTGGTATTAAAGAATCTGTCATATGCGCCGAAGGAAATAGTGTTTAAGAACGACTCCCAAATGTTATCCTCATTAAGCTTCACAGATACAGTCGGAGCGGTTTTATCAATATTGATGTCGCCAACCAGAATCTCGCTGGTATATCCTCCGCCTATTCTATCCGCTTTCAGGAATACTTTGTAATCGTGCTTGCTGTCAGTAATTTTGATTTCAGAAGCGAAGGTGTCATCATTTTCATCGGATGTAGCAATTTTATAGCCCTGCTTTGGCTTAATAATGACATCATAGTTGTACCAACCGTTAGTTGTGGCAGCTTCCGTGCCAGGGTCGCTAGCCTTTACAATGGTAAACGGATCTTCAGGTGTTTCAAGATTGGAAATTACAAAATCAACAGAAGTTAAAGATGCATTGATTACATAATTAGAAGCATCCTTGCCAATCAAGCTCGCTGTTGCGGTGTATTTACCGGGGCGCTTTTTTGCGCCGTCAACTTTAACACTTACATCGTCACCGTCAAAAATTTCGCCATCATTTATTACAGCGGTAGGCTTCTGCTGATCTCCATTATGAGTAAGATTTGTATCGGACCAAGTGATAGTTACTTCCTTGGGATTGATAGTAAACAACTGAGTCTTATTGGACTTGATGACATAGTTGTCCTTATCAGTTCCGCTCAAAATAGCTTCAGCAGTGTAATCAACGCCGGCACTTTTCTTTTCACCAGATACCAAAACAGTTACATCGTCTTCATTGATAACGCCGGAAGTAATTGATGCAGAAGGCTTTTGATTTTGCGAATTATAAATCAGAGTAGTATCAGACCATGTAATGGCGACCTCTTTTTGATAGATTTCAAAATCGTAGGACTGAATTGCCTCTGCCCATACAGCGTTTGCACCGCACACAACCCTTACAGTGTACTTTCCTGCCTTGGAAGGAACACTTGTATCCCAGTTGAGTTCGCCTCTTTCAGCGTATTCGATCTTAACAGTTGAATAATCGCCTTTATCAATATTATACTCCGGAGTCGCTGCTGTTTCGCCATAGGTCCAGCTTGCAATTGAAAGAGTAATCTTTCCGTTTTCCTTTTCCTTAGTTGCAATAGCTGCGACAGTACTTACAGCAGAAGTATAGCTTTCCGTTTCACTTACGCGCGCATAGAAATAGTATGTTTTACTACCTTCAAGCCCGGTAAATGTTGTGCTGCTTTGCCAGTTCGTCACCTTGGAAGGATCGTCTTTATCAGCCTCATCGACAACATAACCATACTCCACAGCACCATCGCCCACCGTAGGAGTGACTTCTTTTAGAGTAATTGATGTTTGTGTGGCTTCACCAGAAATCGAAGGTGCCTCAATGCTGCTGTGGGCTTTACCAACAGCAACCTTAATAAGCACGTTATCAATGGTGTTATAATTATCTGTGTCAGAAGGTGTAAATGTTGCTTTAAAGGTATTTTCTCCAATTTCGCCTACAGATTCGGTTTCATCTTTCCAAGTAAATCCTGCGGGGAGGGTAACATCAGCCAAAGTCTGACCGTATTCCGCTGTCAATCCTGTGGGTACAGTAAATACCGGGGTCCCTTTAACAATCGAAAACTCAACAAATGCTGTGGTTTCAGATACGGTAATGCTTGCAGTATAAGAACCAACAGCCTTAGGCTCAGCATTGTATGTAATCTCTGGAGCATCGTTACCGGTCGCAGTTTTCCACTCAACTGCACCATCGATCCTCGCTGCCTTTACAGTGCCATCATACTCCAAATTGGACGGAGTTGCGATTGTGATGGACACCTTTCTTCCCTCTAAATTGCAGGTTCCTGCACTGCAACAAGTTGCAACAAGGGTTTTATTATCATTTTCAACGCTGTACACGAATTCACCGTGTACATGAGGCGGATTGCAAATTAAGCAATCGGCATCACCATCACCTTGGTTATGAACCAAATATGCATTCTCGATGTTACTGCGAACGCACTCATCATTATCGCAAACAAGATAGTGCTTACCATCTTCCTTGGAATTATCAAACCATTGTAATTTGCCACTGCAATTTGTCTCTTGGCAATTGCCCCCTGCCTCGAAGGACAGAGCAAAAGCCGTTATTGTTGACATTGGGACCATTGCAATCAACATAATTACGGCAAGCGTTACGGCTAGCACTCTATCGAGCAGCTTAGTTCTACTTTTGACCATAATCTAATCTCTCCTAACATTTGTTTTGTGTTTTATATAAATGTAATTGATTCCATTCAACATGCAGTGCATCCCGAACGAAAACAAAAACATGGAAACAAAAAGGAAACGAACCGTTGTACTCCACCTTAGAAAGCGAGCAACTATAAACGCAATCAGTGAAACAAACATCATCGCATCCATAATTACAGCTTCTTTGTTTTGGAAGAAGTGTATTAGTCCAAGTTTTTTCAGTTCTCCATATTGCTCATTGAATGATGGACTGCGTCGCCTTGATCTGCTAATTTTAACCGCCATTCTGACAGTTGAAATAAATGCAATCCAAAATAAGGCACCATCCATATATATTGGTATTTTTGTGCTAGTCTTAATTTCGTTGACAATAGGCATCAAAAAAACTGAAAGCGATAACGCTATTAATGCTATGGTATAATAGCGTAGCATTTTTTGCCGACGACAGTAAGATCTGCGGGCCCAATCCATCAGAGCACCTCTTTGGTGTGGACAAGCATTACCTCTTCAATCATTTCGAGCTGTTTGCCACTGGAACGAGCAGGGGACTTACGGGGCGAAGATGCAAGAGGTGCTGTTGCATTGTCGTCGACCAGCAGGCCCGTTGTTTCGGAACCGAGAATACTGGTTGCCTCATCAAGCATGCCTGTTGCTTCCGATTCAAACCCATCCGCTTTGTTCTCTGTCAACAAACCAGTCTCAGGCTTTCCATCATGGGGAGTTCTTTGCGACTTGTTCGGTTTACCTAAGTCCGGTATTGTTCCAGTCAGTTTGCCGCGTTCGGCATTGATCCTGCTTTCTTTGTAAGATTTAGTGCCAGTTTTTTCGTTCGCTGCGCGCATCTTCGCAATAGATTTTTTCGCTGTTCTACCTGAAAGATCACCGATAACTGTCGGGATCTTGAAGAACAGCCAGAAAAACACCGCAAGGACTAAACACGCGCCGGCAATCACGAAAGAGATAACTGATAGGGTCTGCAATGTTTGTGCCATCTCTTAATTACCTCCTTGCTGACGTTTTTCGACTTCGTTATACTTTGCATTAATGTTTGCATTGAACGCGTCATAACTTGACTTGATCTCATCTTTCAGCTCGTTAACATAGGGCAGGGTGGAAGTAATCCCGTTGGCTTTCTGATTAAGCTCTACCATCATATTAAGGGCTGTTTGCCGTTCAAATCCAACACCAGCCATATACTCGGCCTGGTCGTTTATTAAAAGCATTGTTACATAGTAAAGCGAGATCTTATCATAATTGGCTTCGCTGTCTGTGGCCTTATCAACAGTGGACATTGCTTTTTTTACTTCATTGAACAAGTCCGTATAATCCTGCAAGGAATGCTCGGAGGTAGTGCTTTGCTTTGTCATAAACTCACAAATGGAATCGTAACAAGCTGCAATTTCTTTTTTATCAAAATTTGCTTGAGCACCTGCAGCGGTTTTGAAAAATCCCTGTGCACTTACCGCTCTACTCTTGAAAGAGCCATCATAGTCCGAAAAATAGAGCTTTCCCATGTCGTAGTACATATCTGCAACTTCGGGATTGGTGATGTCTAACAAATCGGCTTTCGATTCAATCGTATTACCGACCTTGGTTATTTGATCATTTGATGCACCGTTGTTTTTGTAATACTCAATTAACTTATTGTAAGCGTCCACACGCTCCGGATAAATTTCAACCGCAGCAAAGTATTTTGATGGGTCAGAACTGGCGATATTTGCATCGTAGTCCTGATTATTAACATTTGTTGCTGTTATATTGAGTACTAGTCCAGCGATTGCCATAATCGCAGACATGCCGATTGCAACAATAAAAGAAATAAGCTTTCTTCGTTGTTTCTTTTTAAATCCCTTTGTAATAAGCTCCGGATGCTCCAAATCATAAAGCAAATCTGCACAGCTTTGATAGCGATTTTCTGCTGCCGGCTCCACACAACGGTCAATTATTATTTCAATGCCTTCGGACAGTTCTGGATTCCATTGGCGAACTGAAGCATACGGCTCTCCATTCCTGGGGTCAACACCGGTAAGCAAATGGTGCATTGTCATTCCGAGGGCAAAAATGTCAGATCTCGGATCTGTCTGCCCGCTGTACTGCTCGGGTGGTGCATAGCCCTTCGTACCAAGCACTGTCGTGTCCGCAAGATTTTGCTCTTTATATTCTCGGGCAATACCGAAGTCGATTATCTTGATGTTACCCTCCGGCTTGAGCATAACATTCGCCGGTTTCATATCACGGTAAATAATCGGAGGTTTTTGTGAATGCAGATAAGAGAGTGCGTCGCACAACTGCTTTGCCCAGTTTACAACCAGTTCCTCTGGCTGCGCTCCGTATTCATTAAGTATCTTATCCAGCGACTCACCCTCGATATAGTCCATCACGACATAAATCGTCACGCCGTTGTCGATAATATCTACAATTCGGGGTAAAGCGGGGTGGTCAAGCTTTTTCATCATGTTTGCTTCGGCAAGCAAACTGTTTACAACGATCTCGTCATTCTTTCCGCTGCCTTTTTTTCGGATTTCCTTGACAGCCCACTGTTTGTTCAGGTGTTTGTCCATTGCGAGGTAAACAACGGACATACCGCCGCGACCGATTTCTTTCAGTATTTCATATTTGCCGTCGATTACGGTTCCTATCTCAGTCATATGTCCACACCTCACTCCGCCTTGATCAGAAGAACAGATATATTATCTTTTTCTTCTCTTTTCTTAACCTGCTCAATCAGATACTTTGCATTGTTGTGCATGGCATCCTTGTTCATCAGATTGATCGGGTTAAGTGATTCATATATTTCAGCTTCGCTTATTTCATGCCGGAATCCGTCAGAGCAAAGCATATAAGCACCTTTTTCAGCTTTCCCACAAACAATCTGTGGCTCAACAACCTTAGAAGCTCCAATACATTGGAGAAGGAGATTGCGGCGTTTGTCAGTCCTTGATTGCTCAAGAGTCATGGTTCCTCGGCTAATTTCCCTCGCCACAAAGGTTTGATCCGTCGTGAGCTGGGTTAGAGAAGCCCCAATGTGATATACTCGTGTGTCACCAACATGACCAATCACATACTGATCATCGATGAATAATATTCCAGAGAAAGTTGTGCCCACACCATCAATGTTATTTGCCTTGCTATACTCAAGAATCTGCACATTCAGTTCTTTGAGAAGAAGCGACCACTTTGCACCAATAACCTGCAAATCAACATTGTTAAGTTCGTAAGGGAGCTCTTCGTCAAACCACTTTGCGAATGCTCGGACCACTGTGGCACTTGCGAGTTCTCCTTTTGACAGACCGCCCATACCATCACAGATGACGGCGAGAAGAATTTCTTTTCCGTCCGACTTTGCATGTTTTATTAGGGCACTATCCTGATTTGTATCTTTAGAGATACCGATATCGGTATCTGCTGTAGCAATAAAATGCATTGATTTACCACTCCTTTCCTACATATAAAGTTAAATTAGAGTTTTAGGCTTTGTACCATCTTTACGGAGTAATTCATATGCAGCATTAACCTTGCGGATTTTGATTGCTCCAATAATCCCAAAAATGATATTTAAAACCCCTACAACTAGCGAAACGCCATCAAACAGCATAAACGAGAAAAATAAACTATATATGGCAATGGCTATCGGCAACATCCAGTTTTTGTAAAGCAAGAGTGTGAATGCCGCACCTAAATAGAAAATGACGCTAACAATTGCCAGAATATCACCAAACAAAAAATCGATTAAGTTTGTTGCGGCAGAAACAAATGAAGACACGATTGCTACGGTAACAAATGCTTTCGTTTTCGGTGATGCATATTGGTAGTAAAAAGACCTGCTAGTTTCCATATGCGCACCCCTCTTTCGGAATGTTAAAAATAAATTCTTCGTTACCTAACTTCAACCTGTCACCATCGTGAATCTCGACTTCCATATAAATTGGGAGTTCATGATTGTTGATGTAAGTATGATTTTTGGAGTTGAGATCTTTTACGAAGTATTTGCTGCCACGCGTAATAATATCAACATGGCTTCGGCTTACCGCAATATTGTTTGTAACGAAATAGTCAACATAGCTTCTTTCTTTCCCAATCCTAAAAACCGGCTTATTAATGCTGATTGTTTCCTCTGTAAGAACACGAAACAAGGTTGGGAATAGAATCTCAGCATCATCCTCGATTAGAAGACCGGTTGCGTCATCGTCAGCATCATTATCAGATAAAAGCCCTGTAGCCTCGTCATCATCGCTAGTGCCTAAAAGGCCAGTGGCCTCATTGTCATCCATGAGCAATCCAGTAGCATCATCATCGCTTTCGGCGAGTAACCCTGTAGGATCGTCATCTTCAACTAACAAACCGGTAGGATCATCATCTCCACTTTTCTCTTTATCGGCGTAGTGGTCGTAATAATGCTGGGGTTTATCTGTCATAAAGCCGCTTTGCCCAGCGTTTTGTTTCTTGATTGTGCTTATAACGCTCCTATCTTCTTTTGCGACAAAGCTCTCAACTTTATTGATATTGAAAGGGGACATTGCCTTAAAGAAATAAATAAACCGTGCAACAAAATCGTTATCCTTTTTGTCTGCTGGCTTTACCGAGTACGCTATGGACTCAATAAACTCAATCAGATTGTGATTTTGCAATCCGTTTATAGTAGGAATATATATAAACTGGGTTTCTTTGGTCACTTCGTTTATATACACATGCTGCAAATCCATCACCAAATTGTTCAGTCCCATGCCATTTGCCTGAAGCTTCTGAACGGCAACGACAATCTGCTCTAGAATGAATAGAAACTCTCTCTTGGTGGTTGGTTTCTTCAATCTCTCATAGAGGCTAATACCTACTGGGCCGGTATATTCAATCAGATTTCTTTTAACCATCTTCGGTTTAAGAAATCCGCGCAAATAAACACGAGAAAACCTATCAAGTTCCTTTTCGTCTATTGACTCGCCGATCGAAGTTTTTGCTTTAATGAAAAGCTGGTAATCTTTTGCTTTCGCCTTAAACTTCATGCTGCGGCGCACCTCCTTTGTCACTGCTTCGGGAGGAAGATAATAGATTATGAATTGCCTCCTTTGCAATTCTTATCTGAGGAGTCACAAGGGAATCTTCAGAAAAAATCATATAGTTTGCAACTGCTGTAATCACCAGATAAACATAAGGTTCTACATCTTCCTTGCTGCAATTCAATCTTTTTGCAACCTGTTCTGCATAATGCCCGTATCTTTTGGTCAACCTATCAAGAGCAGGTTTCATTTTGTCTTTGTATTGACTGCTTGCACACACAGTTACGAGGAACCTCATCGTAGGTGCCATTTCATCGGCTCTGGATTGCAAACGTTTCATCATATTATCTAAATCGTCGATATCACGCAGGGCACCAGGAATTAAAGCGCTTTCTACTCTAAGTGCAGCTTCTTCTGCGCAAGCAATAACCGCCTCGTCTTTGCTCCCAAAATAATAGTACAAACCAGCATTCTGCAGTTGCAATGCACTGCTCAGGTTCCTTGTTGATGTCGAGGTCAGTCCCTTTTCGATGAAAAGGTCGAGACAGATATTGATGACTTCCTTTTTGCGATCATTTTCCATGCTTTTAATTCTTCACCTTTTCGTTTCTAAACACATATGTTGTTCTGATGTCAAGCGCTTGCTTGGTAGGTGCGTAAAAAAATTTGTCCTTACTTTGCGTAGAACTCAAAGTTCTTACCTTCACGAAAGTACGACACTACTCCACCTGTTCCGACTCATTGTACCACTTTTCACCCGAAAAGTCAATGAGTTATAGCATAATTCTTTGATTTCTTTACTGTAGATAGTTGATTCATGGGCCGATTTTTCAAAAAAATACGGTGAAAACAGAATTTCTATGCTGAGTTGGGTCTATATTAGGGGTCAGCGCTCCTGGTTCTTTGATAATGCTTGCGCTTGTAATATCGTAATACTCCCATTTTATAATTAGGGTGGTGACATTTTTATCGAAATATGAGTTGAAAGGAGCTCAAATAACATGGCAAAACGTGGCGATAACATTCGCAAAAGAAAAGATGGACGATGGGAGGGGCGTTATAAAAAAGGACGCGCTGTGGATGGCAGTATTATCTACGGTTCGGTATACGGGAAAACCTATAAGGAAGTAAAAGAGAAGATGACCTCTATCATTAGCCATCCATTACAACTGGCCACGCCAAAAGATCAGGGGAAAACATTTGGTGAGGTGCTGAATTTGTGGATGGATAATAATCGGGTGCGCTTAAAGGGCGGGACGATTAACAAATATCAGAACCTTATTGACACACACATCATGCCCGAACTTGGACAGACTAAAATCAATGAACTCTCAGCAACGAGGATCAACACATTCCTGGATGAGAAAATTTCAAGAGGCAGAGCCGACGGCTCCGGCGGATTATCGCCCTCTTATGTCAGGAGCATCATGTTGGTAATCAATGCCGCTATAAAATATGCGGTTAGCGAGCAACTGTGTTCGCCACTGAAAACTCCTATTTGTAAGCCCTCGGCAGATAAAACAGAATTGTCCATTCTAAGCGCAGAAGAACAGAAAAAACTGGAAGCCTCACTGCTTAACAACTTCGACTTAACAGGTGCCGGGATATATATTTCGCTTCATACCGGGCTGAGGATTGGCGAGGTTTGCAGCCTTGCATGGAATGATATCGACATGAACAAAAGAGTTATTCATGTCCGCCATACTGTCGCACGAATCAGGAGCGATAACGCTGACGGTTCTACAATATTGATTATAGACACCCCAAAAACCAAAGCGTCCAAACGCGATATTCCTATTTCGTCGACACTGCTGCCAATATTGCTCAAACTGAAAACTCTATCCAGTAAAGGCTTTCTTTTGACTGGGACAAGCGAATTCATTAAGCCTCGTACATTTGAGTACCGCTACCATAAGATTCTTGATGATTGCGGAATTACCTCGGTGAACTACCACGCCCTGAGACATACATTTGCCACACGCTGCGTTGAAGCCGGTGTAGATATCAAGTCCCTCAGCGAAATCCTCGGGCACGGGAATGTAAGTGTTACTCTTAACACATATGTACACTCCTCATTGGAGATGAAGAGAAACCAGCTTGAAAAACTGGCCATCTTATCTGCTTGAGCTTAGCGAGCCATTGTGGTCAAAATAATGGTCAATAAGTCCTCAAAGTCAAGCAAATACAAGGGTTTGTAGGGTTTTGGTGTAGAACTTTGAGTTCTACGCAAAAGAAGGGCCGATTGCCCCTAAAATTTAACTCGTTTAAAAAATTAGCGAATGAAGCTGTTTGAGCCTCATTCGCTTTCCTTTTTTATACACCAAAATACTTTAGGCATCTTTTGAGTGGCTTTGCATGCACTAATTGTACCATTGTTATGGCGAGCAATCCTATAATAACCGCTAAATATATCGCCCGGTATTCTGGCGCAAACTGCATCACCTGGATCATATCGTCATTTGCAATTTCCAACCCAGTTTGGAAGAAAACCAGTGCCCATAACGACACAAAAAAAGACAACGCACAGATGCCTTTTATCACAAACCAAAGATACCACAATAAGAATGTTTTAGGGGAGCGTATTCCGGTTAATACTGCTGGGAAAAGCATCCCGCCAAAGCCTACTAAAACCACGCTTTTTAGATTCATAGAATCAAACCTGCAAAGTACATTCGGTATAGGAAAAAGGTGAAATTCATATATCTGTGCGCCTGAGATCCACGCTGCAATGGAATGCCCCAGTTCGTGTGTAAACGGATAAACTATAATTGCTGCCACGAGGCCAATAGCAATAAGCAATACGCCTTTGAAAACATCTTTCATGACATCACCATTTTTATTCTTTCCCAATGCTCTAAAAAATAAGCGGCAGGGACTTCTTTTTCCCCACCGCACTCGCATTCACATCGCCATATAGTTCCTTTTCCCGGTATTGTCCGAACGATCTCTTTGGCTGTGAGGCGTCCGAACTTTTGATTGGTTATGTCCTTTTTCATCCTACTGGCAAGAGCAGCTTTGCTATTACACTCTCATAAGATACGAACGGATCATCCCAGTACCGGGAGTCATGGGAGTTCTCCGTGTTATCGCCGAGCACATAGAAACAGTTTTCGGGGACAGTTACTACGGTATCCTTGTGAATTAGAGTGTCTCCTTCGCATGCTGCTATCCTTTTCACGAGACATGAGCCGTCATGATGGAAAATGATAATATCGCCGGTTTCCAGTTCATCAAAGAGCCTTAGTCCGAGAAGCAAACTTCCGGTTTTAAGTGTCGGCTCCATTGATGCGGTCGGCACATAGCCGAGCAAAAATACGCTCTGAAAAAGAACAATTATAATGATGGATGCGAGGACCGGAATAAGAATAGGACACAGCTTCTTGCGTCTTCCCATATACATCTCCTTCGAGTAAATAATAAGGCCGCTGAGAAACACATCTCAGCGGCCATTTCGTATATATTACATTTCTGCCAGCGCTAATATTTCCGGCCGGCTTTTCAGATATTTTCTCGCCTTGGACACCCAAGCACAAACAAGATTGGCAGATACCCCAAACTCATTTCCAATTTCCTTGCTGGAGCGCCCCTCGGCCATTTGAATCATCGCATCAATTCCTTTGAGCACGCACGGCGAAGCTTCCTGCTTTGCTGCTTTGAGTGCGGCCTGTACATCTAACTGCGTTGCGACATCTGCAATCGATATGGTCGGTTCTTCTACAACCAGCGGAATTATATCGCCGGAAAGTTCCGTTGCCTGCCGCCTGGTCGAGTAGATCAGCGCATCGCAGATCTCATTCCATATCAGGCGGTAGGCGTAGGTAGAGAAGGTCCCGCCTTTGTCTGTTGCCACGGCCTTGCAGAGACCGATGCAGCCGATCTGAAAAATGTCATCATATGTGTAGATACCCAACTGATACGGACCGTGGATCTTATCGTTGATCACTTTCTGAACCAACCGAATATTCTGCTCCACTTTCTTCTGCTGTTCTGCTGTCAGGGTCATGACGCCAGTGCGCCTCCTTTCTGTGCATAATATCGCCCCCGTGTTTTGGCTTTCTGCCGTTCTAAGAGCTTTCTGCTTTCTTCGATCACCTGCTTACAGTAATACTCGCCGAGATGACCAATATGCGCTTCGGAAAGCGGTGCCATAATCAAATCGGCCAACCACTGGTACGCATCCTGCTTACTCATATAACCGGATTCATAAAGCTGGTCAAAATAATGGTGCGCTGTGCGGCGCAATGTACGCAGCTCGTGATTGGCCATACTGCCGACCGGAATATTCGTGCCGGCATGGACGCGGACATACGAGTCGCATTCGGGATAGCGGGAACACACATAAAGCATGGTCCCTCTGGAATTGTCGCGGTAGATCCCGTCTGCACTTCTGTACACAACAGGACTGCCGCAGTAGGGGCACCGCATCCCGCCCCGGTCAAACCCCTTTCTTTTCTTCTTTTTATTCATAGTTCAATATTACCTCCGAGAAAAACAAAAAGCCGGAAGAACTGCGTTAAAACATACAGCACAAATGATCACTGTATGGATTCAAGCAGCCTTCCGGCTATCATATTCAATTGCCTGCGTTATTGTGGACTTGCTCAGTGCGCAAATCCGTAACGATTCCTTGCCTCTTCCCGAGACGAAGTCTGACGCCATACCATAGACGTATCGAGAGCCTGAACGCAAGCTCCTGCCACGCCTATAGTATAGCAGAGAAGTGCCGAAAAGTCAAGGTTTATCAGCGTTTTCGCGCCGAATTTTGCGAAAAATATCGCAACTTTTCCGCTTTTCTCTGTCAGACTCAGTCTGGGGGATTATTCCTCGTCTTCTTCGTCATCTGGCGCCTCATTTTCACGCTTTTTCTTGAGAATCTGCATGACGATCAGCGTGCCGATTGCAATGACCATACCGCCTGCAAAGAGGATGATATGCAGCGTCGGAATGCCGGATACGGCTTTCTCATTTGACTCAGGGTTTTGCTCTGTTGTGGCAGGAGCTTGCGTCTGGGCTGTTGAGTTTGCCGTATCCTCCGGTTCCGGAATCGAAGTTGAGGAATTTATACAGGTCAGAATGTACTGAGAGCTGCCGCCGATCTCAAGGCGGAGCACGCCATCCGTTCCGACCTTGACGGTGCCGGGGTAAACCCCGGCGTCCGTCTTGAGCTGGAACTCTACGCCCGACCATGATGTGCCAAGCTGGATCTCCAGTTGTTCTGCTTTTACCACCTGCAGTTCGCTGCCGTCCGTGCCTTGCTGCGCCGCATAGACCGGTGTGACCGGAATGCAGAGAATGCAAAGCAGCGGGAGGATCAGCAGAATGCCTTTTGTCAGTTTTGCTTTCATTGCCTTACCTCCCTTTTCAGTCTGCAAGATGCTTCTTCTTGCGGGAATAAAGAATGGTACCGATCAGAACGCCAAGGCTTGCGAGCATCAGACCCAACCACAGAGCCGTATGAGAATTGTCACCGGTCTTCGGGCTGTCCGGATGGTCGGTCGTGACCTTATCGTTATGGACATTGACCGTCAGCGTTTCATCAGCGGTCAGCTCGATCTCAAAAGGATCCGGGCGTTTATACCCGGCGCTGACGCTGTCCTCAACTTCCGTCACGGTATATTTGCCGATGCGCAGGTTTTCAATGAAGATCTCACCGTTTGCGTCGGTCGTAAAAACTTCATCGTAGTAATTCTCACCTGTGATGCGGAAGCTGAAGCCTTCCACACGACCGTCCGAGGAGGTCTTCACGATCTTCAAATTGCCGACCATATGGTCGTTGATGAAGCCAATGCCGGCTTTGTTCTCTACTTTCACCATCTCGCCATCAGTTACGATCTCAAAATAATAGTATCCGTTATCCTTGACGAAATTAACAGGCGCTTGCTTTTCATAGAGGAAGTATCCGCCGTAACGCAGCTCGGCGAGTTCATACAGACCGGGCTCGCATTCCGAAAGGGTACCAACCAATTCGTCCACATCCGGATCGAACTGCTGATTTCCGTTTACATCACAGTAGACCTCAAACACGGCACCGGTAAGCAGATGGTCGGGATAATCCTTATCGACCTTGGTCGTATGGACTGCGCCATAGATATGGCGGTTCTCGGCCTTGAGCTCAATTACGGCGCCATCCGTAGTAATGTCAATCGGGAACTCTGCCTCGTTGAGGACGAAGCCCTCGGCAGGTTTCAGCTCGCGCACGATCCATTTCCCGAATCGCACATTCTTAAAGATGAAGATGCCGTCTGCATCGGACACCGCTGTCAGCACGGCGTTTTCCTCTGTGAATTCCGTATCATCCTCCGTAAAGAGGCCAAACAGCGCACCCACAACCGACTTTCCGTCTTCGTCGACCTTGTAGCCTTTGATGTCGCCGCGAATAAATTTGTTCTCGACGGTAATGAAAACGGTTTTGCCGTCCTCGGTGATTTCTATCTCGATCGGCGTTTTATTGAGCACATAGCCGGTCGCCGGCTTCAGCTCACGGATGATCCATTTCCCGTATCGGATATCTTCAAAGCGGAACTTACCAGTGCTGTCAGACTCCGTTACACGCACGGCAGTTTCCTCGGTAAAATCCGTTTCTCCTTCACGGAACAAACCGAATACCGCACCGGCGATCACATTGCCGTCCTCGTCGAGCTTGGTACCTTCAATGTTGCCGCGAATATACCGGTTCTCCAGCTCAATGTTTACCACATCGCCGTCTTCAGATACTGTGACCGGATATGTCTTTTCATTGAGGACAAAGCTCTTGGCTGGCTGAATCTCACGAACGACCCAGGTTCCGAAGGGCACCTTTTCAAATTTGAAGGTACCGTCCTGTGCGCTTTCCGCCGTTAAATGCGCATTTTCAGCCGTATACTCATTTTCATCATTGCGGAACAGGCCGAAAATCGCACCGGCGATCACATGTCCATCCTCATCGACCTTGCGGCCGGAAATCATACCGTACTTGAGGTCGTTCTTGATCGGGACACCGTCGTTGACAGAGATCTCGATCACCTGAGTTTCCTGCGAGCCGTAGGAAAACTCGAATTCATAATGGGTGTCATCCAGGATGTAGTGCTCGTCTGTACTGCGTTCCTGCAGGTAATAGCTGCCCAGAGGCAGGTCGGTACTGACCGTCGCCATGCCATTGTCATCAAAGGTCACAATCTCAATGAGCCCACCTGCCGGAATGACAGTCCCGTCACCGGCAACCAGGTCAGTCTTGGCATACAGACCGAAGGTGATGTTTTTCAGCTCGCCGTTCATACCGATGCCAAACAATTCATTCTGCTCCAGCACCTTGCTCAGGGATACTTTGACCTTTTGGCGCTCGTTATAGAGATTTCCGGCGGTTTCCGTAATGGCGACTTCCTGACCGGCGTAAGTCAGCTCCACCGTCTGGATCCTGCCCTTCAAAACCATCCCGTGCGGCGCGGTGATCTCCTGAATCTCATATTTTCCGAGATACAGTTCCTTGCTCGATGCTACACCGTCAGACCCGGTCGTGATCGTATCCACGATCTCGCCCTTTGCGTAATGCATGACGCCGTCAAGCGTATAGATATCTTCTGCTGCACGGATCTCAAACACTGCGCCGGGCAGACTCTTGACCGCATAGACCGGTTTATAGATCCCGTCCGCTTCCGTGACCGTCCAGAATACTTCGCCGGTCTTAGTGATGCGGATGATGCCTTTCTGCGGCATGTTGGAACGGGTGACTTCGATCAATGTGATGCCGCCGTCCTCGGTCGCCGAGTCTGCGGTCACATCAAAATAGACCGGATCAGAGTTCAATACATAGCCATACGGAGCTTTGACCTCCACAATGGAGTAGCCCTTCCCGAACGGAAGCACTTCCGGAGTAATCAAATAGCCATCCTCGTTGGTGTAGAAGGTGTCGATCACCGTCAGTTCCGGATAGGTGTACTGCATGGTAACCCTAGTACCGTCCGGGTTATAAATCTGGAACGCCGCGCCTGCATACGGGATACTCAGACCAGATTCTGCATCCGTCTTTTGAATCTTGAGATATCCGGTAAAGGGTGCGTTGTTAAGCAGATACTGATAGCAGCATCCATCTTTATCAATAAAAACATCGAAGGGTGCTGCCAGATCAAAGCCCTCCGTGCCTTTCGTCTGTCTGACTGTATAGACGCCGTAAGGAAGCTGCTTCGTCCCGGCATAGCCATGCTCGTCGGTGGTCAGATAGTCCCGTTCCGTATCCCGGGCACTCTCATAGGAACCGGCGGTTTTCAAGAATACTTCAAATTCCGCTCCGGCCTCAACCGTCTCCAGACCGGTGCTGCCGTCATCCATGTGTTTGATGAGATACAGGCTGCCGAAGATGATGTCCTCATAGACATCCAACTCTTCTGTGTTCTTCTCCAGCGTATACTGTCCGGGCGTCACACCGAGCCAGTAGACGGTCTCATCCAAAAGATACCCCTCCGAGGGCGTGATCTCACGAATGTTCCAGCCCTCGCCGCAGGGATAGTAGTCGGTCAGAAAATATCCGTTTTTATCTGTCACATAGGTGTCCACGAGTTCATCATAACGATAAACACCGTAAACAGCTCCGGCGAGTGTGGCATTGCCTTGGGTTTCTCCGTAAGGATAGCCGAGTTTCTCCACAATGCTGTCTGAGTCGAGCGAGAGCATCTTTGTGGTTCCATGCTCACTATTGCCGCGAAGAGAGGCATCGACCTTGAGGACATCGGCACGCCATTTCTTGAGGATATTATCAAATCGGCGCTCGGTCACTCTATTCCACTCGACCGAAATGTTCTGCACCTCCGGGATCACATATCGCTCGGGGGTGTTCTCTTCGGAAAGTGTGTAGTCTGTACCGATCGGGACGCGCTCAAACACGGCTGTGCCGGCCACATTGGTCGCAACGGCCATATTTACGGGCTCGCCGTATTCGGAGGTGCCGGTCAGGCGGAAAGTCAGTCCCTCCACCAAACCGTCTTCGGCAGTTTTGCGGACTTTGACCATACCATACTGGCGCAGGTTGGCAATGTCTAAAGTGATAAGCGGACTGTTATCGTCGATCGTCACTTTCCACTGTGCATCGCCGTCCGGCTGGTAATTGACCGGAACCTTGGTCTCTTTCACAATATAATCGCCATAGATGATCTCACCGGACTTGGCATAGCCGTTTTTGTCTGTAGGGCCAATCACGGCGATTTCTTCACCGTCCAGATCATAGACAGTGAATTCCGCTCCGCTGAGGTCCTTCCCGGATTCGGCATCGGATTTCAGAACTTCAATATGACCCTTTTTGAGCCGGTTATAAGCATTGACCGTTGCCAGGCTGCCGTGTGCGGTATCAATGGTGACCTTCCATTCCGTCTGGCCGTCCGGCTCATAGTTGAATGGGAAGGTCGTCTCGACCACTCGGTATGAGCCGTAAGGAATATCTGCGGATTTGGCATAGCCACGGTCGTTGGTCGGTCCGATGGTTGTTACCTTTGCGCCAGACATATCGTAGACTGTGAAAATGGCGTCCTTGAGTGCCTCGTTGGTGCCGGATGATTTTTTGTAGACCTCAATATTGCCTTTTTTCAGCTCATTGACAGCCTCAATCGTCACCACGCCGTTATTGGAAGCGCTGACCGTGCGGGTCCACTCCTTGGTTCCCGAATAGGTGTAGTCCGTCGGGAATACCGTTTCCACAATTCTGTAAGTGCCAAACGGCAGTCGCTCTTTGGTACAGGCGTAGCCGCGGCTGTCGGTAGGTCCGATGGCATATTCTGTTCCGGTCGAGGTATTGGT
>OHBQ01000399.1_pt1 | contig 18529 bp, 14 predicted proteins | sample 1577401 | NCBI WGS metagenome assembly OHBQ01 (sample SAMEA3879581, study PRJEB24766) | human gut metagenome | biome: human-associated habitat; feature: feces | place: USA | collected 1985/1987
AAGAGCGGTTCTGATTTTCACTCCATCGAGCAAACGTATATGGGAAGTTTCTGCAAATTATGATGATATAGTTGAGTTCATGACAGCACTCGATGATCATATGGTCAGCGGACTTAATGATAAAGAGCTGCGGAGAATAGAAAAATATAGTCTTAAAGACGCAGAAATCATAAAAAAACGCTGTGAAGAGCTTGGCATAAATATTTATTGTTACGAAAGTGAGGGCTATCCTGACAGACTTAAACGGATCGCAAATCCACCTGCTGTTTTGTATACTTATGGTAACCTTGACTTTTTAAACGATAAATGCGTTATTTCAGTAGTAGGCACCCGTGAGCCGTCTGAATATTCTGTAAAGATAACGAAGCATATTTGCGCAGATCTTATAAGAAGAAACTGTCTGCTTGCTTCGGGGTTTGCAGGCGGTATAGATCAGATCGCTAACAGGATAGCTATTGAAAATAATAGTAGACCTATAGCTGTGTGTGGCACAGCTCTTGATTGTGATTACCCTAAGGGAAGTAACGAGCTAAAAAAACAGATCGCTGAGAATGGAGTAGTAATATCAGAGTATTTTCCGGGTTATAAACCATTTGGAAATGCTTTTGTGAATCGCAATAGGATTCTTACAGGACTTTCAAATGCAGTGCTTTTTACTGAGTGTAGCAAGGAAAGTCATGGTCTTGATAATGTCAATCACGCCATATCTCAAGGAAAACAGGTATTTGTAGTACCGCCACATGATATCTATGACAGCCGATATTTCGGACAGCGTGATCTCATAAGAAATGAGTGTCAACCTGTGTTCGGTGCGGAGGATATAGTGTATTCGCTTGGCAATGAAAGGTATCAATCTCTTAGACTTGTGGAAAGCCTGGGAGAGTTCACGCTTCCTGCTGAGGATTCTGCTATACTTAACAATGGCGAGCCTAAGACAGTGAAGCACAGAAAAAGCAAAAGAAAAGTGCCTGACAGCAAGACTGTTTCTGAAACAGAAGTGGTAAAGCCAACACCTGAGCCTGATCTGTCAGGGCTTGATGACACACAAAAGAGCATTTGCGAACTGTTAAAAAGCGGAAATATGCTTGTGGACGAGATAGCTGCAAAGCTTGGTATGGATATCTCTGATGTGCTTGCACAGCTAACGGAGCTTGAACTTTATGGCACTGTTAAGTCATATCCGGGCAAAATGTTTGGACTTTAATATATATTAAGAATGGAGAATAGATTTGTCTAATTTGATCATAGTTGAGTCACCAACGAAGATAAAAACAATTAAGCGTTATCTTAGCGATGATTATGAAGTCGTGGCTTCAAAGGGTCATGTCCGTGACCTACCAAAATCAAAGCTGGGCGTTGATATAGATAATAATTTTGAGCCTAAATATGTCAATATAAAAGACAAAGAGGGCGTTATAAAAGATATAAAAAAGCTTGCAAAGAAAAGCGACCATGTTTATCTTGCAGGAGACCCTGACCGAGAGGGAGAAGCCATTTCATGGCATCTTGCATTGCTTTTGGGTCTTGACCTGAATGATAAAAACCGAGTAACTTTCAACGAACTTACTGAAACTGGTATCAAAGCTGGAATGAGCCACCCACGTTCTATTGATATAAACCTTGTTAATGCACAGCAGGCAAGACGTATCCTTGACAGACTTGTGGGCTATAAGCTTTCACCTTTTCTTTGGAGAAAGATAAGAAAAGGGCTTTCGGCGGGCAGAGTTCAGTCTGTCGCAGTTAAAATGATATGCGACAGAGAAAACGAGATAAGGGCATTTGTATCTCAGGAATATTGGTCCATTGACGGAAAATTTTCCGCAAACGGCGAAAGAAAGACCTTTGCCGCAAAGCTTAATACAGTTGACGGAGAAAAGCCAGAGTTGAAAAATAAAGAGCAGGCTGACGAGATACTGAAAAGACTTGAGGGTGCCGAGTTTGTTATCGACAAGGTAAAAAAGAGCGTTCACAGAAAATCTCCTGCCGCACCATTCACCACCTCGACTTTACAGCAGGAAGCGTCAAGACGTCTCAGCTTTCAGGCGAGAAGAACGATGAAAACCGCTCAGGAGCTTTATGAGGGTGTTGAGATAAACGATATGGGTCAGACAGGTCTTATCACCTATATGCGTACCGACAGCCTTAGAATTTCTGATGAAGCAAGAGCAGCGGCATATGATTTTATCAGAAAAAAATATGGCGATAAGTATATCCCTGACACACCGAAAAAATATAAAACTAAGGGCAATGCTCAGGACGCTCACGAAGCCATCCGACCAACACACCCAGAGGTAACACCCGATATGGTAAAGGCAAGCGGAGTGACGAGTGACCAGTACAAGCTTTATAAACTCATTTGGGAGAGATTTATAGCTTCACAGATGTCAAACTGCCTTATGGACACTGTTTCTGTTGATATCTCTGCAAACGGTTGTAATTTCAAGGCAACAGGTTATTCTGTAAAGTTCGACGGATTTACTGTTCTTTATGAAGAGGCTAAAGACGATGAGGGTGAAAAGAAAAACGTGCTTCCTCCAATAAAATCCGGTGACTTAATAAAGGTGCGTAACCTTGAGGGAAATCAGCATTTCACTCAGCCTCCTGCAAGATACACAGAAGCGACCCTCGTAAAGGCGTTTGAGGAAACAGGCATCGGCAGACCTTCGACTTATGTTCCAACTATTACAACCATAATAAACAGAAATTATGTTGAGCGTGACGGAAAACAGCTTAAGCCGACTTCGCTTGGCGAAGTAACAAACCAGCTTATGAGCGAGCATTTTGATAAAATTGTTGATGTTAAGTTTACTGCAAACATGGAGAAATCTCTTGACGAAGTGGAAAATGGCAAGAAAAGTTGGGTAAAAACTTTGCAGGACTTTTATGGTGACTTTGACGAGGAATTGACTGAAGCCGAGGAAGCCATGGACGGGAAGCGTATCAAAGTGCCTGACGAAGAAACAGATCAGGTGTGCGAGCTTTGCGGCAAACCTATGGTAATAAAGATAGGCAGATATGGCAAATTTATGGCTTGCTCAGGTTTTCCTGAGTGCAAGAATACCAAGAAAATAGTTCAAGAAACAGGCGGAATTTGCCCTTACTGCGGAAAGAAAGTGCTTCTCAAAAAGTCTAAAAAGGGCAAAAAGTATTACGGCTGTGAGGACAATCCTGAGTGTAAGTTCATGACTTGGGACGTTCCTACCGAAGAGAAATGCCCTAAGTGTGGCAGTACGCTTTTCCAGAAAGGTGGAAAGAACGGAATACTCATTTGCCATAAGCCTGATTGCGGATATGAAAGGAATTTATCTAATGGCGGTTAAGGTAATAGGTGCAGGACTTGCAGGCTGTGAAGCTGCGTGGCAGTTAGCCAAAGCAGGGATAGACGTTGAGCTTTATGAAATGAAGCCAAAAAAGTTTACGCCTGCCCATAAATATAAGGGCTTTGCAGAGCTTGTCTGCTCAAATTCATTGAAAGCGGACAGAATAGATTCAGCCGCAGGTATGCTAAAAGAGGAAATGCGCAGGCTTGGCTCTGTCACAATGGAATGTGCAGCTGAAACTAAGGTATCAGCAGGTGGAGCACTTGCTGTTGACAGGAAAAAGTTTTCCGATATGGTCACGGCAAAGATAATGGAAAATCCTCACATCACTGTTATCGAGGAAGAAGTCACAGATATACCTGATGGCGATGTTATAATCGCAACAGGTCCTCTTACAAGCGATGGGCTTGCAGAGAGTATTGGCAAAATATGCGGTGATTATCTGTATTTTCATGATGCCGCCGCACCTATCGTCACATATGAAAGTCTTGATAAGGATAAGGTGTTTTTTGCATCGAGATACGGCAAGGGAGAAGCTGATTATATCAACTGCCCTATGAATAAGGAAGAATATCTCAGGTTCTATAATGAACTTATCAATGCGGAATCCGCTCCGCTCCATGATTTTGATAAGGAGCATTTTTCAAAGGACGGGTTCAAGGTGTATGAAGGCTGTATGCCGGTTGAGGTCCTTGCCAAAAGAGGAGAGGACACAATGCGTTTCGGTCCGCTGAAACCTGTGGGTTTGACAGATCCACGAACAGGAAACAGACCTTATGCCGTCGTTCAGCTTCGTGCAGAGAACGCAGAGGGAAGTCTGTATAACCTTGTGGGCTTTCAGACAAACCTTAAATTTGGTGAGCAGAAAAGAGTATTTTCTCTTATCACAGGACTTGAAAATGCAGAATTTATACGATATGGAGTTATGCATAGAAACACTTTCATCAATTCGCCTAAGCTCTTAAATCCGCAGTTTAATATGCGAGATAGAGAAAACCTTTATTTTGCAGGTCAAATGACAGGCGTTGAGGGATATATCGAATCGGCGGCAAGCGGAATTTTTGCAGGGTTAAGCATGGCAAGACGTTTGCAGGGCAAACCTGTGGTTACCTTGCCTGATACCACAATGCTGGGTGCGCTTTCAAAGTATATAAGCGATCCTACTGTGGAGAAGTTCCAGCCTATGGGATGTAATATGGGTATCCTGCCTGAGCTGCCTGAACGTATAAGAGATAAGAAACTGAAATATAAGATGATAGCTGAAAGGGGTCTTGCAGACCTTGACAAGGCTATTGAGGAATTTTAAGGAGAATGTTATGAACATAGTAATTGACGCTTTCGGCGGAGATAACGCACCTCTCGAAGTCATAAAAGGTTCAATTGATGCACAGAAAGATTTCGGTGTTGACGTTACTCTTGTTGGTGATGAAGAAAAAATAAAAAAATGTGCACAGGAAAACGGACTTGATATCACAGCTTTACATATCAAGCACGCTGATACTGTTATCGAGATATGTGAAGAGCCTACAGAAGTAATCAAGGGCAAGAAGGATTGTTCAATGGCTGTGGGCATGAAAATGCTTGCAGACGGCGAGGGCGACGCTTTCGTTTCAGCTGGCTCAACAGGCGCACTTGTAGTTGGAGCAACGTTTATCGTAAAGAGAATAAAGGGCATCAAAAGACCAGCTCTTGCAACAATACTTCCTACGGCAACGACGCCTACGATGCTTCTTGACAGCGGTGCAAACGCAGACTGCCGCCCTGAAATGCTTACTCAGTTTGGAATAATGGGTTCTGCTTATATGAACAAGATACTTGGTGTTGAGTCACCAAGAGTAGGTCTTGCAAATATTGGTGCAGAGGAGTCAAAGGGTAGAGAGCTGGAGCTTGAAACTTACAAGCAGTTGAAAAACGCGCCTGTAAACTTTGTTGGAAATATCGAAGCAAGACAGCTTCCTATGGGCGATTGTGACGTATGCGTCGCTGACGGCTTCTGCGGAAACCTTATGCTCAAGCTTTACGAGGGCATGGCAAAATTCTTCTCAGGGGAGCTTAAAACGCTTCTGACTAAGGATACAAAGTCAAAGATCGCTGCTCTTATGGTAATGAAGAACGTTAAAGAATTCAAGAAAAAGGTAGACTACTCTGAGTATGGCGGAGCGCCTCTACTTGGTACTGCAAAGCCTGTTATCAAGGCACATGGCTCATCAAATGCAAGAGCATTCTATAACGCTATCAGACAAGCAAAACAATTTACTGAAACTAATGTGATAGACGAGATCACAACTGCTATCGAGCAGTTGAAAAGCAAACAGGAGATGTTATAATGGACGAGCAAAAGGCTCTTAAAGAGTTTCAGGAAAGAATAGGTTATCAATTCAAAGACGAAAAGCTCCTTTACGAAGCTCTTTCCCATTCATCATTTGCAAATGAAAACAAGAAGGCAAGAAACAGCAATGAAAGGCTTGAATTTCTTGGAGATTCAGTGCTTTCTATAGTTGTGTCAGATCACATTTTCGAGCATTACAAGCATATGCCTGAGGGCGAGCTGACAAAAATGAGAGCTTCACTTGTGTGCGAAAAAGCATTGTTTGAGTTCTCAAAGAAAATAGAACTTGGCAAGTATATCTTTCTCGGAAAAGGCGAGGAGATAACAGGGGGCAGAGAAAGACCGTCAATTATTTCAGACGCTTTTGAAGCAGTTATCGCTGCAATTTATCTTGACGGCGGCATTGAGCCTGTTTCAAAATATATACTTTCATTCATACCTGAAAATATCACGCCTGATGGAGTTGTTTTCCATGATTACAAGACTATTCTTCAGGAGATAATCCAGAAAAATCCTGAGGAGAGAATAGAATATCACCTTAAAGGCGAGTCAGGTCCTGACCATAATAAGAAATTTACTGTTCAGGTACTTTTGAATACGAATGTTATCGGCGAGGGTACAGGCAGATCGAAAAAGACCGCTGAACAGTTGGCGGCTAAAGAAGCATTGGAACTAATGGGCTATGGGGCACAGTAATATATCTGTCTTCGTGCCGCATATAGGCTGTCCGCATATGTGTGCGTTCTGCAATCAGCGCACCATAACTGGTACAGAGAAGATACCGCACGCTGATGATGTTAAGCGTATCTGCACACAGGCAATGAATGAAGTCAAGGACGTTTCACAGACGGAGATAGCCTTTTTCGGTGGTAGCTTTACAGCAGTGCCGAGAGAATATATGCTCGAACTTCTTGGTGCAGCGCAGGAGTTTATAGGCAACGACAAATTCAAGGGTATCAGGATATCCACCAGACCTGACTATATCAGCACTGAGATACTTGACATTCTTAGAGATAATCACGTTACGGCTATCGAGCTTGGCGCACAGTCTATGTCAGATGTTGTTCTTGAAGCCAACGAGCGTGGACATACTGTTCAGGACGTCGAAAACGCTGCAAAGCTTATAAAAAGCTATGGTTGCTTTGACCTTGGTCTGCAAATGATGATAGGACTTTATAAAAGCAACCGTGAAACTGAGCTGGAAACTTGGTCGAAGATAGCGGCGCTGTCTCCTAAAACAGTACGTATTTATCCCGTTGTTATCCTTAATGGTACAAGGCTCGGAGAGCTTTACAAAAGTGGCGAATATAAGCCTATGGACTTTGACGAGGTAGTGAAAATCTGTTCTTATCTTCTCACAGAAGCCGATAAACTTGGTATAGATGTTATAAAGCTTGGTCTGCACGCAAGCGAGGTCGTGGAGGAGCAAATGTTGGGCGGATTTTATCACCCTGCATTCCGTGAACTTTGCGAAGGCAGATTACCGCAGGCTTATAGCAGAGGAGCTTGGAAATCATGGCAATATAAGCGATATAGCTTCCGTTGTGATATCTGTACCGAAAAGGCAGATAAGCAAGGCAATAGGTCAGAAAAAAGCTAATATAGAATATTTCAAAGATCTTGGTGTCAATATAAAAATTGTAGGTCACGAGGGCAGCGATAAAATAAAGATAAACGAAATCATAATGAGGGGTGGTGAAAAATAATGTATCTTAAATCACTTGAATTGCAGGGCTTTAAGTCTTTTCCGGATAAAATAGAGCTGAAATTCAATAAGGGTATCACCGCAGTTGTCGGTCCAAACGGCTCAGGCAAGAGTAATATCGGTGACGCTATGCGCTGGGTAATGGGCGAGCAATCTTCCAAAGCCCTGAGAGGTGAAAAAATGGCAGGCGTTATTTTTCACGGCACTCAAACTAGACCAAAAGCGCCTTTTGCTCAGGTAACTATCACCATAGACAACGAGGACGGTGCACTTGAATATGACAGCGACACCGTGTCAGTATCACGAAAGCTTTACCGCAATGGCGACAGCTTTTACATGATAAACGGTAAAGAAGTAAATTTAAAGGATATCGTGGAACTGTTTATGGACACCGGTCTTGGCAGGGACGGTTATTCGATAATCGGTCAGGGCAGGATAGCAGATATCGTAAACGGAAAATCCAATGACCGCCGTGAGATATTTGAAGAAGCGGCAGGCATTTCAAAATTCCGTTCAAAGAAAAAAGAAGCCGAAAAAAAGCTTGCGGCGGCTGAGGATAATCTCTCTCGTATCAATGACATCATGGGAGAGATAGAAGGACGAATAGGTCCGCTTAAAGCGCAGGCTGAAAAGGCGGAGAAGTTCAGAGTCCTTGATGAAGAAAAGAGAAAGCTGGAAGTCTCAGTATGGGTGCATAAGCTCAATGAGTATATGAGCCAAATAGCAGGTTATGAGGAGAAGCTTTCTGCTGTAAAAAAAGAGTACGAGGTCATCACGCAGGAGCTTGAAAGCATTGAAGATGATATAAATGACAGCTTTGCAAAGAGCGCTGAAAAATCTGAGCTTGCTGACAGCTACAAAAATCAGATACATCAGGTGGAGCTTGAAAACTCTCAGGCACTGTCAAAGATCGCAGTATATGAGAATGATATTTCTCACCTTGAAGATAATATTTTGAAGCTTAAAGAGCAGATAAGTGAGTCAAACTCATCAAAATACTATCTTGAGGCTGAGCTGAAAACACGCAGACAGGAGCTTGAAGAACTCGACGAGAAAAAAGCAAAGCAGCAGGAAGCTGTAGATTGTAAGGAAAAAGAGCTTTCTGAGCTTATTGATAAAACTGCATTATCTGACAAGTCGGTAAGTGAAGCTGGAAGCTTTATAAATGAGCTTTACATGAAAAAGTCGGAAATTTCATTCAGACTTGAAAATGCTAAAAACAACCTTTCGGATATTGATGAGCAGATCGAAAATTCTTTTGAAAGAAAAAAACAGCTTGAAGAACATTCAAAACTTTCTTCAAAGGAATTAAAGGAACTGCGTGAATCAAAAGGCAAAGCTGACGAAAACAAGCAGGAGCTTACAAACCGCATGAGCGGACTTGCAAAGCTTCTTGAAACTAGAAACACAAAGCTTTCAGAATGTCGCAAAAATCTCACAGATACGGAAATACAGCTCCGTGACGTTGAGAACAGGATAAAGACTATAGCCGACCTTGAAAACTCCATGGAGGGCTTTCAGTTCAGCGTAAAGCACATAATGAAAGCCTCACAGCAGGGTAGGATAAGCGGCATTTGCGGTACTGTTTCTCAGCTTATATCTGTTGAAACAAAATACTCTGTAGCCATTGAAACTGCGTTGGGCGGGGCACTTCAGAACATTGTCGTAAACAATGAGGACTCTGCTAAGAGAGGTATCAGGCTTCTGAAAGAGAACAGAGCAGGCCGTGCAACATTTCTGCCTGTTACATCAGTTCGAGGAAACAGGCTAAATATGCCGCAACTTGAAAATGAGGAAGGCTTTGTGGCTCTAGGCTGTGAGCTTGTTAAGTATGACAGCCAGTTTGAGGGCGTAATCAACAGCCTTTTAGGCAGGATATGTATAGCAGAGGATATCGACAGTGCAACCCTTATCGCAAAAAAATACGGCTATAAATTCCGCATCGTTACCCTGGACGGACAGGTGATAAACGCGGGCGGCTCATTCACAGGAGGAAGCGTTTCCAAACAGACAGGTCTGCTTACAAGAAAAAATGAAGCGGAAGCACTTGCTAAAAAGAAAACAGCACTTGAAAACTCCTTTACAGAGCTTAAACAGCAGGTTGTGAAGCTAAATCAAGAGGTTTCAAAATACACCGCTGATACCGAGGGACTAAGGGAAAAGCTTTCACAGGTAAACAGCGATATACTCCGTTTTGAAATGGAAATAAAGCGTGTTTCAGAGTATTATTCTGACTATGAAAACAAGCTTGATGAGATAGAAACATTTATCGAAACGCTGAAAAATAAATACAAGATAGTAAGCGGAGATATCGACAAGGCTCAGACAGAACTTTCAGAAATCGAAGCTGAGATATCAGATAATGAAGCCAAGCTTGCCGACTCTCAGAACGAGCAGGCAGAACTTAAAAATAAGCGTGAACAGCTCAGCGAAGAGCTTTCGCAAATGAAGATAATGGCGGCAGAGTTATCCAAAGACCTTGATGCCTGCAAGCTTTCAATATCACAGCTTGAAGAAACTATCGGCGACAGTGATACTGACAGCGGCAAGTTGAACGATAATATCTCCGAGTGTGAAAAGAAAATAGCCGAGAAGAAAGAGCTTATTTTTCAGACCAAACAGGAACTCAGCGGTGCTGACGAAAAGATAGCCGCCGCACAGAAAATGGCGGAGCAGGCTCAGCGTGAGCATATTGAGCTTGACAATGCAGCAAACAAACTTCGCACCAAGCAGAAGCACAAAATGGACGAGAAGGAAACACTTTCAGGTCAGATTACAAGAGCGGAGGAACAGAAAAAATCTGTTACTGCAGGCTTTGATAAGCTTGTGGCACAGCTTTGGGACGATTATGAGCTTACAAGAAGCGACGCTGCAGAGATAGCCGAGGATATTGTAGATATAACTGTAGCTAACAGGCGACTCAACGAACTTCGTGGAAAGATTAGAAATCTTGGAAGCGTAAACCTTGGAGCTATAGAGGAATATGCAGAAGTGTCACAGCGACACGAATTTCTCACAGGTCAGCTTAATGACGTAAATACGTCAAAAACAGAACTTGAAAAACTTATCGAGGACCTGACAGAAAACATGAAAAATATGTTCACCGACAGCTTTGAGCGCATAAATGCGAACTTCAAGAAAATTTTCACCGAGCTTTTCGGTGGTGGTCAGTGCGAGCTTATTCTCACAGACCCAAACAATGTCCTTGAATGTGGTATTGAGATAAACGTTCAGCCGCCAGGCAAGGTCATAACAAACCTTATGTCCCTTTCAGGCGGAGAGCAGGCTCTGGTGGCTATTGCAATTTATTTTGCAATCTTGAAAATTTCGCCATCACCTTTCTGTCTTCTCGATGAGATAGAAGCGGCGCTTGATGACGTGAACGTAAGTAAATATGCACAATATCTGCACCACCTTACAGATAAAACACAGTTTATCACCATTACTCACAGACGTGGAACAATGGAAGAAGCTGACGTTCTGTATGGCGTAACGATGCAAGAAAAGGGTGTTTCCAAGCTTCTTAAAATGGACGTTTCGGAAACACGTCAAATGAAACTTGAATAGGAGTGAAGAAATGGGATTTTTTGAAAAGCTGAAAAATGGTCTTAAAAAGACTAAAGACTCAATGATGGGCAGAATAGAAAGTCTGCTCCATTCATTCAGCAAAATAGATGAAGATCTTTTTGAGGAGCTTGAAGAAACGCTTATCCTCTGCGATATCGGTGTTACAACTTCTGAAAAGATATGCGATAAGCTCAGACAGAAAGTCAAGCAGGAGGGCGTTAAAGAACCTGAAAAAATCAAGGATATGCTTAAAGAGATAATCACAGAAATGCTCGGTGAGGATCAGAAGCTCGATATGTCAACAACACCGTCAGTTATACTGGTTATCGGAGTAAACGGTGTTGGCAAAACAACAACTATCGGCAAGCTTGCTTATCAGCTTCACAAACAAGGCAAAAAGGTTATCGTTGCGGCGGCTGATACTTTCAGAGCGGCTGCTATTGACCAGCTTGAAGTGTGGACAGAGCGTGCAGGGGTAGACATAATCAAGCACAACGAAGGTTCAGACCCTGCTTCCGTGGTATTTGACGCACTGGCGGCGGCTAAGGCAAGACAGGCTGACGTTGTTATATGCGATACTGCAGGTCGTCTTCACAATAAGAAAAACCTTATGGACGAGCTGAAAAAGATATCCCGTATAGTTCACCAGCAGGCAGAGGGCTGCGCTCTCGAAGTCCTGCTTGCGCTTGACGCTACAACGGGACAGAACGCAGTTAATCAGGCTAGACAGTTCAACGAAGTAGCTGATATAACGGGTATTATTCTTACCAAGCTTGACTGCACAGCCAAGGGTGGAATAATTATCAGCATAACCGACGATCTGCAAGTGCCTGTAAAGCTTGTTACAGTAGGCGAAAAAATAGATGACATACAGCCGTTTTCAGCAAGAGATTTTGTTGAAGCACTGTTTGAATAATAGAATATTGGATTAGACACTTAAAAGTATAAAATCAGGGGGAATTTTTTATGGATAAGGTTTTGTTTGTAGTTGATATGCAGGAAATGTATGTAGGAAGGGGCAGAGATAAAACCACATACTCATATGATGCCGAATCACTTATCGACGCCATAAACAAGCGTATCTCTGCTTATAAAGCTGAGGAGGTCTTTTATATCGTCAGCTACAAAAAGGGACTTTTGGGTGGAGGAATGCCCAAAGAGGGAACACCTGCGGCTAGCTTTCCAGCAAAGCTGAAAGTTGTATCCAAAAATATTTATTCCAAAAGCAAGCCCGATGCTTTTTCAAACGTTGCTCTTGAAGATTTTATGAGAGCAAGGAATGTGAAAGAGATAGAATTTGTAGGTGTTGATGGTGGTATCTCCGTTATCAACACTGCAATAGGTGCTATTGAATGTGGAATGAAAGTTGTTTTCAACGAAGAATGTATCGGTACAGTTTTCAAAGATAAGGCAAACAAATGCCGTGAAAAATTAAAGAAAAATAAGGTAACTTATATACACAGCTAAAGGAGAAAAAATGAAACTTGTTATTGCAAGCAACAATAAAGGCAAGATAAGAGAATATAAACAGATTCTTGAGCCGCTTGGTTATGAGGTGTTCTCGCAATCCGAGGCAGGTCTGATACTTGATGTTGAGGAAACAGGCACTACTTTTGCTGAAAACTCTGCACTAAAAGCAAGAGCTGCATTCAAGCTTTGCGGCTGTGCTGTACTTGCAGACGACAGCGGTCTTGAGATAGACGCCCTGGATGGTGAGCCTGGAGTATATTCAGCAAGATATGGCGGACTCGAAACTGATGATGAGTGTACCGCTCTTGTGCTTAAAAAAATGAAAGAAATACCTGATGATAAAAGGGGAGCACACTTTACCTGTACAATACACTTTATCAAAGCAGACGGTGAAGAGATAGCCGTTGAGGGAAAAGTATTCGGTAAGATAGCTCACGAGCCTGTTGGCGAAAACGGCTTCGGCTATGACCCTATTTTCATGTATGGGAACAAGAGCTTTGCTCAGGTGGACTCAGAAACAAAGAATACCGTTTCCCATAGAGCAAACGCACTGAAAGCTTTGCTTGAACAGCTCACAAAGCAGTAAACTGAAAGGATTTAGATTATGATTACAACTAAACAAAGAGCAGAACTCAAAGGTATGGCTTCGCTTATACAGCCTGCTTTTCAGATAGGCAAGGGCGGAGTTAATGACGCTCAGGTGGCACAGATAGACGATTACCTGAGAGTTCACGAGCTTGTAAAAATAAAGGTGCTTGACAACTCAATGTACACCGCAAGGGAAGCCGCAGAGGAGATCGCTGAAAATATATCTGCTGAAGTCGTTCAGGTAATAGGCTCAAAGGCAGTACTTTATAAACGCAATGAGAAGCAGCCTGTTATAAAATTAAAGTCAAAGTAATGAAAATAGGTGTTTTCGGCGGCACGTTCAATCCTGTTCACTTAGGGCATTTAAATTGCCTTAAAAGCGTAGCGGAGCAGGCGGGCCTTGACAAGATGATCGTCATGCCTGACAGAATACCTCCACATAAGCAAGCGGAGGACTTAGCTTCCTCTGAGGATAGGTTGAATATGTGCAGACTTGCTTTTGCAGATATCCCATGTGTGGAAATATCCGATTGGGAACTTAAGCAAGAGGGCAAAAGCTATTCAGTGATAACACTCAGACATCTAAAAGAGATATATCCACATGATAAGCTGTTTTTTATAATGGGCAGTGATATGCTGCTTTCATTTGAAGAATGGTATCAGTATAAGGAGATATTATCACTTTCGGCACTTATCTGCGTTGCACGCTCGCATGAGGACATTGACCACATAGAGGTGAAAGCCAAACAGCTCAAAGCCGAGGGTGGAGAGATAATCATAGTAAAAACCGACCCATTTGAGGTGTCTTCAACTGAGATACGTCAAATGCTCAAAAAAAATGTTGATTGCTCTTGCTATTTGAGTGAAAATGTTGTACAATATATAGTGGACAAAAATTTGTATAACCGAGGTTTTCTAAGTGGCAGATAAAAAAACAATAGGCATTTATAAAGCATACCTAAAAGAACATTTATCAAAAAAGAGATACACACACTCTATGAACGTGGCAAATTCCGCTGTGGAGCTTGCAAAAAGATATGGTGCTGACGCAGACAAGGCTTATATTGCAGGACTTTTGCATGATGTTGCAAAAGAGATACCAGCATTGGAGCTTGCGGCTATAGTTTCTAAATCTTCACTTGATGTGTGCGATATAGAGAAAAAGGCTGTTCCGCTGTTTCACGGTATTGCAGGGGCAGAGCTTGTGCAGACGCTTTTTGATATCCATGACCCTGAGATAATCTCAGCTATACGCTATCATACAGTTGCCTGTGGCAATATGCCCAAGCTTAGCCAGATAGTATATCTTGCAGACCTTATTTCTGCGGACAGGGATTATAAAGACGTAAAGAAAATGAGAAAGTATGCCGAACAAAGCTTGGAGAAAGCAATGTTTGAGGCTTTGAAATTTTCAATAAAAGACTCAGTGGAAAAGGGTAATACTATCCCTGTTTCCACACTTGAAGCATATAATGATTTTGCCGATAATTCAAAATAAAGGAGATTTTTATGGATAATATTTCACGGAATGAAAAGCTATCAACTATTGTTAAAGCTCTTGATTCAAAAAGAGCAGAGGACATCAGGATAATAGAGATCGGTGACCTGACTATAGTTGCGGATTATTTTGTTATAGCAAATGGTACTTCAAGCACTCAGACAAAGGCCCTTGCGGAGGAAGTTGAGTTCAAAATGAGCCAGCTTGGCATTGAACCTAACAGAACAGAGGGCTATCAGGGTGCAACTTGGGTCGTACTTGATTACGGTGATATCATAGTTCATGTTTTCTATAAGGAAACAAGAGATCATTACAATCTTGAAAGACTATGGTCTGACGGCAAGGATATCGACGTAAAGCAGTTCTTACCAGACGAGCCACAGGATTAATTTTGACAATTATAATTTAACAAAGGATTGATAAAGATGAAAGAATACAATTTTTCGGCCATAGAAAGCAAATGGCAGAAATACTGGGACGAGCATAAGACCTTTGAGGCAAGCAATGACTTTTCAAAGAAGAAATTTTACGGACTTGTAGAGTTTCCTTACCCGTCAGGTCACGGTATGCACGTTGGACATATCAAGGCTTATTCTGGTCTAGAAGTTGTAAGCCGTAAAAGACGTTTGCAGGGCTATAATGTTCTTTTCCCTATAGGCTTTGACGCTTACGGTCTGCCTACAGAGAACACAGCTATCAAAACAGGCGTTCACCCAAGAAAGGTAACAGACGACAATATCAAGAAGTTCACGGGGCAGCTCAAAAAAGTAGGTTTTTCATTCGATTGGTCAAGAGTTATTGATACGACCGATGAAAACTACTATAAGTGGACACAATGGATATTCCTTAAAATGTTTGAGAATGGTCTTGTATTCAGAGATAAGACCCTCGTAAACTATTGCCCAAGCTGTAAGGTCGTTCTTTCAAATGAGGATTCACAGGGCGGTCACTGCGATGTTTGCCACAGCGAGATAGTTCAGAAAACTAAAGAAGTATGGTATCTGAGGATCACAGAATACGCTGACAAGCTTCTTCAGGGACTTGAAGAAGTTGACTATCTGCCTAATATCAAACTCCAGCAGCAGAATTGGATAGGAAAATCAACAGGTGCTTTTGTAAACTTCAAGATCAAAGAGCAGGACGAGCAGCTCAAGATCTACACTACACGTCCTGACACACTTTACGGCGTTACATTCATGGTAATCGCTCCTGAACATCCTATCATCCAGAAATACAGAAATAGTATTGCAAACATTGCTGATCTTGACGCTTATAAGACAGAGTGTGCAAAGAAGAGCGAATTTGAGAGAACTCAGCTCGTTAAGGATAAAACAGGCGTTAAGATAGACGGTCTGACAGCTATCAATCCTATCACAGGCAAAGAGATACCTATCTACATCTCAGACTATGTTATGATGGGATACGGCACAGGCGCTATCATGGCTGTGCCTGCTCACGATACAAGGGACTATGATTTTGCAAAGAAGTTCGGCATTGACATAATCGAAGTCATCAAGGGCGGTGACATTTCTAAGGAAGCCTACACAGGCGATGGCGAAATGGTCAACTCTGGTGAGCTTAACGGCATAACAAACAAGAAAGAAGCTATCGAAAAGATGCTTACTGTTCTTGAAAAACTGGGCTGCGGTGAAAAGGGCGTTCAGTATAAGATGAAAGACTGGGCTTTCAATCGTCAGAGATATTGGGGCGAGCCTATCCCGATAGTACATTGCCCTCACTGCGGAATGGTCGCTGTGCCATATGATGAGCTTCCACTTAAATTGCCACCGGTAGAGAACTTTGAGCCTGGTACAGACGGCGAAAGCCCTCTGGCTAAGATAGACTCTTTCGTACACTGCAAATGTCCTAAGTGTGGCTGTGACGCAAAGAGAGAAACAGATACAATGCCACAGTGGGCTGGTTCTTCATGGTACTTCCTGCGTTATTGCGATCCTAACAACAATGATGAGTTTGCTTCACAGGAAGCACTGAAATATTGGATGCCTGTTGACTGGTATAACGGTGGTATGGAGCACGTTACACGTCATATGATCTATTCACGTTTCTGGCACAAGTTCCTCTACGACCTCGGTCTTGTACCAACTTCAGAGCCTTATGCAAAGAGAACAGCTCAGGGTCTTATCCTTGGACCTGACGGTGAGAAGATGAGTAAGTCAAGAGGAAACGTCGTTGACCCTAACGATGTTGTTGACGAATACGGTGCAGATGTTCTCAGACTTTATGTTCTGTTCATGGGTGACTATGAAAAGGCAGCTCCATGGAGCGAGAGCAGTGTTAAGGGCTGTAAGAGATTTGTGGACAGAATTTGGGCTTTGCAGGATAAGGTAGTTGACAGCAACGAGTACAGCGACAAGCTGAGATCGCTCATGCACAAGACTATCAAGAAGGTATCCGATGATATCGAGTCAATGAAGTTCAATACTGCTATTGCCGCAATGATGACGCTTCTTAATGAGATATATAATGTTGGCTCTATCACAAAGAAAGAGTTCAGAGATCTTCTTATCATACTCAATCCTTTTGCACCTCATGTTACAGAAGAACTTTATCAGATGATCGGTTGCGAGGGAGTTCTTGACGAGCAGGAGTGGGTAACATATGATGAAGCACTCTGCAAGGACGATACTATCGAGATCGTTTGTCAGATAAACGGCAAGGTAAAATCCAAGCTCACAATACCTACAGACGCAGCTAAGGACGACGTTATCGCACTCGCTAAGGCTGACGAAGCTATCGTTAAGGCAACGGAAGGCAAAAATATAGTCAAGGAAATCTATGTTCCTAACAAGCTTGTAAATCTGGTTGTAAAGTAAGCGAAAATTTCCTCAGAAAAAATCAAAAAAAGAGCCAGAAAGCTATTGACTTTTTGGTGGAAATATAGTATAATTAAATTTGTAATTATATCGGTTTTATAAATTCCGCAGATTAAAGACAGAGCGGTCCGAAAGAGTAGGACTGGGGGAACGTAAAGCGTTTCAGTTTGCTTTTGCAGACACCTTCACTATCACCGTTGATTTTCGGAAATTCCGATAGAATTGCCTCTGTCACAGGTGGCAAAGGGAGGGAATAATTTTGGCAGAAATCCGTGTTGGAAAGAACGAAACTTTGGATACAGCACTTAAGCGTTTCAAGAGATCATGTGCAAGAGACGGCGTTATCGCAGAGGTTCGTAAAAGAGAACACTACGAAAAGCCTTCGGTAAAGCGTAAGAAGAAGTCCGAAGCTGCTCGTAAGCGTAAATACTAATATGTAATTAAAGGCGGGCATTTTTATGTCCGCTTTTTATTTTATACAACAGGAGTTTTTTTATGTTCAAACCAACTTATGTTTTTGACAAGGTAGGAGAGATAACCCCCGATTTTCTTGCTAAAAAGCATATCAAGGGGCTGCTCCTCGATCTTGATAATACGCTGACAACACATAACAATCCAGTTCCTCCGCAGTCGAGTCTTGATTGGCTTGCTAAGATGAAAGCGGCAGGGATAAAGCTTATGATCGTTTCAAACAATCATGCTCCAAGGGTAAAGCCTTTTGCAGAGCAGTTGGAGCTTGACTTTGTACCTGAAGGCAAAAAACCGCTGACATTTGGCTACACAAAGGCTATAGCTAAGCTGGGGCTTAATAAGAAAAATGTTGCGGCTGTGGGTGATCAGATATTCACTGACGTGCTTGGCTCAAATCTGAAAGGTATACGCTCCATATTCGTGTTCCCAATAGAGCCTGAAACGAGCTTGCCATTTCGATTTAAAAGAGCCTGTGAAAAGCCGTTTTTACCAAAGCTTAAATAGCATAAAACGAAAGGAATGATAATGATGTCAGCAAGATTTGGACCTGCGGGAAACAGCGAAGCGTTTTCTGCTAAATATAAAACAACACTTCAAGCTCCGGGATATCTCGAAGCAATGGGGCTTGACCACTATGAATATCAGTGTGGCAGGGGAGTTAAGGTCTCCGATAAAATAGCTTTTGCCTTGAAAGATAAGGCTAAAGAGCATAATATCACGCTTTCGCTCCATGCGCCGTATTTTATT
>OHBQ01000401.1_pt1 | contig 18464 bp, 11 predicted proteins | sample 1577401 | NCBI WGS metagenome assembly OHBQ01 (sample SAMEA3879581, study PRJEB24766) | human gut metagenome | biome: human-associated habitat; feature: feces | place: USA | collected 1985/1987
GCTGGCAGACATCATGGTAACCGCCAGCAGCACCGCAACCATTTTATAAAACGGTCGGTTGTTCTTTGGTTTCATAGTAACGCTCCTTTCTCTTGTGAAGCGGGAATTCTCCTTTTTTGATACCGCCTTATCAGGATTCTCCTCTTGCCTATAAGACGATGAAAAGGGAGGGTTTGTTACAGATATTCCATAAAATATTTCCACATTCTAAAATATATTTTATAAAGATTCTCCTCCTCTTCCATTTTTTGCTTCTGTAAATAAAGTGTCCGAAGGAAAGGATTTTGTTGCAGGAAAATTGCAGCTTTCTTAAAATTTTTTTTCGGGGATTTCCGAGAAACAAACAAGCGGGTCAGAAAAGACCTGTGTCTTCTCTGACCCGCTGCGATTGGGCAAATTTTAACCTGATTTAGATTTCTCCCTGCGATGCCGCTTTGAGGTAGGCGTTGATGAACGGGTCGAGGTCGCCGTCCATCACGGCGTTGACGTTCGTGCTCTCAAAGCCCGTGCGGGTATCCTTCACAAGGGTATAGGGCATGAAGACGTAGGAGCGGATCTGCGAACCCCATTCGATGCGTTTTTTCGTAGCTTCGAGCGCCTGCTGCGTAGCCATGCGCTTGTCCAGCTCCCGCTGGTAGAGTTTCGACTTGAGGATGCGCATGGCATTTTCGCGGTTCATCAACTGCGAGCGGGTCTCCATATTCTCGATCAGATACTCGATCGGCTCGCCCGTATCGGCATCCTTGCCGTGATAGCGCAACCGGACCGCCGTTTCGACCTTATTGACGTTCTGGCCGCCCGCACCGCTCGACCGGAAGGTGTCCCACTCGATGTCCGCAGGATTGACCGTGATTTCGATCGTATCGTCGATCGCCGGCGACACGAACACCGACGCGAAAGTCGTCTGCCGCTTGTTATTGGCGTTGAACGGCGACAGGCGCACCATGCGGTGCACGCCGTTTTCGCTCTTGAGGTAGCCGTAGGCGTATTCGCCCTCGAATTCGAGCGTGCAGGACTTTACACCTACCTCCTCGCCAGCCTGATAGTCGAGCACCTTGACCTTGTATCCGTGCGCCTCGCCCCAGCGGGTGTACATGCGCAGCAGCATCCCTGCCCAATCGAGTGCTTCCGTGCCGCCCGCACCGGAATTGATGTCCATGATAGCGCCCATACGGTCCTCGTCACGGCGCAGCATGTTGCGCAATTCGAGTTCTTCGATGCGGTGCATCGCACGCGCATACTGCTCGTCGAGCTCCTGCTCGGTCACCACGCCCTCCTTGACGAATTCCGGCATCAGCCGCAGGTCCTCGACCTCCTTGACCACAGCATCGTACTCCTCGACCCACGCCTTGATTCCCGCCACGCGGCGCAACTGTTCGCGGGCCTTGTCGGGATTATCCCAAAAGCCCGGAACCTGCGTCTTCTCCTCCTCGTTCTGGAGTTCTATTCTTCGCTGGTCGATGTCAAAGACACCTCCCCAACGTATCCTGACGTCTTATAGCCTCTTTAATCTGTTCTGCAAGTACCATATTTTCCGATTAATTTTTACAGGCCGGAATCGTGCAGGCTCTTCCGCAAGAATCACCGTCCCGCCTGTTTTTTCCAACAAATGTAAATAAAATTTCCGGGTTTCGGAAATAGGAACCGGGCTCGTTGCCAATAAAAACGATCCCGCCCTGGCAGCTCCTGGCCGAAAAAAGTCGGACGCCCAAACCCTTCCACCGAAAAGATCGCCTCGGGCAACGGGCTACCGAACGTTATCACAACCCACCGATCGAAAACAGGCTCCATCACACCGGCACTGACCGTCCGAAAACCGTTTCCTTCATCCCTTCCCAAAACCGTCCGACGCATCCTTGGATTATGCCGAACACGCTCGAAGCCGCCGACTACCGCCCGGACAGGTTCATCTTCAGTTTACGCTCCGCGAACTCCCGGATAAAGTCGGCCGTACCTTCGATCCCCAGCACCGAGGAATCGATGCAGAGATGGTAGGTTGCGGCTTCGCCCCACTTGCCGCTGCTGAAATAGTCGTAATAGGAAGCCCTGCGGGCATCCGTACGCTCCATCTGCGCTTCGGCCTCTTCGGGCGTTACATTCTCCTGCTCGCAAAGGCGGCGCACCCGATCTTCCGGAGCCCCCGTAACGAAAACATTCACCGCGCGGGGATGATCCCGCAGGATATAGTCGGCACAGCGGCCCACGAAAATACACGATTCCCGCGAGGCGATGTCGCGGATCACGTCGCTCTGTATCTTGAACAGCGCCTCGCTGCTCAGCACATCGGTCACACTCCCCTCTTCACTTGCAAAAGGCATGCGCAGATAACCGATCAGCGAGGAAAAGAGGCTCCTCGACTTCTTCTCGTCGGCCTGCTCGAAAAGCTCCGTGCAGAGGCCGCTCTGCTCGGCCGCCAGATTGATCAACTGCTTGTCATAGACGTGTACGCCCAGACGACGCCCCAGCGCCTCGCCGACGGCTTTGCCGCCGCTGCCGAGCTGACGGCCTATATTGATAACGAACTTATCCTGTTCCATAGTGCAACGGTTTTTATTCATTCACTCTGCGATCGTTTTCGACTTCGGCTCCCGAAATCTCGCCTCTCCCCGCAGCGGCCTTGGCCTTGAACTTCCGGAATTGGTAGAACAGCATGACACCGGCAACCAGCGAAGCCAGGAAATCCGACAGCGGCATCGAACACCATACGCCCCAACTGCCGTCCCAGGGCGTCAGCTCGTCGAAGATGCGGGGCAGGAAAATCAGCCCCGGCATCAGGAAAAGCAACTGCCGCGACAACGAAAGGAAGATCGCCTTGCCCGCCATGCCGATACTCTGGAAAAAGTTGGTCGTCACCATCTGGAAACCGATGATCGGGAAGCAGAAGAAGACGATGCGCATACCCTCGGCCGAAAGACGGACCAACTCCGGATCGTCCGTGAAAACCGATACCGCCAGGCGCGGCGCCAATTCGCCGATCAGGAATCCGAGCGTGGTGACGCAGGTAGCGCCGATGATCGTCAATTTCAGCACCCGGTCCACCCGGTCGAACTGCCGGGCACCGTAATTATACCCCGCAATGGGCTGCATACCCTGATTGATGCCCATGACGATCATCACGAAGAAGAATCCCAACCGATTGACGATACCGTAAGCACCGATATTGAGATCGCCGCCGTACTCCTTGAGCCCCTTGTTGATCAGAATCACGATGAAACAAGCCGCAAGGTTCATCAAGAAAGGCGACATGCCGATAGCCAGCACATTACGCACGATCTTGCCTTTCAGCCGGTAGATGCCGCGCCGGAAATGCAGCAGCTCGTTCCTGTCCGAAAAGATGCGGAACTGCCAGACGAGCGCGAGTATCTGCGCCAGCACGGTCGCAATGGCCGCGCCGCGAATGCCCCAGCCGAAGCCGAAGATGAACAGCGGGTCGAGAATCGCATTGATCGTCACCGTCAGGATCGTGGCGTACATCGCCTTGCGCGGGTGCCCGGCGGCACGCAACACGGCGTTCAGACCCAAATACATGTGTGTAACGACGTTGCCCCACAGAATGACGGACATATACTCCCGGGCATAGCCGATCGTCGCATCGCTGGCTCCGAAAAAGTAGAGAATCGGATCGAGAAAAACCAGCGTCAGCAACCCGAAAGAGATTCCGATAATCAGGTTGAGCACCACGACATTCCCTAGAATCCGCTGGGCCGTTTCGTAATCCCGCTGCCCCAGGCGCATCGACACCAGCGTCGCGGCGCCCACACCCACCAACGAACCGAACGCCGCCGCGAGGTTCATCAGCGGGAACGTCAGGGCCAGCCCCGAAATGGCCAGCGCCCCCACGCCGTGCCCGATAAAGATGCTGTCCACCATGTTATACAGCGACGAGGCGGTCATCGCGATAATGGCCGGCACGGCATATTGAACGAGCAGCTTGCGGATACGCTCGGTTCCCAGCTCCATCGCCGCTCCTTTTACTTCACTCATACACAAATTCTCCCTTCAATAATTATTCGGCGCACGAAACGGCTGCGACGGTCTTTCCGCCCCGGCAACCGCCCGCACGATCCAAACACACCGTTCCCGTCCGGAATACACCGAACAGGAACGATCGATTTATCAATACATTAATTAAAACGACGAAACGCTACTCGATCTCCCAGTCGCAGCCGTCCTTGCGGTCCTTGACCCGGATACCGATGGCCGTAAGCTCGTCCCGGATCTTATCCGACAGCGCCCAATTCTTCTCGGTCTTGGCCGTCTGCCGCAGGTCGAGAAGCATGTTCACCAACGGCGTAACCAGATCCTTGCCGCCGGCCGAAGCCGCCTTTTCGTCGCGCAAACCCAGAATATCGAACACATAACGACGGACGATCTCCCGGAGCTTCTCCAGATCGGCCGCCGTGATCCGTTGCTGCCCCTCGACCAACTGATTGATGATGCGCACCCAGTCGAACAGTGCGGAAATCGCCATCGGCGAGTTCAGGTCGTCATCCAACGCTTCGCGGCAGCGGGTTTCGAGCTCCGCAGGATCCACCGTGGATTGCTCCGACGGCTTGATCTTGTCGAGCGCCTCGACAGCCTTCATCAGGCGGTCGAGTCCCTTTTCGGCGGCTTGCAGCGCCTCGTTCGAAAAGTCGAGCGTCGAACGGTAGTGAGCCTGTAATACGAAGAAACGGATCGTCATCGGCGAATAGGCCTGCGTCAGCAACTTATGATTGCCCGTGAAAAGCTCCTCGAGCGTGATGAAGTTGCCGAGCGACTTGCCCATCTTCTGACCGTTGATCGTAATCATGTTGTTGTGAATCCAATACTTAGCCGAGTCGTGGCCGAGCGCCGCCGTCGATTGCGCGATCTCGCATTCGTGATGCGGAAACATCAGGTCCATACCGCCGCCGTGGATGTCGAACCGCTGGCCCAGGTATTTGGTGCTCATGGCCGAACACTCCATGTGCCAGCCGGGGAAGCCGTCGCTCCAGGGCGAAGGCCAGCGCATGATATGCTCCGGCGAAGCCTTCTTCCAGAGGGCGAAATCGCACGAATGGCGCTTGTCGCCCTGCCCGTCCAGCTCGCGCGTGTTCGTCAGAATATCGTCGAGGTTGCGGCCCGAAAGACGGCCGTAACTGTATTTCCGGTTGTATTTCTCCACATCGAAATAGACCGACCCGTTCGATTCGTAGGCGAAACCGTTGTCGAGAATCTCCTTCACCATGGCGATCTGCTCGATGATATGGCCGCTGGCGCAGGGTTCGATCGAGGGGGACAGCACGTTCAGCTCGTCCATCGCCCGGTGGTAACGCTCCGTGTAATAGTGCGCCACTTCCATCGGTTCGAGCTGCTCCAGCCGCGCCTTCTTCGAAATCTTGTCCTCACCGTCATCGGCATCGTGCTCCAGATGTCCCACGTCGGTCACGTTGCGCACGTAGCGTACCTTGTAGCCGAGCGACCGGAGATAACGGAACAACAGGTCGAAGGTCACCGCCGGCCGGGCGTGTCCCAGATGCGGATCGCCATATACGGTGGGTCCGCAGACATACATCCCCACATGCGGGGGATTGATCGGCTCGAAGGTTTCCTTGCGGCGGTCGAGCGTGTTGTAAAGGGTCAATTTCGATTCCATAACAAGCAATATCTTCCGAGCCACAAAATTAACATTTTTCCCACAAAAACAGTAAAAACGAAGACAAAGTTTGCAGTTCCGCCATCGTTCGGAGCGACACGCTCCCGACCTGATACCGCATAAACCCCGAATAAAATATGAAGCACCCTGCAAATCAAAAATAAAAATCATTTGCAAATACAAAATATTTTATCTATTTTTTCCAACAAAGAAAAACAACATCTCTATTACATGAAAGAAAACACTTAAGCAGAAAGCGCTTTTTTTTTAAGACCGGCCTCGTTTCTGCCGAAAATTAAAAACCTGCCGTAGGCCCGGCACTAAAACCTTTTACGCTATGAAACACTTTAGATTCGCATGGATGTTGCTGATGTTCGGGGGGGGGGGATTTTGGGATGCCTGCCTTCATGCAGCGACAAAGACAACGGTATGGAGCAGACGGAGCCGAACGACCCGGACGACCCACAGGGACCCCAAATTCCGGACGATCCCAATCCGCCCATGACCGGGTACATCGCCCATACGATGACCGAAGGCGAACTGATGTACTACGGGCATGACAGTGAATACAGCAAAGAAGGCGGAGCCGTTTATTTCCTCTACCTGAAAGACCTGAACAACTCTGCCCGCGGATGTAGCGTATGCTTTTATGTCAATGTCCCACGACAGGAAAAGGGTAGCTTCACCCTTCCGGCCGGGAAATACACCGCCTCCTCCACTTGGGAAATAAATACGTTCAACAATAAAAATACGACTAGATACCGTTCCAACTGGAATGTGGTCGCCCCCAAATGGACACAATACGTTGCCGAAGCCGGAGAATTCGAAGTCGCCATCGGCGACAACATGACCTACACGATCAGAGGCCACATGAAAGGCGGCTCCATTCAGGACGGGGGTTCCATTATGGAAAACGAAGCGGGCGTAGCGTTCGCATTCACAGGTCGGTTGCTGATTTCCGATTACTCGGAAGACTATGAAGACCCGGATGATCCGGATACTCCGGATGATCCCGCACCCGAAGTGCCTGAGGTAACCATGTCCACCGGCTCCCTGTATCGTTACAACGACAACATCTATTATCTCCAGCTCAAGGATGCCAATCCCGCCGATCTCTACGAGACAACCTTTTACTTGAAGCTGCCCGCTTCGGATTCACCGTTGTTGGCCAGCGGCGACTATATGGCAGCAACGACAGGCGAAGAGATGACCATCGATGCGAGCAAGTCATTCTGGAACTTTACCGACAAGGACAACCACAACGACAAGATCAAAAACCGGCTCAAGGAGGGAACCAAAATTCACATCGTCAGCAACGGCGACCACAACTACACGATCACCGGCACACTGGAAGGTACATCCGATAAAACCGGTAAAAACACAGCTCTGAAAATCAACTTTTCCGGCACTCTTCCTTTCGAGGACTACGCCGATCCGGAACCCGTGGAACCGACTGTTGCGGAGGTGACCATGACCATCGGCAACCTGGACTACTACGACGGCAATATCTATACTCTGACCCTCAAGGACGCCAACCCGACAGATACTTACGAAGCGTCGCTTTCGTTCAAACTACCCGCTTCGGAGACCCTGCAGCTCGTCAGCGGCGACTACCCCGTATCGACCGGCAGCGGAGAGATGACCCTCGACGCAGCCAAATCCTCTTGGACATTCATCGACAAGGAGAATTTCAACGACCGGATCAAAAATACGATCAAAGAAGGTTCACTCACCGTGACAAACAACGGGAACCACAACTACACCGTAACCGGCACTCTCCGGGGAGCGAGCGACACCGGACAGGAAACAGCCATTAAGATCGATTTTACCGGCACAGTACCTTTCAACAACTATTCGACTCCTCCGGCTCCGGAAGCACCGAAAGCAACCATGACCGTCGGCGACCTCTACTACAATGGGGACAATGTATTCTTCCTCGGCCTGAAAGATGGCTCTCCGATAAAAGAATACGGCATCACGTTCTACATTACGCTCGCGCCCACAGATCCTCTGCAACTCGCCAGCGGCGACTACACGGGCGGTGCCGCCGGTGAGAACATGACTTTCGATCTGGCGAAATCCTTCTGGAACTACAACGATCCCACCTACGGAATCATCAAGAACAGAATCACGGAGGGAACTCTCAAAATCGTCGCCAACGGCAATGACGACTATACCATTACGGGCTCGTTCAAAGCCATCGACGAGGACGACAAAAATACCGAGCTCGAAATCGAATACACCGGAAAACTTCCCTGCGAGGATTACTCCTATTGATCTTTCAGGAGTTGCTCCGAAGACAAAAAAACCGGTCCGATTATGAATCGGACCGGTTTTTCACAGGTCGGCATTCCTTATAAAAATTTTTCCGAATTCATTCCACAACACGATTCAGATCCGCATATACTCTCCCTTTGCCAACACATACTCCTCTCTGTTGAAATTTCAGAATCCGGCAGACAACCGGAATCCCGCATCCCCCGAAAATCGAACGAATCTCGCACCTCATATACCCGGATTCCGGCCTGCGGCACCCCATACTTTACCGACGATAATAAAGAATCCGAACAAAAAACAAAAATAAACACCCGATTTAAGCGTTATCTTAATATCTTTGCAGAAGATAGGATCCGCCTCGGAAAACCGGGAACTTGTTCCCGTTTTCTCCCGGCTTTCACTATCTTTGCACAGCACGGGAAACCCGTTGCGGCAAAATCCGGCAAAATCGATTTTGCACCCGGCTTTCATCGTATTTGTACACAACAACAGACTTAAATCCGACGGACTGCCCTAAAAAACCGAACGTTCGACTTCGCACGCAGGGGACATGCCGTTTTGCGGACAAACCGAAACTCAAATGAATAGCTACAAACGCTGGAACAACATCGTCGGCTGGATCGTCTTCGCCATCGCGGCCATGACCTATCTGCTGACCATGGAGCCCTCTTCGAGCCTGTGGGACTGCTCCGAATTCATCGCTACCTCGTATAAACTCGAAGTAGGGCACCCGCCCGGAGCACCGCTCTTCATGCTGCTGGCCCGCCTGGCCACGATACTGGCACCCTCGACGTACTATGTACCCCACATGGTGAACGCCATGAACTGCCTGGCCAGCGCGTTCTGCATCCTGTTCCTTTTCTGGACGATCACCCACCTGGCGCGGCGCATGATGACCCGCGGCGGCGCCCCCTCGTCCGCACAGACATGGGCCGCGCTGGGCGCCGGAGCCGTCGGCGCGCTGGCCTACACCTTCACCGACACCTTCTGGTTCTCGGCCATCGAAGGCGAAGTATATGCCCTCTCGTCGATGTTCACCGCCCTGGTGGTGTGGCTCATGCTCAAATGGGAGGAACAGGCCGACCAGCCCCACTCGATGCGCTGGATCGTGCTGATCGCCTACCTGATGGGGCTTTCGATCGGCGTGCACATCCTCAACCTGCTGACCGTTCCCGCGCTGGTATTCATCTACTATTTCCGCAAAACGCAGCGCATCACGTTCAAAGGTATTGCGGTCAGCACCCTCATTTCGGGCGCGATTCTGGTTTTCATCAACAGTATCATCATCCCCCATACGGTCTATATCGGCGCCTTGTTCGACCTCTTCTTCGTCAATTCACTGGGATTGCCCGTCAATTCCGGCCTCGTGTTCTTCGTAGTAGCCCTGTTGGGAGCGCTCGGCATGGGCGTATATTTCACCCATAAAAAAGGGCGCACGGTGCTCAATCTCGTGCTGCTCTCGACGCTGATGATCCTCATCGGCTACTCGTCCTACGCATCGGTTACGATCCGCGCCGCGGCCAATCCCCCGATGAACAGCAACAACCCGAGCAATCCGTTCGCCCTCTATTCGCTGCTCAACCGCGATCAGTACGGAGACAAACCGCTGCTCTACGGTCCCCAGTTCTCGGCCCCGACCTCCGGTTACAAATACAAGGATGTCCGCTACCTGGACGACGACGGCAAGTACAAAACGGTTTCGATCATCTCCGGGTACGAACACCCCGACGAGTTCATGCATCTGTTCCCCCGTATGTGGAACTACGCTGCCAGCAAGGAGAGTTACAAATCATGGAGCGCCTACCGCACCCGGACCGATTACGAACGGGATGAAAACGGCGAAATCGTCCGCGACGCGCAGGGACGCCCGAACAAGATCGAAGTGCTCGATTTCGGACGCCGGACGCTTTGGGACGACGGTTCGGGCTACGAACCGCTGGTAATCGTGGAGCCGACGTTCCGCGAGAACCTCAACTATTTCTTCACCTACCAGCTCAACCACATGTACTGGCGCTATTTCCTCTGGAATTTCGTAGGGCGCCAGAGCGACATACAGCCCACGCGCACGACGATCACCGACGGCAACTGGCTCTCGGGCATCAAGTGGATCGACGAGCTTTACCTCGGGCCGCAGGACAACCTGCCGGACGAAATAGCGAATAACAAGGGGCGCAACACCTACTATTTCCTCCCCTTCCTGTTGGGTCTTATCGGCCTGATCTATCAGCTCAACCGCGATCCGCGCAACTTCTCGATCGTCATGTGGCTCTTCGTGATGATGGGTATCGCGCTGGTGGTTTACTTCAACACCTCGCCCAACGAACCGCGCGAACGCGACTATGTTTATGCGGGTTCGTTCTACGCCTTCTGCATCTGGATCGGCCTGGGCGTACTCGCCGTGTGCGACCTGATCGTCTGGGCCACCCGACGCAAGGGCCTCATGGCTCCCATAGCCGCTACGGTCGTCTGCATGGTCGTACCGGGCATTCTCGCGGCCCAGAACTGGGACGATCACGACCGTTCGCACCGCACGATGGCCCGCGACATCGGCTGGAACTACTTGCAATCGGTACTGCCCAATGCCATCATCATCAACTACGGCGACAACGACACCTTTCCCCTGTGGTTCAATCAGGAGGTGGACGGCGTGCGCCCGGACGTGCGGATCATGAACACGAGTTACCTGGGCGCCGAATGGTACATCGACGAACTGAAAACCAAAGCCAACGATGCGCCGGGCATCCCCTTCACGCTGCCACGCAGCAAATACACCTACACCAACGACATGCTGCCCATAGAAAACATCGTGGACCGCCCGTTGGAGCTGAAAGAGGCCATCGATTTTATCCGCAACGAAGATCCGCGCACCAAACTTGTTCTGAGCAACGGAAGCAAAATCGACTACCTGCCGAGCAACCGTTTCGCCCTGCCCGTAAACAAGGACAACGCGATCGCCTCGGGCATCGTCAAGGAAGCCGATCGTGACCTGATGGTGGATACGATCTACATGGAACTGCCCAAACGGGCGATCGACAAGAGCGAGATGATGCTGCTCGACATGCTGGCCCATTTCGACTGGAAGCGTCCGATCCATTTCACACAGGTTTACACGTTGCAATCGCTCGGGCTGCTCGATTACCTCCAGTTCGACGGTTACACTTACCGGCTGGTACCGATCTACACGCCATGCAGGAACGTGCAGGAGATCGGGCGTGTCGATCCGGACTACGTAACGCCGTTGCTGACCGAAACATTCCGTTACGGAAACCTGAGCGATCCCCGAACCTACGCCGACCACACCATCCAACATACCCTGAGCGCCTCGAAAGCCCGCGAATCCTTCGCCCGTGCAGCCAAGGAGTATGTTTTCCGTGGGGATTCGACACAGGCGATCCGGCTACTCGACATGGGACTCGAAAAACTGCCGCCCCAACAGATCCGCTACACCGACGCCAACACCCTCCCCTTCATCGAAGGCTACTACATGGCCGGTGCCCCGGACAAGGGCGACGGCCTGCTGATGAGCTATGCCCGCAACCTGATGCAGTATATCGACTACTACCTCGATTTCCAAGGCATTCAGGGCGACATGGTCACGCAGACACTCATCGACAAGATGCAATCGCTCGACCGGCTCTACTACCTGGCGGCCTACATGGGACGCCAGGATGTACTGGCCCAGCTCAACGACTACTACCGCACGCTGGGCATCTATGAAGACGAGCTGATCCATCCCGATCTGCCCACGCCGTCGGACTCGGTGCAGATTCCCGAATAATCCGGGAAAAAATCCGTCCTGCCGACTGCGAACAATCCATACAACGAAATCGGAAAAGACCCGTGAGTCTTTTCCGATTTTATTTTAACAACGCTCTCTGCGTCCCCGCAACCCTCAAATTATAATTTGCGAAGTCCACACCGCAAGAAATCCCTCCTCCCGAAAAACCGGACAACGCGAAGCGGCGGTGTGCCGTACAAATCGGGATCCGAAAAACAGACGCTCCGGTAAAACCTCGACCGCTGCACATTCCGCCGGAGGCAACAGACACGGACGAGCATACGGAACCGAAACAGCGGCATCCGGTCCGCACTGCCCCGACACAGACACAGCTCAGCTCTATCGGAAAGTCGGGACGAGCTCCGACCAAAGGAAACAATCGGGAAGCAACCCGACCGTCCGAAAAAAGATTCAGGCGCAAACCGAAATCTGCGCCTGAATCATAACTGCATACACACCCCTATCGTTTGGACATTTCGTGTTTCTGGTGAGGGTTGCGCTTGGTATAGAGGAAACGTCGGATCTTCTGCGTCGGAGTCTTGACGAACTCCTGCTTCTCCTCCACGACCTCGGAGATACGCGAGAAACGATTGACCTTGGAATTCACATAATCGACGACCTCCTTCTTGAGATTCTCCTTCCAATTCTCGAAATCCTCCTTCCAGCCGTCGAACTTGGCTTCGAGAGCGTCGGTATTGAAATGCACGAGCGCCACCAGGCGGCCTTCGTGCTCGGTAACCACCGAATCGGCGACGCAGACGTGCGAATTGAGGACGCTCTCGATATCCTCGGGATAGATATTCTCACCACTGGGACCGACGATCATATTCTTCAGCCGGCCCTTGATGTAAAGCCACCCGTCGGCCGAAAATTCGCCCAAATCTCCGGTACGGAACCATCCGTCCTCGGTGAAGACCTCCTTCGTAGCGTCGGGGTTCTTATAGTAACCGATCATGGCGCTCGGCGTCTTGGCAACGATCTCGCCCTGGCGGGTTTCGGGATTGACGTTCTCCAACCGCAGCTCGACGCCCGGCGCCTGCGGTCCGGTCGATCCGAGGCGCACCTGCGCCGGCGCGGCCCCGGCCAGCAGCGGCGCACCTGCGAGGGAGCCGCACCGGCCAACAGGGGTGCCGTCTCCGTCAAACCATAGCCGATAGCGTACGGAAAACGGGCTTCGAGCAGGAACTTCTCGGCGCCGCCGTCCAGCTTCGCACCCCCGATACCGAGGAAGCGCAGCCGCCCGCCGAAGACCTTCATCAACTTCTTACCCGCGACACGATGCAGATAACGGCGCATGAAATCGATCTTGTAGAGCGCACGCCAGAATCCGCTGGAGGTAAACTTGGCGAGAATCTGATGACGATAAATCTTTTCGATAATCAGCGGCACGATGAGCATCACCGAAGGCCGTACCTCGGCAAGCGTCGGCATCAGAACCGAGGCCGTAGGCGGACGATCCAGGTAAACGACCCGGGCCCCCATCGAGAAAGGATAGATCATACCTATCGAGCACTCGTAGGTGTGCGCCAACGGCAGCACCGAGAGAAACGTATCGTCGGGAAAGATCGGGAAAATGGCGGCGCTCATGGAAATCTGCGCACAGAGATTCGCGTGGGAGAGCATCACGCCCTTGGGACGCGACGTCGTACCCGAGGTATAGATGATGACCGCGAGGTCTTCGGGATTCGGAATTCCGACCGCTCCCTTCTCCGCCGCAGGACGGGAGGCGATCACGCCCAGATTCTTGGTACGAATCACGATATGGAGGGATTCGATCGTGGACTTCGCCAATTTAGCGAAGAGCTTGTCGGAAACCATCAGCGCCTTGGCCTCGGAGTGGGCGATAATCATCTCCAGCTCTTCGGTCGAGAAATCGGGCAGGATCGGCACGGCGACCATGCCGGCAGAGGTGACGGCCAGGTACGAAACGCACCAGTTGGGCATGTTGCTGCTCAACAGCGCCACCTTGTCGCCCGCTTTCAAACCGGCTCCGATCAAAAGGTCCTGCACGTGTTTGACGCGGGTTCCCACCTCGGCATAGGAGAGCTCCTCCCCGCCGTACATGGCAAAAGCGACTTTCGATGCAAAACTCTTTACACTGTACTGAACCAGTTCGTAAAGTGTATGGATAGTCATTTTCTTTCGAATTAAAATGAGAATATACTCGGGGCAAATTTACTATTATTTGCCGTAAATACACTATTTTTGAGCCGAATTATCGCCATGATCTCTAGTCAATACATCAAAAAACTTGCCGAGAATGCAGGCTTCGACCTCTGCGGAATCACGCCCTGCAAACATCTTGCGGAGAACGAATCCTACTTCCGCGAATGGCTCGCCAAAGGCTACGGTTCCTCGCTGGAATACCTCGAACGCAACCTCGACAAACGCTTCGACGTCCGACACTTGGTCGAAGGAGCGCAGACGGTCGTGGTCTGCGCCGTGAGCTACAAAAACCCGCTGGGCGAAGGTTATCCGCCCGGGTGCCGCACAAAAATCGCCTCCTACGCCCGCAACCGCGACTACCACCCCGTCCTCAAGGAGATGCTGGGCACGATGCTCGAAGCCCTGCGCCGGCAATACCCCGGGCTCACGGGCCGCACGTTCGTCGATACGGCTCCGCTGCTGGAAAAACAACTGGCCGTCGAAGCGGGTCTGGGCTGGATCGGGCGGCAATCCCTGCTGCTTACGCCCCAATACGGCTCCTATGTCCTGCTGGGCGAGTTGGTACTTACCCTGCCGTCCGACCAATACGATGCCCCGTTCGCAGGAGCCCGTTGCGGCCGCTGCCGGAACTGCCTGGACAGTTGTCCAACGGGAGCCATCGTCGCGCCCAAGGTGATCGACACGAACCGCTGCATCTCCTGTCGTACGATCGAAAAGGAGTCCGACAGCGCCCTGCCCGACCTCGACGGATGGATCTTCGGCTGCGATCGCTGCCAGAGCTGCTGTCCCCACAACCAAAAAGCCCCCATGCACCGCTCGCCGCATTTCGATCCCCTGTTCGACCCGCTGACGATTTCGGATCGGGAGTGGCTCGCAATGAGCGAAGAGGAGTTTCTCCTGCGGTTCGGCAATACACCTCTCGCACGCAGCGGACTGCGGCGCATCCAGCAAAACGTGCGGATAAACCAGGAAAAGAACGAAGAGTAGGGCCCGCCATTGGGCGGAGAGGCAGACAGCAAACCAACCCGAAACCTCTCCGGATATTGTCCGCAGGCTGTTCGGGAAACCTTCCGTACGAAAGGACAGGAAAACCGGAACCCGACCGGCCGGCTCACCGCCACCGCCCCGACTTGCGGCACAAAGGCTCCCGCTCCTCCTGAATCGGCCCGACAACCGACCCGCCGCGATAAAGTGCAAAACCATCCGCTGAACCGCCCCCGCGTGCATCCCGGAAGTCAAAGCCCTTTCGAATAAAACGGGGCAGACTTCCGAAAAAGTCTGCCCCGCATTTCAAAAACAGGAATACCCCGCTAACTGTTCGCTTTGGCTGCGTTCTCCTTAAGCTGTGCCACCGTTTTCTGTGCCGCAGCCACATTCGCACCGGCCGTTACTTTCGAAAGGGCGTCGATCGCCTGCTGGGGCATCGTGCGGGCATTGTAAGCTGCACCCAAAATGAAATAAACGTCGCTGCGCTCCTCTTCGTCGGTCTGCCCGGCAGCAGCCTCCTCAGCAGAAGCGATCACGCCAGCGTAATCCTTCTTGTCGAAGAGTGCCTGCAAACGAATCTTCTGGGCCAGCGCATCCTGCGGATTCACGGCCAGCATCTCGTCGGCAACGGCGATAATACCGTCGAAATCATTCTCGCCCTGCAACTTGGCAATACGGTTATTGGTATAGAGCTTGATGTTCTCCTTTGCCTTCACGACATCCTCCGCATATTTGGGGTTGTCCTGAGAAGCGATTTCGTTGAAAATAACCAAACCTTTCTGGAAGTCGCCCAGCTCGCAATAGCAAATGCCCAAGAAGTTGGCCATCTCCATATTTTTCGGATCGGCGGCATAACCTTTGGCGAAAATTTCAGCAGCCTCGGCGTAGTTCTTTTCGTTGAAAGGCTTTCCGCCCCACATCAGATATATCTTCGCCATCAACATATTCGACATACGCTCCTGCTGCAACTCACCGTAAAGAGCCGCCTTATTGGCCGACTTGGTAAGATTCTCGACCGCCGTGTTGAAATCATTTCCCTTAGCAGCCGTAAGACCCATTTGGAAATAGCACACCGGCACACTCTTCTTGGCCGTTGCAACCCAACTCTGGACATCGAGATCCTCGGAATCGAGCCCCTGATCGATAAGCGTTTCGAAAGCCGTAGCTGCGGATGCGAAATCCTTCGAATTGTAAGCGGCGACAGCCTTATTGTAAGTTTCGCCCAATCCTTCCTGCGCAGCCACAGACCCCACAACGAACAGGGCAAGCGCGGAAATCAAAAGTTTTTTCATAAATATTGTATAAATTATAGGTTAAAATTGGTTCCGTCCATTTTTATCACCATTCCCTGCAAACCCATCGGAAATATCGCCCCGTCCTGTAGGTCGCAACCATCCGTCGAAACTCCCGCCGGAAAGCAGGGAATGCAAATTTAGTTTTTTTTCGGCACTTTCCAAAAATCACCTTCTCAACGCGGCGAAGAACGAACGGACGAGCCTCTCGCACTCCTCGGCCAATACCCCCCGCGTCACCGTCGTTCGGGGCGGAAACACCTGCTCCGAATAGCGGCGATAGCCACGCTTCGGATCGTCGGCGCCATAGACCACCCGCCCCACCTGGCTCCACGCAATCGCCCCCGCACACATGATGCAAGGCTCGACCGTCACATACAACGTACATTCGGACAAGTATTTGCCTCCGACGGTCGAGGCTGCGGCTGTCAGGGCCTGCATTTCCGCATGAGCCGTAGCGTCCGCCAAGGTTTCGACCAGGTTGTGCCCCCGGCCGACGATACGTCCGTCCGCGACCACCACGGCACCGATGGGTACTTCCTGCTCTTCTAACGCTTTTTCCGCCTCGTTTAGTGCCAGGCGCATGAATTTTTCATCGGTTTGCTGCTGTTCCATCGTTTCGGTTTTTCGGCAAAATTAATAATTTAACGGAAAATCCGATATGCCTCTAATTTTCACCCGGCTCCACATCGCCGCCTCTCTTCCGTTCTGCCTGTATTCGTAAATAGCAGGAATTCCGACAAGAAACGAATTAGTTCGCACCACTCCGCACTCACTTTTCTTCCTTTACAAAAGACGGAAAGTCGCCGCCACCCCTCCCGACGAACCCGCCGGATTCAGCCTCGCACACCTCCCCTGTCGAAGGAAAGAGATGGCATCCGGTATAAAAAACGCGCGAGTTTGTTTTTTATACCTTCGTTTTCACTACCTTTGTGAATCACAATACGACAACAACGAAAAAAACAGATACGACCATGTACAGAACCCATACCTGCGGCCAGTTGCGTGCCGCAAATGTAAACGAAACGGTCACCCTGGCCGGCTGGGTGCAGAAAGTCCGCAACCTGGGTGCGATGACCTTCATCGACCTGCGGGACCGTTACGGCATCACCCAGATCGTCGTCGAAGAACACTCTCCGGCCGATGTCAAGGCCGTGGCCGGCGGACTGGGCCGCGAATACGTCCTTCAGGTCGAAGGCCGCGTGGTAGAGCGTTCGTCCAAGAACCCGAAGATGCCTACGGGCGACATCGAAGTCGTCGCCTCGAAGCTCGTGGTGCTGCACGAGGCCGAAGTGCCCCCGTTCACCATCGAGGAGAACTCGGACGGCGGCGACGACCTGCGTATGAAATACCGCTACCTCGACCTGCGCCGTCCTCCCCTGCAGCGCAACATGATCCTGCGGCACAAGATGGCGCAGGAAATCCGCCGCTTCCTCGACGCGGAAGGCTTCCTCGAGATCGAAACCCCCTATCTGGTCAACTCGACGCCCGAAGGCGCCCGCGACTTCGTCGTCCCCAGCCGCATGAACCCCAACCAGTTCTACGCCCTGCCCCAGTCGCCGCAGACCCTCAAACAACTGCTGATGGTCGCCGGCTACGACAAGTATTTCCAGATCGTGCGCTGCTTCCGCGACGAAGACCTGCGCGCCGACCGTCAGCCCGAGTTCACACAGATCGACTGCGAAATGTCGTTCGTCGAGCAGGAAGACGTGCTGGAAATTTTCGAGCGCTGGGCCAAGCATATGTTCAGGGAGGTAATGGGCATCGAACTGGCTGAGCCGCTGCGCCGTATGCCGTGGATCGAGGCGATGGAGAAGTACGGTTCGGACAAGCCCGACCTGCGCTTCGGCATGGAGTTCGCCGACCTCACCGACCTTGCGAAAGGCCACGGCTTCCAGGTCTTCGACGACGCAGAATACGTCACGGGATTCGCCGCCACGGGCTGCGCCGCCTACACGCGCAAGCAGATCGACGCCCTCACGGAGTTCGTCAAGCGCCAGCAGATCGGCGCCAAGGGGCTGATCTGGATCCGCGTCGAACAGGAGGGCGTAAAATCGTCGGTCGACAAGTTCTACACGCCCGACGAGATCCGGGCGATGGCCGGCCGCTGCGGCGCCAAGGCCGGGGACATGGTCTTCATCCTCTGCGGCAAGAAGTTCAAAACGCTGACGCAGCTCTGCGCCCTGCGTCTGGAAGTGGCCCAGCAGTTGGGACTGCGCGACCCGAAGAAATTCGCGCCGCTCTGGATCGTGGACTTCCCGCTCTTCGAGTGGGACGACGAAACGCAGCGCTACTACGCCATGCACCACCCGTTCACCTCGCCCAAGCCGGAGGACGTACAGTATAT
>OHBQ01000409.1_pt1 | contig 18281 bp, 10 predicted proteins | sample 1577401 | NCBI WGS metagenome assembly OHBQ01 (sample SAMEA3879581, study PRJEB24766) | human gut metagenome | biome: human-associated habitat; feature: feces | place: USA | collected 1985/1987
GCGTTCGAGCGAGATTTTCGCATCCTGCGTGGCCTGCACGAAACTGATGAACTGCGATATGGGGGCGTTGAGCTGGCCGATGATGTACTGCATGGCCATCATCATACCGAGCGTCATTTCCCCATTGATGACGGCACTGGCGGCAAGGAACGAGATGATAACATTCTTGGTCTGGTCGATGAACGTACCGCCTACTTCCTGTGTCTGTCCGAGTGTCAGGCTCTTGATCGAAACCTTGAACAGTTTGGCCTGGATACGTTCCCATTCCCAGCGTTTCTGCTTCTCGCAGTTGTTCAGCTTGATGTCCTGCATACCGTTGATAAGCTGGACGATATTGCTCTGGTTGTTGGCCGACTCCTGAAAACGCATGTAGTCCAGCTTGCGGCGGCGTTTGAGGAATATCAATACCCACAGGATATAAAGACCGCTGCCGAGCAGGAATACGCCGAGGATGCCGAGATCGTACCCGGCCATCACGACACTGTATATGACGAGCGACACGGCAGCCATCACGATACTCAGCAACGAACCGGTCAGGAATGTCTGGATCCGGTTGTAATCCCCGATGCGCTGCATGATGTCGCCGACCATCTTCGAATCGAAAAACGCAATGGGCAGGCGCATGAGTTTGGCCAGAAAGTCCGAAATGAGCGAGATACTGATGCGTGTGGTCATGTGGAGCATCAACCACGAACGGATGAGGTTGTTGGCCATCTGTCCGAGTGTCAGCACCACCTGGGCGATGAGAATCATCACCACGAACGAAAGGTTGCTATTCCCGATACCCGTATCGACGACCGATTGGGTCAGGAACGGAAGGATCAGGCCGAGTACGGCAGCAATCAGCATCGCAAGGCCGAGTTGGAGCAGGTAGGATTTGTAAGGCCGCAGATAACGCAGCATCGAGGCGAAATTCAGCCGTTTATCCTCATCGCCCTTCTCTGCATAGAACTCCGGTTTCGGCTCCAACAGGAGGGCAATGCCTTTGGCCGAGGAATCGCCGGAAAGGTCACCTTGCAAAACGGAATCTTCGGCTCCAGTCTGCAACCACGATTTGAGAAATTGTCGTTCGCTATATTTGAGTAATCCTACGGCCGGATCGGAAACATAGACCCACCACTGCCCGCGTTTCTTCTCGATTTTATAGACGACCACAAAATGTCGCTGGTTCCAATGTACGATGCAAGGAAAATTGGCTTCGTCGCGGAGCTGCTGCCACGTGAGTTTTACACCGACCGACCTCAAACCGATACTTTCAGCCGCATCGCTGATACCTAACAACGAGACGCCTTCCCGCGTGATATGGCAGCGATCACGCAGATTTTGCAGGGAGTAGTGCCGACCGTAAAATGCAGCGATAATTCGCAGGCATGTCGGGCCGCAGTCCATCGTATCCAACTGTGTATACCGAGGGAAACTCATTATTATAGGTTTTAATTATCTTGATAATCAAGGAGAAGAAAATTCTTCTCCTTGATCTCAATAAATAATGCCGTTTCTAAATCTAATACTATATGGCAATCAACTTACGCACCTACATGCCTGCAATCAATTGCTTGTGTTGTGTCGCCACATACTGTGGCGCTTGCACATGCAAATTCAGAGCAATGCATATCTGATTTACATTTTGCATCTTTTGTAGGACAGACATCTACCGACGGTTCACATGTTATAGTCGGGAAGCAATTATTGCATGTACCGTCCGTTGGTTTTTTTACCGTGATTTCTCCCTTACTACACCCTCCTTGGATGCGTCGTACTGAATTTTGAGAAAGGATTTCAATGGTTTCCTTTTTTAGCTCTAATTTTTTCTGACTTTTCATAACTAAGATTTTTTAATTGTACATATAATTACTGTCGGCCAACAGTTAATTTTATTCCAAATCACCAATACATCGCACAACACTTCCTCCACAAATCTCTGCACAAGTATAAGCTGACGGACAATTAGTTCCTGTTTGTGGATCACAAGTACCCAATGAACAGTCAAGAGTACACTTTTGGGTTTTATTTCCGCAGTCTTTTGATATGACTGTAATTTCTCCTTTGCTACAACCTCCTTGCACGTACCGCGCAGCAATAGGAGTCAGAGCCTCGACAATCTCTTTTTTGAGCCGTAACTTCTTTGAGTTTTTCATAATAAATTCATCTTAGAGATTAGCTCTCTGTGGCTAATTGGAGTGCATATTCCAATACTTCATCCCTATTGTTTCTAATTCCATCGACACTTGGCCTTACCTCGATGTCCACTCTCACACCTCGTCGTTGAGTATCAGTACCATCTGGGTATAAGACTTTTACACTTGAAAAATAAAAGTTCATATATCCTGGCATCGTTACAAGGACAATATCCCCATCTGCTCCTGCTGTTTGTGAGCCGACTGTTATCGCGTCCGGTATGGATTGAAGATGCATTGTAAAATATTCTGCGGCGCTTTGTGTTGTTTGATCTACCAGAATTATTATTTTCCCGGTATATGCATTGTGATTTTCTACATTATGCCAAGTACCTGGATTCGAAGGGTCAGTTTTCATTTGCTTTCCAAATACAGGGTTATCAATTCGGAAAAAATATCCCGGACAGCCCCAATCTGGTCGATATATTTTAGTCGGATACTGTGGTATATGGATAAGGTATTCTGCAAAGAAATTATAGAGAGTAAAATAATCCCGAGGATAGCATCTTAAATCTACAATTAAAGTTTTGGTATCTTTGATAGCATTATAAATCTGTTGAGCATCCTCACTTTGCAATGTGCCAGCATAGATATAGGATACACTGTCATTAAGCATACGAAAAGACACTTTAGAATCCTCACATTTTCGTTTTTCGGCATAATAATCCGAAAGTTTTATGGAAGGTATTTTTATCTGATATTGCTGTCCATTACGCTGAAATACTAAATTTAAGGAATCTTTAGGTGTCCAAAATGCATAATCGGCAGCATCACGCATCAGGACGGATTCGTTGGATTGGGCGGTGTATTTTCTTGCCATAGATATTATCTCAGAAATTGATCTTCCACCGATGACGGTAATTTCATCGCCCGGTAATAATAACTGATTATCAAAAGTATCTGTTACAAAAAGTCGTCCTTCGACCAATTGTCCTAAAACAGGCGCTCGTTTTGCCCCGAATATTGCTGAATATGGGCCTGATGCGTGTGTATCGTTCAATTCAGACAAGAGTTCTAATTGGGTTAAAATGTAACTGTCCTTATCAAGAATCATCCGGGGAATATATTTTTCAAGTACTTTATCCCAAGAAGTGTCTGTTATATTCCGGTTAGGACAATAACTGTCGATCGCATTCCAAAGGCGAAACAAAATTAATAAGCGGTATCCTGCATCGTATAAATGGTTATAATCATAATTGGGAAATGGATCATCATACAGTTTTATGGTGACCCCTTCATTCCATACATACTTGTTGCTTTTGGAAATAGCATACCGTAAATCTGATAAGGTTTGGCTCAATTTACTTCCCAGTCGAACGGTATCTTCGACCCATGAAAAATCATTTATTAGAATATGATCGATTGCGGATAGTTCTTGTTGAAAGGTTGTATCGACTTCAAATGCACCTAATTCATTAATCCATTCCGACAGGATTCGGTTGCGTTCCGCTTTTCCAGCGTGTACTACGCGCGGCAACAAACCGAAAAGCTCATAGTCAATATGGATAGTCGTATCAGCCATAGCCGGGTGATGATATTTCACAAATCCCCAAACCCGAGCCAGAGTTTCGAGATTATCCAATACTAATGGATCATACGCATCGAGCGAATCGAGTTCAAACCCGGAAGACGAATTGTAATCAGGATAAATGCGTTGTTGCGAATAGCTAACAAAGGTACCGCAGAATAATAAAACTATTAATAGACGATAAAAACGGGACATACTATAAATAGATTAATCAACTAAGTATAAAGAAATTCAGCCATTCAGTATTTTGAAGGGCAGGTATATATAAAGACAATAATAGTAATCCGATTCCTGCAACTCCTTCCAAAAGTCCATATTCATTTACCCAACCTCCGTATTCAGCCGTATGCCATGCTCTATATCCGGCCAATCCATCCTCCATGTTACCTAATTCCAAGGTACCGTCAAGCCAGTAATCACGGGTTTCTTCAAACAGTTTTTCACCGGTTTGCATATACACATAGTGAAACATCATACACACGCTTGCAGCTCCATGACATAAACCGGCATCGATAACACCGGCATTTTGGAAATCCCTACGCGAAGTCGAAAACCGCAGCACCTCCAATGCTTTTTCCTGCCATTCCCGGTTATGCAACGCTTTTCCTGCCTGCCACAACGATGTCGCTACGCCCAAATCGCCATAGCACCAACCCAAACGACTTTGATGATTTATTTGCTCCGGATCGTTCTCTAATGATTGACTGGGAAAATAATTGCCGTGTTGTTGCGGATCGATCTCCTGGGACAGAATATAATTACAAGTATTCCTGATGATCCGATCCCGTTTCTTCTGATCGATCCCTTCGCTTCCCAACAAGCTCAATACGGATACGATACTCGACATCCCGTGTGATAGGCAGATATTGTATCCGACGCCTCTGTCCAGTCCCAGCGAAGATTTCCATTTGTAGATTCTATCTCCTTTTTCAGCGGTTTGCTCCAATGCCTCCAATGCCCGGTTTACAAACTCTGCGTCGTCGCAATAATATTTGACGATACCCAGTCCGCCATGCAGGTAGTCGTAATTCCCGTTTAGAATACTGTTTATAGCGAATGTTTGCAGCAGCTCCCGGTAGTTTTTCTCCACATCGGAATAGTCGATCTCCAACAACCGCTCACGGTTCAGGTATTTCAAACCCTCCAAAGCGCCGGTAAATCCGCCGCAGTATGTCAATAATCCTATTTCAGAGGTTAATTTATCGAAATACGTTTCGAGGAAGCCTTCTAAAATTTCTTCTTTCTCCGAATTGGGAAATACTTGCAGATAGTGTTTGCAGAAGATAATAATGCCGGTCTGTCCGGCCAACAACCCGACGCCTTCGTTGTCGAGTTTACCGTCTTTCATATCCCGAAACAGCACATCGGCTATTGCATGGATTTTATGTTCGATTCGCGTTTTCATTTTACCGAATAGGAATGAATACTTTCATTGTTTTTCCACAAGCCGCTTTGTCCGTGCGATCGCCGACTCGAAATACTTGGTTAAAAAGTCATAAATAACCAATTCGAACTGCCGGTTATTGGTACGGAACCAACGGTTCATCGTCATGTGCGAAATGCTGCCCAGCAACTCGTCGATCGTAGGTACCGCCAGGCCGGAGGATTGGATTCGGGAAATTTCCGCAGCGACTTTCCCGATTTCCGACTTGCGAGGTTGTAATATGGCTTCGTAATCCGTAAACATCTCGCGGTCGGACAACGCTTTTTCGATGTCCGCTCGGTAACGGCGGTACTTATCATTGATCTGTTTCGTGAACGAATGCGAGGTGAATCCGAACTCCTTCTTGAAATTCTCGGCCATCCGGGAAAACAGTGCTTTTTTCTCGTCCGGTGTTTTTCCGAAGGCGGTCATCGTATCATCCAGTAATGTCAGTGCCAACTGCCAGCGGGTCGTTTCCCTCGTGTCCGTAGGTAATTCCTCAATCTTTTCGAGTAATTTCAGAATCGCACCGCTGTCTATTCCGAACAATCGTTCGACCGGCTCCATAGTATCTGCCCCGTACCGTTCGATTTCACGGACGTAAGTATCGCATAAAACCCTTATAACAGCCCCGTTTTCCACCAAAGGCTGAAACGACGCTTCGAAACGCCGGAAGATAGGGGCGTAGTTCTCGAATCGGTCGATGTGGAGCCGCAGACGGATATGGAAATCCGGGTCGTTATAACGAATAAAGAAGCTGCCGTCGATCCATCGCTCTGCGTACAGTTCCCGAAGAAATGGCCGTATGGTATGCGCCAAAACCTCATCGGCTGTTTTGACACCTGTGTATATTTTGAAGTATAGCCATTGGCTACCGGGTATGAACTTTCTCTGTATCATGTTGCTCGTTTTTATGAAAGGCGAAAATCACCTCGTTCGTAAATCGGTCTTTTCCCCGGCGGACAATACCGGAGTCGTTACGAAACAGAAATTCCTCCAATACGATCTGTTTGCGTTTGGCGATCTCTTCCAGAAGAAGTCGTTGGCATTGTGTATCTTCCAAATTCAAATAGAGTTCGTTGTCGCTGTCGGGAATAACGACTTCCGTCGGCATTTGTCGTTTCTGTAAAAAATCCCTGAAGCGGACGGAAAGTTCCGAATCGGATAATTTGTCCATCCCTTCGACCTCTTCCTGTTTGATTCTCCACAGTTCTCTCGAAAGAATAATGTTCTTGTATTGAATCCGAGGAAGATAATCATAAGCGGCTAAAAGTCCCGACCAACCGCAACTCAATCCGCCGGTTATCCGTTGGTGTTGAAGATCGCAGAGGAAACGGTAAATCGGAATGGGACTCATCGAATAGTTATGGGCACACGTTAAGCGGGGAACGACCTCTTTGTCGTATTTTTTGGAACGGAGAAACAGACGTCCCTGCCGAATGGAAAGCATCAAGTCCGATATGGGAATATCCGTTCCGTCGTGTTCGCAATTCGACAGATAATGCAGCGTATGTTCCCTAAATACCGGGCGCGAGGCGATATTTCCGATGCGTGATTCGGGAAGATGCGATATTTCGGCGAAGATAACGTCCGGAGTTTGCCGCTGCTCGAAATCGGCGATCTCTTTGACCAGAGCCATAATACTCTCGTCAATATGGCAGAAGCGCCCCAAAAGGTTGGCCGCACATACTCCGCCGATCGATTTTATGTCGATTAGATCGTTATCGAGCAGGCTGCACATAACGGCAATCGTATCGGGAAACTGATGTTTGTAGTCCAGTTTCTCGAAATCCTTGTCCTCCAGCAATACGACGTGGCCTCCTTTGCGGGCATTTTCGATATATTTCCGGAATAAAACTCGATCAGCAGAACTTTGATGACTTGTCGTAATATTAGAATATTGAACAGGGAAAACGAGATCGTTAATCAGAGGATTGACGTCGCCGCTACCCGATGAAACCGGATAACCCAATCCCAACTCCCCGTCCAATGCCACAGCCAACGGAACTTCGGCCTCTTCGTACCGGCTTTGGAATGCCTGAATAAAATTTTGCAGCGTGGGATGTTCGTTCGGTGGTGTAATCTTCGCCAGAAAGTCGATCAAACGAACGATTCGAGATACGGTTTTTTCATCCACCTGTGCCCGATGCACCGGTTTGAACATATCCGTCTGAAACAGATATTTCGGCTCGTAGCCTACGCCGATATTTTTTACGGTCGATAAAATCTCATCATATAACGGCAGTGTCGTACCTACCGGTTGTGCGTCGATTCGGTTCAGAAGCTCCTGGATTTGTCGGAGCGGTTGCAGGATCGGAACATTTTGCAGGCGGGAGAGTTTATCGATAAGCGTATCGAGTACGTCTTCACCGACGACACATGGATCGAGTTCGCTTTTCAGCACTTGCGAGGCGATAGTCTCGATGACATATTCATGCGCTTGCTCCGTGGTTATCTCGTCATCGACGAGTGCTTGCACCAGTTGTTCGATTGTCGCTCCGTCTGCCGCCGTGTTCAGGAGCGTGGCCAGCGCTTCGTCGATTTCCAACGAAGCAACCGTATGCTGGCGCTGCGATTTCTTATAGCGATATTCGACATAGCGATATTTTCCGCCGATTTCATAAAGGCTATCATTCGGGTAATATACGAGTTGCTCCCGCACGTTGGGGTCACGCTCGATCTCCTGAATCAGAGCACACAGATATTGCATGTCCAACCGGGTGCGGCGTTTGTTGTCCTTCGTAGCCGGTAATTCGATCGATGTACTGTTCGCAATCTTTCCCGTGCTGCATCCTGCGAATAAACCGAACGGAGTACACCGTGTCATCGCCCGATGCCGGTATTTCAGAACGGAATGTTCGAATTTAGTCTGCTTTTTTCGGTCTTTCGATACACAACCTTCATACAGCTCCGGCGAGGCTAAATAGAGCGCTTCCCGAAATTCAGGACTCAAGGTCGTATCTTCTGCCGGAGCATCCAGCGGAAATAATGGCGTCCTGAAAACAAAGTCGGGAAAAGGGGCAAACGTCGGTTTCATTATTTGGGTGATTGTTCAGTTAGTAATTCTGTTTCCTTTTATCTTTTTACAAGATACAGCCAGAATGATATATTGGCAACTGTTTTTAAGAATAAATTCATTTGGCATTTATTATTTTCAAAAACATGTGACAAATAAGGAAAAATTCATTAAATTTATTGGTTCGTTACGATCTAAATAAAGCAGATACAAAATATCATATCTTTTATCGGTACATAACTTATATTAGAAAGCTCCCCCTCTCGTATTAACGAGAGGGGGAGCTTTCTAAAATTTACTTGCTTGCTTGGTTCCTATTCGCAATTGCAAGTCAATGCGTAAGTGTTCAGACAATCGCATTTAGTTTGGATACAACTTCCTCCTGAAACTATACAGTCATTTTTGCTTACTTCTACACAGGCTATAACATTATCCGACTTACATGTAGTAGCAGATACGCACAACCCCAGTTGATCTTTTGTTGCGCAATTTTTTTGAGTTCCTGCACAATAATTCGTTGCAGGAATGATAGTAGTCTGTCCTGCACCACCTTTAACCATTGCACTCTGCTCCCTGTCAAGACGGGATACCACGTCTTTTTTAAGTTTTAGTGTTTTCATAATAAAGCAGTTTTATTAGTTGGTATTCGAAAGTTATAAAAATTCATCAAACAATGCAAATATTTTATTGTTTTTTTTATAACTTTACCTTTGTGAGAAAGAATTTGTGTGATGAATCGGTGTAAATTGTCCTTTGTTATATTATACCTCTGTGTCGTCACATGGCCATTGGTATTGTTGCACGCGCAGAAGAACCCGTTTTTGGAGCAAATCCGTAATTTTCCGCAGGAGAAGATCCACGTGACGACCGACCGCGACGCCTATATCGCGGGCGACACGGTGTGGCTGCGTGCGCACTGCGTCGACGCCGCGACGCTCGAACCGCTCACGGCGAGCCGCTACGTCTACGTGGAGCTTCGCACGACGGACAACCTGCTCGTGCGCCGCATCAAGATTCTGCAACGCGGCGGCGTCTATGCCGGCTACCTGCCTCTGCCCGCGACGCTCGCGCAGGACGAATACGTGCTGTGCGCCTACACGCTCTACATGCGCAACCTCGGCGGCGACTATCTCTTCTCGAAACCCCTTTCGGTCAATCCCTACCGACAACCCGAAAAACGACGGCGCCGCACGGCGGCAGGCCCCTTCGACGTGGCCTTCTTCCCCGAAAGCGGCTACCTCATCGACGGACAGCCCTGCCGCGTGGGGTTCAAGGCCCTGGGCAAGGACGGACTTTCGCGGCAGGTGACGGGAACCGTGCGCGACGACCGTGGCCGCACCGTCGCGCGTTTCGCCTCGCGCCACGCCGGCATGGGGTCGTTCGAGTTCACGCCGCGGCCCGGCCGGCGCTACACGGCCGAATGCGTCCAGACATCGGGCGGCAAGGCGCGGCGCTTCGACCTGCCCGAAGCCAACGATCTCACCTTCGTCCTGCGCGTCGAGCCCAACGACACCTCCTTCGTCGTATCCGTCCGTTCGGCTAAAAAGTGGCGGCCGCAGGGATTGAAGCTCCTCGTCCACCGCTGCGGCACGCAGTGCTACTACAAGGAGTGGAACCCGCAGCACGCATCGCTCACCTTCCTGCGCGACGAACTGCCGGGCGGCCTCTACCAGATCCTGCTGCTCAGCCCCACGGGCGAAGCCTACTCCGAGCGGCTGGTCTTCAACCGCCGCGACGAAGAGACCGAGGTGACGATGCGGCAGGAGGGCACGTTGCAGCAGCGTTCGAAGGTAACGCTGCATTTCGAGGTGCACGACACCAAACGCCGACCCGCACAGGGCGACTTCGCCGTCGCCGTCACCGACCGCAAGGCGGCGGCTCCCGTAGCGACGGCGGGCATCTACTCCACGCTGATGCTCTCTTCCGAGCTGCGCGGTGTGATCGAAGACCCCGACTGGTACTTCGCGCCCGACAACGCGCAGGGCGACGAGGGGCTCGACGAACTGCTGCTTACGCAGGGCTGGCGCAGGTACGACGTGCCGAAGCTCCTGCGCGACGAATACAAGGAGCCTTATTACCCGTTGGAGGCGGGACAGGAGATCGCGGGACGCATCGAGCGCACGGCCATGTTCTCCAAAAAGAAGAAGCTCGACCGCTACACGATGCGGCTGCTGGTACCCCAGAGCGGCTACGCCACCTCGGCTCCCATCGCCGAGGACGGGTCGTTCGCACTCAACGGGTTCGACTTCCCCGACAGCACGACCTTCGTGCTGCGCCCCACCGTCCGAGGGCGGACGATCACCGACGCGCGGATTCTCATCACTCCCGATTCGTTTCCCGAATACCGCACGCTGCCACGCCTGCGGCAGCCCGATCCGACCTACGTGGCGCAGGCGCGAAGGTATATCGAGCAGCGCGGCACGGCAGACATGCGGAATATCGTCATCGACACCGTGGTCGTGACGGCAAAACCCTGGGACGACGACATCGACGAAAACGCGCCGGAACACCGCCTGGCCGCACGGTCGTGGAACGCCGAGCAGATCAAGGAGGTCAGCGCAGGGACGATCCTCGACTTCATCGAGAAGATGCCCGGAATGCAGGTCATGGGACGAAGGGTATTATACCGTGGGCACAAACCGGCCTTTATGGTCGACGGAAGATTAGAGGAAACGGTTGGTATGTTATCTGAAAAGCAAGATGGAAGGGAAGTAAATAGTTTGGATTACGACTCTGGCAAAGCAATCTCCGCAGGTGCTTTGAGAGCTTTGGTTGCAATAGGAAATATTGCACGGAATGGCGGTTCTGCTTCAGATCTCAGACAAGCAGCTGCAGACTATAGAGAAAAAGTACAAAATGACGAATGGAAACGAGGTATGCAGTATTTCGATGATTTTGATAATGTCCCCGATTGTTTGTATTACCCGATCGAACAGGTAGCACGTATCGACCTGATCGACCGCAACCAGACGACCTATTGGGGGACGAACCTCAAAGGCGGCATCATAGCCATTACCATGAAAAAGGGAAAAGCGCTGGCCGAAGCGTATGCCGCTGCACCATCGCCGGACGTAAGCGTAGTGACGCCATTGGGTTATCAAACCCCTGCGGAGTTTTACTCTCCGACATACGACACCGAAGAGAAACGTAGAACCAATACACCCGACTATCGCACGACGCTTTACTGGAATCCTGTCGTCAAGCTCGATGATCTGGGGCAGGCTACCGTCGAGTTTTATACCACCGATGCTCCCGCCGATTATGACATCTCTATCGAGGGCGTATCCCAAAGCGGGAAAATTATCTCTTTATCGAAATCGTCTGTAAAAACAGAATAAGGATATGTACACGATTATGTATAGTGCGTTATATTCATTTCTCGTAATATCGACTTTCTGAAAATAAAAGTACCCGAAAAACCTCTACTCGGCTTTTCGGGTATTTTCGAATTTATCGGACGAAGCGAAACCGCTGATCTCTTACCGCCGTTTTACACCGTGTATTCGATTCGGCGGCACGGAGGGAACATGCAGGTCCGGAATGTCGTCGTACTTGTTCCGATGCGGTTGCATGCCCCGTCTTAGGGGATAGTTCTTTTTCAGTATCTCAGCGGCCAACTGTCGGGTTCGTTCCTGCAACTTCCGCTGCGCCGCCGAACTTTCCGCTGATGTTTCGTATTCGCGTGCCAGCGTTTCGAATGCTTCGGCACTCGGGAAAAAACCGTTCATAATCCCGTACACCATTCCTCCGCCCATTCCGTTCTGCTGCATCGTCTGTAAAACGGCGATGTCGAAACTGTAGTTGCCGTAATGCGGGGTGTGCGGAACGTCGTCGATCAATTTCTTATAATTCTGTACCGTCGGCGCCAGATCGAACGTGTCGGTCCGTATGCCGTACGCCAGCAATGCTTTCGGGGCGAATATTCCGGGCGGTATCTCGTCGAAGGCATACCGTCCCTTGTCTTTGTCGTCGCGTTCGAGCCGGAATAGATCGACATACTTCTGCCAGCCGGTATCGAACTGCGGGAGCCGATATATCTGTAACTGCGTATCCTGTAATTGAGGGTGGAAGAAGTGCAGCAGATAGTAGTCCCACATCTCTATGAAACGTTGTGCTCCGAGGGGCGTTTCGGTAAATAGCAGCAATCCCTGCCGAGTCTCTACGGCTGTCAGGGTGTCGAATCTTGACAGCGGTTTCATCCCTTTGTCGAAGCCGAACATCGCACGCTCGTAGCCGTCGTGGTACCGGAGCCGTTCCAACTCCGCCTCGGGCGAGAGGTAGGGAATATTCATCTGCCAGCAAAAGGCGGCATCGAGCAGGCGCACGATGCGCTGCGGCGCCACACCCTCTTCGAGCAGAATCGGCAGGCTGTTTTGCAGGAAGTCGGGGCCGATGAGCCGCTCCTGCTGGCGGATCCGGAGGAGCACGTCGTCCGGAATCGTGTACTGAAAGAGCCAGTAGTCAGGATAGTTTCCTCCCGAGCGCTGTCCCTCGACATTGCGTTGGATAAACTGCTCGAACCCTTCGCCCGTATCGTTTCGAATGGCGTAGTCCCGTACTTTGCAGTGGGTGTCGAGCGCAAAATAGAACTCAAATCCGTCTTTCTGTGGTCGTGTCATAGGTCTTCAATGTCGTTTCAGATGAAATTCCGCGCCTCGGACCGGCTCGTCGCGCCGCCTCTGATATGCTTCGAGCAGCTTGTCGGGACGGAAGAGCAGATTTATGGCGTCGAAATTCCGGAAGGTGCGGATTCCTTCGGCCTGCATGGGAGGTATCTCGGACGAAGGCCGACGCCGTATCGGGAACTTCCGGTCGAGGATGTAGGCGGCCAGATTGTACTGCTCCTCGCGCTTGGCCGCCCGCCCCTCGTCCGAGAGGTCGGAGGCGTACTTGCGTTCGATGTTGTCGAATCCGCTGCGGAAGACGAACTCCCGGTTCCAATACCTTTCGGCATTCTGCATAAGATACCCGTAGCCGCGCTGCATGATGATCTGCAACCCCGTAAGATCGCGTATGCCGTTGGAGACATACAGGTTCTCCCCGTGCTGCGGATCCACGAAGGCCCAGAAGTTGTCGGCCGTAGCCCGCATGTCGTACTCTTTGAGGCAATATCCGCGACGCAGAACCTCGGCATCGACGAAGGGATGCTCCGGGACCCACATCATACCGCCTGCCGTGGGAAGCACCTGCGGATTCACCTTGTCCCAGAAGCCGTCGGGATCGGCCTCCACCTCGTACACGCGCAGGGTTTCAACCCCCAGATCGGGGTCGAAGAAGCAATCGGCGTGATGCTGCATGTAGCGTTCGCAGGCCTCCCGACCGTCCGGCTCCTGCGTGAAGAGCACCGCACCCCGCTCGGTCTCCACGGCACGGCAGCGCCGCAGGTCCTCACGGGCGACCGGTGGCAGCCCCTCGTTGCGGAACTGTCGGTAGTCGGCCTTTGTCGAGAGCATGTTGCCGCAGTTACCCTCCGCAAGGGGGTCGAGGTCGTACTTGTAACAGTAGAGAAGGTCTTTCAGCGTTACAGCGTGCCGGATGTCCAGCTTCTCGGTGACTGTGGACGGATCCAGCAGGTAATTGTGCTCCGCCGCTTCGATGCGGGGCAGCAACGCGGCATCGGTCGTGCGTATGTCGAAAAACAGCACCGAGGGAATCGCCCCGCAATTGGCGGCGTAGTCCGTAAATTCGTCGAGCAGGGCGCGGAATCCTTCGTCGCCGCGACGGGATCGCTCCATAGCGATAATCTTGTTGCCGTCGTCCACGGCGACGTACAACGCACCCTGCATCTGTTCCTGATCTTGTTCCATCGTCATTAGTGTTTGAGAATGTGACAAGGCATCTCTCTTCTGTCCCTGTCGCGTTCGTAGCGCTCCAACAGCCTCTCGGGTCGGAACAGCAGGTCGATAGAGAGAAAATCCCTGTAAAAGCGAATGTCTCCGCTCGGCAGCGGACACGGCGGCTCCTCCCTTGCCGGATCGATGCCGAAGCAAGTGCGCAGGATGTCGGCCGCCGTCGTGCGGCTGTCGTCCGTCATGGCCGCTGCAGGTTTCCGATCGGCGTTCTTGAACCGATCCGCGAACGGGAAGTCGTATCCCGGAAAGTCGGAGCCTCCCCAGCAGAAAGGTTCGTAGCCGTTGCGTGCGATATGCCGGAGCGTTACGACCGTCAGCAGGCGTCGCAACGCCTCGGACGATGCCTCGGTTCCGGAGTCCGGAGCGGCCGCGAGCTTCGCGGCCCCGGCCCGCATGTCGTACTCTTTGAGGCAGCAGCCCCGTTGCAACACGCTGTCGCACCGTCCGCTGTGGCGCGGCACGAAGCGCATCTGCTCGTGGTCGAAATACGGCAGGCACGCCTCCGAGGAGTATTGCTCCTCGGAGAGTTCCACATCGTATATGCGCAAAGTTTCGACCCCGCAGGTGAGTCCTCTGCCGTCGGGATGTGCGGTGAGGAAGGCGAAGAAGCTGCGGGCCGCCTCGTCGCCACGTTCTCCACGGCGGAAAAGAGCTACGCCGCCCTCCGTTTCCACGGCTCTGTAAGGTGCTCCGGGCTGCGACAGCGCGGGAATCGATTCGTTGCGGAAGCCCGCGTAAGCGTCCTTGTAGCAGAGGTTCCGGGCGGTGTTCTGCGCAGCCAGCGGATCGAGGCCGTGCTTGCGGCAATAGAGCAGGTCGTACAACGTCAGGGCTTGACGAATGTCCTTCACTTCCAGCGGTGCCAGATGTGCCAGCCGGTAGCCGCGTTCTTTGGCTTCGATCGGCGGCAGCCGCGAGCTGTCGTCGATGTGAAAGTTCAACAGCAGAAGATACGGGATATATCCCTTGTTGGCCGCATAATCCGCGAACTCGTCGAAGAAGGTTCTGAAACCCTCGTCGCCCCGTCGGGATCTCTCCAGCGCAACGATCGTATGGGTACGATCGAGGGCGGCATAGACGTTCGTAATATCGGAACTTCCCATCCGTTATCGTTTTGTGTCGTCCCAGTCGGGTACGACGATCGTGCCGTCGCCTTCGGGCGCGTAGATCACCTCGATCTCTTCGACCTCATGGAACGTGCAGGCGCCGAGGCCGCAAAGTGCAAGCAGAAGAAGCATCGCCGCGAAGATGCGGCGCAGATGATTTGTCGTCATAGTATCAATTTTTTAAGAGTTCATCGATTTCGGGGTCGAGCGCCGCACGATACTCCATGCGCTCATCGCGGCGGCAGGCTTCGAGGAAGTGTCGCCGTCCCTCGGCCTTGCGGCCCAGCCGCGAGCAGGCGATCGCTCGAAGATACTCACTCGTGGCTGTCGCGGGAAGTGCTTCGAGGATGCGCAGCGCCTCCCTGTCTTGTCCCAGCGAGAGCAGTGCGATGGCCGTATTGCGATCCCGGTAGTCATGAAGGACGTAGAGCGCCTGTGCGTATTTGCGTTTTTCGAGCAGCTGCCGGCCCCGCAGGTAGGCCGTATCCAGTTCGGTCGTGTGGATCGTGTCTTTGACCATACCCACGCGGCGCAGATGGCAGCGGAGTTTTACGGCCCGCAGCGCGGGATAGTGCTCCGCACGAATACAGGCATATTCGGCCGGATAGCGGCGGCGAATCTCCTCCTCGCGCCGGTCGGGATCTCCGATGCGGCGGATGATGCCGAGAATCTCGTCGCGGTGCGCGAGGCGGTCGTCACGGGCGATGCGGGCCGTCAGCTCCGGCCACAGCTCGCCCGCACTGCGTATCGTAAGCAGGCGGTCCGCACGCCGGCCGAAGCATCCCGCAAGATAGCTGCGCAGCGCCTCGGCGCGCGCCCGCGAAAGCCGCTCGTTGAGCCCACGACGGCCTTCGGGCGAAGCCGAAGCCGTAAGGACGATGCTGTCGACATGGAACTCCCGCTGCGTGACGATACGTTCCATGAGTGCGGCGATGCGTGCCAGCTCCCGTGCGTTGTCACCCAGCGTATCCACGAGCCGTGCGTCGCCCGTAAGGAAGCTCAGGCTGTAACGGTCGTTGACGGTCACGTATTTGTCGATGACGCGGATACGGTACCGGGGCAGGGTGTCCAGAAACGACAGCAGCGACGATACGGTATAGGTCAGCGTATCGGACGGCGGCAGCGTATAGGCGCTGTCGTCGAGCCCCTCGACGCGGCCCCGCAGCGTGATGAGCATCTTGCGGGAGGTCTCCTCCGTAGGTACTTCCTGCGAATAATAGTAGCTGATCGAAGTTCGGTTCTCGATAAGCGAATCGAGCCGTGCATCCTGCGCATAGGGATATTTCACGAACCGCTGGAAAGCCCGCTCGGCCCGCACGCTGTCGGGGCGGAAGCGTCCCAGGTAGGTAGTATACTGCCAGTAGTCGCGCTGCTGCACGCGGTCGAACAGCGCACCGCGTATGATGATGTCGTCGAGCGGTATCTGTTCGTCCTGCCGGTGCAGGAAGGGCGTGATGACCACACTGCGGCTGCGCCCCAGCAGCTCTTTGGGCAGTTCGACGTTGAAGTCGAGCGTCACACGCCCCCGGCGTTCGGGGATCGAACGGACACGGGCCACGACGACGACCTCCTCGATCGGAACCGTGCCGAGGGCTTCGCCCTGCCCGTCCCGTTCGACGGGGACAAGGTAGTAGTCGCTGCTGTCGCGTTCCACGCGCACGACCTGCGGGCGGTCGTCACGGACTTTGGACTGGCGTTCTGTACGTGAGAGTTGCGCCAGGTGTGCCGTGGCCTGTCGGCGCGTCAGCCGTGCGGTCGTCGAGCAGCCCGCAGGCACGCCTGCGGCCGTCAGTACGGCGATCAGGGATAAAATGTTACGGAATAGCATATCAGAACAGGTAGTTGAAGGAGACTTCCAGTTTCGACGGTGCGAGCGTCCAGCGCCGCGCGTGGCGGATATAACGGTCGCCCCAGTCGCTCGTGACCGGATCGCGGCGCGTGTCGCGCGTGCGATAAAGTCCCGCACCAGCCTCCACGACGAGGTTCCAGCGCTTCGAGAGGATCCACGCATAGCCGTAGCTTATGCCGATGCCGTAGGCCCGCCCGTCGTAGGTGCGGCGACGATTGCCGATGCGGTAGTCGACCCAGGAGGCGTGCAGCCCCAGAAAGTGCCCGACGAAATCTTCGTAGAACCAGTGTCGGACGCCGAGTTGTACGGCCCCGACCTGCGTCGTGAGGCGCTCCGTGCGGATCGGATTCCAGTAGGCGGAGGTTTCGACGGTCCAGTTGTCCGTCAGCGCCGCCTCGGCACCCACGGCGACCGTGCCCGTCAGCGCTGCCAGGGCGTTCACCCTGACGCCGAAGAACTGTGCGGCGGCACGGTGGTGTATGGCTGCGAGGCACACCAGAAGTGCCGCACAGCGGATGATCGTTTTCGTTTGCATAATCGGTTATTCTTTTACGCACCTCACAGGATAGGCTGCGGCCTGATGATTCTGACGGTAGAGCTGCAAGACCTCGGGCGGCAGGACGCCGAAGCTCACGGCCGTCGTCGCATCCACACGTGACGGATCGGAGGCAGGACTCCCCGGGACATTCGTCCAGAGTTGTGTCCGTATCCCGACGCCGACGTACATCTCCTTGCCGGTAGGCATGACATGCAGCAGCCCCGCATAGGGATAGTACGGCCATACGCTGCCGGTATAGAGGTAGCACCCGCCTTCGATAGTGCTGGAAACAGTCGTCTGTTCGAGCGTCCACGCCTCGGGCGGCGGCACGCGCCAGCCCGGAGGGCAGGGGTCGTAGATGGACTTCGCGCCCGCAGTCGTGGGACGGCCGCCCGTCGAGGCGTTGCCCAGGAACACGAGGCCGAGGCTCACGCCCATGAACACGCCGCCGAGACACGTCGACGAGCAGTTCCACTCGCCCCGCAGGCACAGCAGCAGGCTCAGGGCCCCGGAGGACAGGGCCGGGGCTATATAGGGCTTGAAGCCCAGCTCCCGCATCCGGAGATTGGCGCGGACGGTCCGCTCCGTCAGCAGACGGGACAGCCCGTCGTCATAGCGGTCGATGGAGTTGGCCACCACCAGGTCCTCCCCGTGGGGGCCGAAGGTGCGCCCATCGGTCAGGAACGAGGCAAAGCGGGGGTCCTTCCGGGCATAGTACGCCGCCCGGGCGTTCATGACCCCCAGGCCGAAGCCCCGGACCTGGTGGGAAAACAGGCCCTGATAGTCCATTTC
>OHBQ01000423.1_pt1 | contig 17976 bp, 19 predicted proteins | sample 1577401 | NCBI WGS metagenome assembly OHBQ01 (sample SAMEA3879581, study PRJEB24766) | human gut metagenome | biome: human-associated habitat; feature: feces | place: USA | collected 1985/1987
CGAAGATGAGTACGGCAACACCCCGACACAGCGGGCAGAGCTGGACTGGCTGCTCTATAATAAGCCCTTGGAGTACGCCCAGCTTGTGCTGGATGGAGAGATAGAGCGTTATCTGTCGCTTGGCTGCGACCATGGCAGACTGGAAGATTGAATCTTAGAAAACGCGCGGCAAAACCGCTAATCGCGCGGCGCGCGTTTTTATCGCTGACTTTTATTCAGGCAACATTGCACGCGTGCATTCCAGCGTGCGATTCCACTTTTCCGAAATTCAATCGTATTACAGTTTATTTTTGCAGTTTTTCGCTTTTGCATCGAACTTTTCCACAGATAAAGAATGCACGCCCGTACGATTTTGGTTCGCAGTTTATTCGCGTCAGCTGGATTTATTCGTGCTTTGTTCGCGCGATTGCGCGTTTTCAGCGTAAATTCAGCGTAAACCATGCCAAGTCAGCGTATTTTCAGCGTAAATCCCAGAAAGTCAGCGTAAATAACCATTTACCATATATAATGATGCCTGCCCACTGTGGAAAAGCCACGGTGGGCGGGCATTCTGCGTTTTCAGATGGACTGGAACCCTTTGCCGATGATCTCGCTTGAGTTGACAATGGTCAGAAAGGCCTCCGGGTCCTCCCGGCGCAGGAAATCCCGCAGCAGCCCTGCCTGCCGCCGGGTCAGCGCCACCATGATCATGGTGCGGGGCTCGCCGGTGTACACGCCGGTGGCGTTCTGCTGGGTCGCTGTGCGTCCCAGTGTTTCCGTAACGAAATGCCGGATGGGCTCCGGCCTTGAGGTGATGACCGTACACACCTTGCGGAGATTCAGGCTCTCGATGGCTGTATCCACGATGGTGCTGCGCCCGATGAGTCCCAGCACGCAGTACATCCCGGTCTGCGGGCCGTAGAGGTAAGCCGCAAACAGCACCGTGCCGATATCGCTGAGCAGCAGAGCCCTGCCGATCTCCACCTTGATGTACTTGTGCAGGATCATCGCCACGATCTCGGTGCCGCCGGTGGATGCCCCGATGTTGAATACGATGCCGCTGGCAATGGCAGGCAGCGCCACCGCAAAGCACAGCTCCAGAAGAGTGTCATCCGTCAAAGGCTGCGACACGGGAAACATCTTTTCGCACATACTGGAATAAAAGCTGAGCATGAAGGAGGAGTACAGTGTCCAACCCATGGTCTTTATGCCCAGAAAGACGCAGCCCAGCACATCCAGCACCGCATTGGTGATCCACATAAAGGTGCTGACGCTCAGAGCCGGAAAGCAGGTGGCCAGAACGATGGAAAGACCGGTGGTGCCGCCAAATACAAAGTGGTTGGGCGCACAGTAAAAGTTCAGTGCTACTGCATAGATGATAAGTCCCAGATTCAGCAGCAGAAAAAAGCGTGCGCCGCTCCACAGCTGTGCTGGGGTCAGGTTTTTGCGCAGGCCGTTCTTGATCGCTTCCATCTCAGTCCAGATGCTCCTTTACATCCATCAGCCGGGTGATGATGCAGTCTGCGGCGGACTGGTCCAGCGGCTCGCCGTGGCGGGGCTTCAGTGCCAGCACCTTCAGCCCTGCCGCCTTTGCGGAGGCGATGCCTGTGGGAGAATCCTCCACCGCAATGGCCTTATCTGCCGTCAATCCCAGTGCCTTCAGCGCCTTGAGATAGATGTCCGGCGCAGGCTTATGAGCGGCGCAGTCCTCGCCGCTGAAAGCAAAATCCACCATGGCTTTCAAGCCGCCCTCCGTGAGCATCTTCATGATATCCGGTGCTGCGCTGGAGGACGCCACCGCCACCTTCAGTCCACGGCTGCGGAGCGCATTCATCAGGGGCTCTGCCTGCGGGTCGGTAAGCTTGCCGTAGGGGGTGGGGCGAGCCTTGCGGTACTCCCGGTAAGCCATCAGCATCTCCTGACGGCGCACAGGGTCGTTGGGGACAATGGCTTCCCAGATGGCTTTTTCGTTGGAGCCGATGAAGTTGCCCTCCGGGATGGGGATGCCGTTTTCCAGCAGAAAGTTTTTACGGCGGTTCTCGTAGTAATATTCCGTATCTGCCAGCACCCCATCCATATCAAAAATCACTGCTTCAATCATTCTTCATTTCCCTCTTCATCAAAAAAGGGGAGGGGCAAGCCCCTCCCCCAAGCATGGGTCTATTGATCCCAGTCGATCGCTTAGTACTCCAGCTTCCACATATAGCGGCGCAGGGTCAGCGGATGCTGACGGACGTAGGACAGCTCCTCAGCATAGACGCGGAACACGGCGGTGTGCATCAGCGGGTTGAAGTAGGTGATGACGCTGCTGTCCACAGCATTGCCCAGACCGTAATCCTTTGCGTCCACAACGGTGGTCAGAGCATCGAAACGGTGCAGGAAGGTCAGTGCGCGGGCATCCACGGGACGGGTCTTGCCGTCGTTCATCAGCAGGATGAAGGGCACGTCCTTATCCACGATCTCGAAGGGGCCGTGGAAGAACTCGCCGCTGTGGAAGGAGCCGGAGTTGACCCACTGCATCTCCATCATCAGGCAGATGGAGGTGGAGTAAGCGACCTCCATGGAAGCGCCGCTGGACATGACGTAGACGACGGGAGCGTCCTTGTACTTCTCAGCGAACTCCTTGGCAGACTTGCGGGCAGAGTTGGCAGCGTTCTCGGCAGCCTCGAACACGTTGGTCAGGCCCTCGATCATCTTGTCGTACTTGTCGAAGCCTTCCACCTGCTGCAGGATCTCCACAGCCAGTGCCAGAACGTAGCCCATCTTCTCCAGCTTGGCAGCGTAGTTTGCCTCAAAGCCGTGAACGATGGTGTAGTCAGCTTCCTTGGTCAGGGCAGAACCGGCAGCGTGGGTAACGCTGACAACGGTTGCACCGGCAGCCTTTGCCACGCTGTTGGCCTTGACGGTCTCAGGGGTGCTGCCGCCCAGAGAAGCGGTGATGACCACGGTGGTGTCGCCCAGCCAATCGGGGGTATCGTAGTTGAACTCGTTGGCGGTGTAGTGTGCCACACGCAGCTTCTTGCTGCAGTTTGCCAGGAAGTACTTTGCGGGGTACAGCTCTGCCTTGGAAGCACCGCAGCCAACAAAGGCCACGTTCTCCACGTTGTGCTTTGCCACGATGTCTGCCACGATGGACTTGACGTTTGCCAGATCAATGTTATACATAATGCAATCCTCCAAATTATTTTTCTTTTTGTTCTGATGAATCACAAATTACAGGCGTACGGATATCTATGTAAGCCGGAAACCCGGTTACACCAACAGACCAAGGGCGTTGATGGCAACACCGCCCACGATGCAGATGCCCAGCAGCCAGCCGGTCTTGACCTTTTTGCGGATCAGGGTGTACATCAGCATCACGATGCCAAGGTTCAGAAGGTTCGGCAGAATGCTGTTCAGCACATCCTGCAGCACCAGACCGGTGCTTGCGAAGGTAATGGGGGTAGTCAAACCCACCATGCTTGCCACCATGGCACCAATGACCATCAGGCCTACGATGCCGCAGACGTACATCAACTTGTCCATCATGCCGCCGTTGAGCTTGGTCAGGTACTTGCTGCCCATGGTGTAGCCCAGCTTACCGGCAAACCATGTGACCAGCACAGAGGGGACGATGGAGAGGATCATAGCCAGAATGGGGCCCAGAACGCTGCCCTGCTGTGCCAGAGAGATGCCCAGACCAAAAGCGATCAGGCGGACAGTGCCCTGGAAGAAGGAGTCACCCACACCGGACAGGGGGCCCATCAGCGAGGTCTTGACGGCGTTGATGGTCTCCGGGTTGAAGTTCTCACGGTCGGCGGCGTACTGCTCCTCCATGGAAGCGGCCAGACCCAGCGTAAAGGCACTGGTCTGCGGGGTGCAGTTGTAGAACGCCATCTCGCGCTCGTAGGCTTCCTTTTTGTGCGCCAGCTGCTCGGGGTCGTTCTCGTCGGGGTACAGCTCGTCCAGCGTGGGAGCGATGCCGTACAAAAAGCCCATGTTCATCTGACGTTCGTAGTTCCAGGAGGCCTGAATGTTCAGGGAGCGCCACATGAACTGGAAGTATTTCTTGAAGTCGCTGCGCTTTGCAGTCTTGGTTGCGTTGCTCATTTCAGCTTCCTCCTATCAAAGATCGTCGTCATCTTCCAGCGGGTCGTAGTCCGGGTTGGCAGCAGCTGCACCGGCAGCGGCTGCGGCAGGTGCGCCCTTGCCATACTTCAGACCGGTCAGGATCACAGCCAGAATTGCGGCGAAGATTGCCACAGCGGTGATATCCAGACCCAGATAGCCCACAAAGAAGAAGCCCAGCAGGAAGTAGACGGTCAGGTCGCGGTTGAGCATGGTGGACAGCAGCAGGGCAATACCGTAAGCGGTAAGGAACTTACTGCCGAGGTTCAGGCCATCGGTCAGCCATGCGGGGATGAAAGCCACGATCTTCTGCACCAGATCCGTGCCGAAGTTGACGGACAGGAAGATGGGGATAAAGTACATCAGGCTGTACAGCAGCGTGCCCCAGACGATGTGCATGCTCCATGCCTTGCGGAACTTGCCTTCTGCAATGGCGTGGTCGGCAACGTGGGTCAGGTTGGACAGGATGGTGCGCATCAGCACGCCCAGCATCTGGCCCAGAACAGCGATGGGAATGGCCAGCGCCAGTGCGGTCTCGGCAGAAGCATCGGTCAGGATGGCAAAAGCTGCGCAGATGATGGCAGCCATGTTCATGTCCGGGGGTGCGGCTGCGCCGATGTTCACGATGCCAAGGCTCATCAGCTCGATGGATGCGCCAAGGGTCAGGCCGGTCTGCAGATCACCCAGCAGCGCACCGACGATGGTGCAGGTGATGAGCGGACGCTCGAAGTTCATGCGGCCCAGAATGCGCGAGTCCAGAATACAGAACACGCCAACCAGACCCAGAAGCAGTGCGGTAACAAACATGGGTCAAATCCTCCTTCTTATCTCCTTACGATCAGGTGTGATCGATGGGTACTACCTTAAAGGTGGGGGTCTGCTGGCTGTAGATCTTAATGCCCATATCCAGCAGCTTCTGGGTGTCTGCCTGCTCCTCCGGGGTCAGGAATACCGACTGGTCAAAGGCCTTGGAGCCGGGCTTATTTGCCACAGCGCCGTAGTTGATCTCTTTGATCTTGGGGTATGCCTGGCAGAACTTGAGCAGCGTAGCGGTGTTGCCGAAGATCATCATGATCTTCTCGTCCAGCTGCTCCACCTTGGGCATCTTGGCGATGGCCTTGTCCACCGTAAAGATGTTCACCCGGACACCGGCAGGCTTGCTTAGCAGCAGGGCGGACTTTTTCATCTCGTCGTTGGCAGCGTCATCGTCCACCACGATGATGCGCTGTGCGCCCACATGGCCGGTCCACGAGAATACCACCTGACCGTGCAGCAGGCGGTAGTCCAGACGTACTAATTTGATCATAGGTCATCCTCCTCATCTTGGGCTGCTTTTTTCAGCAGCAGGTTGCAATCAATGATCTGCGCCTTGGCATCTGCAATGCACTCGGCCAGTTCGTCCTGTGTCAGGGCTTCGTCGTTGGAAGCAAGGGTCAGCACCAGAGAAGCGTTCATGCCGCAGATCAGGTGCACCGCCGGATACTCCGGCAGCAGAGTCAGCATCTCGTTGTTCACGCTGCCGCCCATCACATCGGTCACGATGTACACAGCATCCTCTGCTGCAAAGCCATCCAGCAACCGACGTGCCGCCACCGTGATAGGCTCGGTCTCATCCCGCAGGGTGGCAAGGGCATAAAGGTTCGGCAACTCACCAAGGATCATCTGCACGGTGTCCTTCATTCCGGCGGACAGCCCTCCGTGCGAAGCAAGAATGATTCGGTTCATACGCATCCACGACCTTTCCTGTGTTTCCTTCATCTCTTCGGCGTCTGTATCATCTTATTCGTTATAGACGTCATAATCGTCATGTACATAGTACCACATTTTGCACAGACGTCAAGAGGTTTTTCTAAAAAAATCTTTACTTTGGTAAAGTGCACAAAGCATCTCCCCTATATTTTAGCAGTTTCACCAACAATTCTCCTTGGAACGACAAAAAGAGCGTCTTTTCCGGGTGGAAAAGACGCTCTTGGGGGGACAGAATGCTGCCCTCAAAACTCAAACATATACCGGCTTCCAATGTAATACTGCCGCCCGATGCACAGCGGGTGGTCATATTGGTCATGGAAGTAGGCGTTCAGATACAGCAGCGGCTCGCCCAGCGAAAGGTTGAGCAGCTGTGCCTGTTCTGCCGAAGCCCGTACCGCCTCGATACGCTGGCAGGAGGTCGTTGCAGGGCGCAGCCCGGAGATGCGCTCAATGGTGTCAAACATGGAAACATCATTGAGATTCTCGCTCATCAGGCTCTTGTAGGGCTCGTAGGGCAGGAAGAGATTTTCCAGAAACACCGGCTGACCATCGGCGGTGCGCAGACGCTGGATATAGATGAGCAAGGCTTCCGGGCCTACATGGAAGAAGGCTTCCTCATCCTTACGCACCGGCACGATCTGACGGTTCAGCAGCCGGGCACCCGGCACCATGCCGTTTTCTTTGCAGATCTCCGTAAAGCTGGCAGCACCTCTGCCGCTGGTAAACTTGCGATGGATGCGGGGCTTACTGACAAAGGTGCCCCGCCCCTGCATTTTGACCAGATACCCTTCGGCGCACAGTTCTTCCACGGCACGGCGCACCGTGATGCGGCTGACCGAATACTCCGCGCTCAGTTCCGGCTCCGGAGGGATCTTTTCGTTGGTTTTGTACTTGCCGCTCTCGATCGCGGCACGAATGTCATCCTTTACCTGCTGGTAAAGCGGGACGACAGCACTATCATTGATCGCCATGAAATACCTCACCCTCAAATTGAGCATATCGTTATAAACATTATATTCATCTTATGGCTATGATAGTGCATATTCCGCGAATTGTCAAGTAAAACTTGCAGTCAATTTTTTGTGCGAGGTAACGGATGCGCCCCGTGCTGCACAGGGCACCCCATTTTCCAGTGCCCTGCCGGGAAGAATCCAAAGAGCGGCGGAACGCTCGTTGGCACACGACTTTGCTTGCAAAGTCTAGTGTGTTACACCTTGGTTCCGGCTGATGCGGAAAAGGGGCTGCGAGAGGCTCCGGCAAGCACCTGTTCTGCGGCAGAAGGATGCGCGGATGGGCGTGGCAGTTGACGGTCTTTGCCCACCCAGCGCAGGCTTGCAGAGGAACCAATGGTGTACGTTCTCCTGTCCTGCCGCAGCAGCGTTTCCCCTATAAGGCGCAGGGCAAATGATCAGCGTCTGTGCTTGCCCCGGTTGCCTGCAAGTGTCCCCGGTTTCAGCATTGCCGTTTTATAAAGGATCTTCTTTATCAGCTTTCTTTCATCTTCTGTCAGCTTATCGTAGTTGATGCCGATCGCCTTCAATGCTGTTCGGATCTTCTTTTCATCCGCAGACCCTTCAAGTTTCTGTGCATCCTCCAGTTCCTTCATCAGGTTATCGACCATCGCACCATCCGAAGTGGTCTTGTCCTTGCGGTGTTCCGTCTTGATGTTTTTCAGGATAGCCACCAGCTCATCATACAAAACCCTGCCAAAGTACTCATCTTCATCGATCTGCCCCAACTTCAAGGTGCTCATGTACAGATCGTTTTCATCTGCTGCATACTTCTTTTTCAGCATTTGCCGAGTCGCTTCCAGACCGGCATTGAGGTTTTGAATGTTTGCGCTGACATATCCATCCACATAGATTTCCAGATCGGTCATGAACCTCTGAAAATTCTCATGCACGATCAGCTCACACAGCAGCCGATGATTGAATTTTCCATTCCTTAATACGTCCACTGCGCCATCGCCCAGATGCAAGTCCGAAAGGACTGCATCTGGGCGTTTTTTGTTTTCCGTCACCCCCAGCAGGTAGTCCGTGGTCACGCCATAGAACTCAGCCAGCGTTGTCACCGCATAAATGCTGAGGTCGGTCACATCGTCGCTCTCATATTTCGACAGTGCCGATTTGGACAGACCCGTCTGCTCTGCCAGCGTTTCCAGCTTCAGATTCCGCTCCACACGCAGGTCTTTGAGCCGTTCTCCCAGTGTCAGCTTGATGTTCATGGTCGCACCTCCGATGTTTTTTGCACAGTATACCACTTCCAGCGGTTCCTGTCCATAAGCGTGGAATTTTGCAGTTTCTGCACCTGTTTTCCGACATTATGGATATACGGCACAGCGGCCATTGCGGTGCTATCCTATAGACAGAAAGAAAACATATAACTCCCCAGCAGCGAACATATTAAGGGCTTCCCGCGAAAGCCCTCTGAAATATCTTTCATACCAGGACCTTGAGAACAGAATGACCGTCCGAACTGCCCAGACCGCCAAGACCTCCCATCGGGGGAGCGAGCGCCCTGCATGGGGCCGACACAGAGTCCAAAAAGATTTCCTGTCGGGAGGCAGCAAGGGAGACCGGCTTCACCGAGATCCTCACTTGGGGACTTCGGTGACTTTGAACGTGGCAAGGATCAAATCGATCCGTGCCAGAACCTTTGACCAAAGGAGAAATTTTGAGTTTATATCAAAAAATCAAGTCCGCCATCACCGTTCGGCAAGTGGGAGAGATGTACGGCATGGAGCCCGACCGCCATGGCATGGTGTGCTGTCCGTTCCATTCCGACAGCGACCCCAGCATGAAGCTGAACGACAACTATTATTATTGCTTTGGCTGTGGAGCCAACGGAGATGCCATCGACCTCACCGCCAAGCTGTTCGACCTAAACCCCCGGCAAGCCGCCGAGAAGCTGATAACTGACTTCGGGCTTGACCCGGACAAGCCGCCCGCCAATGCCATCGCTCTGCCGCCGCCCAAGCGTGGCCTGACAGACGAGCAGTGGGCAGACATCGCCTACTGCCTGCGGGTGCTGACCGATTATCTCGACCTGCTGCACGACTGGCGAGAGCGCTACAAGCCCGCCAGCCCGGAAGAACCGCTGGACGAGCGGTTCGTGGAAGCCCTCCACATGACCGAGACCATCGAGCACCTGACGGACTGCGTTGCATTTGGGACGCCCCAGCAGAAGGCCGCTGCCGCCGCACAGCTGCTGTCCGGGTCGTACCTGCTGATGCTGGAGGAGCGCACCGACCGCCTTGCTCTGGCAAAGTGCGCCTGACGATTCATTCACCTAAAGTGGTGCTTATCATTATGATAATCACCACTTTACTTTTTGAAAGGAGAACCACCACATGAAGAAAAACATTTCCCGCAACCCCTTATGGCCGGACTGGTACAACGGAAAGAAGATCGATGAAGTCCAGTTTGGCCGCGCCTTTCTGGAACAGTGGCCGCTGAAATGCGTCAACGGTACGCTGTACACGCTGGACGGTCCGGTGGAGGACGAGAGCGAGATCAAGCAGCGCATCTTGGAGAACATCGAGGAATATGTCACCTCCGGCCTGTCCAAAAAGGTCACCAACATTCTGGAGACCATCAAGCTGCTAGCCTTTTCCGACCCGTTCCCCATCGAGCAGGACTGCATCCACCTCCAGAACGGCGTGTACCATCTGCCGGACGGCTCTTTTCAGGAGAGCCGCCTGTTCTGTCAGAACCGTCTTCCGGTGAAGTATGACCCGAAAGCAGCCATCCCTGACCGCTGGCTGACCTTCCTGCACGAGCTGCTGGACGATGCCGACATCCCCACCTTGCAGGAGTATCTGGGCTACTGCCTGATCCCCAGCACCAAGGGACAGAAGATGATGCTCATTGTCGGCAAGGGCGGCGAGGGCAAGTCCCGCATCGGGCTGGTGCTGAAACGGCTCATGGGAGATGCCGCCAGCAACGGCAGCGTCCAGAAAGTGGAGAACAACCGCTTTGCCCGTGCCGATCTGGAACGCCGCCTGCTGATGATCGACGATGACATGGACATGAACGCCCTGCCCAAGACCAACTATATCAAGACCATCGTCACCGCCGAAGCCAAGTTGGACTTGGAGCGCAAAGGTGTCCAGAGTTACCAGCGGGACATTTATGCCCGGTTCCTCTGTTTCGGCAACGGTGCGCTGACCTCGCTGTACGACCATTCGGACGGCTTCTTCCGCCGTCAGCTCATCCTGACCACCAAGGACAAGCCTGCCGACCGCACGGACGACCCTTTCCTTGTGGAGAAGATGTGCGCCGAGTTGGAAGGCATCCTGCTCTGGTGTCTGGAAGGGCTGCACCGGTTGGTGCAGAACGATTTCCGCTTCACGGTCAGCGAACGAGCCGCCGCCAACGTGGACACCATCAAACGCAGCAGCAACAATGTCATCGACTTCATGGAGTCCGAGGGCTACTTCCGCTTCAAGGCAGACTACTCCATCAGCTCCAAGGAGTTCTACGACATTTATAAGCAGTGGTGCGAGGACAACGCCTGTCACAGCGTATCGGCCATCCGTTTCAGCGCAGAACTGCGCCAGAATGACCGCCGCTACAACCTTGAAGCCACCAACAACATCTACCTGCCCGGTGGCCGCAGGGTGCGTGGTTTCGTGGGCATTGAGCCGCTTGTCCACCCATGCCCGTAAAAAGTGCATTTTTTCACGGAAGAAGTTCGTACAACCTGTACGGTCTGTACTTGTACGCATCTGTACGGCGAATTGAAACAAATTAAAACGAATTATCGTTTATATTTCGGATTTCCGTACGTCGTACGAACCGTACAGGTTATTTGAAGTCCGTACAGATTTTTTGTACACCCCAAGAAGGAGCGTGATCTATGAAAGCCCAATATGGCATTTTAAGGTTCAAAAAATACAAGGGGCCTGCCATCAGCCCCATCGAAGCCCACAACGAGCGCACCAAGGAGCAGTACGCCAGCAACCCGGATATCGACACGAACCGGAGCCGCTACAACCTCCATCTGGTGCAGCCGCAGGGCAGGTACCGGGAAGAAGCCGACCGCATGATAGCCGCCGCCCACTGCCGCGTCCGCAGGGACAGCGTGCGGGTGGTAGAGGCTCTTGTCACCGCCAGCCCGGAGTTTTTCAAGGATAAGACCAACCGGGAGATCAGGGCGTACTTTGCGTACGCCCTGAAATTTTTGGAGGGCAGACAGTGCCCGGATACCTTTCTCTCTGCTGTTGTCCACATGGACGAGAAAACGCCCCACCTGCACCTCTGCTTTGTGCCCCTGACCGCCGACAGGCGGCTGAGCGCCAAGGAGATCATCGGTAACCGAAAGAACCTCGTCAAATGGCAGGACGAGTTCTGGCAGCACATGGTCAAGCAGTACCCGGAGCTGGAACGAGGTGAAAGTGCCAGCCAGACCGGACGGGAGCACATCCCGCCCCGCATCTTCAAGGAGATGACCCAACTGACCAAGCAGAAGGAGCAGTTGGATGCCCTGCTGGTGGGTATTAACCCCTTCAACGGCAAGAGCCGTGCGGCGGAGATCAGCAAGCTGCTGGACAGCTATATCCCTAATGTGGCACGGATGAAGGACCAGCTGCGAAAGTACAACGTAGCCTTCACCAAGACCTCCGCCGAAAACGAAAAGCTGAAAGAGAAGAACAAGACGCTCTCTGCCTCGCTGGATAAAGCGAAGGAAGGGAGCGTCTTGAAGCGTCTGGAAGATGCCAAGCTGCGGCAGGACTACGAAGCCGCCCTGAAAACGCTGGACAGCATCCCGCCGGAGGTCATTCGATTCTATGAGAACCGCACGCAGGAGCCTGCGATGCGCCACGATAAGTAAGGAGCAACGCCTATGTGTAATAAAATGTACGAGAATGTGAAATCTTTTGATTATACGAAAAAGTCCTTGCAGTCGGACTCTGATCCGGCTACAATGGAGGTGGTCACTCGAACCAATGCCGCCAAGTCTCCGACCAACAGCCCTGAGACCACTAAGCTGGTGTACACGGTAAAGGAGGTCGCGCAGATGCTGGCCATCAGCCAGCGTGCCGCCTACAACCTGTGCAACAGCACCACCGAGTTCCGTGTCCTGCGGGCAGGCGGAAGCATCCGCATCCCGAAGGACAGTTTCGATGCATGGCTCTACCGGGCAGCTTGATAAGGAGGCAAATCTATGGCATATATCACGAAACGCGGCAGCTCTTACAGTGTCCGCTACACCTATCAGGACGAGCACGGCAAGAGCTGCGACAAATGGGAGAGCTTTCCCACCAAAGAGGAGGCGGTCAAACGCCAGAAGCAGATCGAGCACGAGCTGGCGACCGGCAATTTCCTGATTCCGTCCACGGTGACGGTGGCAGAGTTCCTGATGGACTGGCTGCCCAAGCAGTGCAGCAAGCACAAGTGGGCACCGAAAACCTACCAGTCCAATCTGGCGCTCATCCAGAACCTCATCATCCCTTATATCGGGGAGATGCAGATGCAGAAGCTGCGGCCTTACCACATCGAAGCCCTGTACGACACCCTGAGCAAGACCCCTTGCGGACAGTATGTGGGCGGCAAGCGGCGAGACCTCTCGCCCAAGCAGCAGAAGCGCATCCTCTCCGGCACTACCCTCCATGAAGTCCACCAACTGCTGCATAATTCCTTTCTGCTGGCGGTGGAGTGGGGCATCCTCATCAAAAGCCCCGTCCCGGTGGAAGCGCCCAAAAAGACCACCCAAGAGCGCAGCATCTGGGAGGTGGAGGAGATGCGGGCCGCACTGGACAGCATGGAGGACCCCATCCTGCATCTGGCGGTGCACCTGACGCTGGTGGGTGCGCTGCGGGAAGGGGAGGTGGCAGGTCTGACCCCGGAGGACATCGACTTTGATGCTGCCAACGGCATGGGCACCTTCACGGTCAACCGTTCCATGCAGCGGGTGCAGAAGGATACGCTGGCACAGGTGGACAAGGGCTGCATCCTCCGCATCTTCCCGGACAAGCTGGAGGGCAGCAAGACCTCCCTCATCCTGAAAGACACCAAGACCGAAGCCTCCTGCCGCACCATCTTTCTGACCGCCGCTCTGCGGGAGGAACTGAAGCAGTGGCTGGAACGGCTGAAAAGGGAAGAAGCCCTCGACCCGGAACGATACCGCAACAGCGGGATGCTGCTGCGGCTCCCCAACGGTCTGGCGGTGGAGCCGGTACTCATCCGCAAAAAGTTCCTGAAATGGCAGAACGCACACCCGGAGTTCCCGCGCATCGTCTTTCACGGTCTGCGCCACTCCAGTGCCACCTACCAGTTGATGATCTCCGGCGGCGACATCAAGGCGGTGCAGGGGACCACAGGACACTCCAGTGCGGATATGCTGGTGAACACCTACGCTCATATCCAGCAGTCCTCCCGTGTGGAGCTGGGCAAGAAGTTTGAAAGCGGCTTCTATGCCAAGTCCAACGCCTCCAGCCCGCAGGCTGTACCTGCCGCAGGAGAACCCACCATCTCCATGACGGCTCTTTTGGAGTTGCTCAAGGATGCCGACCCGGAAATGAAGGCAAAGCTCCGCCTGGCCCTGCTCACCTGATGCAAAAAAGGGCACTGATTGCAATGCAATACAGCGCCCTACATAATCGGACATGGATAACACCGACCGTGCAAAAACCGTGCAGAAACCGTGCAGCCATGGCTTACAAAACAAAAAAGCCATGAAATCTTTCGATTTCACGGCATTTTCTGGTGCGATGGAAGGGACTCGAACCCCCGGCCTACTGATTCGTAGTCAGTCACTCTATCCAGCTGAGCTACCAACGCATACGTTCCGTTCGGAACATGATGTATTTTATCACGAAGGGCGGGGTTTGTCAACAGCTTTTTTAAAATATTTTTATATTTTCCAAAAAAGAACGTCTTTTCTTTGATTTTACTGCGGCTTTTCTGTAATTCTTCTGCCACATCGGTGCAAAAAGCGGCTTCAACAGCCGCTTTTTGCCCGCCGGGCGGGGGAGAGTGGGCGTGGCGCTCAGCCCTCCTGCGCCAGCTGACGGGCGATTTTTACACCGGTGGGGGTGGCGGCAAGACCGCCCTGACCGGTCTCGCGCAGGTCGGGGGAGAGCAGACTGCCCACGCGGCCCATGGCGTCGATGACCTCGTCGCAGGGGATGGCGTAGTCCACCCCGGCCAGTGCCATGTTGGCACAGGAGACCGCGTTCACCGCGCCCACCACGTTGCGCTTGATGCAGGGCACCTCTACCAGACCCGCCACGGGGTCGCAGACCAGACCCAGCAGGTTGCCCAGTGCCATGGCGGCGGCAGCGGCGCACTGCTCCGGGGTGCCGCCCTTCAGGTTACACAGGGCGGCGGCAGCCATGGCGCTGGCTGCGCCTACCTCGGCCTGACAGCCGCCCTCTGCGCCCGCCAGCGTGGCGCGGGCGGCGATGACCTGCCCGAAGCCTGCCGCCACATACAGTGCGTCGCAGACGGCGTCCTCGTCTGCCTGCCCGGCGCGCGCCAGCGGCAGCAGCACCGCCGGCAGCACCCCGCAGCTGCCCGCCGTGGGCGCGGCCACGATGCGCTTCATGCAGGCGTTGCACTCGGCGGTTTTCAGAGCTTCTGCCGTGACGGCGGCCAGATAATCATCGCCCAGCAAGCGCCCCTGCTGCCACGCCTGCTCCACCTTGGCGGCATCGCCGCCGGAAAGGCCGCTGCGGCTGCGCTGCGCGGGGTCGTATTCCTGACTGGTGGCCTGCATCACCTGCCACAAATGCCGCATGGCGGCGCGGCTGTGCGCCTCGGTCAGGCGGCTCTCCTCCAAATCGCTGCGCAGCACCGCTTCTGCCAGCGTGATCTTCTGGCTGCGGGCAGCAGCCAGCATCTCTTCACAGGACAAAAATGCCATGGCTCATTCCTCCGTTTCTTCCGGCTCGTCCACGTTCAGGCAGGTCACCTTCAGCAGACCCGGCATCACCGCCAGCTGCCGCTCCAGCGCGTGAGGGATGTGGGAGTCGCACTCCAGCACCATCACCGCATAGCCGCCCGCAGCGGCGCGGAACACCTGCATGGACGCGATATTGATGCGCCGCAGTGCCAGCGCCATGGTCACCTCGGCAATGCAGCCGGGGGTGTCCTCGTTGTGGATGATGAGGGTGTTGCTGTCCCCGCCGAAATCCGCCGGGACGCCGTCAATTTCCGTGACGCGGATGCGTCCGCCGCCCACCGACGCCGCCTTGAGCGAAAGCTGCCGCCCGGTGCGGCTGGTCAGGGTGAGCACGGCGGTGTTGGGGTGGGCAGAGCGCAGCTCTACCGGGTGGATGCTGAACTGCATCCCCCGCTGCGCGGCCAGTGCAAAGCTGTCCGGCAGGCGGGGGTCGTCCGGACGCAGGCCCAGCAGCCCCGCCACCAGTGCACGGTCGGTGCCGTGCCCCTTGCCGGTGGTGGCAAAGCTGCCGTACAGGCCAATGTCTGCCTGCGCCGGAACCTCGCCCAGAAGCTTTTGTGCAGTATAGCCGATCTTTGCCGCACCGGCGGTGTGGCTGGAAGAGGGTCCGATCATCACCGGGCCCAGAACATCAAATAATCGCATAGGGGACAGCCTTCCTTTCCTGAGGGGTTTCCCACTTTTGCGCGGCAGCTGCTGCCGCAAAACGTGCTTTTTTCCTGCTTAAATGGACTAAAATTGCCAAAACGGCACATTTTTATCAAGTTTATTATACCGCTTTTGCTGCACTTGTGCTATAATAACTTTATTAATGTTTGAAAATGTCCCCAAAATGGCGTTCCGGCTGCTGCCTTGCAGTGCCGCCCCGCCGCCAAGGGAACAACACGGAGGGTAGATCCTATGAAACTGGTAAGCGTGGAAACTCCTGAAAAGAGTGTCTGCAAAATGACCTTCAGCGCTACGGCTGAGGAACTAGAGGCCGCCTCCAACGCGGTCTATGAGCGCACCCGCGCCACTTATACCATCAAGGGCTTCCAGAAGGGCGAGGCCGACCGCGCACAGATCGAGGCTGACCGCGGCGAGCACACCTTCTGGTACGATGCCATCAACGACCTGATGGATCAGGATGTGCCTGCTTTGTACGAGGCTGCTTTGAAGGAACACGGCTTTGCGCCGGTGGATGATCCCAGCTACGATCTGGTAAGCGTGAAGAAGGACGAGGGCTTTGTGGCTACCGCCACCGTGGCGCTGCAGCCCGAGCTGAAGCTGACCAAGACCACCGGCTTTACCTCCCAGTGCGTCACCCCGGAGGTGACCGACAAGGAGATCGACACGGTGCTGGAGCGCCGCCGCAATTACGCCGCAGAGCTGGTGCCCCACAAGGGCCCCGCTGTAAAGGGCAATGTGGTGCACATGGACTTTGAGGGTCTTCTGGACGGTGTGGCCTTTAAGGGCGGCACGGCAAAGGACCAGTCGGTGCAGCTGGGCAGCGGCCGCATGATCCCCGGTTTCGAGGATGGCATTCTGGGCCACAAGGCAGGGGACGAGTTCGAGATCAACGTCACCTTCCCCAAGAACTACCCCAACAAGGAGCTGGCTGGCAAGCCTGCTGTGTTCAAGATCAAGCTGCATGACGTGTGCGTGCGTCAGCTGCCTGCCCTGAACAGCGACTTTGCCAAGAAGATGGGCAAGGAGACCATGGAGGAGTACCGCGCTTTCGTGAAGCAGCAGCTGTTCGACGGCCGCCACGGCGGTGCGCTGAACCACGCCAAGGACATGATCCTTGGTCAGCTGGCCGATGCCGCAGAGGGCGAGATCCCCAGCATTCTGGTGGAAAACGCCTACCAGCAGCAGATGCAGGTCATCCAGCAGCAGCTGCAGATGCAGCGCATGAGCCTGACCACCTATCTGAGCCAGATCCACGAGACCCGCGAGAGTTTTACTGCCAAGGTGCGTGCCGCCGCAGAGAAGAACACCCGCGCCCGCATGGCACTGCTGCAGATCGCACAGCAGGAGAACCTGCTGCCCACCGATGAGGAGATCGACAAGCAGCTGGCTGAGCGCGCTGAAAAGACTAAAAAGACGGTGGAAGAGATCAAGGCAGGCACCGACGTTGCCGCCCTGCGCCGCAACGAGGGCATCCGCAAGGCTGCCGATTGGGTCATCGACCACTCCACCATCGAGGAAAAGGTAGAGAGCAAGTAAGCTTAAGATACAAAAACAGCCAAGCCCGCGGGCTTGGCTGTTTTTTTAGGTTAAAATGTTAAAGCCCATGATGACCACGCCCAGCACCACCAGCACGACGCCGGTGGCGCGGTTCAGGGTCTTGGGAGTGGCCTTGTTGGCAAACACGGCGGCAATGCGCGCCCACAGCAGGGTGAACACCACGCACAAGCCCCATACCAGCCAATCAGGCGTGCCGCCGATCATAAAGTGGGACACCGCACCGGTCAGGGCGGTAAAGGTCATGATGAACACGCTGGTGCCCACGGCAGTTTTCAGTTCGTACCCCAGCACGCTGGTGAGGATGAGCAGCATCATCATGCCGCCGCCCGCGCCGATAAAGCCGCAGATGAAGCCGATGAGCACGCCGCAGAGAATAGACTGCACGGCGCGCTTTTTCGCGCTCACGCCGGCCATGGCCTCCTTGGTCGTCATGACGGGACGGACGATGAACTTCACGCCGAGCAGAAAGGTCATAAAGACCGAGAAGCCGCCCATCGTGGTCGAGGGGACAAGGCTCGCGGCGTAGCTGCCGACCACGGTGAAGGCCAGCACGCTTGCCATCATGATGAGACCGTTGCGGATGTCGAGATTTTTGCTTTTGCCGTAGGTGTAGGCAGACACGGCGCTTGCCAGCACGTCGGACGAGAGCGCGATGCCGACCGCCATATAGGGGTCCATGCCGAGGAAGGTGATGAGCATGGGGCTGATGACCGCCGCGGCGCTCATGCCAGCAAAACCGGTGCCGAGGCCTGCGCCCATGCCGGCGAAAAAGGTGACGAGAAGTGTGATGGCAAATTCCATTTTTAAGGCTCCTTTTCTAACATGACGTCGAGATCGGCGTCCATAACGGCGAGCGTCCGGAAGAAGCTCGCGCGCATTTCTTCGTCTGTGTGAGCAAAGAGCTGCTCAAAAAAAGCGGATTGCACCGTGCGGCCCCGCTCAATGACCGGCTGCGCCCGCTCGGTGCAGACGAGTAGTGTCTTTCGACGGTCGCCCTCGACCGTCTCGCGC
>OHBQ01000429.1_pt1 | contig 17873 bp, 11 predicted proteins | sample 1577401 | NCBI WGS metagenome assembly OHBQ01 (sample SAMEA3879581, study PRJEB24766) | human gut metagenome | biome: human-associated habitat; feature: feces | place: USA | collected 1985/1987
TTCAACGCCTTTTTCGGTGAGGTACACTTTGGAGATATCGCTCTCATCACTGCCAAAACGTGGGTCGCTGAGTAGGTGCTTCACGGACTTGACGTGACCCTCTTTCAGCCGTTCGTATTCGGTGACGGAGGAGTATTCCTTTTGGCTGAGCTTTTCTGCAATGCTTAGTCCGCTCAATCTGCTTATGCGATAGCTATCGGCTTTGAACTCTTTGCCTGCGCTTTTTTCATCGGACAGGCAGACAAGATAATTATACATCTTATATTCGTCGCTGACGATACGGTAGGGTATAAGCCTTATGCGGCGCTTTTCACGGCTGTACATATTAGAATATGCGTAAATGAAGCTGTAATATCTGCTGCCGTTTTGTTTGATGACTTCATTTATTTTTATGATATTGTCGGCGAAAATGAGCCTTTCACGTTCGCAATCTGACAGCAGGGTATAGTCCTCATACACGGCTTTCAGAAATCTTCTTAGGGTCGAGCTGTACACCTTGTTTTCATAATAAAGGTCATCACTGCTCAGTGTATCGTAAAGGTCACGGCATATGCTGAGCCTTACTCGCACTGCATTTTCGGTCTTGGTCTTTTTGTATTTTGCAGAGAGCTTTGAGATAAGATAGCTTTTTATTATCTCCTTGCTTTTATCATCAAGGCCGTCATCGATCTCCTCGATCTGCCATTCTACGAATGCGTTCAGAAGTGGGATGCCAATATATTTATAGTTATCGTCACTTTTGTATTTTAATGATGCGATATATGCTGAATCAAATATACTTGTGAGAAATGAGGACATTGATACGCTGCCGTTAGGGAAAAGGCTTGTTTCAAATATGGACTTGTCCTTGATAATGACGGAATATGCAGAGGGTGAGAGGGGTATGGATTGCACCTCTGCGATATATGGTACGCCGCCCTCACGCTTGGGCAGAAATGTGCTTGGGGGTATGAGCATTTTTATCACCTCTTGTATCCATTATATCACAAATGTACTTTTTGTCAATATCATAGAAAATTATTTTGCTGAAATTGTGATATAAATGCCGTAAAAACGTGATAAATGTGCAAAAACATAGACAAAAAAGTTTTTGAAAATTACACTTTTGTTGACGATGATAAGGTGGTATAATGTATACAGAACAAAGGACAGGAGGTGATAAAAATGGGAAAGACGATCCTTACGGCTATCATTGTAGCTGTACTTGACTGCGCTATCGCAGCTGTCAAGGAGATTGGGGAATGAGATGAAATAACAACAGACGGGAGGTGATAAAAATGCTTTATGTAAAATAGCCACTTTCTATTGACATTTGTGTCTGAAAATGGTATAATATATATGTATTAAAGCGTCGATAAAATAAGTTTGGTGTTTTATCACAGAATATCATTGATTATTTTGTCAACTTTGACCTACTACACTGGTGCGAATTTGCACTAGTCTAAAACTGCTGTCATAAACTGCTTTCGGTTGTGTACCTACTACACTAGTGCGAATTTGCACTAGTCTAAAACAAAGTGTTTGCCTTTATGAAATTGGCTTTGGCTACTACACTGGTGCGAATTTGCACTAGTCTAAAACTTCCGCTTCCGTAATCAAGCCCACATATCCCTACTACACTGGTGCGAATTTGCACTAGCTGGCAAAGTCTAACATTAAAAACAACAAATAAAAAAATCCCTTAACGCTCAATGCGCTAAGGGATAACTAATATAAGGAGTGATATTTATGGCAAAAAAGAATAAAATGAAGCCTAGAGAGCTGCGTGAGGCTCAGAAAAAAGCCAGACAGCTCAAAGCGGCTGAGATAAATAATAACGCTGCTCCTGCGATCGCTGCCATGCCTGCTGCACAGGTCATTGCACCTGCGGCAGAGAAGAAAAAATCCTCCGTAAAGGCGGCAGGAATGAAGTCTATTCTTGTCAGCGAAAATAAAATGTACATAACCTCTTTCGGCAAGGGCAATTCTGCTGTGCTTGAATATGAGGTGGATAAGGTGGATAATAATGTCTACAACCAAACTCAGCTTTCCTCTAAGGGCAGCAGCAATATCAAGCTTTGTGGTGTAAACGAAGTAAACATCACTTTTTCCAGCAAGCATGGCTTTGAGAGCGGAGTGGAGATAAATACTTCAAACCCCACTCACAGAAGCGGTGAAAGCTCGCCTGTAAGAGGGGATATGCTGGGGCTTAAATCGGAGCTTGAAAAGCGCTTTTTCGGCAAAACTTTTGATGATAATATACATATCCAGCTTATTTACAACATTCTGGATATCGAAAAGATACTTGCGGTGTATGTGACGAATATCGTTTATGCCCTGAACAATATGCTCGGTGTAAAGGATTCTGAAAGTTATGATGATTTTATGGGGTATCTTTCTGCAAGAAATACTTATGAAGTTTTTACTCACCCTGACAAAAGCAATCTTTCCGATAAGGTAAAGGGTAATATCAAGAAAAGCCTTAGCAAGTTTAATGACTTGCTGAAAACTAAGCGCCTTGGCTATTTCGGTCTTGAAGAGCCAAAGACAAAAGACACAAGAGTTTCGCAAGCTTACAAAAAGCGTGTTTATCATATGCTTGCAATTGTGGGGCAGATAAGGCAGTGCGTTTTTCATGACTTGTCAGAACACTCAGAGTATGACCTTTACAGCTTTATTGACAATAGCAAAAAAGTGTACAGAGAGTGCAGAGAAACTCTTGACTATCTTGTAGATGAGAGATTTGATTCTATAAATAAGGGCTTTATCCAGGGCAACAAGGTCAATATCAGCCTGCTTATTGATATGATGAAAGGCTATGAGGCTGATGATATCATACGCCTTTATTACGATTTCATTGTGCTTAAATCTCAGAAAAATCTCGGTTTTTCTATCAAAAAGCTTCGTGAGAAAATGCTGGACGAATACGGCTATAGATTTAAGGACAAGCAATATGACTCTGTGCGCTCAAAGATGTACAAGCTTATGGATTTCCTGCTTTTCTGCAACTACTATAGAAATGACGTTGTCGCAGGCGAAGCTCTTGTGCGCAAACTACGTTTTTCAATGACCGATGATGAAAAAGAGGGGATATATGCTGATGAAGCGGAAAAGCTTTGGGGCAAATTCAGGAATGATTTTGAAAATATCGCCGACCACATGAACGGTGACGTTATCAAGGAGCTTGGCAAGGCTGACATGGATTTTGATGAGAAAATTATTGACAGCGAAAAGAAGAATGCGTCTGACCTTTTGTATTTCTCCAAAATGATATATATGCTCACATATTTTCTTGACGGCAAGGAGATAAACGATCTTCTTACAACGCTTATCAGCAAGTTTGATAACATCAAGGAGTTTTTGAAGATAATGAAAAGCTCTGCTGTTAATGTTGAGTGTGAGCTTACGGCGGGCTACAAGCTGTTCAATGACAGCCAGAGGATAACCAACGAGCTTTTTATCGTAAAGAACATTGCTTCCATGAGAAAGCCTGCGGCTTCGGCGAAGCTTACGATGTTCCGTGACGCACTGACTATACTCGGTATAGACGACAATATCACGGACGATAGGATAAGCGAGATTCTAAAACTTAAAGAAAAAGGTAAGGGCATACATGGTCTGAGAAATTTCATAACAAACAATGTTATCGAGTCCTCTCGGTTTGTATACCTTATCAAGTATGCGAACGCTCAGAAGATAAGAGAAGTGGCTGAGAATGAGAAAGTTGTCATGTTTGTTCTTGGGGGTATCCCTGACACGCAGATAGAGCGTTATTACAAGAGTTGTGTGGAATTTCATGACATGAACAGTTCTTTGGAAGCAAAGCGCAGTGAGCTTGCAAGAATGATAAAGAACATCAGCTTTGATGATTTCAAAAATGTGAAACAGCAGGCAAAGGGCAGAGAAAACGTGGCTAAGGAGAGGGCAAAGGCTGTTATCGGGCTTTATCTTACGGTCATGTATCTGCTGGTGAAAAATCTTGTGAATGTCAATGCAAGGTATGTTATTGCGATACACTGCCTTGAACGTGATTTTGGGCTGTATAAGGAGATAATTCCTGAGTTGGCTTCAAAGAACTTGAAAAATGACTACAGGATACTTTCACAGACGCTTTGTGAACTTTGTGATGATCGTGATGAGTCGCCGAATTTGTTCTTGAAAAAGAACAAGCGGCTGCGCAAGTGCGTTGAAGTTGATATCAATAATGCAGACAGCAGCATGACAAGAAAATACCGCAACTGTATTGCTCATCTTACTGTAGTTCGTGAACTGAAAGAATACATAGGAGATATTCGTACAGTGGATTCTTACTTCTCCATTTATCATTATGTTATGCAGCGCTGTATCACGAAAAGGGAAGATGACACAAAGCAAGAAGATAAAATAAAGTATGAGGACGATCTTTTAAAAAATCACGGCTATACGAAAGACTTTGTAAAGGCTCTCAACTCGCCGTTTGGATACAACATTCCGAGGTTTAAAAATCTTTCAATTGAGCAGTTGTTTGACAGAAATGAATATCTTACTGAAAAGTAGCGTAGTGTAGATACCGCCGCTCTCTTGGGGGACAGGAGGCGGCGGTGATATTCATTCTTGTAAAAGACGTTGTGGATATTCTGTTTGATTTGTTTTTTGGGAAAGAAGAAGTAGGACAAGTGAAAATCAGAGCGCTGTATGCAATGTGGTGCGGATATCTACAAACGCTTAGCAGCATAAAGCTGTTGGATAAAGACGGCGAGATATCTAAAGATGTAACAACTCATATCACAAAAGAAGAAGCCATAAAGCTGATGAAGCTCCTTAAAAAGCTGAATATTTTTCGATTTTCTACCTCATCAGCGTCATTAGGGGAATAGTCCCAATCGTCTGTAGAAGCGATAACAACAGTATCGTTCTTAAAGTCAACTATAGCGCCAACACCATATGTAGTGATAAGCTGAGTTTTTCTTATATCTCCAACGGAGATTTTTTTGTCTGAATATGTTGATATGCCATTCTTCTGCATAATCTCTTATTCTAGGCTCGATACTTTCGACACGTTCAAGCATGGTTCGTTTTATCTGCTCTATATCTTTATCATCAGCAGTTTTTCGACGATGGCAGCAAAAATCCTGCTCTCACACAGAAGATCGTGGACAGCGTATCGAGGCTTTCTGAGAAGGATCAGAAGCTTGTCCTGGAGATTTCGGAGAGGTTGGGGAAAGATTGAATCGATAAAGTGCCTTAATGCTAGTCATGAGGCACTTTTGCTATGTGGAGCATACAAAAAAAAGAGTTACGCTTTTCGGTTCCTCAAAGCATAACCCTACTTGTTTAGGTAATACAAAAACTCCCCCTGCGGCGTTAAGTTCTGATAATAAAAAAGCCATGACGGACGATGCCCGTCACGGCGAGTGACTGGTCGAGGCGACGGGACTTGAACCCACGGCCTCTGCGTCCCGAACGCAGCGCTCTACCAAACTGAGCCACACCTCGAAATACCACTGTAATATTATATCACACCCATCAAACCTTGTCAAGGCGTTTTTTTCTGTTTTGTATCCTCTTTGCTCTTTTTACTGCGTTGACCTTTGGCGTATGACGAATTTATTGAAATCATTCTCATTGTAACTTATTTTCATTGACATACGCCTTGCGTTGTGATATTATATATATAAAGGTGTTCTCGTTTAAAAGTTTTTGTATGAGGTGATGAAATCGATGAATATGAAGAAAAGAATGTTGAGCATTGTCCTGTCTGGCGCAATGGCTGTTTCTACTGCTGTGTCTGCTGGATCGTTCAGTGCCTTTGCCTTGGCGCAATGTGTTGCGTATTCAGGCTCTAATGTGAATGATCAGGACTATGTGCAATGGTCTGACACAGTGAAATCTTACCTGACAGTGTGCGACAACGGCAATTATATGCGTGTCCAGTCAGGCGCTATCGAGGGCAAACTCCTTGTGGAATATTACAGCTCTGATTTTGAACCGCTCAGCACTAAGCTTATTGACAATGAACTGCCGATCTTTGGAGCTTTCTATGACTCCGGCAATAATTATTATGTCCTTAGCGGTCAGGAAAATCCGAAACAAAACGACTCCCTCGAGGTTTTCCGTATAACGAAGTATGATAAGAATTGGAACAAAATAAAGTCCTGCGGTCTGTATGGAGCTAACACTACAGTTCCATTCGATGCAGGCTCGGCAAGAATGACCCATAGCGGTGACCACCTGCTTGTGAGGACCTGCCACGAAATGTATAAATCAAGCGACGGCAATAATCATCAGGCTAATGTTACCATTGAAGTGGATATGCCTTCGATGACTATCACTGATTCATATACCGGCGTCATGAACGTTGATTATGGCTATGTTAGCCACTCCTTCAATCAGTTTATAAAAACCGACGGCAACCATATAGTCGCCCTCGACCATGGTGACGCTCATCCACGTTCCGCCGTTCTGGTGAAGTATAATTCTGATTTTACTACAGGCAAATTTTTCCCAAGCTATTTTGAACAGGTCAGCAATATCGACGTTGTAACATACCCTGAATATACCGCCGGTCACTATAACTATACAGGTGCGGCTATAGGCGGCTTTGATGTGTCATCATCAAGCTATATCGTGGCACAGAGTACAGTTGACCTTGATTATATCAATACGTCAGAAACACGAAACGTCTACGTTTCCGCTGTTTCAAAGGATCTTTCCACAAACAAGCTCAATAAGATAACTTCTTATGCAGAGGGTACAGCTTCTGCTTCTGCTCCACAGCTTGTGAAGATAAATAATAACAGCTTTTTGCTATTGTGGTCCAGAGATACAAAGGTAAGCTGTGTGAAGCTAAACGCTGACGGCACAGTAAACGGCGGTATACACACCTTTGAGGGAAGCCTTTCAGATTGCCAGCCTGTTATCAAAAACGGCAGAGCAGTATGGTATGTTTACGATAAAAATAACGTGACCTTCAACTCCCTGAACCTTTCAAATCTTGACGATATAAAGACGGTTGACGTCAAAACAGGTCATGACTACGAAACAAAGTACGCATCAAAAACTGACGGCACTGTAACACAGACCTGCAAGTCTTGCGGTTATGTGAATAAGTTCACAGTTCCGACCTCTACCACTGTTTATTGGCGCACAGACCTTTCGAATACGTCCTTTTCAAGCGTATTGAGCAAAACTCAGTTCAGTGTGGGCGACAGCATTGATTTCTGGCTTTATGACGATACAGACTACACAGTTGAATTTTCTGATCGCAGCATGGTAAGTGTAAATAAGCTTGAAAACTATGCTAATGATATCAGACGTATCACATTCAAAAACGGCGGTTCACTCACTGTAAAAATTTATCCTACATACAATCCGTCTGTAGCAAAGACATACAAATTCACCTGCGGATGCACGAGCCACACATATGGCAGTGCTGTTATCACAAAACAGCCGACCTGCACATCAGAAGGTACAAAAACAAAAACTTGTACGCAGTGCGGAGCAACAGTAACAGAAACAATTGCAAAGCTTTCCCACAGCTACACAACCACAGTTGTTGCACCTACTTGCACTACTAACGGCTACACACTCCACAAGTGTTCTGTTTGCGGTACTTCATACAAGGACAACACAACAAAAGCAACAGGTCACAGCTACGGAAATTCTGTTGTAACAAAACAGCCGACCTGCACATCAGAGGGTACTGCCATAAAGACTTGTACAAAGTGCAATGCGACATTTACAGAAACTATAGCAAAGACTTCACACAAATATGTCGACACAGTTGTTGCACCTACTTGCACTGCTAACGGCTACACTCTCCACAAGTGTTCTGTTTGCGGTACTTCATACAAGGATAGCACAACAAAAGCACCAGGTCACAGCTACGGAAATTCTGTTGTAACAAAACAACCGACCTGCACATCAGAGGGTACTGCTATAAAGACCTGCACAAAGTGCAATGCGACAGTTACAGAAACTATACCAAAGACTTCACACAAATATGCTGACACAGTTGTCGCACCTACTTGCACTACTGACGGCTACACACTCCACAAGTGTTCTGTTTGCGGTACTTCATACAAGGATAGCACAACAAAAGCAACAGGTCACAGCTACGGAAATTCTGTTGTAACAAAACAACCAACCTGCACATCAGAGGGTACTGCTATAAAGACTTGCACAAAGTGCAATGCGACAGTTACAGAAAAGCTTCCTGCAAAGGGTCACACCGCAGTTACCGACAAGGGCTACCCTGCTACTTGCACCACCGCAGGCAAAACAGACGGCTCACATTGCTCAGTTTGCAATACTGTTATCAAAGTTCAGACAGTGATAAATGCCACAGGTCACAAGTCAAGCGGTTGGATAGTCGACAAAGCGGCTTCTATCGGAGTTAAAGGCTCAAAGCACAAGGAATGTACAGTCTGCAAGAAAGTTCTTGAAACGGCTGAGATCCCTGCACTTTCAAGAATTAGCATTTCAAAGGCAAGCGTGACACTTTCCACTTCGACCTACGCATATGACGGCAAGGCAAAGAAGCCTGGTGTAACGGTCAAGCTAAACGGCAAAACTTTGAAGAATGGTACAGATTACACAGTTTCCTATTCAAACAACACCAAGGTAGGCACAGCAAAGGTTACTATCACAGGCAAGGGCAATTACACAGGCTCAGTTTCTAAGACCTACAGTATCAAAAATAACTTCAAGAAAGCCACAGTTTCGGGCATTTCCACAAAGGCTTTCACGGGCAAAAATATCACTCAGAGCATTACTGTTAAATACAATGGCAAAACGCTGAAAAATGGTACTGACTATACAGTTTCCTACTCAAACAACAAGAATATAGGTACTGCCACTGTAAAAATTGCAGGGAAAGGCTCTTACACAGGCACTATCGCAAAGACGTTCAAGATAAATCCTGCCAAGCAGGAGATACAGAAGCTCACGGCAAAGAGCAAGGCATTCTTTGTGGATTGGGCGCAGAAAGACTCTGCTACCGGATACGAGATACAGTACGCTACCAACTCAAAGTTCACAAGTGCAAAGAAAGTTACAATAACAAACAACAAGACCGACACCAAGACTATTTCAAAGCTTTCAGGCAAAAAGAAATATTACGTTCGTGTTCGTTCGTACACAACTGTAAAGGGTACTAAGTATTATGGTGCTTGGTCGGCTTCAAAGAGTGTTACTACAAAGAAGTAATTTTTATCGTTTATGAAAACTCCCCCGTGCAGAGGTTTTCTGCAAGGGGGAGTTTTTTTGCGTTAAAGCGTACATTTTGTCGGCAAAGTCACCCTGAAATGTTACGACCGACCATAAAAAAAACCACCGCACAAAGTCTTACCTCTGTGCGGTGTAAATATCTACTTTATTACTTCCTCTTAGAAACCACCATAGCTGCACCTGCAAGTGCTGCCAGACCTATACTTATGCCCATTGCCGCATCTGTATTAGGGTTTGTGGTGCTGTTAGGATTTGTCGTTGTCTTTGATGATGAAGCCGCTGCGCTGCTGTCATTTGTTGCTTCAGAAGAAGCCTCGGAAGATGACTCCTCTGCTTTGCTCTCGCTGCTCTCCTCACTTGACGACTCCTCAACAACGTTATTGAACTCAACATCGTCGTCCTTTGTCATTTCGTCAACGCCGTCGTTAACCAACTCAACTCTCTCCCAGCCGTAAATGCCTTCAATAGCATTTGTAAGCTCATCAGCTGCTGTCTTCTGTGAAACAGCTGATGGGTGATAGTCAACTGCATAACCATTGTTTTCGCTGTCCTGAACGCTGAACTGGAAAACTGATACCTTGCTGTCGCCTGTTTCAGTCTTATAAGTGTCAACTGCATCTGTAATAGAAGGATAAAGCTCCTGTCCCATAATACCGAGTGTACAAAGTATCTCAGAATTTGGATTCTTAGCTCTTATCTCCTTGAGGAAATTTACATAGCCCTTTTCAAACTCAGCACACTTATCAGGGTCACCCTTTGTGTATGAGTTATCGTTTGTACCAAGATTTACAACGATAAGCTCAGGCTGATACTGTGAGAAATCCCAATCATAATTAGCTGTCTGTTCACCGTCGAACCAGCTCCATGTAAAGCAGAACTTATCATAGAAATTTGGCACAAGCAGTGCGTCATTTATCTTGCCGTTGCCTGAATAACCAGAGATCACACCTGCTCCGCTTACTGATACAAAGCTGTAGTCAGCGCCAAAATTCTGTGCTGCCTTGTAAGCATATGTCTTTGCGGCGTTCTCGTTGTAGATAGAAAATGACTTTCCAAGTGGATCGTCAACGCCGTATCCACAAGTGATAGAGTCACCAATAAACTCGATAGAATGCTTTGCTGCCTCTGTTGGCTGTGGCTTGCCGTCTACCTCAAAGCTGTCAATTGCGATAACGCTCTGTGCAGCTTCTGAAAGCTTTATGAGCTTAACTGTGCTTTCGCCCTCAGGAAGCTCTACCTCAACTGCGTTTGTCTTCTTATTTTTTATGTAGCCCTGCTTAACAAGCTTGCCGTTTACAAATACACCAATTCTTGCCTCACCTACGCTGCCGTTTACATTGAAAACAGCCTTTGTGCCTGTGCATTTGAACTCGATACCGCTTGCAGAATAGCCAAGTATCGTTGTGTCGCCCTTTCTGTAAGTACGACCGATAAGCTTAACATTGTCGCTTGTTGCCTCATAAGAGGTGAGCTTGTCCGTTGCTTCCGTATCTGCCATGACTGTCATTCCCATGCAGCCTGCTGCAATTGCCGCAGCACAGAAGCCTGCCAAAAACTTCTTCATACTATGATTTCCTCCGTTGTTTAATTTTTTTGTATCTTTTGCCTTAATATTTCTCGATCCAATAATTTAATTATACTCTATCTGCAAGATATATACATTAATTTATTGTTAATGTTTATTCGTCATTTTATTAACAGGACTGCTAGATATTCTTTATCCTCTTATAAACCACAGCTGACAGCGGTGGACAGACGAAACTGCCTGAAACGGGCTGTTTGTTCATCTTGCCACTTTCATCAAGCCTGAGATAAAAGCTTCCCTCTGGCAGACCGAAGCCCCTGTTCTCGTAGTAAGGATTAAGTGCGATAACATAACATTCTCCGTCTTTTTCAAGCTTCCAGCTTACGCAGTTCCAATCGTCATTATGCATAAAATGAAGATGTGCGTTCACGTCCTCTTTAGTGTTCATTCGGAAAAGCGGACTTCCCTTTCTCAACCTTATAAGAGCCTTGTAATACTCAAAGACCTCTTTATATTCAAGCTTTCTGTTCCACTTTATGGAGTTAGTGTAGTCAGGCGCATTGTAGCTGTCATGGGAATAGATATTCACATCATTAGGCTCTTCGCCCTCTTTAAGTATCCTCGGCTTTGACCTAAGAAAATCCTGACCAAGCTGTATGAACGGCATGCCCTGTGAAAGTATCACTATCGCCGCCGCAAGCTTATCCATTTTTATCCTTACGCCCTCACTGTCATTCTTTGCCGATATACAAAGCTTGTCCCACAAAGTATTGTTGTCATGAGCCTCACAGTAATTCACCGCCTGAGTAGGTTCAAAAGCCCAGCAAGCTTCTTTTGCGTCATTTATCTGATAGTGTGGCACAGAGCCGGCTATACCACGCCTTAGGGTAGAAGCCGCATTTCTGTTTCCGCTGACAAAGCCCTTGTCATATGGATTGAAAGTACCGCCCTTAATGGAATCTCTGATGTTATCGTTAAAAAGTCCAACTCTTCCAAACTGATATGAATTCCATTTATATGCAAGTCTGTCAGCAGGGAGCGGTGACTCTCCTCCCGTCCAGCCCTCACCATACATTAGTATCTGAGGGTCTATCTTGTTAAGCTCGTCCCTTATGATGTTCACAGTTTCAATATCGTGAAGAGCCATAAGGTCAAAGCGGAAGCCGTCAATCTTATATTCCGTTGCCCAAAATCTGAGAGAATCTATCATGAATTTTCTCATCATCATGTGGTTTGAAGCCGTTTCGTTTCCACAGCCCGAGCCGTTTGAAAATGAGCCGTCATTTCTTATCCTATGATAATAATATGGGAAAGAACGCTCAAAAGCTGACTCCTCGGTATAGTAAGTGTGATTGTACACCACGTCCATTACAACGCCAATGCCGTTCTCGTGAAGTGCCATAACAAGCTGTTTGAACTCTCTTATCCTGCACTTAGGGTCATAAGGGTCTGTGGAATATGACCCCTCAAGGCAGTTGAAGTTCTTAGGGTCATAACCCCAGTTATATTGATTGAGCCAAGGCTTGCTCTCGTCTACAGTGGCATAATCTTCCACAGGAAGCAAATGAACATGGGTGATTCCAAGCTCTTTGAGATGTTCGATACAGGTGTTCACGCCCTGATATTTCGTACTCTTATCGGCAAAAGCCACATACTTACCTCTATGCTCAGGAGCAACGCCTGATGAACTGTCCGCAGAAAAATCCCTGACGTGGCACTCATACACCACTGCGTCGCAGGCATTTCTGCACTTAGGCTTCTTGACCTTGTCCCAACCCTCAGGGTCGGTGGTCTTGAAATTCACCACCGCACCAACGTTTCCGTTGACTCCGCAGGCTTTTGCATAGATATCTATAGTTTCATGCCTTGTTTTGTGGTCAAACTCAAATGTATAGGTATAAAAAACACCGTCAAGGTCACGGAGTATCTCCACATACCAAACACCGTGGTCAAGCCTTTCCATAGGCAGGCTTTCAAGACGGCTTTTGCCCTCACCGTCAAGATACAGATTAAGATAAACTCCCGTTGCAAGCGGCGACCATGTTTTGAACACAGTTTTGCCCTCTTTCATGACCGCACCCAGATCGTTTCCTATATATTGATTATCTCTGTCGAACTGTTCATAATTCAATCTGTACATCAACCATGCCCCTTGCCTATATTTTTTACGTCTTAGATATTTTTACTTCAGACTTTCGCCAAGCACCGAGCCTTGAAGAAACTTAGTTTCAAAGCCTTCCCTCGTATTTTTAAGCAGGTCATCGCAAAGCTTTACCTTGTCCTTTTCAAGAAGCAGCAGGATAGTTGAGCCGCCAAACTCGAAATATCCCTTTTCTTCGCCCTTTGTGACCTTTATGCCGCCCTCAGTGTGCAGATTAGTTATCCTGCCCACCATAAGAGCTCCAACTTCCATTTGAATAATATCTCCGAACTGCTCCGTCCTTATCATGCAATACTCTCTGGAATTTTCCTTGAAAACAGGCAGATAATTGTTCACCACAGGGTTCACAGTGTGAAGAATACCTTTTATCTTTCTGTTGTGGCTCTTTACACCGTCTGCACAATAGCAATAGCGGTGATAATCGTCCACTGAAAGTCTGATGATAACTGCATAGCCACCCTCATAACGCTTTGCAAGCTTGCTGTCCCTGAGAAGCGAGGCGGTATTATACACTGCGTTCTTTATAATAAAGGTATCAGACTGTGTTATCTTATAAGCAGTCACCTTGCCGTCTGAAGGTGACACCAGCAGATTCTTGTCCTTAGTGATAAAACGTCTGCCGGGCTTTATTTTTCTTGTGAAAAAATCATTGAAAGAGCGATACATTCTTTCCTCATAGTCAAACATATCTATTCCGTTTTTTTCTGCAAAGCCGAAAATAAAAGGCACTGAGAACTTGCTGTCAAGTATCACTCTTGCACACTTTGAAAATATCGGACAGCCGAGAAATTTCATAAGCGCCCTGCCCATTGCCGAGCTGTAGGCAGCCGCAAGAAAGCTATCCTGAGATGTGGTCTGTTCGTATTCTCTGCCCTGTCTGTCACGATATTTCATCTGTTTCTCTCCTTTTATTTACATTATTGTAGGGGACGACACACCAGACGTCCTGTTTTTCACACACCTGTCCGGCAAAAACATTTCCCATTCAGGTAACTTTTATCTTAGATTATATGCTGCATTTTAAGATAGCCGAGAAGGATTATCGCACCTATAGTAAAGAGTATCAGCACGCCTTTCATGGAAAGCTTCTTGACATTTATTTTTAATACGAAGAGTATTGAAATAAGTATCATAAAGCTATGGAAAACAAATGGAAAAATATTTCTCGGTATATTGTGCTGACCCATGAACAGCAGAGGAAGTATCATAGCAACTGTTGTAACAGGCAGACCCTTATATTCTTTTCTGTTCTCTGTTGTGTTTCTCTGACGCTCTTCCTCCATAACGTTGAAGTAGCCAAGTCTGATAACAGCGCCCAGAACTATCATAATGCTTGCGATAAGACGAAGCGGATAAACTGAATTGTAGTGATAGCCTATTACAGCAGGGAAAACACCGAAGCAAACAAGGTCGCACAGTGAGTCAATCTGTATGCCGAACACCTTTTCATGCTCTGTTCTGTTTTTCATACTTCTTGCTATCTTGCCGTCAAAAAGGTCGCAGATACCCGAAAGAAGCAGGCAGAGAAAGGCTATGGACATATGATTTTCAAAGACCTGAGTGATCCCGAACACTGACGAAACAAGTCCTATGTATGTGAGTATTACCGAATAATTATAAAAACCGATCATTTTTTCTTTTCCTCTCATTCTTTTTCGACTTCTTTTTTAACTTCCTGCGACCCCTCAAGACCATTCTTCTTATCATTCCTCATAACGATAAAGTGAGCCACGAACGTTACCAATGCGCTCATTATCAGCAGTAAATAGAAGCTGAGTCCACGGCTCAGTAGCATTGCAGGCTTTACAAGCTCTGCGGTGAAAATGCTCATGAACATATATGTGAAGCAGCCCTCTGTTACGCCTGCCGCACCAGGCAATGGCAGCATTTCAACTGCAACGCCTATCATAGTCTGAAGTGCGATAATATTCCAAAAACCTGTTCCGCTAAGGCCGTATGACTTATACACTATCCATGTGACAGCCAGAAGGAACAGTCTCTGCACCAGTGTGATAAGAAAAATATTTATCACAGTATGCACATTGCTCTTTATATATTCCGAACCGATCATGTAATTATCGCAGATACGCTTTATTTTGTTTATGTATTTTTCGTTGTTCTTTTCTTTGAGTATCCTTATGCGTGTCAGAAGATTTATAAGCTTTATGCCCATTTTTCTCGCCCACAAAGGCTTATAGAAAATAAACACAAGCCCTGCGATATAGGCGATATTCAGTATAAATCCGATAAGCAGAAGCCACCAAAGCCGTCCCACATGAAGCTTTATAAAGCCAAAGTTGAAAAGCAGGAACGCCACTGCAAGAAGCACCTGCACAGCCTTGAAAGCTATGGTGATGATAAGCATTATCAAGGTGGAAAAGCCTATCTTTATGCCGTCTTTCTTCATGTAATACATCTGCGCAGGCTGTCCGCCGGAAGCAGACGGCGTTATACAGCTAAAGAAAAAGCCTATAAACGAATATTTCAAACAACGCCTGAAAGGAGTTTTTACTTCAAAAAGCCTCAGCATATACTTTATTATGACCGACTCCCCTGCCACATAGCAGAACACGCACACAGCACCCACTGCAAGCCAGCTTTTCTTTGCAAGGTGAAGATCCGCCACTATGTCGGAAAATTCTTCTCCTCTGAAAAGCAGTCTGACTGTCAGCCAGCCTATGACCACAATAAAGAATATATTAAGAACATATTTCAGGTTCTTTTTTATTTTCATCATCTCCGAATTTTCAGCCTGTCCATTAAAAGGTCAGACCGTTTTTGTCCCACACATATTTTTTACAGCACGAATGCCATAAAGCACAGATTTACTATTATCTGCAAAATTGTAAATCTTATTACTACCTGAGTATCAGACCAGCCCTTGTTCTTTCTTGCATGGTCGTGAAGAGGAGTTCTTATGCCCTCCATAAAATTCTTTATTTTCAGGAAACGTCTGAAAGAAAGCTTGAGAAGTCCAAGTCCGCCGTCAAGTATGATAACTATAGCCATAGGGATAAATGCGAACGGTGCGGCAGTTTTTAAGAACATCACCGCAAGGAAAACGCCCAGCGCTCTCGAACCTGCGTCTCCCATGAGCATCTGGCTAGGCGAGCAGTTGAACCACAGATAAGCCGCAAGCGTCACGAACATTATCATAGGAAGGAGCATATCAGCCGCACCACTCTTTGTCACCATAAATGCAAGTGGCAGAAGAACTGTCATGACCAATGAACCGCATAGCCCGTCAACGCCGTCTGTACAGTTTGTAACGTTTATGGCCGTCCAAACGAGGACGCCTGCAAGGATGATGAACAGCGGTGCAGGGATAGTGAAAGTGGAATCTGTGATATAAAGCTTCACCTGCGAGCCGTTATAAAAATAGTATGTAAACGCAATGCCAAGAGATATAACAAGGTCGATAAGACCTTTTTTCAGGTTGCCCCAAGGAGTTTCAGCAGCATCGTCAAAATATCCGCTGAGCATGGCGGCATACACAAGCACGAGATAGATTATGTTCTCGATATCGAGAGGATAGAAAAGTGCTGTGCAAAGGGTAAAGGAAGTCACAAAGATAATTCCTGCGCCACGAGGCTTGCCCTCAGAAAGTGCGCCGTTCACAGCAAACGCTCTGCCCTGATCTTTAGGCAAAATGCGTTTGAAGAATTTCAGGCTGAAAAAAGCAATAAGAAAACTGCACAGCATTGGCACAAATAGCACCAATGTAGTATTATTAGTCTTAGCCAAAAGGTTATAAAACATTGTCATCGTCCTTTTCTGTTTCAATTCATACATATACTATTATATTATACAACATAGCTGTGCAAAATGCAAATATTATTATCCGTCATTTTGCACAATTTTTTCTTAATGGTTTCTTAATGTGGAGTAGGCTAGGGATTTTTAGGGTGAGGGTTGAACACTTTGACCTTTTGTGCTATAATTATTTTATTAAGGAGGCATTTTTATGGCAATAAAAGACAAAGTGCTGGAACTTCTCGACGATAATAAGGGCAAATATCTTTCAGGCGAACAGCTTGCTGACACGCTGGGCTGTACCCGTGGGGCTGTTTGGAAAGCCGTGAAAGCTTTGCAGGAAAACGGCTACCCTATCTCTGCGGTGACGAACAAGGGCTATTCCCTTGATGAAAACACCGATATACTTTCCCTTGCAGGCATAAAAAAATATCTTGACCCTGACCGTCAGGGGCTTGAAATAGAGGTATACAAGGAAGTAAGCTCCACTAATCTGGTACTCAAAGACTATGCAAATCAGGGTGTGCCCGAGGGCAGGATAGTCATTGCAGGTATGCAGACACAGGGGCGCGGAAGGCTTGGACGTTCTTTCTTCTCGCCCTCTGATTCGGGTCTTTACATGAGCATTCTTCTCCGCCCTGACATGGCTGCAGCTGACGCTGTTAAGATAACCACCGCCGCTGCGGTGTCTGTTGCCCTTGCTGTGGAAAAGGTCAGCGATCAGAAACCTGACATAAAATGGGTTAACGACATTTACATAAACGGCAGGAAGATATGCGGAATACTCACGGAGGCTTCTTTCAGCATGGAAAGCGGCGGACTTGACTACGCTGTGCTTGGCATCGGTGTAAACACCTACGAGCCGGAAGGCGGTTTTCCTGAGGCAATAAGAGATATCGCAGGACCGATATTCCACGAAAGAAAAAGCGATATGCGAAACAGGATAGCCGCAGAGATAATAAACAATTTCATGCGTCTTTATGACAGCTTTGAAGAAAACAGCTTTTACCCAGAATACAGAAAACGCTTGCTGTGGGTAGGCGAGAAGATAAACGTCATAAGAGGGAGCGAAAAAACTCCTGCCACAATGCTTGGGGCTGATGAGGACTGTCGCCTGCACGTCAGATATGAGGACGGCAGAGAAGAATATATTTCTTCAGGAGAGATAAGTATTCGCAAGGCTTAACATAATATACGAAATGTTAGGTATATCTAATGAAACAAACGGCTATGTTTTTTTATAATTAA
>OHBQ01000436.1_pt1 | contig 17646 bp, 8 predicted proteins | sample 1577401 | NCBI WGS metagenome assembly OHBQ01 (sample SAMEA3879581, study PRJEB24766) | human gut metagenome | biome: human-associated habitat; feature: feces | place: USA | collected 1985/1987
CTCGTCCGCAGGAGGATTTAGATTCATTCAAAAAAATGGTTGAGTACTGGGCAAGATTAAGAGACAAACTCGATGACGGAGAAATCACCGAAAGTGATTACTACAAGAAAGAAATCCGCTTCCCTGCAAATCCGATAGATAGTGATACATCTTACTCGGTATCTCTTGATTTAGCAGATGACGACCAGATGATGGTTCAGGAGATGATTGAAAATGAAGAAGTTGCAGAAGCATTGAAAGATTTGTTTCCGGATTTCTCATATGTAAAGAGGAAGCGGAAACCGAAGAAAGATTAAAATATGAGGAGATATTTATGGCAACAAATGATACAATATTAATTGACGGAATTCTTGATGACATAATTTCATCAAACGGTATGGATGATACCAATGAAAATCGTGGAAAAGCCTTTGAAGATTTTGCGATATCTGAACTACTAAAAAACTATGATTTAACTCGTGACCAAATCATTGATGGCTTAGTCGACGGTAGCGACGATGGTGGAATTGATGGGCTTTACTTTTTTGTAAATGGTAACTATGTCGCAGACAAGTCAGCTATTCTTCCACGAACAAACGCGCATTTGGAAATATATGTCTTAACCTGTAAACATCACGACACCTACGAATTAAACCCACTAGAAAGCCTTGATTCGTCTCTTTCAGAATTATTTGATATGACAATCAAGGCAGAGTCGCTAAAAAGTAAATACAAGAGTGATATATTAGCTAAGAGGGAGTTGTTAATACACTTATACAGAAAACTTTCGCCTGCACTTACAAAAACCAACATATATATCAGATATATTTCTAGAGGTGTTTCTGAAACTGTTGCGTATAATATCAAATGTAAGGGAAGAAAAATTGAGGCTACATGTAATAAACTTTTTTCTATAACAACATCAGAAATGAAATTCATTGGTTCTAAAGAATTACTTATATTATATCGCACAAAAAGAAACGGCACTGTGGAATTAAAAATAAAAAAAGGATTCCAATGCGGTAAAGATTTTGTTGTTTTAGTTGGACTAACAGACTACTTCAATTTCATAACAGACTCTGAACAAAAGTTAAAACGCTACTTTTTTGAGGAAAATGTTCGTGATTACCTTGGAAACAACAGAACCAATACGGATATTATGAATTCTTTAGAATCTTCAGAAAAGATTGATTTTTGGAATCTTAACAACGGAATAACCATTCTTACTTCAAGCGCCACTCTATATGACGACATTATTGAAACAGACAATATACAAATAGTAAATGGATTACAAACCACAAATACCATTTTCAACTATTTTTCAAATGGAGGAACAGATACTACCAACCGTTCAGTTTTAGTTAAAATAGTTGTATCTACAGATCCTTTAGTACGAAAAAATATTATACAAGCAACCAATAACCAATCTGTAATTCCACTATATTCATTACATGCAACTGATAAAATACAAAAAGATATAGAAGAAATATTATACAAACATGATATATATTATGAACGCAAAGATAAATATTATCAAAATCTTGGAATTCCTACTTGTGACATTGTAACCCCTTTATATCTTGCCGGAGGGTATACAAGTTTAATTTTAAAATTACCACACAGAGCAGTATTATTGAAATCAAAGTTTATGAATAATCCCATCCAATACAACAAAGTGTTCAACGAACAAATTCCTTTATCTGTATGGATTAACATTGCAATAATATTAAAAAAAGTTGATAGCATTACACCTAACTATAAAGGAACGATTAAAGCAAGCCAAGATAAATATTTGAGATCCGTAAGACCCATTGTGTCTCTTGTAGTCACCGCTAAAGTAATTGGTAAACTGAGTTTTGGTACAAACGATATTATAAGATTAAATCCTCAACTTATAACTAAAGAACTTATCGAAGATGTAACGCATAACACTATAAAATTCTTCAATGACAATCATCTTAAGTCAATTAGGAATTTGTCAAGTAGACAGCAAACAAATTTGATTCTCAAAGAATTAGCAACCCATTATCAACTTCCTGATTTTATTTCTATTGAAAAAAGAAAAGATTTTATATATGACGATTATCAAATAGACGAAGAATTTATAGAAACTGTAAAAGAAATGTTACCTGCTCAACCATGGCAAGTAGGAATACATAAGACTATTGCTGCTCAGCTTGGTTGTCCAAATGCGAAAGTATCACGAACCATCGAAACGCTCATAGATACTGGTATTTTCAAGAAACAAATAAACGGACAAATTATTGAGAGTTAATTTTCTTACTATGTATCTCGAATTTTTCCAAAATTATTGTCATTCTATTGTCACGCAACAAAAAACGAGCCAAGAAACGCCGTAAATTCAACGTTTCTTGGCTCTTGTGTATTATTCAAACTCCAGACAGACAGTATGCCATATAAGTGAAAATCGTTGATTTTAAAGCATTTTCAGGAACTATCAACCACTAAAATCTATATGAAAAAAAATAAAAAATGCAATAAAAATGCAATCGAAGTACATCCAGATTTATAGTATAGACCAGCAAACCTCAATATCTTCCCTCTATAGACGTTCAGAAATGAGCGTCTATTTTTATACCCAAAATGAAAGGAGCATTAGATTTTATGAAAAAGATGTTAAAACGATTGTGTACGGGCTTCTTAGCTCTTGCAACTGTCGTTACTGCTTTACCGACTACACCCGTTCATGCAGAAAGCAAGCAATACTGGACGGAGTCAAAAGAGCGTGTCGGTATCGTTGAAAAAGTAATGAATGACGGTTCTATCGGTTCGACATTCAATGAGGGCTATATGAAAGTCGAGGGCGAAACTGCCTATTGTATTGACATCAATACAGATTTTAAGAATGGTTACAAGACCAGAGCTGACGCAAGCTCACGCATGAGTGCCGACCAGATTTCAGATGTGGCGTTATCCTTAGAGTATGTCAAACAGTATGGCGAAGCTCACAAGGAATTGAACTACAAACAAGTCTATCTGTTGGAACAATGTGTTGTCTGGCAGAGATTGAGCGTACATCTTGGCTGGCAATGTGATAACGTGCGAGCTTCTTATGATGAAATTCCAAAGGCTACGCAGGACGAAGTTTTCTCTGGTGCAAGAGCCTTTGTCAAAGAGAATAAAGGACGCTATGAATGTGGCGGTTATATCTACTCTGGCGAGGGGCAGGAATTAGGGCAATTCTGGGCGAAACTGAATGTTGGAAATGCGAAACTGCAAAAGACTTCCAGTAATACCAGCATTACAGACGGTAACGGGAATTACTCTATCGCTGGTGCGACATACGGTGTCTTTGCTGATAAGGACTGCACGAAACAGCTTGCCACCCTTACGACTGATGAAAACGGAAATACAGATGTTGTAGAGGTAAAAGCAGGCACAGTCTATATCAAGGAATTATCCGCACCAGCAGGATATAAAGTAGATAAAACTGTATATTCCTTAAAGGTTGAAGCTGGAAGGACAGCGACCTTGAAAGTATCAGATACACCAAAAGTAACAGACACTTTGATTGAGCTTTTCAAGATTGATATGGAAACACAGAAAGACAATCCGCAGGGGAACGCTTCTTTAGCAGGTGCGGAATTTACATGGAAGTATTATGCTGGCTTCTATAACAAAGACAATCTCCCTGCCGAAGCTACTCGTACATGGGTTACAAAGACAATCGCTGAAACAGACAGCAATGGGACAACTCATTACATCACAAAATTAGCGGACGCATACAAAGTATCTGGCGACAGTTTCTATATGCAGGACGGCAAGGCAGTTCTTCCACTTGGAACACTAACCGTAGAAGAAACAAAAGCTCCAAACGGCTACTTGTTAGACGGTGCATATATGCAGGCTGGCGATAAGTCCGAACAGATTAAGGGCTTATATGTAACACAGATTACCGAGGACGGCGACCTTGCCGTATTATCTGGAAGTAACCAGTTTTCCGTATCAGACAAGGTTATCCGTGGCGGTGTCAAAATTCAGAAACGAGATTTAGAAACGGGCGATACAAAGCCACAAGGAAGTGCTACCTTGAAAGATACTGCTTTTGACATCATTTCCTTAAATGATAATATGATGTTTATATTGATGACGGTTTTACGGGAACGAATTTCGATAGACCAGACTTTCATAGAATGATTGCTGACATTGAAGATAACAAGGTAAATTGTGTTGTTGTAAAAGACCTTTCCCGTTTTGGACGAGATTACATTGATACGGGGCGATATTTGGAAAGAATATTTCCAGAGCTTAATGTTCGTTTTATTTCTGTAACAGATAATATTGATAGTATGAAGCAGGCATACGATATGTTACTTCCTATTAAAAATATATTTAACGAACAGTATGCCAGAGATATTTCTAATAAAGTTCAAGCGACTGTAAAATCAAAGCAGAAAGCAGGAGAATTTATCGGAGCATTTACAAGCTATGGCTATAAGAAATCTCCTGCAAATAAGAATAAACTTGTGATTGATGAATATGCGTCCGAAGTTGTAAAACGAGTATTTACTATGTATGCACAAGGAATAGGAAAACAAAGCATTGCAAAAATACTAAATGCAGAGGGTATCCTTTGTCCGTCGGAATATAAAAAGCTCAACGGTGAAAATTATAAAAATTGCAACCGTTTGGAGAAAACTTCCTATTGGACGTATTCAACAGTAAATATCATGTTGAAAAATGAAATGTATATCGGCAACATGATACAAGGGAAGAAACATCAGCGTATGAGAAGCAAACAGCGACCAGTTGAGAAAGAAAACTGGATAAGAGTTGAAAATACGCATGAACCGATTATAGACCGTCAACTGTGGGATAAGGTACAAAAACTGCTGACAAAGAAGCATAGGGATATTGACTTGGAAACAAATAAAAATATCTTTGCAGGCTTTATAAAGTGTGGCGATTGTGGTCGGGCAATGATGAAAAATTTCTGGCGACGTGCAGACGGAAGCAGGTCTTATTCATTCTATTGTGGAACTTACAAAAGAAGTGGAAAGGACTATTGCACTCCGCATACTCTCCCATTTCAAGTATTGAATGATATTGTGCTGGGCGATTTAAAGCAGATTATCCGCAATGTAGAGAATTTGCAGGAGCTTGTAAAATCACAATCTTTCACAGCAACAAAAATCAGAAAATCAACTGACATAGAACTGACAAAGTTAAAAACAGAACTTGAAAGAGTAAAGAAACTGAAAAAGTCAATTTATGAAGATTACAAAGACGAACTGATTTCTAAAGAAGAATTTCTTTCTTATCGAGAGGACTATCAACAAAAAGAAACGCTTTACTCCAAACAGATTGAAACGCTGGAAGAAAAGAAAAAAGAAAGTGTAACAGAAGATGTTTTTGAAACACCGTGGTTAAGGCGGTTGTTGGAACTGAAAGACATTGAAGAATTAGACAGAGATATTATTGTGGAAATGATAGACCAGATAACAGTTTATGAAAACCGCAAACTTAAAATCTCATACAACTTCGGAAATGAACTGGAACATTTATTTTCAAGCGTTTACTGTGAGGACTTGGAGAAAAAGGCTATCTAATCTCAATACATTTCTAACTCCCCATATATACTGGGGAATACATATCACAATTTGCGTAAACTACAACCAGCACATGGTGGAAGTGATCCCGGTAAGATTTCCACCTCCGGCGTCATGGAAAAGGATGTCAACCTCAGTATTGCAATGGCTCTTAAACAGCTGTTTGAAAACAGAGGCTTTACTGTTGTCATGACCAGAACCACCGACTGCGACCTCGCCCCGGATAATTCCAAGCATCCAAAGACAGATGATCTCACAAAGAGAACTGCCCTGATGTCTAAAAGCAATGTGGCAGTCAGCATCAGTATCCATCAAAACAGCTTTGAGGACAGTTCAAGCTGCGGTCCACAGGTATTCTATTATGAAGCCTCTGATGCAGGAAAAGAGCTCGCATCCTCTGTTCTTGGAGCTTTAAACACTTCTCTTTGTGTCGCAAAGCCACGAAGCATTAAGCCCAATAAAGAATACTTTATACTTAAAAAATCCACATCCCCGACCGTAATCGTAGAATGTGGATTCTTGAGTAATCCTGCTGAGACACTTCTTCTTACTGACAAAAACTATCAGGATGACCTGGCACATGCAATATATATCGGTGTTACAGACTATCTTGCGCAATCACCCTCTGGGCATTTACAATAAACTGCTCTGCGATATGATATAGTCTGGTTGTCTGGACACTTTCGCTGCCATCAAGCTGCTTTTTAGTCTCATTATCTGACTCAGTATTCGATTTCATATCTGACATCTTAGACTCTTTTGCAGATATATCATGCTCCAGTGCCACATCTATGCGCACACGCTGTTCACCATCACTTATTCCTGCCTCAAACATAGTGATATTATCTTCAAACAGCTTTTTAGTCTGCTCATCGTCTGTGACTATCATAGCAGATACTGAGTTTTCCTTTGCCTCAAAATATGCAGCTACCCTGCCGCATTTTTTATCCTCAAGGAATATATCAACCAGTCCCTTTTTATCTTCACCTCTTACTATGCTAAGCTTCATACCTGTGACCCCGTCAGCAGTCTCTATTGGTACAATATAGTTTTCCTGTCTTGACATATTTGAAGCTATCCTTAGCTGACTGCATAATAGCTTCATCTGTCTGAGGTCTATTGAACCTGTGTGCCTATCCTCTATAATCATCGAATCCATAACATGCTCAGCTGTATCAGCCAGCGTTTCCTGCGCCTGCGCAAGCTCCTTTGGATTTTTTACCGACTCAGAAAACCGTCTGAGAGTCTCATCCAAAAGAGCCCTTGCCGTAGCACTATCTCCACGCTCCCAGAGATTTCTTACTGCCTCTGATGGATTTTTCATTAGCCGTGACGCAGCCATGAGGTTTACCGCGGTTGTTTTTACATCATATTTCTCTAGAAAAGCATATACGTTCTCAGGCGCCGAAACTGCCTGATTGAACTGTCTTAGCTGTTCTGTGGCATATTGCTCTGACAGTGCGTTATCTTCGTCTGACTCATATACAGCCTGCCTTAACTGCTCCGGAGTCATATCAAGCCAGCTGTCATACTGCACAAACTCCATTTTCTCAGGTGAAAGTGTATCAAGCACATCCCTTAGGCAGTTTGTATGATATGCGCTTTCTATCTGTGAGTCAATTTTAATGCCTCTGCTTACACTGTCCACTCCAGCAAAGGTATCGTCCACCTTATAGTCCATGGCACTCTTTCCTCGTACCCGGACCGCTGTAAGCAGATTTTTCATTGTAATATCTGCTCCCTGATTAACAAGTGAGCCTATCACAGCACCATCTGACTGCTCCACCTGTGAAATAAGCCTGTATATGCCTATATATGAGTCTCTTTCCTCCTCTGAGATTTCATTTTTCTTTTCAAGCTTCCAGAGAAACTCGCTGAATTTCTCATCCCTTTCGTCAGGATTTTCTGATTTTATCCGTCTGGCAGTGTCACTTATGTCACTCATGCTCATATCAAGCGGTGATATGCCTCTTTTTATCATCTCAATCGTCACCGCCGGTGTCATATCGCTGAATGCTCTCTGCACCTGCTCATCTACAGACTTTATCTGCTTTATATTCTCCTCTGTGATGTCGGTACTGTTGTACGCAAGTATCCGCACAGCCCTGCGATTGCTTTCAGATGTATCTATCTGAAGTTCTTTAAGTATATCATCCACATTCTGAAATGCTTTTGATATACTGTCTCCCATATCTGCCCGCGGTGATGTCATAAGAGTCTCATATCCTGAGGCTGCTGCTTCTAATGACTGCTTCATTGCTTTGCCTGCTGTATACAACTCATACACAGTGTCATCAGCGGATTCCAGGGTCAGTACATACGCCGGCTGCTGCTTCATCTGATTGAAAATATCACAGACATTATTGTACATACGTACCCTATCATCAGATGCCTCTACACTGCTATCACCAAACAGCGCTCCGTAGTATTTATTTTCCTGCTGCTTAAGCAGCTCCACTACACGTTCAATAGGCTCTGTGTCTATTGAAACTCCTTTTTTTATGAGTGAAAGGTTGGCTTCTGCTGTCATGGAAAGTCTCGCTTCCTCAAGCTTTCTTTGAGCTGTCACAAGCCTTGCTTCCCGGCCGTCTGTAATCTGATTATCCGCAGCTTTATTCGCTGAGGCTTGCGATGCTGCACTATCCTTGCCCCTTGCAGCTATAAGCTTTGACAGATTCTCTATTGTGACAGGTATGTTATCTGACTCTAATGTAACAATGTCATCTGCAGTCGCCTCACCTAATACATCACAGGCTTTCTTTGCCATGTCAAATGTCAGACCATCTTGTGACATAGTGGCATCTGTAGCCTTTTTTCCCATTGCCAGTGCTTCTGTCACTGCCCTTGCATAAAAGTCACTGCTCACATTTTCTCCTGCTGCATTGATGCAGTCTACCTGATTCGCAAGCAGCACATTGTCAGGTGTAACGGCTATATCTTCATCTATCAGCCATCTGCACTGATTCAGATTCTCATCACTACTGTCTATATGAGCTTCCTCTAATATCTGTTTAAGCTGTGGCTTAAGCTCCTCAAACAGCTCATCTGATATCTCCGTCATTTTGGTTTTCTGCCTGTAATCTTGTACCTGACTGCTGCTGTACGTAGCCTTGTATACATTGGAAACCGTCGGATTCATGTTATTTCTGACCAGATATGCCTTTGTCTCATTGGATATATTTGTAAGGCTCTTTGCCCGGTCTATGGCATCTGTACCTGCCTTTATATTGTCATCTGTAGCAGGAATATCATATGCTTCCATCTGATTGACAAGCATGGCCGCTTCAGTCTGGCTTCCCGTGATGTCTGTGAGCTGCTCCTTGCTCAGGTCATCTCCATATATGGATATATCTACACCAGCCTTTGCCAGCACTGCTTTTATCTTGTCGGTCTCTGTGACAATGACATCATATCCGTCATCCTTTGCAGCTTTGTAATCATCACTCGTGGTGGTGCTTGCAGTGACAATCATATCATTTCGCCTGTTTTCTGAGGTCTGATTCATATCATTTAGCAGATTTTCTGCCATATCTTTGCCATCGTTGTTCCCGGCTTCGTTTTTAGCCTGTGGTCTTGCATATATCGTATCCGACATATCAACAGAATTTGACGAACCGACAACAGCCGCCTTTTTTAACATATTGTCACTGCTGTCTGTCTTTATGTAGTCTGACACACGCATACCCGCTGTCATGTCATTTATTGTTTTTGTGTCCGTATTTTTCGTATCTGTACTTTTATTAATCAAATTCTCTATCTGCATATTTCCTGCTCCGTGCCCTGCATATATACAATCTCTGCAGCCTTTATTTATGGATATTCTTACTTCGTACTTTTGTGGTTCTGAATAGTTATCTTTTTATCATATATCGACATATAATACGCAAAAATAAAGACCGCGCCTTAAATTGGCGCGGTCCTTTACCCTGCTGTTTACCGGTATATTAGTATTTAAATACAGCAACTCCGTAAGGCGCAAGTGGATAAGCAAATGAAAATGGTCTGCCGTCACACTCTGATTTGACTGCCTTATAGTCCAGCTTCTTATATGACTGTTTTGCTGCCTTTCCTCTGCCCTTTGCAGCCTTCTTTACAGGCTCTTGTACCTTTTTGCCTGTAAACTTAGGATCCTCACTATCTAAAACAAGCTGATAAGTCTTGTGCTTTGGCACTCCGACTCTGTAATCAGGTCTCTCTACCGGTGTGAAATTGATGACAAAGAGCATATTATTCTTGCCATCCTTGCTCTTTCTGATAAAGCTGAAGATACTTCTGTCTGCATCGTTTGCATTTATCCATTCAAAGCCTTCCCAGCTTGAATCCAGCTCATACAGACAGCGGTTTCTCCTATAGAGATGAAGCAGCTCCTTTACCCAGTTCTGGATCTTTTTATGCTCCGGATTCTCAAGCAGATACCAGTCGAGTTCTCTTTCCTCACTCCACTCCTGCTTCTGTGCAAACTCCTGTCCCATGAAAAGAAGCTTCTTTCCACAGTGTCCCATCATAAATGCATACCCTGCCATGAGGTTCTTGAATTTATCCCCTTCTAAGCCCGGCATTTTGTTGAGCATAGAACACTTCAGATGTACCACCTCATCATGTGACAGTACCAGAATATATTTCTCACTCTCATTATAGCTCATCGCAAATGTCATCTTGTTGTGGTTATTTTTACGGAAATATGGATCCAACTTCATATAATCAAGGAAGTCATGCATCCATCCCATGTTCCACTTGTAGCTGAAGTTCAGTCCGTCTTCCTCTACCTTGCCTGTTACCTTTGGCCATGCGGTAGACTCTTCGGCTATCATTACAGTTCCGTGATTTCTTCCAAGTATGAGTGTATTGATATGTTTGAAAAATTCCACTGCCTCAAGATTCTTATTGCCACCGAACTGGTTTGGAACCCACTGTCCATCGCTCTTTCCGTAATCGAGATAAAGCATTGATGCAACTGCATCCACACGGAGTCCGTCTACGTGGTAATTTTCTATCCACATCAATGCACTTCCGATAAGGAAGTTCTTTACTTCATTCTTACCGTAGTCAAATATCTTTGTGCCCCAGTCGGGATGCTCTCCCTTTCTTGGGTCTGCATACTCATATGTGGCTGTTCCGTCGAAATTGGCAAGTCCATGCGCATCCTTTGGGAAATGTGCAGGTACCCAGTCGAGGATTACTCCGATATTATTTTTATGGCACTGATCAACAAAGTATGCAAAATCCTCAGGCTCTCCATACCTCGATGTAGGTGCATAGTAGCCTGTCACCTGATATCCCCATGAGCCATCAAACGGATACTCTGAAATACCCATAAGCTCAATATGTGTATATCCCATAGTTTTTACATAGGATATGAGTGATTTTGCAAGCTCCCTGTATGTATAAAAACCCTCATCATCCCTGCCCGGATGTCTCATCCATGAGCCCGGATGGCACTCATATATAGCCATAGGTGAAGAATATACATCAGCATCTGACTTTGCTGCTCTCTTATCCATCCACTCTTTGTCAGTCCATGTGAAGTGCTCGATATCTGTGATTATTGACGCTGTTCCCGGACGAAGCTCTGCGTAGTTTGCGTATGGATCCGCCTTGTACAGCTTATCACCCTGTTCAGTGACTATAATAAACTTATACATCTGACCCTTTTGCGCTCCCGGTACAAAAAGCTCATACACTCCCATGGTTTCCGGCTCTACACGCTTCATCTCATGACTGGTCTCATTCCAGTCGTTAAACTCACCAAACACGTACACTTCCCTCGCATGTGGCGCCCAGACGTCAAAACACACTCCTTTTTTTCCTTTGCGCTCAGCTAAGTGAGCACCCATCTTCTTATAGATGTCATAGTGTGTTGCCTGACCAAACAGGTAACAATCCATTGCTGTAAAATTACACATATATATACCCCCATAAGTATTTATTTTTCCCTGAAATGATCCTCTTTGAGTACAATTCGGTCATCATCTGTATATCGCTTGGCTGTCAGAATACTTATAGCCTTCTTCAGTCCGCTGTGAGCCTCCCTGTCTATGGCCTCGTCAATTATATCCTTGACCTCTGTCAGAGTGGTAGCCTGGTCTATCCTCTCAATATTGCTGATTCTGTTATGCAATGCCAGAATAGCCATCTCATCTATCTTGTACCCAAGCTCTGCAGAGTACGATTTGGCAAACAATACGAGTTCATCATTTGTAAAAATAGGGACCGATATCTTTTCCGTGAACTTGGATGCAAAGCCCTCATCCATTGAGAGAGCCTTCTTTATACCCTTTGATGTATCCTCAAGTATATAGAGTGTTCCTGTAATATCATGCTCCATCAAAAATGATAGCTGGGCAGCTATGCTGCGGTCGATATCACCGGCTCTTTCTATGATGAGACAGCCTCCTGTTATCTTTCTGACTACCTGCTGCACATCCTTTTTATTGAGTGCGGCAGCGTCAATCTTGCCCATCTTTCCTGTAAGCTGTTCACCATCTTTTTGTAATACCTTTATAAAGCTTGTAGCAAGCATTGTCTTTCCGCAACCCTGCTCTCCCTGTATAATGAGGTTGCCTGTGGATGCGTTTTCTTTCCTGTTGAAATGATCAAGCACTGCATTATATGCCTTGCAGATCTGATCCTCCATACCCTTTACCGGTATGAAATATGAAAATATAGCTTTCTGTTCGCTTGTAAGCTCTTTTATATGTTTTGTTTCTTTCAATTTCGAGTCATCTTCTTCGCTGTCTAAATCCTCCGGCAATGAAATATCCGGCATTTTTCTTGTCTTAGCCATATCCAGCTTCTTCTCCAGTCCCGGATTCTTTGCTGTCATCTTGGCTATTTCCTGCTCGATAAATGATGTCACATGATCAAAATCTCTCTTCTCAGAAACGTTTTCTTTCTCCTGTGAAGCCTCATCATCTGATGTATCATCATCGACATTTAACATATCATCTGTTATTTCAGGCATCATGGTAGTCGGCTGCATGAGTATCTCGTCTTTCTCAGACTCCTCTGCCATAATTATATCCTCCGGCTCTCCAACCGGTTCCTTGGCTTCATCTGCAGCATCTTCAGGTACTTCCCGTGACTCCTGCACTTCTTCTATAGCTTCTTCCGGTGCTTCCTGCGACTCCTGTACTTCGTCTATAGTATCTTCCGGTGCTTCCTGCGGCTCCTGTATTTCATCCACAGTCTCCTCTGCATAAAGCTCCTGCATATCCGGTTTTTGCTCTTCTTCAGGCTCCTTCACGACAGCTTTCTGCTCTATAATATCAACCGGCACCTTCAAATACTCCTCCTCAAGAAGTTCCTTCGGAGTGACACCTGCATCCAACTTTGGAATGACATCATTTAGTCTCTCCATGATGTCTCCTGCCTCCTGAAGAGCTCTTGCCTTAGCTGACTCAAGCTTCTGCTGCTCAGCCTCTTTAAGTGCAATTTCAGCCGCATGTCTGGTCTTTTCCCATTCTTCAAGCACATCCTGTATAGACATCTGTCCTGTAATCTGATGCTCAAGCTGAGTCTTTTCACTCATGACCATAGACATCTGTCCGTCAGCGTCTTCACCCAAAAGCTCCTTGAAATTCAACTTAAGTGAACCATCTATCTCTTCATCTGTAGCAATATGCTCTGTCTCTTCCGGCTGCTGTACATACTCTTCCTGCTCCTTTTCGAGCTTGAGATAAGGAATATCCTCAACTATCTTTTTGATGGTATCCATCGTATCAGCAACTTCATTCTTGCCCTTGGCCTCCATGATCTGCTGCATACCCTTGGCAATCTCCTGCTGTAAATTTACAGTATTGAACTTCTCCTGATTTACAGTAATCTGCGGAATAGTTACGTCATCATGCACTATCTCTCCGCCCTTTACCATCTCCATGGCACCTATCTCAGTGACCTCAGCCTCATCCTTTATCTTAGCCGGCTTTTCCTTCTCTGCCTTGAATCGTCTGTACTTTTCCTCCTGAGCCTTGGTAAGTGGCTGATAAAGCATCTTAAGCTCCAGCGCACGCTCCACATATGGTCCGTCTCCGAACCACAGAATGAGCTCATCGCAGGCATCTATACACTTATCGGCTTTTCCGGCCTTGTGGTATAGATATGCAAGCTCATATGCCCACTCCTCAGTGTATTCTTCATCCTTGTACTCTTCAAGAATAGTGATAAGCTCATCAAATGAAGCCCCCTGCCCTTTTTTGATGGCATATCTTAATACATACTTCATATCATCATGAGGCGCTATCTCAACAAACTCATCATAATACTCTGTAGCAGCATCATAATCACCCATCTTGATGGCGACCTCAGCCAGTCTGTATATAATCATCCTGCCGATTGGTGAACGGTCATAGGCCATTAAAAGTATGTCCCTTGCATCCTGGTATCTTTCGGCCTTCTCGTAGATTTCGCCGATTTTAACGAGTGTATTTACATTTTTAATTTTGTTCCAATTTATGCTATCCGCAATCTCTGCTGCGCTCATATAGCCCTCCTCGGCGCTTAGGGCTTTTATCTGATCCAGCTTGAGATTGTATTCGTATTTATCCACTTATTTCACCTACTCGTATTTAAGCTTATTATTTTTTGTATCTACGCCTGTTGTCTTTGTATAATCCCTTGTGTCCTCAGGAAGCTTCTTTTTCCTGAGAGCATAATTAACAACTCTTTTCACAATATAGTATATCACAGCAAAGGTCGGAACACCAAGTAACATTCCAAGAAAACCAAACATTCCTCCGCCGATTAGTATGGCAAACATAACCCAGAAGGTCGAAAGACCGGTAGATGAGCCAAGTATCTTAGGCCCTATTATATTACCATCCACCTGCTGCAGCACGACAATAAATATCAGAAGATAAAGCGCATGCCACGGACTCTGAATTACTACTATGAGTAACGATGGAATTGCACCGATAAACGGTCCGAATACCGGAATCACATTTGTGACGCCGATAATCACTGCAACGAGCACCGATGATGGAATCCTTAAAATCAGACATCCGAAATATGCAATCACACCTATAATCAGTGAATCTATAATCTTACCGCTTATGAAGCCTCCAAAAATCTCATTTGTCTTTCTGATCGTCTCAATGATGATATTGCCTGTCTTTGGCTTGCAGACAGCATATATTATCTTTTTGCTCTGTCCTGCAAGAGTCTCCTGAATACTCATCACATAGACCATCACGATTATTCCGATAATAAAATTAAATAAGCCTCTGACTACCGAAATCACACCGGTTGTAATCTGTGCAACATACTTCTGTGCCTCAGGAATCAGCTTTTCTGTGGCATAATCCTCAATGTAGTCGGTTGCATTCTGTAAACCTGTGCTCGCGAGCTCAGCAATTTTGCTGTCCCCGAAATTGCCGTTCTTTATCATGTTAATGAATGCCGCAACATCATTTGGCAGTGTCTTCATAAGTCCCGATATACTTGCTATGACAGAAGGCACAATAGCCGCAATGAGGAGCGAAATAATCGCTACCAGAATAATAACCGAGCCTGTAATTGCAAGAGCTCTTGAAACCTTTCGCAGCTTGCTTTCGCTTTTCATCTTTTTGGAAAGAAGATTTTTAAAGCATCTTTCCAGCCACAGCATGACAGGATTCATCAGGTATGCAAGCACAAGGCCCATTATAATAGGCATTGCTGCCGCAAGCAGCTTGCTCCATATGCCTGCAAAGCCCTCAAATCTGTACAGTGCAAAGAAAAACAGTATACTGACTGCAAACGTGACAAATACCATGACACCTATTCTGATCAGATGTGGCCATTCCTCACGCCCCGGGTGCGAATTCTGCTTCGCACCCTTATCTGCATTTATCTCAATGTTTGATTTTTTACCAGCTTTTCCGGTTTCTTCCATCGGATTAGACTCTCCTTATTTACGATTATAGTTGATGAGACATCCCTTTAATATTATCTCTCTTTCATCATCTGTGAGCTCACCCATCTTCAGTGTAAATGGCTTTAATTCACCATCCTTGACAACATATGCCTCAAACTCCGTCTTTGCATCCTCGATTTCCTTCTTGATTCCCGGAAGGAAGATATAGTCGAGGTTGTGGAACGGAAGCTCTCCCTCATCGATGATGAATGGAAGCATTCCCCAGTTGATAAGGTTTGAACGGTATCTCTTTGTGGCATACTCGTTTGCGATATTTGCCCAGCCTCCGAGTACCTTCTGGCAGCTGGCAGCCTGCTCTCTTGCTGAGCCGTCACCCGGCTTAACAGCAAAAATTGTGCTTCCAAAGCCCATATTCTCATGGCTTGCCTCAGGGAATTTTTTCTTTACTACTCCCATGATTTCAGCAACCTCAGGAACAGCCTTTCCTGCGCACTCACCACTCTCTATAGCCTTCTGGGCCTTCTGGATTTCCTTTGCTCTGCCTACATACTCAGGATCCTTTCTTGAAAGTGCGAACTCTGCAAGTCCAAGAGGGTTTGAACGATATGAAGATGTCTCTCCTGAAGGAATGAGCTCATCTGTTGTAGTAACAGGATCATGAATCTCTGAAACCACCTTAAGGAGCATATTCTCAGGAAGTGCACTCATTGCCGGCCAGTCCTTGATGTTTGGTCCGAACTGGATTTCAACTGAAGGATCTGCCACTCCATGGCTGTCAAATACACGGTTCTCATATATAGTCTTGTCAAAGAAATATTTTGGCTTTGTAAAGTTGACATCAATATCCGCTGCTGATGTAAGGAAGCCCTTGTTTGCTGCTGTTGCAGCGATTGAACGTGCATCCATGAGTGCCACTGAGCTGATCTGTCCGTTCTGTACCTTAGAACCCTCTCTGTTAGGGAAGTTTCTTGTTGAATGACGGATAGAGAATGCGTTGTTGGCAGGTGTATCTCCTGCACCAAAGCAAGGTCCGCAGAAAGCAGTCTTTACGATTGCACCTGTCTCAAGAAGCTTTGCTACAGCTCCGTTTTTCACAAGCTCCATGTATATTGGAGTAGATGCCGGGTAAACACTCAGTGTAAACTCGTCTGCTCCGATTGAATGTCCGTTTAATATGTCAGCCGCATCGCAGATATTCTCAAATCCACCGCCTGCACAGCCTGCGATGATTCCCTGGTCTACATACAGTTTTCCGTCTCTTACCTTACTCTTTAAATCAAGCTTCACCTTGCCGTCAAAGCTTACCTCAGCTCTCTTCTCACAGTCATCGAGAATATCCATGAGGTTTGCATTGAGCTCATCGATAGTGTAGGTATTGCTTGGGTGGAATGGCATAGCTATCATTGGGCGGATCTGGCTTAAATCAATCTCAATAAATCTGTCGTAGTAAGCCACCTCACCCGGATTAAGCTCCTTGTGGTCCTCAGCCCTACCGTGAATCTCAAAGAATTCCTTAACCTGGTCATCTGTTCTCCAGATAGAAGAAAGACATGTAGTCTCTGTTGTCATAACATCGACACCTATACGGAAGTCAACGCTCAGATTAGACACACCCGGTCCTACAAACTCCATAACTTTGTTCTTTACGTAACCATTTGCAAAGACTGCACCGATGATGGCAAGTGCAATATCCTGCGGTCCTACGCCCGGCTGCGGTGCGCCTGTCATGTAAATTGCGATCACTCCCGGCATAGCGATATCATATGTTTTGGAGAGAAGCTGTTTTACCAGCTCCGGTCCGCCCTCGCCCATGGCCATGGTTCCGAGTGCACCGTAACGGGTGTGGGAATCGGATACAATCGACATATCGCCGGAGTTAACGATCATCTCACGCATGTACTGATGGATGACTGCCTCATGCGGCGGAACGAAGATACCACCGGATTTGCGGCAGGCAGATTCTGCATATTTGTGGACATCCGTGTTAATAGTACCGCCGACTGCACACAGAGAGTTATGGCAGTTGGTCAGAACATAAGGGATCGGGAATTTCTCCAGTCCGGATGCTCTCGCAGTCTGGATGATTCCGACAAAGGTAATGTCGTGCGAAGTCAGCTTGTCAAATTTGATCTGAAGTTTTTCCATGTTTCCAGACGTATTATGGTCTCTTAATATGTTGTAGGCCATGGTCTGTTTTGCTGCTTCTTCCGGCGCAGGAAGTCCCTGTGCTGCTGCTTTTGCCGGTTC
>OHBQ01000438.1_pt1 | contig 17559 bp, 17 predicted proteins | sample 1577401 | NCBI WGS metagenome assembly OHBQ01 (sample SAMEA3879581, study PRJEB24766) | human gut metagenome | biome: human-associated habitat; feature: feces | place: USA | collected 1985/1987
AGGAAACCAAAATTTCGTTATTGTTGAGTAATAATGCGTCAGATAAGCGAACGATAGAGTTCTGCAATCTCTTCAACGCTTGTGTCGCGGGGGTTACCTGGACGGCAGGCATCCGCATACGCAGACTCCGAGAGGAACTGTATATCCTCTTCTTTAACGATTTCTTTAAGGTCTGCGGGAATACCTACATCGGAAGCAAGGCGTTTTACTGCATCAACAGCAGCCTTTCTGTACTCATCCTGAGTCATATCGTCCGTACCCTTTACGCCCATAGCCTTTGCTATATCTCTGTATTTTTCACCGGTAGCCGGAGCGTTATATTCCATAACAGTCGGAAGAATAATTGCATTTGCAACACCGTGAGGTGTGTCGTAAAGCGCGCCGAGCGGATGAGCCATAGAGTGAACTATGCCGAGGCCGACATTTGAGAAGCCCATTCCGGCTATGTACTGACCGAGAGCCATTTCCTCTCTGCCCTCGGGGGTGTTTTCAACAGCACCTCGAAGAGCGCGGGAAATTATTTCGATTGCCTTTAAATGGAACATATCGGAAAGCTCCCAAGCACCCTTTGTGATGTAGCCCTCAATAGCGTGTGTAAGAGCGTCCATACCGGTTGCGGCAGTAAGCCCCTTTGGCATACTCGACATCATATCCGGGTCAACAAAAGCAACTACCGGGATATCGTGAACATCGACGCACACCATTTTTCTGTTTTTCTCGGCGTCGGTTATAACATAGTTTATGGTAACCTCAGCGGCTGTGCCTGCGGTTGTGGGAACGGCAAAAATCGGAACAGCCTTATTCTTTGTGGGAGCCACTCCCTCAAGGCTTCTGATATCTGAAAATTCGGGATTCGCAACAACTATGCCAATCGCCTTAGAGGTATCCATTGAGGAGCCGCCGCCGATTGCGATAAGATAATCGGCACCCGAAGCCTTAAATGCCTTAACGCCGTGCTGACAGTTTTCTATTGTGGGATTAGCCTTGATGTCGGAGTATATCTCATAGTCAAGTCCGGCTTTATCAAGAACATCCGTAACCTTTTTGGTAACTCCGAATTTAAGAAGATCGGGGTCCGAGCAAATAAAAGCCTTTTTGAAGCCTCTGCCCTTTGCCTCGTCGGCAATGCTCTCTATTGCGCCCTTGCCGTGATAAGAAGTCTCGTTAAGAACAAATCTGTTAGCCATAACTTATTCCTCCGTATTCAATAAAATAAATTTAACGGCAACGTGGGTAAACGTTTAACCATCTACGTTAAAATTTTAACAACCATTTTTTGAAAAATCAATAGGCAATACTCACAAATAATCAAAAAAATTTTTGACACTTAAAAGACCTGCCCTCGCCGCAAAGCGAAAACAGGTCTTGTAATCATAAAACCATATAAGACTTACGAGCCGGTAACTATCCATCCTATGCCGTATGTCACGGTGGTCATTATAAGCCCGGCTATAAGTACGCCGAGGGCGATTATCGGAAATGCCTTTTTAGGCGGTATTTCCAAAAGCGACGCCATAAGCGCGCCCGTCCAGCCGCCGGTTCCGGGAAGCGGAATCGCAACGAACAGCAAAAGCCCCCACTGCTTACCGCGGTTTATTTTATCTCGATTCTTTTCGGCTTTTGCTTCAAAGTGCTTTATTATTTTGTCAAAGCCCTTTATCTTTCTCAGCCACTCGAATATCTTTTTGATAAACAAAAGGATAAACGGTATCGGCACAAGATTCCCGAGATACGAGATGATGAATGCCTGAAGCATATTCATATTGAGCAGTCTTGCGGCTATCATACCGCCGCGGTTCTCAAGAATCGGGAACAGCGAAATTATAAGCACCGTAAGCCATGACGGTATGGTGTCTCCGAACAGATGCACCATTTTTTCCGCGAGATTTTCTGTCGCGGACAGCGTCATAAAGTACTGCGAAAATGTAGACAGCATATAATTCTCCTTATAATCAGATAGAGTGCTCCGTCAAATAAGCCTTTGCTTTTTTGAGAATAGCCTTGTCGTTTTCATAATTAAGGGTCTTATAAGCATTATCATAGCTTAACCAAATGTAGTCCTCAATTTCCTCCGGCTGAATAACGGTTCTTGTATCTTTTGTGGAGGCGATATAAATTATAACCGTTTTTTCTATTCTGCCCTGAATCGTATACTCCGAACGGCTCTTAAATTCCGGAAGAATGGCTATATGAAGCCCGGTTTCCTCAAGGACCTCGCGTCTTGCGGTATCCTCGTTGCTCTCGCCCTCTTCGACATGGCCTTTGGGGAAGCCCCAATTTGCGCTGCGCTTGTTTTTGATAAGCAAAAATCTTCTTTCGCCCGCTATTTCCCGGTAAACTATCGCGCCGCAGCTGCGCTCATAAAGACAATCTATCGAATAGGAGCCTTTTTTGTACATAAACGCGAGCGCGTCACGCACATCATTTACTATAAATCTTTTACTCTTTGGCGACACAACAATAATTACGCCTTTTGTCTTAGGTATTTTAACGGTGGCTATTACCCTGCCGTCAAAATTTCTTACGGGGTGATTTATGCCCATAATAAAGGCGCCCTTTACGGGAGAGTGCGGCTCAAGTCCGCTTTCGACGGTACCGTAATTAAGGCGGTACTGCGTCTTGCTGTTGCCGTCAAAGAATCCTATGGGTCTTGTGACCCTCACTTTGACAAACCTTCCCAGCATCGTGGTTCTCCTTAGAAAAATCTGAAAATATTATACAGGTTTTTTTCGCTCGTTTCAAGACAAATTTAAACATTAAGCCTCAAATCACGCCTCAATGTTTAAATTGACATTAAAATTACTGTTTTTGTAATAAAATTTTAATCAAAAGGGATTGTGAAAAGCAGTAATTTACGATAAAATATACTCATTATATTATAAGCTGTTGTGTGAAAGGGTGTCAATTATGGCAGATGACAAGAAATTCGGCAATAACGATTTTGAGGATATTTACAGTTCTTCCGAAAAGGACGGTTACGAGGATATATACAGCGACAGCGAGGAGGAGGGACGTGCAGTCTCTTCCGACAAGAAGGGTGATGACGATTTCGAGGACTTCTTCACGGGGAGAGACGACAAATCAGATAACGAAGATTCCGAAAACGAGGCTCCCGTTCCGCGCCACAGAGAGATAAACACAAGTCCGGAGGTCAAACCTTACAGCTACAACTATAACAGAGCCGCAAATTCAAGAGCCAAAAAGGTTTCCGACGAGCACGGCTTTACCGATATTTCAAGCGGCAGGCAGCCGAGAGAAAAAAAGCATCACCGACACAGCGCAGGCAAGATAATCGGTATAGTCATATTGATTTTACTGGTGCTCTGCGCCGCCTTTGCCGCAGTTACATACCATCAGGCAAAGAAGCTGCTCGGCGAGGTCAACTACTCTCCGCTTCAGGAGAACGAATACATAGATTCTTCAAAGCTCGCACATTCGGATTCGGTACGCAACATTCTCCTGATAGGCGTTGACGCGCGCGAGGGGGAAAGCTCAGACAGCACAAGGTCCGACACCATGATGATTCTATCCATTGACGAAAAGAACAAGCAATTAAAGCTCACCTCCATTCTTCGCGACACATATGTTGAAATTCCGGGCTGGAAGTGGAACAAGATAAACGCGGCGCAGAGCCACGGCGGCAGGCAGCTGCTTGTAGACACAATAGAATACAATTTCAAAGTGGATATAGATAACTATATGCTTGTGAACTTTGATATGTTTACCACTATAATCGACGAGCTCGGCGGCGTAGATGTTGAAGTAACCGAAAAAGAGGCAAACTACATAAACGCGCGTTACAATATGACTCAGGCCGAAAAAGACGCTTTCCCCGGAGCCACAAACGCCGGTGTAAATCACTTCAGCGGTATGCAGGCTCTTTGGTACAGCCGTATGCGCTATCTCGACAGCGACTTCTACCGCACACAGCGTCAGCGCAAGGTCATTTCGGCAATTATAGATAAGGCAAAATCAAATCCGACGGCACTCTATTCGATAGCCGAAAAGGTTATGCCGATGATTGAAACGGATCTTACCACGGACGAGCTTGTAAATCTCGCAAAGAGCTCCGTAAAATATATGAAATACGATCTTGCTCAGATGCAGGTTCCGATTGACGGAAGCTGGAAGAGCGTTAAAAAATCAGCCGGCAACGTGCTCTCGATAGATATGGATAAAAACGTTTCGGCAATGCGCACATTCATATACGAAAAGGCGGACACCTCAAATAACGAGACTACAACGGAGAATTCCAAAAAGAAATAATTTTTTCAGGAGATACAATATGAAAAAAGCTGAATTATCACTTGCCGGCGAATTTAAAGTAGGCAAGGTTGACGACAGAATCTTCGGTTCGTTCATAGAACACCTCGGCAGAGCCGTTTACGGCGGAATATATGAGCCGGGTCACCCCTGTGCCGACGAAGACGGGTTCAGAAAAGACGTCATCGACGAGGTTAAAAAGCTTCGCGTACCGATAGTGCGCTACCCCGGCGGAAACTTTGTTTCCGGATACAGGTGGGAGGACGGTGTAGGTCCCGTAAGCGAAAGGCCGAAAAGGCTTGAGCTCGCCTGGGGCGTTACGGAGCCCAATCTCTTCGGCACGGATGAATTTATGAAGTGGTGCAAAAAGGCGGACACAGCTTGTATGATGGCCGTAAACCTCGGTCTGCGCGGAGTCGACGACGCAAGAAATCTTGTTGAATACTGCAATCACCCGTCCGGCTCATATTACAGCGATATGCGACGTAAAAACGGTGCCGAAAGCCCTTACGGTATAAAGCTGTGGTGCCTCGGAAACGAGATGGACGGCGGTTGGCAGCTCGGCCACAAGGAAGCAAAGGAATATGCTTTTTTGGCGGATCAGGCATCAAAGGCAATGAAACTCACGGACGACTCAATCGAAACCGTAATTTGCGGCAGCTCCAACGACCATATGAAAACCTTCGGCAAGTGGGAGGATACCTGCCTCGACATAGCCTACGACAGCGTGGATTACATATCGCTTCATCAATACTACGACAACAAGCTCGGCGACACGCAGAGCTTCCTCGCTAAGAGCATGACTATGGACGAATTCATAAAAACGGTAATTTGTATATGCGATTCCGTAAAGGGCAGAAAGCATTCAAAGCACACCGTCAATCTCTCCTTTGACGAGTGGAACGTTTGGTTCCACTCAAACGGCGACGAGGTAGAGAAGTGGAGCACCGCTCCTCACCAGCTTGAAGACGTATACACCTTTGAGGACGCACTTTTGGTCGGGCTTATGCTGATAACTCTGTTAAAGCATGCCGACAGGGTTAAGGTCGCGTGTCTTGCACAGCTTGTAAACGTCATAGCCCCCATTATGACGGAAAACGGCGGTGGAATTTTTGAGCAGACTATATTCTATCCGTTTATGCACGCGTCAAATTACGGCAGAGGAACCGTTTTACTCTCAAACACAGTATGCGGCAAGCACGACACAAGAGAGTTTACCGATGTTCCGGACGTTGACTCCGTGGCGGTTTTAAGTGACGACGGCAACGCTCTTACCGTATTTGCGGTAAACAGAGACCCGAGCGAAAGCTATGATATGTGCATAAATCTTTTGGATCTTGAAGACTTTTCCGGCAAAGAGCATATTGAAATGTGCGGCTTTGACAAAAACGCGGTCAACGGATTCGACAAAATAAACGTCTTCCCCGTAAACGGAGAAATCCCCACGGTTGACGGCAAAACGGCACACGCCGTTTTAAAGCCGTTTTCATGGAATGTTATAAGATTTTATAAAAACAAATAATAAAGAAGGATTGAGAATTATGGCAAAATGTCCCAAGTGCGGAGCAAAGCTTCATTGGTACGACTTCCGTGCCGAATGTAAGCACTGCGGAGTTAATATCCCCAACTACAAATGGGAAGAGAGGCTTGAAAATGATGCCGATACGGCCGAGACATCATTCGCAAAGCTGCATTACAAAATGAGTAACTTCAAATACGGCACGGTAGGCTCTCCGCTTATGATAGTGCGCCTTGTTTTTACTCTTTTGCCGCTTGTGGCTTTTGTTGTGCCGCTTGTAAAAATCACACTCTGCTTCCCGTTTTTCGAAAAAACGGAGAGTGTTTCATTTCTCACGTTTATACTTAACTATTTGACCAAATATGATATAAAGGCTTCGCTCTCGCTGATGCAAGGCGAGGCGCTCGGCGGTGTTTTTGCAAAAATGTTTCTCGGCGTGGGATTTGCGTTTTTGGCCGCCGCACTCGGAGTTGTAAATTTCTTTGTTGTGCTTATAGCGTCAATGTCACTCAGCAGCAAAGCCGACACGGTATTAAACATCCTCAGCACCGTTTTTTGGAGTCTTTCGGCATACTTTGTTTACGCATTTTTAAATGCCGCGGCCGAAACAAGCGTAAACATAATCACAGGCTCGGTATCCCCGTTATTTGCGGTAGGAATAGCGTTGTTCCTCGCAAATGTCATAATCAATATTGCGGTGTCCAAAAAATTCAAAAACAAAAAAGCCACAGATCCGTCTATGGAGGAAGCCATAGAAAAAGAGCTTCGTGAGCTCCGTGAAAAAGACAGCGAGCCGGTAGCCGAATAGAGTCTTAAAAGCTTGTCCCCCTCATACATTTAGTATGAGGGGGTGTTTTTTTGAAATATATAATTTTGACTAAGAGAGGGCTTACGGCGATAACCGCTGTCACATTATCCGCGCTGCTTATCGTATTCGGAATCTGCGGCAGAAAAAGCGCACTCAGCTCTGCCGCTGCCGAGGAGAGCAAACGGCTTCTGCCCATCTACTGCGTTGAGACGGGCGAAAAAAAGGTCGCAGTCACCTTTGACGCTGCTTGGGGAGCCGACGACACGGAAAGGCTCATAGAAATTTTAAAAAATCACAATGCCAAGGCTACGTTTTTCGTCGTCGGGGAATGGGCGGAAAAATATCCCGACAGCGTAAAGGCGTTTTATGCCTCCGGACACGAGATAGGAAATCACTCTGCATCGCACAATATGTATTCGAGTCTTACGGAAAGCGAAATCATAAAAGACATAACACTCTGTAACGAAGCGGTAAAAAAAGCCATAGGAATTACACCCGTTCTTTTGCGCGCTCCGTCGGGGGATTATACAAATGACACGATAACCGCGGCGACAAAGCTCAATATGAAAACAATACAATGGTCCGTCGATTCGCTTGACTGGAAGGGACTTGACACCGATGAAATAGTAAAGCGCGTAACGGATAAGACCGAGTGCGGTTCAATTATACTCTTTCACAACGATATAAAAAACACGCCCGACGCACTCGACCGAATTCTCACGGAGCTTGAGAAAAAAGGCTATTCGTTTGTTACGGTAAGCGAGCTTATATACGACGGCGATTACAAAATAGATTCCGCCGGCAAGCAAATCAAAAATGCCGCCGCGAATTGAACGCTCCGCCGCATAAAAAATTCAATTGGAAATTTTATCCGAAAAATACGTTTTTACTTGTCTCTTTCCCGTATAAAGAATTTATAACTGCGCAAAATATAATATCATCTTACGGGAGGTGACATTATGGAAAATAAGGGTGTAAAATGCGATGTATGCGAATGCGTACACAACACCGCCGGCTGCGGCTGCGACAGAAGCGTTATCGAGGTAACTCATGACTGCTCATGCACAAATCAGCAGATTCAGGACCCGCATTTCTGCAAGAGCTACGAAAAGAAATAAGCACGCGAATTAAAGAAAAAAGGAGCCGTAAAAACCGCTGTTTTTACAGTTCCTTTTTTATTATCGGTCAAAGCTTTTTTTCGGCTTTTTTTTGTTTGACGATGCGGCGCAAGCGGCACAATTGCCGGAGCAGCCTATACACTTACCTTTTTTGCGGCGCCTGACTATAAAGACCGTTGCCGCCGCCACAGCCGCCGCCAAAATGCAGATAATCACAATGTCGGCGATACTCATACAAAAAGGCCTCCGACGCTGTAAACTATAAATGACGCTATGTACGCAACGGCGCACTGCATAAATACAACGCCGACTGTTTTAATGCGCGAGCCGAGTTCCTTTTTAATGGTGGCAACAGCCGCAACGCACGGTGTATACAAAAGGGTAAACACAAGGAAGCTGACAGCCGAAAGCCCCGTAAACAGGCTCGGAAGAACCGAGCCGAGCTGCGCTGTGCCAGTATTCATAAGAACAGACAGCGTACTTACAACGGCTTCTTTTGCGGTAAAGCCCGATATAAGCGCCGTTACGGCTCGCCAATCACCGAAGCCGAGCGGCTTAAATATCGGTGCTATAAATTTACCTATCATGGCGAGCAGGCTGTCCGCGCTGTCGTCCACAACATTGAGTCTTGTATCAAACGACTGTAAGAACCAAATTATTATCGTCGCAATAAATATTACGGTGAATGCTCTCTGCAGGAAATCACGCGCTTTTTCCCAAAGCAGTAAAAAGACGCTTTTCGGCGATGGCATACGGTAATTCGGGAGCTCCATTACAAACGGTACGGGTTCGCCGCGGAAGGCCGTCCTTTTTAATATCAGCGCAACAATTATGCCGAGAAGTATACCCGTGGCATAAAGTCCTATCATAACAAGCGCGCGGTATTTTGTAAAAAATGCCGCCGTAAACACGGCATATATCGGTATTTTTGCGGAACAGCTCATATACGGAGTCAAAAGAATAGTCATTTTGCGGTCACGGTCTGACGAGAGAGTCCTCGTCGCCATTATCGCAGGCACGGAGCAGCCAAAGCCTATGAGCATCGGAACAAAGCTTCTGCCCGAAAGGCCTATTTTTCTGAGAAGCTTATCCATAACGAAAGCGACGCGCGCCATATAGCCCGTGTCTTCGAGAATTGACAGGAAGAAAAACAGCGTAACTATTATAGGCAAAAAGCTCAAAACGCTTCCGACTCCGGCGAATATACCGTCAATAATAAGGCTGTGCACTATGGGATTTATGCCGTATGCGGTAAGCCCCCTGTCGCATATGTCCGTCAGCGCGTCAATTCCGAGTGACAGCAGATCCGAAAGGCGCGAGCCTATTACGTTAAAGGTGAGCCAAAATACAAGGAACATTACGCCGAAAAACACCGGCAGCGCCGTGTATTTTCCCGTGAGTATTTTATCTATTTTCACGCTTCGTTTATGTTCACGGCTTTCACGGCACTTAACCACCGACTCGGAAACCGCCTTTTCGATAAACGTATATCGCATATCGGCAAGAGCCGCATTACGGTCAAGACCGGTATCATGCTCCATTTCCACAACGCTGTGCTCAATAAGCTCTCGTTCGTTTTTATCAAGCTCAAGCTTGTCGGCAAAATATTCGTCGCCCTCTATGAGCTTTGTGGAACAAAATCTCGGAGGGACCGAGATGTTTCGCGCATGATCCTCTATCACGTGGGCTACCGAGTGAATGCAGCGGTGTACGGGGCCGTCTGAGCAAAAATCTATTCTTTTCGGCAAAATACGATTTTTTGCGACATATACCATTTTATCCGCAAGCTCCGAAACACCTTCGTTTTTTGCGGCACTTATCGGAATTACCGGTATGCCGAGGCTCTCGCTGAGCTTTTTGACATTGACCGTTCCGCCGTTTGCCCTGACTTCGTCCATCATATTCAGTGCCAGCACCATAGGCAGGTTCAGCTCCAAAAGCTGCAAGGTCAGATAGAGATTCCGCTCAATATTTGTGGCGTCAACTATATTGATTATTCCGTCGGGCTTGCCGTCGAGTATAAAGTCTCGCGAAACTATCTCCTCTTGTGTATACGGTCTTATCGAATAGATACCGGGAAGGTCGACAACGGAGCAGTTTTTTGCCCCCTTTATGCTTCCCATTTTTTGGTCAACCGTAACGCCCGGAAAATTTCCGACGTGCTGATTTGAGCCTGTCAACGCATTAAAAAGTGTTGTTTTACCGCAGTTTTGATTTCCTGCAAGTGCAAATATCATTTATTATCCTTTACCTTTCCGGATTAAAAGCTTTATGCTTTTTCTACCTCTATAAGCTTCGCGTCCGCCTTCCTGAGCGTCAATTCATATCCCCTGACCCTTATTTCTATCGGGTCGCCCATGGGCGCGGTCTTTTGAAGAGTGACGGCCGTATGCGGAATAAGCCCCATATCAAGGAAGCGCAGTCTCAGCGCACCCTCGCCGCCAACCGTTTTGATTACGGCCGTTTCGCCGTTTTTCAACATATCAAGAGTCATTTTTATCCTCCGCAGCGTGTTAGTTTTGACTAACTTCGACATTATAACAGTTCGTTTATTTTTATATTTTAATTATATAATGTTAGCACAGCCGCACTTTTGTTGTCAACTGTTTAATATATATTTACCATGTTAAATAGTTGACGGCTGTATACATGCTATTCAGCCATTCGAGCACCCATAAAAAACAAAAAATTATAAATCGGTTTAGGTTGAAACAACAAACGGTATAATTTTAAAACTGTTTGAAAAACTATAAAAAGTAACAAAGTTTTAAGGAGCAAAATTTATGAAAGCGACAGGAATAGTGCGTAGAATAGACGATCTCGGCAGAGTTGTCATTCCTAAGGAAATTCGCAGAACAATGCGTATCAGAGAGGGTGACCCGCTCGAAATATTTACGGCGTCGGACGGAGAAGTTATCTTTAAAAAATACTCGCCGATTGGCGAGCTGTCCGAATTTGCCGACCAATATGCCGAGGTGCTTTGCAGAGCTACCGACTTGCCTGTTATAATAACGGACCGTGACCACGTGATTTCCGTTTCGGGAATATCGAAAAAAGAATATCTTGAAAGAAGAATATCGTCGGAACTTGAAACACTCATGGAAAGCAGAACCAACTATACCGCATCTGCCGATGAAGAGCCTATTTACCCGATAAGCGGAATGAGCCGTGAGGCGGCGGTAGCTTATCCGATAATAGGCAGCGGCGACGTTTCGGGCTGCGTTGTGCTGCTTTTAAATTCCGACGGTTCTCTTCCCTCAGAGACGGAGCGCAAACTGGTAGCTGTTGCGGCGTCTTTTCTCGGCAAACAGATGGAGGAATAACCGTTTACACGCCTAAAGAACGAAAAATATACAAAGCAAAAGAAAAACCCACCGCTTTTTGCGGTGGGTAAATTTCTTATTAAGCCTTAATTATTCGGCAACAGCGTCTTTAAGAGCTTTACCTGCTTTGAAAGCCGGAACCTTGGAAGCGGGAACGGTCATGGTCTCGCCTGTTCTCGGATTGCGACCCTGCTTAGCTGCACGGTTGCGAACCTCGAAGGTACCGAAGCCAACGAGCTGAATCTTGTCGCCTGCTTTAAGAGCGTCGGTTATAGCACCGAGAACTGCCGATACTGCTGCGTCAGCGTCTTTCTTAGAGAGGTCGGTCTTTTCAGCAACTGCTGCGATAAGTTCTGTCTTATTCATTTTGTTTTCCTCCGTTTTACAATGTTTTATTTATCCGTCGCTTCGCCCTCGGCGTGCGAACAGAAAGCTGAATTTAATTTTGCCTCGTCCCAAAGCTTGTCAAGCTCCGTGATAGAGGACTTTTCCATATTGATATTCCGCTCTTTTGCAAGGCGTTCCACCGTCGCAAAGCGAGACAGGAATTTATCGGATGAACGGGTAAGAGCCTCTTCGGCATCAACACTTATGAAACGTGCTGCATTGACTGCCGAGAAAAGTAAATCGCCGAGCTCCTCAAACGCATTTTCGCTGTCGCCGTTTTTTACAGCGGCTTTGAATTCGGCGCTCTCTTCGTCTATTTTGTCTATCGCACCGCTCACATCGGGCCAATCGAAGCCCACCTTGCTCGCCTTTTCCTGAAGCTTCTGTGCACGCATAAGTGCCGGAAGCTCTCTCGGAACGGACAGCATTTTATCGGTAACGGTTTTGCGCTTTTTCGACTTAGACTTAATGGCGTCCCAATTACTTAAAACCTCGTCCGTGGACGAAACCTCGGTATCGCCGAAAACGTGCGGATGACGCTCTATCAGCTTTTTGCAGACACCGTCCGCAACATCGGAGAAATCAAACGAGCCGTTTTCCCTCTCCATCTCCGCATGGAACACGACCTGCATTAAAACATCGCCGAGCTCCTCGCACAAAAGCTCCTTATCCTTTTTGTCGATAGCCTCAACAACCTCATAGGTCTCTTCGATAAAATTCTTTTTTATCGACTCATGAGTCTGCTCCATATCCCAAGGACAGCCGCCCGGTTCACGGAGTATGCGCATAATGCTTAAAAGGTCATCAACATTGTATTTTGATTTAAACTCAAAATCAACCGCCATTTTTAATAAGCCTTCCTTTGTATTTTACTCTATAAATCCATATTTTGCAAGCTTTTTGGCAATTTTTTCTCCCTTGGGCATCATAATTATATCGTCCTTTGCAAGCCCTCCGATAAGCAGCATGGAAATAACATAGACAATTATGGCTGCAACTACGGCAATCAATGTTGCGGTTATATTGGCAAACGAATATCCATGTAAAAGTCTCTGAGGCAATATCTTATAGGATATGCCATATGCACAGTATGCAGCCACGCCGCAAAGAACCGAACTGATAAGCGGCTTTACCACAACCGACATAAGGTTGACTTTAACCTTAGTCGCCTTAACAAGTGCTATATAGTTATATATTACCACAATGAGATAGCACAAAACGGTGCCTATGACCGCTCCGTTGATATTGATGGATGGTATGCCTATGAAAATGTAGTTTGCCACTACCTTGACAACGGCTCCGACAGTCAGCGATTTAACGGGGACGTTTGCTTTGCCGACAGCCTGAAGCATATTAGTCATGGGCTGGGAAATTGCCATCAGGAAAATGGTGTAGCCGTAAGCCGCCATTATAGGCGCGGCTATTGATATGGCGGGTGCAGATTTGCCGTTCTCGTAAAACATACGAAGTATCGGCTCCGCCAAAACGCCCATACCTATACCGGAGGCAAGCGATATTATCATACCCACTCTTAAAACGGACTCTACCGACGACTTCAGCGCATGCTTATCTTTAACGGCATAAGCCGCCGAGAGTGCCGGTATGGCGCTGACGCCGAGAGTTGTGGTTATGGACGGAATAAGGTTTTTAAAGTCAAGAGAGAGCGTATATGCACCGTAAAGGAAATCCTTAAGGTCGGCATCAAGAACGTGAGCCTCGGCTATCTGCGTGGCATATATACTCTTTATAAGGTCAAGGTTATTTGAAATAACGCCGTCAAGCCTGTTTTGTATGGTTATGGCGTCTATAAGATTTGTAAGGCTGAAAATTATGGACGACGTAACTACGGGAATCGCAATTGCCACAAGCGTTTTTGCAATGGCTCCGCTGTTTACCGGACGCGGCGAATTGACTATTTCGGTGCGCGTTATGCCGTCGCCCTTCGCCTTGTGCATGATTATCATGTATATCATACCGATAACGGTACCCATGGTAACGCCTACGGCCGCTGCCGCTGCCGCATAAGGGTAAATAGCACTCATAGCCTCGGATTCGGTCTCGCATACCTTTCCGAACACCTTAGCACCCGACTCAAACTGCGAATAACCGTATGTTATGGTCAGCTTTGCCGCAGCAATACCGAATATCATTTTGCCTATTGCCTCTATAACCTGCGAGATGGCTGTGGGGTTCATATTGCGAAGTCCGTTATAGTATCCGCGATATATCGACATCATACAGCAGAAGAATATGGACGGAGTTATGGCAATAATGGCGGGGATGACTTCATTTGTCTTTGCTATAAGAGCATAAGGATATGCAAAAATGAGAAGAAGCACCGTGCCCAGAATACCCGTAAACGTAAACAGCCTTGCCGACACGCGAAAAATCATACGCACATCGCGGTATCTGCCGAGAGCCACGTGCTGCGACACCATTTTTGAAACAGCAACGGGAAGACCCGCCATTGAAATGGTATATATCGGTATGTAAAGGTTGTATGCCGAGTCAAAATAGCCGCGACCTACCGCGCCCATCATATTGGAAATGGGTATCTTATAGATAACGCCTATAATTTTAACAAGCAGCGTCGAGACGCTCAAAACGAGCGCGCCGTTTAAAAGCGACTGGCTTTTTCTCTTTTTTTGCGCCAACTGACAATCACCTCATATTTTGCAGTAAAAGATAGAATATCATTTTATGTCGGTTTAGTCAATAAATTATCCCAAAAATTCGCGCAGCAACGATGTTTCCGGCACCATATCCGGAGATATGGAATTGAATTTTTCAAGAGCTCTTATAAGCCTTGAGGCATCCTTTGCACGTTCGCCGTCAAGCTCGGCATTGCGAAGAAGATTTAAAGCCGTCTCTTTAAACAGGCACGGCTCACTGAGATGTATCGAATTTATACGCATATCGGCAAGCTCCGAATACGGGAACAGATATTTGTCTTCACCGCTGCGGACGTTATCCCAAAGCTCATATGTATTTTCAACCGAGCTGCCCCTGAAATTGTAATCGCGCACCATTCGCCTTATAAAACGCATATTGCGCTTATTTAGAATTATCTTATTGTTTTCGTCATATATACGCGACGACACGCTGATATATATTTTAAGTATTCTCTCGTGCGGGAGCTTATCGGTAATTATCGGATTGAGCGCATGAAGCCCCTCCACAACAATGGCGTCGCTTTTGCCGAGAGTTATTTCATAGCTCTCATCCTTGCGCTTACCCGACACAAAATCGAACATCGGCATAACTGTTGTCTCACCGCGCAAAAGGCTGTTTATACACTTATCTATAAGCGGTAAATCAAGCGCAAACACGGTTTCGTAGTCGGGTTTACCCTCGCTGTAACCCGGAATATCGGTTCTGTCAAGATAAAAATCATCAAGTGAAACACGGTATGTTTTCATACCGCGCCTTGTGAATTCCTCGGCAAGCTTTTGCGCCGTTGTGGTCTTTCCCGACGCGGAGGGCCCCGCGAGCATAACCACCTGAAGTCCCGAATCGTTTTCTACCTTATCCGACACATCACGGATAATATTTTTAAATCTCTGCTCACTTCTGTCTATAAGCTCCTTTGGGTCGCTTTGAGACAGCGAATTTATATATTCTATTGTGTTGTGAAGATTTGACATATCAAAGCCTACTCTTTCGATTTTGTCAGCAGAGCGGATATCTCGTTTTTCCGCTCCTTTATAATATCGAACCTCGAAATATATTCATACGGATATTTGAAATTGAATATTCGCTTTATCTCGTTTTTTTCAGGAATACATATCTTCGTGACGGCTCCTGCTCCAACCGCAAATATGCTGTGGCACTCCTCCATCATAAAGATATTATATAGGCACTCTCTGCCCTTTTTCGCATACCCCGTGTTTTCAAGATTATTCAGGGTTTTGGACTGACGGTACATATAATACGGGAAATAGCCGTTACCGGTGAGCAAGCCGTAGGCGAAATCGAGCATTTTATCTGCCGCGGCACCGTTTTCGGTGTTGACCTTGCCTATTTCCGTGCCGAGATTTGACGCGCGCTTCAGGGCGAGCGTATGTACCGTTATGTTTTCGGGTGAGAGCTCAAGTGTTTTGGTGAGCGAATCGCAAAAGCCCTCGTAGGTGTCGCCGGGCAGCCCAGCTATAAGGTCGGTATTTATATTGTCAAACCCTATTGAGCGCGCCTCAAGGAATTTCTCCCTCGTAAGATTTGCAGAATGACGCCTACCGATATTTTTGAGAACCTCGTCGCTGAAGGTCTGGGGATTTATGCTGATTCTGCCGGCGCCGCCGTTTTTAATCGCAAGCAGCTTTTCTTCCGTTATCGTATCGGGTCTGCCGGCTTCAACGGTGTACTCCCTGCACGTTGACAGGTCAAAATTTTCTCTGACGGCGTCAAACAGCATAGTAAGCTGAGGGGCCGCCAGCGATGTGGGCGTTCCGCCGCCGAAGTATACACTTTCAAGCCTGAGCTTTGCTTCTTTTGCGATTTTGCCCGTTATGCGAAGCTCCTCACATAAGAGCTTAACATACTCGGGAATTGTTTTCTTTGCACTCTCTGTTTCCGTTGAATGCGATACAAATGAGCAGTAACTGCACCGCGACGGGCAGAACGGTATTGCGACATAAAGGCTGAAAGAATCGGGGCGCGACAGAGCGATTGTTTTTTCCTCAGCCGAGGCAACGCTTGCCGTAAGACCGGTCTTTTGCTTTGAAACGAAATAATCGTCCGTGAATATTTTTTTCGCCTTTTCCTCGCCGTACCTTTCGGCAAAACCCCTGAAAAGCTTAGACGGCCTTATGCCCGTGAGCATTCCCCACTTAGGGATATATCCCGTGTTTTCGCAGAGCAGCGAAAAAAGCATAGATGCCATACACCGCTCTTCGTCCTCTTTTTCGGGACGCGGTTTGGTGAGAACCTTTTGCTTTTTTTGCTCGGCAAACGACACGGTAATATTATCTTTTGTGAGCTCGGTTGTGATTACCGTTTCGTCATCGCCTGTATCTGCAGACGAAAACAGCAGGTCGATTTTTGTATTCGGATAAAATATCTGAGTGAGCTTTAACATCTCATACTGATATTTATGCCCAATTATAAGAAGCTTCATCAAAGCGCCCTCATATATCTGTTATTTTTGCGTTCAAAGTCCAAGGTTGTTGCCTTGTTATGCCCCGGACAGACCGTATAATCGCCCGGCAAATCGCGCAGCCTTTTAAGAGACTCGAAAAGCTCCTTTGTGCTGCCTCCGGGGAAATCCGATCTGCCTGCACTGAGACAAAACAGCGTATCACCCGAAAAAATAAGTTTATCTTTTTCATCAATATAGCACACGCCGCCCTTTGTATGCCCGGGGGTGTGCATTACGCGAAGAACGGCGTCGCCGATTGATATTTTATCGTTATCGGACAGCAAAATGTCGGCGGACATCTTTTTCTGCTTTCCCGGACACTCCCATGAGCACAGGCTCTTATTTTCATCCGACAGGCAATCGCCGTCAAGCTTATGTATGAGCACCTTAGCCCCGGTAAACTCCTTTAAGCCGCAAACTCCGAGAATATGGTCAAAATGCCCATGTGTCAAAAGTATGTATTTGATGTTTAAATCCTTTACGGCGTTTTTAAGTGCTTCGTTAAAATCGCCCGGGTCTATTACCGCACTCTCGCGGCTTTTTTTGTCGGTCAGAATATAGCAGTTGGCACTTATCGGACCGAGCGGCATAACCTTTATATCAAGTGACATTGTTTTCTCCGTTATTTTTTCCATACGGAAGTATCGTAAATTATTGTGACCGGGCCGTTGTTTACAAGCGACACCTGCATATGTGCGCCGAAAACACCGGTTTCAACGTTTTTAACTCCGTTTTTCAGAAGTTCCGAGCAAAAATACTCATAGAGAGCCTTTGCTTCATCGGGCTTTGCGGAATTGTCAAAAGACGGTCTGTTGCCCTTTTTTACGTCGGCACAGAGTGTAAATTGCGACACAACAAGCACCTCACCGCCGATATCAAGCACAGATTTATTCATTTTATCATTTTCGTCGGTGAACACGCGCAGCATTGCGGTCTTTTTGGCAAGCAGTTCGGCGTCCTCTTTTGTGTCGCCGTTCATTACGCACAAAAGCAGCATATACCCCTCG
>OHBQ01000456.1_pt1 | contig 17103 bp, 13 predicted proteins | sample 1577401 | NCBI WGS metagenome assembly OHBQ01 (sample SAMEA3879581, study PRJEB24766) | human gut metagenome | biome: human-associated habitat; feature: feces | place: USA | collected 1985/1987
TAATATTTGCTTGATTTTCTATCTTAAGCATATCTTGTTTCAATATGTAATCCAAAAAATTATTTAATACTATAGCCAAGACAATAAGTGCAATCATAATAATACCTAAATAATTTTGTAAAAACAGCATATATTTTTCTATACAATAATAAACATACATCATTACTATAATACACGTATTACTTATAATTATTTCAAAAACTGTTTGAGCTATTTCATATGGTCGATTCACATATGCTTTTGCCATTGTATCTAATTCTGCCATTGTAGTGTTTTCATCTATTACTCTAGACTTATAAAGTATAATTCTCGTAATAATAAATATAGTAGCAACAATGAATAATAGTACAAAAACAGATATTATCGCCCATGATGCAAAATTTTCATTTTCTATCAATTTTTTTTCCCATTTATTTCACCTCTTTTGTAAGACATATACAGCAAGTCGCAGAACTAATAGTTTCACAAATTAAACTTCTATATCAATCTAAAATGCCTCAACGCATCCTTAATATACTCCACCTTTTCCTGCGGACACTGCTTCACTTCTGGATTTTCCTTCTTGGACTTATTATAATTCTCTCCCATATCCAGACCACACATCCGCTTCACCTGTGCAATATAAGAAGTATGCACATTCACACCATACTTTTCCTTCACATATTCCTTAATCTTTGAATAAGTAGCCTTTTCCTCTGGTGTATAATTACTCTCTTCATCAGGCTCCATTGTAACCTCAATCTTAGGTGTATCTTTTTTGAGGGATAATTTGACAACCGTTTCCACATGTGTCGATAGGGTAATTGAGATGCACTTTCCAGAGTTTTCACTTTACTCTGGGAGCGAAAAATGTTGCAATCCTCTGTGACGAGGCTGCAAAAAATTGACATGATGCTCTCTCTTATGCCCCTGCATAGCAAAAGATTGCATTGTATTTTAGATGTAAGCCAGACCAGCTTACGATTACTCTGCTCTTTCTCTATGGTCCACTACTCATCCCTTGATGATAACTTCTAAGATATTGTACCATAAATTGTTTATTGGGGAAATTACTTCCCGATAAAAATGGGCAGAAGAAAACCTCCAAATCTGTTGTGGACTTGGAGGCATTATTCCAACCATTTACTATCTTAAACAATAATTTGTCTCTTTATATTTTGTCTCAATAAAAACATCTAACAAAGCTTTTTGCTCTGTAGATAATTCAGCATGATCTCTAATCCATAAATGAATTGCTTTTCCTATTGCATAAGATAATTTTTCCTGTTGCGATGCACTTATATTATTTCTAGAAACATTCGGGATAAATTCTCGATTAAAAATATTAATAACGGCTCCCTTTAATATTACTCCATCAACAAGATATGGTATCTTAATCCTTAATCCTGATAGTAAAACATTCTTAACATAGCATGTATCAGTATTTTCCCAACTAAATCTTCCTTTAAATGTATTTTCCTCATTATAAGGCAAAACAGCATTTGATTCTCCTGTGACAACCCCTTTTTTTATAATTTCTGGCTTTACTGGTGTTAAAGAGCCATGATGAAACTGATTTCTAAATCCGCCTAATGTATATCCACCAATAATGCTCTCACTTGACTCTTCTATTATAAAATCGTAATCTTCAAACTCATCTTCATCTCCCCATATATTTATAGCTTCATAATTTCCTATCTTATCAAGTGCTTCTTGGTAATCTTCTAAAACATCATAGGCTTTAAGGAATTCACTTTCTTCATCTTCTGTAATAATCGGAATTTTCAAGAATGTAATTTTCCCATCTTTAACAAAGTTTTTAATGGATATATTTTCTTCATCCACCGAATACTCCTCTTCATTATAGCAATAACTCTCGTACCCATTTATGTCACTTAAATATTTTGCAAAATTTATTTGTTTATAGCTACAATCAATGAATGCCTCTATACCACTTAAGTATTCTGAAAGACATATGTTTTCTGCAATTATTGTTTCAATCCTCTTAATATTACATTCCAATGGCATTGATACACCTTTTTCCATTGTTGATATTTTAATCGGTATTCCACAATCCAAAAAATTATTTTCTATAAAAGATACCAATCTTTCTATATTATTATTGAACACACTTAAACATTGGTCATAATCTAAAATTATTTCTGTTCCCTGCTGTCTTACAGTATCTTCATAAGTAAGGCATATGTACTCACTGTTTCTTTCAAATGAAATTCGATTCATTTTCTGTTCATTATAATAAACTGTATTAACCTCCACTTTATCGGATAGCATAAAACATGCCAAAAAACCTATTCCATAATGCCCTATTGGCGAATATTCTCTATCTTGTAGCCTATAATCATCTGACGCATAATAAGATACACCAACATTCAGAAAATACTTTTTCAAAATATCTATAGACATACCACTACCATTGTCCATAACCATAACTTTTTTTCGATCTTTGTCCAAAATCACTGAAATATATGGCTGATAATTTTGATATCTAAATTTTTCCATTTTAGTGGCCGATTCTTCCATAGTCTTACATGCATCAATTGAATTTTGTATTAATTCTCTTAACCCATATTTTCTATCACCATAAATATGCTCTCCCATCAATAAATTGGTCACTGCATTATAATCCAAAGAAAGTCTTAAATCAGAAAAACTAAAACCCTTCGATTGAATTTGGTTTACTACATTTGTTTTTAATGGTAATAGATATTTCTCGTCTACAAAACTTTCACATAAATCTACAGCATTTTTTAATTCTCCATTAATAGCATCAAAGTATTTTAAAAGTTTTCTATGAACAGATGGGTCCTGACTTGTACCCTGAAAGAAAATTTCTAATTCATTTGTTTTAGGGTTTCTTCTTATTTTATCATAGTTCTCTATCACAAAATGTTGTTTCCATTCTAAATCACTAAATTCCTTTGGGTTCAAATATTTATATAAATATAATGGTGCTCTTTGCTCATCAATATCCAAATAGTCAGATATTCTAAGTAGCACAGAGATATACTGTGCATTAAGATCAAAATGTCCCTTTTTTTCATCATTATGCAAGTTCTTTTTTATCCATTCAAAATCTTCATTATGCGACATGCATATTTGTGCAAGTTCAGATTTAAATGAAATATTTGTTGATTCTGGAATCAAAAATAACCTTTCATCCATCTTTGTCTCAATATAATCTCTCGCACGTTTACCATGTACCGGCCTTACGCACTCTTGCAAAGCGGTCATTTCATCCCCATATTTCTCAAGTACTTTACTATATTTTCTTTCACCCAATATCGCATGGTCTGCTTTGATTTCCTTAATTTCGTCCACATTTGCAATCATTCCAATATCATGCAACAATGCACTATATATAAGTAATGCTACTTCTAATTCACTTAATTTATTTATATCCACAACAAGTGCATACATATATTCCATCACATTTATAGAATGTCTTACACCATGAACTGTATAACTTGCAAAAACATTATTAATTTGCGGTAATATCGTATTAGCATATTCTATAGTTTCATCTAACTTACTTAAAAATTTACTATCTTTTTCCTTTAACCACATATATAAATGGCTTTCCTGTACTTTTTCTATCATCTTAATCACTCTCTATTAGTTATTACCTAATTCCAAATATCCATCTAATTTCAATATTCCTAATATAACAGGAGCCTCCAAGTTATTTAAACTCAAAGGCTCTCTTTTTCTTACATAACTTTATGCAAGTGCAGGTTCCTTCCCTGCAATAATCGCTTTCACTTCTTCTATATCCTTATCTGTGGCTGAGGCTATCTGCTCTGCTGTAAAACCATTCTTATACATTTTTATAATAAGTCCTGCTTCACCTTCCGCACGTCCAATCGCAATACCCTTTTCTTCAATTCCCTGACTCAAGTTACACATAACGCTCACATCCTTCCTGAAGTTCTCCTCAATAGGAATATCGTATTCATTTCCAATTATGTTTAGTTTTTCATCTATTGTAAGTTCCTGTGACAGCAACGCTCCTAACAGACGGTGCAGTTCATATGTCTCATCATGTTCCGGCAGATTCTTTGCCAGTCCAAGCATTATGATATTCAGCAGATCAAGATTTCCCTTCCATTGATAGGAACCGATCAAATCTTCTTTTGTGAGATGCACATGGCTCATGCTGCTCTCTTCCATGTTCATACATACCCAGATCGAATATACACGCTTAATGTCATCGTAGCTGGAATTCTCAAAATCACGTTCTTTTTGTGATGAGATCAGTCTGCTTACATAAAAGATTGCCCTGTTTAAGATTTCGTATCCCTTCGGCTCGTCTTTCTGTGCTTCCACATTTATGATGATCTGTGACAATCCGTCTCTCATACGCACATAAAAAACGATATCAAATCTTACCAGACCTTCATTGATCTCTTCATTTTCTGTGTTGAAACCGACCAGTCTCTCACCATTTTTTTCGCTGGCTGCATTTGTGAGTCCAGGCTCTACCGGTACCGTACTGATATGTGGTGTTCCCTCAATGCAGTCGACCACATCCTTGGGATTCATGCCCTTAAACTCATCAACTGTTTTTACCAGTATATGTGCCAGTATGCTTTTCTGTCCTAACAGACGCTTTGCACTCGTATCATACTGTGCTTTTGAATCTGTTGCTTTCACTGCATTTTTCAATTCTGTATTCACTGGCCTTCCTCCTTTTTGTAACAGATATAGTCATCCCCAAAAAGGCATCTGACCACACCTATATTATAACTTACCCATTTCTTTTATACAATCAATTTTTTGCATTATAATCCATGATTGTTCAGATAATTTGCCACACCATTGATTCCGTCATTGGTATGAATATACCTGTCAAAAACCATTTGAATAATTTCCACTTCATCCTCTGCCGTCTTCAATATCATTCAGCATCCGCATAAATTCCTGACGACCTTTTATATTCTTTATACCTATAAATCGTCCGCTCACTGACATTGTTCCGCTTCGCAATCTCCACCATCGTCATACCGCTCTTCTTTAATATACTTCCATACGCCTGATTTATATATTGTTATTATTCCTTACGAATTCTTTCAACTACACTTTCCTGACTCATCTTTTTAAACTGATACTTAGGAATCGCATATGCAATTCCACTTAATATCGGAACCATAAGCAGGCACGGTACGATTGTAAGATGCATCTGAAAGAAAAATGCCGTACCAAGTGTATTTATTAGAATCTGCTTTGCTCCAACCACAACTAACAATACTGCAATCATAAATGCGCCTCCCAAATATAGGAATCCCTCAGCCACTAGCATTTTCGATATCTGTTTTTTCGTCATTCCAACAACTTCCAAAAGTGCCAGTTCTTTTTTTCTGCTAATTACAGAAGTTGCTGTTGTATTAAAGAAATTCATAATGCCAATAAAGGCTAAAATAACGACAAGAAAACTACCGATCATATAATATTTACTGACAAACCGCCTAAAGCTCGCCTTCATATCCAATACAGAAAAAACATTTATCATATCATTTTCTTTCAAAACATTTTTATCAATGTATTCTTTTACTTGCTTATCCTCTCCCTTCTTGGCATCAATAGTAGCATACATTGCTGATTGATTTTCTGTCTGGGTGATATACTCTTCTTCTGGAACCATTACTGTAATATAAACAGAATCTGCATACGGATAATCCAGGGAATATGGCATCATAGCTTCTCCGATCACCCCATAATCTTTCTGCTTTCCGTTTCCGTACTCCATTTTAAAAGTTTCGCCAGACTGATAATAAGAAACTGGTTGTTCTGTATATTTATCACTATAGTCCACAATCACATAATCCCCACTTTTAAACGTATTCCAGGAACATTTTTCCCCTTTCCATTCTAACATATCAAACACCGCTTCACTAATTCCGAGGAAATGAACCTTTACAGTATTATCCGCTTTTGTTTCCTCCCAGATTTGCTTTTCATAATCTGTCCAGTTTTCTTTGTTTTTTTCTGCCAATGTCTCCCACGTTTTCAAAAGTGCCGGTTCCATCTTATGTCTTTCTTCCGAATAATACACATATCCTGTTTTCTCACTTTCCGGACACTTATTCAGAATCTCTTTGATTTCAGGTGTAATACCGTTGAAATTCGTATTTGACAAACTTTCCGTCATCTGATCCAGTTGAAAATCGGAAGCTAAAAACACTTTTCGGAAAGAATCAAAATCATATCCCTGCACCAACATCACGATACAGTTGACAACCACCATAGAAAGAGCGATAGAAAGCATAACAATCAATCCCTTTTTCCAATTTCGTAACACATTTTGAACTGCCATCCCCCACCAGGTTACAGAAGTATTCTTTTTTATTTTCCTATGTGACTGCTCTCCTTCTGCCAAACGCAGAGCTTCCACAGGCGAAACTCTTTCCACCATTTTACAAGCCTGTAGACTGGATAAATACACCGTTAAAAGTGTCAGAAGAGCTGCTGCAAAAAAAATCAAAGGATTAGCTGATAATCTCCACGCCTGCATACGTACAATTTTCTTCAACTGCTTTCCCGTTGTCCCCACATTCTTTAACAATCCGTAAGCCCGGATATCCGTTTTCACAGAAATGTTAAAAATATTATAAATAATTAAGTAACCAGCCAATATCACAAACAGTACCATTACAATAAAGGAAGTGAATGAAAATGAATCCTCTTCAAAAAGATTATATGCCGGATTGATCTCCAATCCTGTCCCTGCTTTCGTAAATCCTGCTGTCTTAGATATATTTTCTGTTTTCTTTTCCAGATTCCAAAGATTCTTGTACCAGACAGAATACTCTTTCCCTCCATTGTAGATGCCATTTTCTAATTCTTCCTGCGTAACGGGATAACGATTCTCCTTTGCATAGGCTTCGGATACCCAGACCATCTGACCTAAAACAGCTTTATCCCCCTGCCAGAATCCACATATCTGAAACGTATCTGTCTTATATTGTTTCAGCATGGGATTTACTTCCCAGGTCAGCGTTACTTCTTCCCCAATCTTTGGTGTAACACCCAGAGATTCCAATATCGTGCTGCTAAGTGCTACTTCATTTTCTTTCTCCGGCAGTCTTCCTGTAGTTGGCAGACAATTAAAACTTTCTGCCATATTTTCATCTGCATATCGGACCTCTACGGAAAATCCAAACCGTTCGTCCATTCCAGCTCCCAGAAAAATACCGGAACCATATCGTTCCACATCTTCATCCTGTTCTATTGTTTTTTGCAATCTCTCCGCATCTTCTTCTGACAAATTCTGCGCAATAGCATGGGATGAATCCATAAATTGCTTAATTTCCGTTGCTCTTTTGGAAAGTATCATGGATACACTCCCCACAAAGAGGCTTGTAAATAACAGTGATGTCAACATGATTGCAATAACAGCAATAATATTTCTTGCTCGGTTCATTTTCATAAAACGTTTCGTCAATAATCGTAACGTTTCTTTATTCTCTACTTTTACCATATAATCGCCCTCACTATACCAAACCACTGTCTGAAACAATTTTTCCGTCTTCTATCTGTAAAATCCGGTCTGCCATCTGGGCAATCTCTTCATTATGGGTAATCATAACGATGGTCTGGTGAAAACGCTTACTGGTTACTTTCAGAAGCCCTAATACATCCTGACTTGTTTTCGAATCCAAATTTCCAGTCGGCTCGTCAGCGAGCAAAATGGCTGGTTTTGCAGCTAAAGCCCTTGCAATTGCCACTCTCTGTTGCTGTCCACCGGATAGAGCGCTTGGCAGGTTTTCCAATTTTGTCCGAATACCCAGTGTATCAATAATTTCATCTACATAACCTTTTTCTACCTTTTTTCCATCCAGTTTCACAGGAAGAACAATATTTTCCCATACATTCAACATCGGAACCAAGTTATACTGTTGAAATACAAATCCAATATTTCTACGCCTAAAAATAGTAAGCTTTTCATCTGTCATATGGCTTAAATTCTGTCCGTCAACAATGACCTGACCGGATGTTGGATTATCTAATCCTCCAATCATATGAAGCATCGTAGACTTTCCGCTCCCAGAAGTTCCAACAATCGCTACAAACTCCCCCTTTTCCACTTCTAAATTTACACCATCAAGGGCTTTGACTTCTGTTTCTCCTTGTCCATATATTTTTCTTAAATTCACTGCTTTTAATATATTCATGCCATCCTCCCATCAAAAAAGCCTGTATTGATCTTTACAATACAGACTTTATCATAACAATGTCTCCATCTTGTTTCTGAAATATCACCGTTTTGATACTATTCCTTTTTTGATATCGGGAGAAACACAGAAAAGGTAGAGCCCTTTTCTCTCTCTGATGTCACTTTTATATACCCCTTTTGTGCCTGAATGATCTCTCTTGCAAGGAATAAGCCAATTCCTACTCCTGGCTGGTCTGCCACTGACAGACTCCGATAAAACCGTCCAAATATCTTTGGTATTTCTTCTTTTTCTATTCCAATGCCATCATCAATGATATCAATCTTTACAAAGAAAGAATTCTGCTCGGCTTTTACCTGAACATTTCCCCCACATGCTGTGTATTTAATCGCATTATCTACAATATTTCCGAGTGCCTCCACGGTCCATTTTGGATCACATCGAACATGCAAATCCGTGTCACATAGGCTCAGAGTAATATTCTTCTCCCTTACTTTTACGTTAAACTGCTGCTGTACGGATGCAAACATCTGTGCAATAGTAGTATCCTCCGAATGTACTGCGATAATTCCACTCTCCATCCGTGACAATTTGACCAATGATTGTATCAGGAAATCTAATTTCTCTGTCTGCTCCAAAATGGTAGCTATCTCCTCCTGATTTTCATGATTCGTTTCAGAGAGTATTTCACCATAAATTTTCAAATTTGAAATAGGAGTCAAGGTCTGATGCGCAATGTCGGAAATAAGTTTCTGTATCACTTCTTTTTGTTCCTGTTGGTTCTTTCTTGCCAGAAAGCTACTGTCTAAATGTTGTTTCATGCTGTTTTCAAGAGCAGAATACTTTTCTTCTGATATTTCTGTCCGTTCCAGTTCTCCATCTATAGCACAATCCAGCATTTGCTGCAGCCGGTTCAAAAGCTTTTTTTCTTTCTGATAAAAAATGCTATGCCAAAAGATTCCACTTAAAACAAATATTCCTACAATCAATATAATTAGTTCTATCATCCATTCACCGCCCAGGTATAACCAATTCCATAGACTGTCTTGATATATTCAGGCTTCTGCGTATCATCTTCTAATTTGTCCCTGAGGCGTTTGACTGCAACAGTCAGAGCATGAGCATCCACAAACTCTGTATCTCCCTGCCATACCTCGTCAATCAGATATTCCCGTTTCAATACTTTTCCTCTGTTTTCACACAGCACTCTAAGGAGCTTTTGTTCTGTCTTACTAAGTTCAATAGGTTCTCCATCTTTGAAAAATTCCATTTTATCGAAATAGAACTCAAATCCATCAAGCTCCATAGAATTTTTAGCTGCTGCCTCTTTATTTCTAAGCTGCACAGACACTCTTGCACGCAAAACCATCAAGCTAAACGGTTTCGTAATATAATCATTTGCCCCAGCTTCCAATCCTGTTACAATATCTACTTCCATGTTATTTACTGTAAGCAGAATAATCGACACCTGACTATTTTTCCTTATTTCTCTTACAAAATCAATCCCATTCCCATCCGGCAAGTTCACATCTAATAAAACCAATGTGATATCTTCCTTTTTCAAGATTTCTCTAGCTTCCTGCAAAGTTCTGCACTGATAAAAGAAATAGGCATCATTCTTTAAAGCTAGACGGATTCCATCATTTAATTTTTTGTCATCTTCAACAATCAGTAACTTTTCACTCATATTTTCTCTGCTTTCTTACAAATTACGCTAATTGTATCATTGCCAGTTTTATAAATCAAATCATTAAGTCAAAAGCTCCGACAGAATTTATCTTATAAACAGCAAAAAGCTCCCGAAGGAGCTTTCTACGCTTTCAATATACACTAATTCTTTCAACACAATCTCTTCTGCAGCATTCCATATTTGTTTTTCCTCTGCTTCACTATACAATACCGTTGTAAAAACCAATGTCCAAAGTAGGAAAAATTTGAGTAAATTCCGACACTTATTTTATGCAGTTCTATCTTTATGAGATTTCATCAACATCATAATACTTAAAATCCCGGAAGCAGGCACTTCCTCCTGTTTCCTCTGCCGCATAGCAGAACAGACCAAACCGGCAACCAGTAAAATGATCCAGTTTGAAGTACAGCTTATGCACGGTTCCGATGGGTAGCCAGTCTCCCTTATTTACCCGGTAATAGCAGCGTGCTTCATCCTTCATGTTACAGAAATCTGCTTCAAGACGAAAATCCATCTGGTGTGATTCAACAACAGTTCCTTCCGTCATATCCAATATACCATCTTCTTTTTTATCCAGCATAAGGACTTCATATTTTCCATGACGTTTTGTAATGCCAACTGCAGCATAACAGCCCTGCAACGCACACAAACCTGCGACATCGCCCTCTTTCAATGCAGAAGCATCAACCGTAACCTCAGCTGCGCAGGACGGATAACTCATCCTTTGCGTAAGCGTATTTACTGCCTGTGTAAGCTCTGTACAAACTTCCCGTGTTGTAATTGTATAGGTTCCCTGCAATGCATCCAGATGATAGTACCGTGGATCTGGATCATGATTAAACTGCCAGCGCGGAAGCAGCCCATTACAGAAATCATCACTTCCCACTAATGGCTGATAAATATATCCTGGTCTGGTACTGTGAACCTCTATTTCTTCCGGCACATGTCCGTTCTGTCCAAAAAACGGAAAATGATCCTTCCAGGTAACCGGAAGCAGAATAGGAATCCGTCCAACTGCTCCGGAATCCTGAAACAGCATTGCATACCACTTTCCATCCGGCGTATCCACTATTCCTCCCTGTGCCACGCCCTGTCCACAATATCCACGATCATCACAAAGTACATCTCCACCCGTGAATTCTCCTTCCAGAGAATCACTGTAAAAGCATGCTTCCGTCCGCATCCAGCGGTCTCTCAGGGAATGAACCAGAAAAATATAATAATAGCCGTTTATTTTTTGAATATGAGAACCCTCATAGCCTAGCTCCGGGTTCTTATGATCACTGACTAAAAGACGATGTAATCCGTCCTTCTTTGGTGCAGTCAAATCTTCATTCAATTCTGTAATCCAGATTTCATCATTTCCATATACAATATAGTTTCTGCCATCCTCATCAAATAATAAAGAGCCGTCATGATAAAAGCCTTCTATCAGCTGCTTTTTCCATGGACCATCTATTTTTTCCGAAGTATACAAATAAGTCTTACGGGTATCATTTGCCACAAAGCAGATATAAAATCGGCCTTCATGATAGCGCAGGGAAGCTGCCCACATGCCCTGTCCGTAAATATTCTGACCGCTTTTCAGTTGCTGCGCATCCGTATGATCCAACGTCTCATAGACATAAGTCGCATGCTCCCAGTGCACCAGATCAAAAGACTGCAGAATCTCACAGCCCGGCATAAAGTGCATGGTTGTGGATACCATATAATAGGTGTCTTCTACGCGGATCACGTCCGGATCTGGATAATCCAATCTTGTTATAGGATTTACATTCATTGTTTATTCCTTTCTGTTTTATCTCCATATTCTTTCTTTGTTCTATTCTATTTTTACTATTTTATCTTTGTTTCTTATCTATACATTAACAGTAGTATGCTTTTTCGTTGTACGTAAAATGATATGCCCTAGCACCATGACTCTTTAATGACACACTAAGGCTCTTTGGCTCTTCCACGTGCTCTCCGCTCCAAAGCTCCGTTCCATTTACTCCATCATAAATCTCCAGATCGGCAAGCGGTATGGATATGTCACTGTCTTTATCACCCAGATTAAATACCGCGACATAATATCCACCCTTTGTATCTGCTGCAATCCACAATGCATGCTCTATACCATCGATTTCACGTCTCCACACCTGATGCGAATGCCGTGCATTTGCATGCATGGCAAGTATTTCAGAATTGGTTACCAGATTCATAGTGAATTCGTCAAACCCTGTCAGCTCTCCTCCCAGCATCAAAGGAGAACGCATGATACTCCAGAGTGTCAGCATGGTGATCTGCTCATCCTGTGTGAAATTCGTCCAGTTATTCACATCATATACCTGCCGTATCGGTCCGACCGGAAGCATATCGGCATCCGGCCAGTGCCCTGCACCTGTATGAGTGCACCATTTTTCTGCTCTTGAAAACATATCATATAACAGTTCCCACTTATCCCAGAAATCATCGGTGATTCTCCACATATTGGAAATCTGCTTATAAAGCTCTGCCTTTTCTAAAAGAGCAGGTCCCGGCGACAGACTTAAAACCATGGGTCTTCCGCAACCATACAATGCTTTGCTCAGCATAATCAGTTCGGATTCCTCATGTGGCAGTTCCCGTGCAATATCATCACATTTAATAAAATCCACACCCCAGAAAGCATATAATTCAAAAATACTGTTATAGTATTCCCGTGCCCCGTCTTTCTCAGGATCTACACCATACATATCCGTATTCCAGGCACAGATACTGTTTGTTTTGGCAATTTCCCGGGCATGTCTGTCACTGTTCATGATTTTCGTGTTCTGATGTACAGCCTGTCGTGGAATCCCTCTCATAATATGAATGCCGAACTTCAATCCAAGAGAATGGACATATTCTGCCAATGGTCCAAAGCCCGCACCGTTTGCTGCGGAAGGAAAACGATTTACTGCGGGAAGCAGTCTTCCATACTCATCCATTACTACATCCGCAAAAGGATGATACTCATTGGTTGCAGCATAAGGCTCATACCATTGGATATCCACCACAATATATTCCCAACCGTACTCCTTCAGATGCTCAGCCATAAATTCAGCGTTCCGTCGTACGATATCTTCTGTAACAGCCGCTCCATAACAATCCCAGCTGTTCCACCCCATAGGTGCTGTTTTCATCTTCATCTGTTTTATACCCTCTCGATATCCTGTTAATTCTGTCCGTAATATGCATTTGCACCATGCTTACGGAAATAATGCTTATCCTGTAATTCCTGCGGGGCAGGTGCTACCTGCGGATGAATCAGCTCGGTTCGATATGCCATCTTGGCAACCTCTTCAAGAACCACCGCATTGTGGACGGCCTCCTTTGCATCCTTGCCCCAGGAAAAAGGACCATGATTCTTGCACAACACTGCAGGAACTGCCATTACATCCTTCTTCATGCGTTTAAATTCCGAAACAATCAGGTGTCCGGTATTTTCTTCGTAAGCAGAGTTAATCTCTTCCTTCGTCAGACATCTCACAGAGGGGATTTCTCCGTAGAAATAATCCGCATGAGTCGTACCATAACAGGGAATTGGATCTATGTCAATACTTTGGACACAAAAAGTTGAACTTTTCTCCCAGCATAACATATGCCGAGAGAATTATTTCTTAGGCTGCTAGAGCCATGGTTGTCGAGACACGGGTGTATAAATATACTTTGATTTTCTCTTTCTTCAATTTACATATCACCTCCAGGAAGTGCCGAAACTGCCGACAGATTGATACTGACTAATGTATCCATCTGCCTGATTGCCAAATTTCTAAGCAATATAAGTCTTTCTGATTGAGATTTCCCCTGCTCAATTAAAATAGCATTATAACTTTCCATATTTGCCAACACCAACAACTGATTTAAATTTGCATCATCACGCACATTCCCCTTTTTACCCGGATTATTATTTTTCCATTGCTTTGCAGTCTGACCAAATAAAGCAACATTTAAAAGATCTGCTTCACTGGCATATGTATAAGCAATCTGTTCTGGTGTTAGCTCTGGTGGAATCAAATTTTCCTTCACCGCATCTGTGTGAATACGGTAGTTCACCTTTGATAAAGCCCTGTTCAAGTTCCAGTCCAATGAAAATCGACTATTTTCATCTTGTTTTAACCTGCGGTAATCTTTCATAATATACAGTTGAAATTCCGGAGAAATCCATGTAGCAAATGCCATTGCAATATCGCTATGTGCATAAGTTCCTCCACCATATCTGCCTGCTTTTGACACTATTCCAATAGCATTGGTCTGTTCAATCCATTTGGTTGGCGTCATAACAAACCTGTTTAATCCTGCCTCACTTCTAACCGCCTCGAATTGCACACGGTTAAAATCTGGATTATGAAGTTCTTCCCAAACAGCCAAAAACTCAACTGTATTTCTGTTTCGCATCCAGTTCTGAATGACAAATCTGGGATCATTATCATTTCTATATTTTGCAATATCTGTCAACGAAATATATTCATTTTCAAAATCTTTCGTGTAAATCCCAATATCAATTCCTTTTGCGTGAATAATTTCCCTAACTATTTTATTTGCCATCTCTATTCCTCCACCATGTTCTCCATCTGTTCCAACTTCTGCAAGGCTTTCATATACGCCATCAATCTTTTATACTGCGCATCTCCAAGGCTGTGAATCTGCTTTAAAATCTTAATATCCGACCTGGTAACTTCATAATCCATATCTGCATCTTTATATTCCGGATCAATTCCTTTTCCAGTCAAAAGCTGTTCGGGAGTAATCTCCAATGCATCACATATAGACAACAGACAGTCCGCTTTGGGATTCGTCTTTTTCTTCTTCCAGTCACTGATGTTACTTGTTGCAATCCCGGTCCTTCTTGAGAGTTCCAACTGCGTTATGCTCTTCTGCTCCATCACACAAAAAATTCTTTCACTGATAATCATGATTTTTCCTCCATCAACATTCCGTACATATCCGTATTTATAAATTTATTTATCCGTCTATACGGTTATAGTATCATGCTGCAACTTTTCTTTCAATAGAGATTTTTGTATTTCTGAACTTTGTTATATTCTTCTCTTTATATAGCTCCGTGTACAACTGTCTTATTCTTTCCCTACGAAGATAAAAATCCGGATCAGGCAAATTATCCAAGTCCATTGCTTCCGCATACTTTGCTACCATTTCTCCAATAAAATTTGCTAAATTGCTCCATACAACTACATACCTGATTGTCTCCATAATATCACCTTTCTCGAACACATCGAATCAGCCCTTCAAAACTTCTTAATAAAAATCCGTTTTAAAGGTATAAAAAAAGACCACTCACTTTCAATTTTTCTTGAAAATGAACGGTCTTTCACGCTTCTGTTATTTAGTTGAATGATGATGATATTACTTTCTCTTTGATGTGTTTCCGAAGCCGCTATCCAATACAACCGACACATTTACCCCATCGGAAATTGCCTTTTTGTACGTTTTTCGGTCACTCTGGTCAAACCTGAAAAACCTCTCAAAGTGCCTAAAATCAAGGATTCTTACAAATTTGTCCGATGTAGTGCAACTATTGTCTCTATATGATAAGTATTCGGAAACATATCCACGCAGCATATCTTCTCCACTCTATACCCTCTGGCCATAAATATCTGCAAATCCCTTGCCAGGCTTGTTGGTTTGCATGAAATATAAACCATATTCTCAACGCCATACTCTATGATTTTCCCGATAGCCTTCGGATGGATACCGTCTCGTGGTGGATCAAGAATTATATAATCCGGTTTTTCCTCTATCTCATCAAGCACCTTGAGGACATCACCTGCGATAAATTTACAGTTATCAAGACCATTAAGAGCTGCATTTTCCTTTGCTGCGCAAACTGCCTCCTCAACTATTTCGACACCTACTACTTCCTTACACACCGGTGCCATAAGCTGCGCGATGGTGCCGGTTCCGCTGTAGAGGTCGTAGACTGTTTTACCGTTTAGCGAATCCTTGTCATCTCCCAGGATAAACTCTCTCGCTGTCTCATAGAGCACCTCCGCTCCGAGTGAGTTGGTCTGGAAAAATGAGAATGGTGTGATTTTGAATTTCAGACCTAAGAGCTCCTCGTAGAAATATGAATCTCCGTAGAGCACCTCTGTGCCCTCGTTTTTGACCACATCTGCCACGCTGTCATTTTTTGTGTGTAAAACGCCCTTAAATATGCCGTCATAGTGCCTGGTCAAAAGTGCATATCTAAAACCTGCGAGCAACTCCTCCTCGTTGAAGCCCTCTGTCTGTGTGGTGGTGACAAGGTCGACTATGATTTCACCGGTTTTTGTTGCCTTTCTGACAAGTAGATGCCGCAGATATCCCTTGTGTGTTGCTCTGTGGAAATATGGGATATTGTTTTTTGAAAAATAATCAAGTGTTGCCTTTAATATTGTCCTGAAATCCTCATCCACTATCTGACAGTCCGATACTGTCACAAGGTCATAAAAGCTTCCTCTTTTGTGCATGCCAAGCGCAAGAGGGCCATCCTTGTACTCATCACCGAAGGAAAATTCCATCTTGTTTCTGTATTCACTCTTTTTCGGACTTCCATGTATCCCTATAAACTCATATCCTGACTCTTTTTCAGTGCCGATAGCATCCGAAATGAGCTTTTTCACCTGGGTAAGCTTCATATCTAGCTGCTTTTCGTAAGGCACTGTCTGATATGTACAGCCCCCGCACATTCCAAAGTGAGGACATGGCTCTTCTGTCTCCAGAGGCGATTTCTCAATTACCTCCATGAGTCTGCCCTCTGCCCTTTGATGCTTTACTTTATTTACAACAAATTCCACCTTCTGTCCCGGAATGGTATTTTTCACAATTACTCTGTCGCCGTCATCTGTAACAGCTATTCCCTTGTTTGGGAAGTCTACTCTTTCTACGGTTCCTGTTCCTCTAAATCCTTTTTTCATGTAATTCTTATCTCTCTTTATACTTTATTATTTCTTTGTATGCCTGACTGCAAATGCCTTGCTTCACACATAAAGAAAAATGAGGACTACATATGTAGCCCCCATTATCTAAAAACGATTATTTCTCTTCTTTAGTCTTTGGTGCCTCTTTTTCATCTTCAGCATCATCATCGTCTTCATCCTCGAAGAAATCATCATCGAATTCATCATCATACTCATCATCGAAATCATCTAAATAATCCGGTGTGAAAAATCTGTAGATACCATATGCCGCTGCTGCCACTGCAACTAATACACCAATGATGGCAAATATGATAACAGCCTTGGA
>OHBQ01000460.1_pt1 | contig 16967 bp, 13 predicted proteins | sample 1577401 | NCBI WGS metagenome assembly OHBQ01 (sample SAMEA3879581, study PRJEB24766) | human gut metagenome | biome: human-associated habitat; feature: feces | place: USA | collected 1985/1987
GTTACCGACATGAAAAACAAAGTGGGTTCCGTTGTAATAACCGGCGTACACGGCAACATGGGCGATGTCCCCGGTCGGAATGTGTTTGAAAATGATGAGGGACCCGATCGGGATATCCTCACTGGGGATAAAATTGTTGCCGTTCGCATTCTGACTGAAGCTGATGCGGCGTGCCGTACCGGCGCTGACCCAAGCATTCGCAGCGGCGTTATATGCCGTTGCAGTACGCAGATTGTATGGGCGGGTTGCACTGCTGGTGTCAATGCCCGCAATGTTCGGCAGATAGTTGTAGTACACATACGAAACAAAAGAGGCACAGCAAAGGCCGCTGCTCTCGAATCCGGCGATATCCGGTGCAAGCCCGGTTGCCGTACCGCTTTTTGCAACGGTTTCCGTGCCGTACTTATTCATCCCGTAGGAGATTTTCGAGAGATAGGCGGTTGCGCCGCCGCTGTACTTTTTGAAAATTGTTCCGTCATCTCGTTGCGCCTGTACCTTATAGCCGGTGTACTCCAGCGCGTCGAGGAAAACATTGTCCAGCATCTCTGCCGGAATGTCAGATGCCGGTGCCGCAAAAACGCTTGTCGGCATCATCGAGATGAGCATCAGCACTGCCAAAAGCATTGACAGGATGCGTGAGGTGAATTTCTTGTTCATCTTGGTATCTTCCTTTCTTGATTTGGATATGAAAAGGGCCCCACCGTTTTGGGTGAGGCTGCAATTCCTTGATGGCTCTTAAAGATTGTCCGTGTTTTCGGCAGCAACTGCGATGTCGCAGTACCACATACCGCTTTCATAAGTTACGCCAACGGCAATATAGCCATACTCGGCCGAGCCGATATAGCACCAGTGCTCCGCACTGTTTCTGACCAAGGTCGCAAGCCGATAGGCAACTTCGTCCACCGTACCGACATAACCGGCCTTTGCAATGGCTTCGTTGGCATTTGCACGGTAGTACGGCTCGCCGCTGCCGCCGTAGACGCTCGGGTCCACATACTCGCCATACTGAAGCGCTGTCGCCGCTGCGCGCTCATCGTTTGTATCATGCGCAAAATTGCGGATGAGTTGTCGGCTTCGATACTCAGCATAGCTCGTAAGACCCGGCAGTTTGACTGCGGAAAATGTGCGGAAGCTGTTGATGTACTCCAGCACCTTATCAGCAACCGCCCGTGTGTCCTCGGCCCCGGCATACGCTTTCGCGGATTCCGAAGGCGGTTCCGTAGGCTTTGTTTCCGGTTCGGTAGTCGACATGGGATCCGCCGGCTTGGCAGGGGCTGTCGTCTCACTTTCGGTTGGGTCTGATGTGACGGTCGTATCCTGAGATGTCTGGCTCTCCTCCAGGGAACTCTCCGATTCAGTCTGGTGAGCAGAGGACTCATTGGCAATTGCTGAGCCCGGGATCCCAGAAGGTACAGAACTATCAGCCGAGTCTGTGGTATGACAGGCGGCAAGTGTCAGGCAGAATGCCAATGCGCAGGATAAAATCAAAAGCTTTTTCATGATGCATACTCCCGGTTCGTGTTTTTACCATCATTACACGGACGAGTCTGGGATTTTACAACTCAGCACGCAAGCTTATAAAAGCCGCGGTCCGCTTCGTCGACGCACCGGTCGAGGATTTCGTAAAATCGCTTGGCATCCAACTCGGTATCCAGCCAGTGTGTGGCACGGTAGGAATAGCAGCCGACTTCGTCGTTGATCGCATGACTTCCGAGCACGCTTCTCAGATTCAGATCATTTGCGATCCGACACTGCTTTGCGGTACCCGGATGGGTAAGCGCCTTGGCGAGACAAACCACCATCAGCGGGTGTAGCTCGGAAAACGAGATCTGCAGGTAATAATCCCGATACCGGCCCATGATCGAAGTTTCATCCTGACTGTCGATCGGCAGCTCTGTCAGAAGCATCTGACGGGTATGTTCGGCGATCTCTTTTCTGCGATGCTGTTCTTTCTGACTCAGATCACAATGTAGCATAGAATCTCCTTTCTTTTCTCAATGCGGCATGGCAATGTGGGTAATGGCACCCCAGATCCGGTTGGTCTCGTGATTGATCCCGAGGATCCGAACGGTGACTCTGGCACCTCTCGGCGGGCGTCCCCGTTTGGGATAACTGCACAGGCAGTCGATGCCGCCGTCCAGCGCCACAAACACGCCGTTCACATCCACCATACTGACAGTACCGACATAACGGTTGCCAACGGAATATCTGCGCAGGGCTTTCTCATACGGGTTTTCTCCCGCCTGTTTCACGGAGGCGGAAACCCTAACATGGTCACGGTCGCTGCGATCTACATCCAATACTTTGACGAGGATGCGCTGTCCGGGCTGGAAGTGAGCCGCCGCGTCCATCCAGCGTTGGTAGCTCAGTTCCTTGAGGGGAATGTAGCTCTCCACACCGAACAGGTCGATAAAGATTCCTGCACGGATGGCAGAGACAACTCTGGCTTCTGCGCAAACACCGGCATAGATGCGGTTGTTGCCGTCCCGGTCTGTGCCAAAATACATTTCTTTTCTTCGGGCACGCATAGCCTCAAGGCGGCTCGCCGCTGCAATACCGGATTTGGGATCGATGCCTTTGACAATATAGTCGACTTCGGCGCCGAGGTGCTTAGTCAGCATGTAATGAAGTGCCTCATCCGGATCTCGTCCACGATAGTCCTCGGGCGGTTCGACTGCCTCAGCGGCAGGAATGATGACTTTGAACTCACCGTGATACAGGACTGCGAAGGCATGACGGGGGTTATCCGCCGACTGTTCCACACCCTGGATCGTTCCGGTCAGGATACGGCCGCTTCGCTGTGACTCAATGAGGTCGAGCAGGTCGTTTTTGGCCTTATCCGCCTCCGTTTCGACCGTCGGACGATCGTCAATGGGCAGTACCGACACGCTCGGTTTGGTGTAAGTGCGTTTTCTCTTGGGCTTTGGCGCTGCATCGACGCCGTCTTCCTTGGCATTCGGTGCATTTTCAGGTTCTGTGTCAGACTGGGATGGTTCCGGCTCTGTCTTCTTGCGCCTGCGGGGCTTTTTAACCTCGGTCTGAGATTCGGTCGGTTCGTTGAGAGCTCCATCCGGAATTCCGGCCGAAGAGGCCTCCGCTTCCTTCAAATCTGTTTCAGTCTGGGAGAGCGAGGCATCACAGGTGTCATCCGGTGCCCCTTCGGCAGGTGATGCCGTTATATTCTCCTCAGTCTGGGATTCCTGCGCCTCCAAAGGAGTCGTCATCTCCTCGGGAAGCTCTGCTTTCTTTTTGGTTGGCATAGATTGTCCTCCTTTATTTGTTAAAATTCACTCGGCGGTTGTGCCGAGCTGTATAAGCTTTTCTTGTGCGCCGCTTTCTTGGATGGTGTCGGTTCGATGTCAGACCGGATCGGTTCGGGAATCATCGTATCGGCTGCCGGCTGATAATCATATACCGATGCCTTTACAATCTGCTTTGCCATCGGGTGCTTTGTGAAATCCAGTTTGTTCAGCTTCAGAATGTTGTGTCCGCGTATGATGCAGAGCAGTTCCTCATTGGGAAGCCGTAAAACCTCATCCGGTGTAAGCAGCCGTCTGCGTCCCTGACCTTCGGTATGACGGTACTGGGGAATGACCTGCGCCACCGCGATGGTCTGACGGACCGTCATGGTGGAATTGACCTGCACCGACATATCACCGGACCGGGCTGAGATATACTCGGCGGTCACATCATCGGTGCAGCCGAGCATCAGTTGGATGTCGCAGTTGCCGATGATTTCGGCCCACAGATTCTTGGGATACCGATTCTGCAGCTGACCGAGGCTCTGCACGGCCAGCATGACGCGGATATCTCTCGACCGCACAACAGAAAGGGATCTTGCAAAATCGGATCCGTCTTCCGCACCTCCAATGCGGCCCACATTGTTAAACTCATCCAATATCAGATTGACGGGCACATCGCAGCGGCCGTTCGGACGACCGTCGGCATATCGAGTCAGTTTGATGAACATGAATGAGAAAAAGAGCGATGACAGGAACGCCATCGTAGCGTCCTGATCGCTCAGCACAATGTAATAGATGCATTTGTTTCTGCCGGGCGCCGTCAGGTCGATGTCAGACCGACTCGTGATCCGCTGGACTGCTTGGTTCTGAAGCACCTGAAGGCGTGTGCCCAGCCCCAGTATGATGCCGGAACGCACCGTATCACTGGACTGAGCAAACAGATTAAACGGCGCCCGTGCCGGATGGTCAAGCGGCAGCTTATCAAACATAGCGGTCAACTGCCGTTCACTGTTTTGCGTAAGCAGCTGATATACGGCGGACAGATGCTTCATATCAGGGTTTCGGGTCCGATCCTGATCGATAAGCAGGATGAGCGCCTTCAAAAGATTGCCCTCGCCGTTGTCCCAGAAGTGGTCGCCCTTGCCTGAGCTGGTGTTGCCGATGATGACATTGGTCAGCACCTGCGCCATCAATGTGTCGCCGTTCAAGTCTGACATACAGTTCCACGAGTCGCTGTGCTCAGGGGATACGAGATTATAGATCTTCACATCGTAGCCCGCGTTTCGGAACATTTCCGAGGTATCGGCATAAAGCTCGCCCTTGCTGTCGGTCACGATTACGGACTCGCTGCGCCGCAGCGCCTGAAACAGCGCATTTCGGATAATCGCACGCGACTTCATGGTACCGGATGCGCCGAAAATGGCGATATGGCGGTTGAGTCTGGTGTCCTCCGGCATACAGACGGCTTTTCCATTGTACTCGCCAAGAATCGTACCTTTGGCATCAGGAACCGACGATATCTCCAGAACTTCCTTCATTTCTTTTTCGTCCATCCAGGATGCCGTGCCGTAGATGCCGGATTTGCTTCTGGCAAAGCCGCGGGGGTCATGCTGCTTCCCGTCAAACTTATCGTGGAGCTTCACATAGGCAAAGATGGCGCCGGCAATCAGCAGGATCATCAGGATGCCTTTGATCCCGTTCCCGCTGAAAGCCGCCGGAAAACAAATCAGCGGGTTCCAGCTTACCGGCTTCATCGTGCTCTCACCGGAAACGCCGCCGCTGTCCATCCACGCTGCGTAGTTGCCGAGCAATTGGCCAAGCATGCCGCCCAGATAGAACAGCCCGACGCATCCCAGTATGGCGGCGATGATAATGGCTATCTTGCGGTTTTTATCGTTCAAATAAATCCCTCCTTTCCGGGTCGAGTTCTGCTTCCACAGCGTCAAGCCCAATCGTTTTTATTGTTACATGGTTCCCGAGATATTCCCGGATAAATGTCATCTGGTATGGGTAACACAGCACCTCATAATTTCCACGCTGATTCTGGACGGCTTCCTTAAAGCGAACCAGCCTTGCGAGATCTCCGTCCAGATGCGAGAACACATAGGCATCACCGATTTTTGCGTCATACTCAAACAGCCCGCGGTCATAGGTTCGCACTTCCGGGTCAAATAGAAGCTCCAAAAGCCGTTCTTTCCAATCGGGTACTGTTATAAGGCGCAGCTGTCGAATGCCATCCTCATCCATGGGAATGAAATGCAGATTGCGGTAGATGGCATCAAACCGGAACTCTGGCCGTTTGGTTGTGTCGGACTCCAGCAGTGTCTTCAACGCTACGCTCTCAGACTGGCCGAACAGAATGGCGGCCGGCGTTGCATCGGTGCCGGCATTCAGACGGCTGATCTCAATGACGCTGTGCAGCGTTTTGAACTCGCCCTTGCCGCTCCATTTCATCACGGCGCTGCGTGTGTTATAAACGGCGTATGGCCGCTGTCCGAGATAGGCTGTTCCCACCATCCGGGTAAACATCGTTTTATTCATCTCCGCTTCGCCGAGCTTCTTCAGCTCTTTGGCAAGATAAAAGCAAGGTGCATCGGGAATCCGTTGGGTGATGGTTCGGTTTTGAAGAATGGGAAGCATATACGGTCGGCATTCAATACCTGAGCGCATACACATAGCCACGGCTTCGGCAACACGGTGATTTCTGTCCCTATGTGCGGCATTCCCGGGGAATTTGTGTCCCCAAAAGGCGTCCATGTAATACCGGTAAGCGTCAGGGTGAAGCCAATCCAGTATGGGGAGAGCGCCTTTATAAAAGCGCACAGATCTGCCGTTGCCTTTGCCGGTAACGGTAAGCAGGCGTGTGGTTAGTTCCGTTTCCGTCTGAGGGATGCGGAATGTTTCCGGCGTGGTGAGCTTATGAACCAGAGCTTTGTAAGCGCGTTCATTGCCGAGTAGGTAGAGCGAACGAATCGGATATTCACCGACGATGGAAAGCATTGTGATGAGCTGCCGGAGCTGACTGCCCGGGCGGAAGTATTGCATAGGCGCATCACCTCGCTTTGTAAGAAATTCCGACCACATGACTGCTCTCTTTGTCGGAATTTCCGCCGTGAAATCTGCCCCAAATCGCCGCTATACCGGGCGTTTTGGGCTCCCAATTTCTTATGTAAGTTTTCCGGGGCGGAAAACGGCGGTTTTTACATAAGATTTTTTCCTTAACAAAAGCGGAATTCATAGAGTTTCACCCCCTTATCCGGCAGCGTTTTTTCTTCGACCATCCACATAGGAAAATCGTGTTTGGGAATTACATAGACTTCCGTGCGGTCCTCGCTTCCGGCTGCGCTGCAATAGTAATGCGAGCAAACTGCCGGATGATCGTCGGGCAGAACATACAATGCCAGAATGTCCGTAACCATATTGGTTTCGATATTATCGTGATCCCGCATGGCCCGTTCCGGGCGGCTTCTGTCATACACATGGCGGTAGGCAAGCACGCAATCCCGAAAGCGGACCGGAGGCTTACCCTCAAAGAACTTCCGCATGGCCGGATAGAGGTAGGATCGGATATAGTCCGCTGAGCCGGTCGCTTTCTTCGGCAGCAGTGCCGGAATGCGAACGGAGAACCACCCCTCGGCCGTAAACCCGACCTCGACCGGGATCGTATCGGATATAATCGCATCCGTTTGGGCCGTTGCCCCGGCTGCTCCGGTGTAGGCCGGAAGGACACGGGTAAGAAGGACTGCCTGCTCGGACAATTCCTCAAGCCGAAGTGCCCGGTTATAGCTTTCCGGAAGGTTTCCGTTTTCGTAAAACCAGCGGACGGCAGCGGCCTGTTCCTTCATGCGGGACAGCTTGGCTTCCACCTTACCGAGTGTCTTCATATAAGTCGTTTCAGCCTTCATGTTCGGTCGCCTCCTCACTGTAAAAACGGACTTCCGGTTCGTCCTGGCCACAAAAATCCACCGTTGCGAACAGACACGGCGCATTCGGTAACCGAACAGTACTCACCATATTGATCCGAGGCACCACAACGATATATTTCATATCTTCCTGGGGCTGAAGCAGCTTCAGCAGATTCTGCTCTCCGTCATAGAGCACCACGATCTCATAGCCGACATTTTCTTTCAGAAAAAATAGCTGCGACGGGTAGACCGCCGGATAATGCGCCATCGGCTCCACCTTGTCAATGAACCGGAGCAGCACCCATATCGCCAGAATCATCCGCTGATCCGGCTGACACATCGGGTCAAGCCCGATATAATAACCACCGGAAACATCTGCGATACGCATCTGCCTTTTCAGATTCCGCAGGATTTTTTCTGCCGTCTGCGGCGGCTTTTGCAGCATCTTTATGATTTGCGCACGGGGCAAGGCTCCGTATTGCGAGAGCCATTTGACCACATACTGTTCATCGGTCAACAGCACGATAACCACCTCCTTTTTGTACTCATTTGCGCCAAAATGCGTATTCCGTGCAAAATGCGCACTGTTAATCCGCCTCCTGCTGCCGCTCCTTGAGAATGGCTTCCAGCTCGGCACGGTCGGTCGTGATCATTTCCTGTTCCTCTTTGGACGCCTTAATGATGACAGGCACCTTACTGTTGTTGGAGCAGATCAGCGCCTCGCCGCGTTCAAAGCGGGTAATGGAACGGATCTCGGTTTTCGTAAGCTTCAGCGTATCCCGGACAAACTCCGCTTCGTCCGGTTCCAGATTCAGAATGATCTTATTTTTGGAATTGTTGATAATGGCCCGACCGTAGCGCCCATCTTCCAATCCGAAGAAATCGGACAGGTCCTGCGTTGCGGAAATCGCCGCACCGCCGAAGCCGCGGATGACCTTGAAAATTTCTAGGCAGAACTCTGCCGCCATCCTGTTGGAACCGGCACCGATCAACTGCCAAATCTCATCGATCATAATGGCCTTCTTTTTCGTGCGGTCGCTTTTGATTTTGTCCCAGACATAATCAAGGGCGATCATCATGCCCACAGGCAGCAGCTTGCCCTTCAGTTCCGACAGGTCGAGAACAATATACTTATTGGACAGGTCCACATTCGTCTGCTGATTGAAGGACTGCGCCGAGCCGGTAACAAAGCGGCTGACAATGACTGCAATACGCTTGGTCATTTCATTCTTTTGCAGTTCCTCGTGCAGATCTCCGAGTATCGGCATGGTCTTCATCTTCGGCGGAACGGCATTGCGGTCCTCATAGACCGAATCGTTATCATGCGTGATACCGAACTTGCCGTAGGTACGGATCAGCGCCTCATCCAGCATCTGCTCCTCTTCGTTGGTCATGTCCGGAATCAGCAGTGAGAAGAAGATCATCAGCTGCTGAATTTTCTGCGCCAGAAGGGAGTCCATCTCGCTGTAATCCAGCTCGTCGATCAACTCCATCTCGGGGCTGATGGTGTGCCGGATCTCCATAATATTGATGCAATGCGGTGAGCCCGGTGCAATTTTGATAAACTGACCGCCGATGCGGTTGCACGCTCGCCGGAACTCATGTCCCTTGATAGGAGCAATGATATAGCACTGAATGCCACGCATACGCATACGCAGTGCCAGCAGTTGCATGGTAAAGGTCTTTCCGGCGCCACTGGTACCGAGCAGGTTCAAGTTGGCATTTTTATTTTTCTTCGTATCAAACAGATCGACAATGCACAGCGAGTTGTTATGGCGGTTAATTCCGAGCAGCACGCCGGTATCGTCCGACATCTCGAAGGATGTGAACATATAGGTAGAGGCCGCACCGCTGGTCAGCACATTCCGCTTGGATTTCTTTTCAAGCTTCGGGGATATCTGCAGAAACGGCATCACCGTGCGCAGGGCGTCCCCCTGCTGGAAGCTGCAGTCGCTGACATACATATCCATAGACTTGAGCATATCGGTCATCTGCTGCTTGCGCCACATCAGTTCCTCGTAGGTCCGTGCGGACACAGTCACGAACACTGACATATAAAAAAGGTCCTCGTTGTAATTGGCGATCCCTTGCTTGATGAAATATCCTGCCTGAATGGAACCGGCAAGCTCCTCATAGTCGGTCGAGGTGTCTTGCATACTTTTAAGCTTCGTGCGGTTCAGGCGGATGCGCTGGGCAACCTTGTCGATGGTCTTGCTGCGGTTTTCCCGTCTCAGAAACACATCGACATCAATACCTTCACCGGCATTGATGAGGGAGGACATCCATCCTGCGCGGACCTTGTTCGGGTATCCGTTTCCTTTGATATACAGGAAGGAGTAGTAGAGCCCGTCCATAATGATATAATTGCGGTGCGTCAGGTCAATTCCGCGCGGCGCAATAAAATGCGCCATACGGATATGCGGGATTGGGTCGATCCCGATGACCTTGTTTTTCGCCGCCATCGTGTCTAAAACGATGCGGTCGACACGGGAATGAAACGGCTCCTCCACACAGGAACGGCGATTGAAAAACATATATAAAATCTCCGCCGTTGCTTCGTCGGGATCCTTCGGATGAAGGATATTGTTGCCGCACTGCATGAAGTAGGCTCGGGCGTTCTGCTCGGCGGTCAGCAGTGTGCTGCAGATCTGTCCGTAGTCGCTGTTTTCATTACGCCGCAATTCTTCATACCGGAAAATCAAAAAGAAGCGCCTTGTCAGCGCTTCACGGCTTCCCACATCCTTAATAAGTCGGATATATCCCTCACTGAGCTTCTTACACTGCTCACTTTCCTCGGTTTCCGTTTCCTTTCGGAGCATAGCTATATGCTTATCGGAGTCGGCTTTGCGGGTAATGCTCTTGAACTGCAGATGCACCGGTGAAATTTTCAGCCAGCTTGCAAACGAGCAGATAATCTCATACTGTTCTTCCTCCGAGCGCAGCATAAAGTTGATAGGCTCAATTTCAAGGATTTTGATATACCGCCCGTCGGTCGTCTCAATAATGCCGTGCTCCAGATTTTTGATCGGAATGAAATCCTGAGTAAAGCTCAGCTTTTCAGACTTTCTTTTTCCTGCTTTTCTTTTTGCGGAGCTGTCTTTGGTCATATTTGTATCCCACCCTTCTCAAATGCAGTTTTCTTCTGTGCGCCAGATAGCAGATAATGTGCCCTGCATACTGGAACAGCGAATCGCCGTCAATGCCCATAGCGGCGAGGATCCCGATCGGAATCAGCGTAACGGTCATCACAACGATGCGTATTGTGGTTGCCATCGGGATCAACATCAACTCCGGATATCCGACGGCCAATATCAGAATCAGTGCCTCGACCGCATTCCGCGGTTCCAGCATTCCGCCGAATATCTTTCCGGAGTCGGTATAGTTTGCAGGAATGGCAAAGGTTGTATTGAATTCTTTTTCTTCCATGATTCCTCCGTTCTTTTTTATCCCGGTGTATCACCGAAATCTACATTCTTCGGTCGGCGCAGTGCCAGTCCGGTCTCATAGCTCGGCGTATTGAAGATCACGCCCTCACCACCGGAGGAATGGACCCACATACGCTCGCCGTTTTCACCGTATCCGGCAAAAATAAGTACATGATTCCATCCGCCTCCGTCGTCATCCATCAGGAATCCCAGATCGCCGGGCAAAAGCTCTTCGGCGGTAATGGCATAGGATTCGTCCCACTGGCTCCAGGAGGCACCGTTCAAGCTGACACCAACAGCCGTTTTATAGGTCCAATCCGAAAAGCCGGAGCAATCCAGGCCGAATGGACGGATCGTGCCGGTCGTTGTGGAACCGGCGGCTGTAACGAGCTTCGGCGTGTTCCATTCATCATTCCATCCGGCTGCTGATTTGCCGCCCCAGAAGTATGGCACCTTCCCAACGAGGGACAGGCCGGTTTTGACGATGTGCTTTCGTGTTTCGCCGCAATTCTGACGGGCAAGGAAGGCAATCAGTTCTACATCGGTAAGCGGAACGGTACTGCCGTTTCCGGCCGTTCCGTAGAGCGTTTTCTTCAGAGCCAAAGCCCGGGAGTGGATCACATCGCCGTATGTGGTTTCCAGACCGTTATAATAGGCGTTCAGATCCAGCCCGAACGCCGTGGAAATCACCGTATTGTCAAAGGGATGAATGGTGCATTCCAGATATTTCACGGTTTTCTTTTCCGGCGTAAGAGTTTCCTTGCCCGTGTACTGATAATAGGTTGCCTTGCGTGTGCCTGTGATATTGCTGCCGCTGTAAACGGGAAGCGTCAGGGTGACGGCTGAATATGCATCCACCTCGATCTGTGTATCGGATGACAACTGTTGATCCTGCAAATGGTAGGTTGCTTCCGCCGTTTCATAACGGTATTGCGGGACGCCGTTGATCATTCCGGTCTTAACCGTTTTCGTTACCATGGTTATCGTGACCGGCTTGTAGGTATAGTAAGTGACCGGCGTGATTACTTCATTTTCTCGCTCAACCGAGGTTACGGGAAACATTTTGGCTGCCACACCGTCCAGCTTCTTTTTCATATCCTCCGGGTCGTTGCTGAGCTGCTCCACCGAAGTGGAATATGCCGACAAAATATAGGCGGTGTCATACCCGGCTGAGCTTTGCGCATAGTTGATCAGCGCATTCATGGAAAGCTCCCGGTCATAGCCGCCGTCTGAAATCAAGCGTTCCACCTCAGCCATCGAAGCGTCATATCCGGCCTGGACAATGTCCGAAACCGTCTCGGAGAGATTTTCATAGATCTCCGTGATGGATACCGTCGGCTCATTGCCATCGAGGCCAAGCGCTTTATTGATGATGATCCCGGGCAGCTCTACGATCATAACAATGAGGAAAACCACCGATAGGCACAAGCAGACCAGAATTTTAAACAGGGTATGCCGCATGGCCCATGCGGCGGAGATGATCGCACCCCAGGGACCACCGGCGGCTGTACCGGCTGCGATTTCTGCCACAGCTTTGCCGCCCTCCACACCGGCTTTTACGGTTGCCGCAGCGGCATTGGCTGCTGCTTCCGCTCCTTTTTTCGCCGCCTGCTTTGCGGCTTGTTTTCCGGCATTTTTGGCGGCTTACCGGCCGCTTGACCGATATTATCCGAACCGTCTCCAATTTGCTGTTTTTGCGGCTCTGCCATTCTTTCACCTCCGTATTCAAACTGCCAAAGGCAGGCTTGTTTTCTCTTTTATATAGGAAGACAGCCGAACCGAATACATTGCTCCGATCCGGCTGTCCGCCGTTTATCGTCTCCGCCTTGGCGACTTGATCTCCGTTTGATCACGGGATTTTGGCTCACCATAACGGGACGGTGTGCTTTTGTACCGCACAGTTTCCGTAGAAACGGTGCGTACATTTTCGCCGTCATAGACCGGTTTTCCGTTCTCATAAACCGGCTTGCGTTCCACTGCAGCCTCGCCGTGTACTGCGTACCACTGGCTGCCGTGGACATCTTCATATACCTGATAGTCACCGCGGGGAGGTGCATACTGCGATGTATCATAGAACATCGTGCCGGATCCGTTTTCATGCCGGACCTCAAAATGCCCATCCATACGACCGGATCCATCCACGCTTGTGACCGGCTGTTCATAGCCCGGCATAAAGCTTTGGAACTGTGCCCGATTATAACCATCCGCCGCGTCGCCCGCCTCAAAGGGAGGCGTTTCCGCGTGCTGCTGCATGGCGTACCACTCTACGCCGTTGGCCGCCTGAATTGTGGAATGCGGTGCATCCGGCTCGTCATAATATGCACTGTTGTACCATCTGCTCACGCCGCCGTCCGAAGATGCCTCAATGACACCGTCTCCGACCGTTCTGAGCGTTGCACCGTCCGCGTCCGGAAATGCGGCTGCAACCTGCGCCGCCTCAGCGGAATTGCCGCTGAATACGGGTGCGTCGTAAAATGCGCCGGCTCCGGAACCGCTGGCCATCTGATACCACTGACTGCCGTCTGAGGCGTTGACAACGGCGTGCGGACCGTCCGGCTTTTCAAACTGGGAAGCATTGAACATCTCGACAGCCGTTTCTTTTCCGTCAGCGCCGATCGCCTTGGTGGAGATATGTCCGCCGGCGATCTGCGTATCCGAGAGATTCATGCCTTTCATATGCGGCATATAATTGCTGAGACTGCGATTGGCAATGTCGCCGCCGATAGAGCCGGACACATTCGGTGTTCTGGACGCTACGGAAGAGATGGATTCTCCGGTCAGTGTGGCACCGTTACGGGCTGCCATACCGCCGAAAGCTCGACCGACAAAGCCGATCGTTCCACCGGCACCCATCCTTGTACCGCCGTCCACGACCGCATCACGGACATACGAATTGCCCTTGAAACGGTTGGCAAAGCCTGCGGCGAACCCCGTTGCCGCTGCACCTGTACCGGTTGCGGCACTGCCTCCGCGGAACACGCTGCCGGCGCTCCTTGCGCCTCCGGCCACGCCGGTGATCACTCGTGCAGCCATTAGCAGTTCCATACCCATACCGGAGCCGGTCTGGGCTACATTCAGTCCCATTGCCGCAAGATAGCTGTCAAATTTCTGTGCCGTTTTTAGGAATGCCACTGCACAGAACAGCCACAGGAACACATTGCCGTTTCCGTTGGACAAGGCGCCGCCTGTGCCGATGTACTGGCCTACCGAGGTTGAAAAACCACGCAGGAACCAGACATTCATCACAAGGAGCAATAGCTGCGACCCGACCATCCGGCACCACGACCGGAATACCGGCGTTGTTGCTTTGGAGGCACCCATAGAAAAGGCGAGAGGTGAGGTGTAGCACAGCACACCAACAACGATGTACCGTTCCACCGTTTCAAGCAGCAGCTTGAAATAGTTCCAGCCCAACGCAATTTCCAGTATGACGAGCAACAACAGTCCGACCACCGAGATGGTGGCGATAAGACTGGTCAACCCGTTTTGAAGCGCCTGCTCGATTCCGGCAAAGGTAAAGTCCTCCGCCGTCATTTGAATGTCCATGAGTGCCGTATACGGCGCTGTTGCGATTTTCAGCGTCAATAGGAAAATCGGCTTGGCATATCCGATCAGGAAGGCGAATAACGCACTTCTGCCAAGCAGTATCCACGGATTTTCTGCTTCTGTTACAGGGCCTCCGAAAACACGGAACAACTGCCAGACTGTAATCAAAAACAACAGCGCCCATGCGGTGTACTGCATTACGGTGAAAGCTTTGGACACAAACGGGAAGTATTCTTCCATTGCCGTCATATCCGTGCCAAGCGCCTGAAGGAACAGCCCGGACACGGCGTCCATCATATCTGACACAACGCTGCTGATCCATGTGACGATTCCTTCAAAAATCCAGTCAAGCATAGGTGTTCACCTCCTTTCCGCTTGACCGGATCTTTTACGGGTTGTAGTTTCCGCCGCTGATGAGGGGCTGCAGATAGGCAACGATAAAGCCGAGAGAATTCAGAACGATCCAGGTGATCACGATCCTCTTGAGCCAGCTCGTCGCTTCATCGACGGCTCGCTGATTGCGCGATATCATGCGCACCAGCAGGGCAATAGCGGCCACGGTGACTGCCACGATGGTGCTGATCGCCACAAGCTCTCCGTAGATATCCTTCATGATCATCGAAAAACGATCCCACATATCTGCGGCGAATACCGCCTGTGTCGAAACGAGCAGTGCCGCCACAACGCCCACAAGCGACCAGTATGCGGTTTTGATCTTTCCATCGCGCAGCCGAAGCTGTCTGTTCATGCTTTTGGCCCTCCTTTCTTCGGTATTGGGCAACAAAAAACGCCGTCTCTCAAAGCTTTTCAGCTCAAGAAACGGCGTCGGTTTCGCCCGATCCCAGTTTGGGACGATATTATTTTAACACATTCGCGTTCCCGTGTCATCGGCAATCGTGTGCCAACTTTTCGCCTTTTTATGGGCACCGACGGGATAATTTCTTTATCGATCAAAAAGCAGATGCAAGTGCAATGGATTCAGACAAGCGTGTCATCCAGCAGGAAGTCGATGACGCTGATATTGAGAATGCCATTGTCATCATACCAGCGCTTGCGAATGTCATGACGCACGATGATTTTCGGGAAAGAATCGCCGGTCAGCGCGAAAGGCTTATTCTCGGTGATCGCCTTTTCCGCTGTTCCCAATGCGTAGGCAGACTGGATATAGGTCTTCTTGCCACCGGAGGTTGCAATGAAGTCGATTTCCCGCGCGACCGGCACGACCTTTCCTTTGGTATTTTTCTCGTTGCCGTAGACAATGCCGATGTCAACGGCGCATTCACGGATCATCAACTCATTGAAAATGATGTTCTCCATGATGTGCGTCATTTCCTGCTGGCGGAAGCCGATACGGGCATTTCTCAGTCCAATGTCCTCACAGTAGTATTTGTTGGGATAGTCAAAATAGCTCTTGCCCTTCACATCCCAGCGCTTGCATTCGGTAAAGAGGAAGGAATCCGATAAGTGATCCATATAGGCTTTCACGGTGTTCAAGGCAACGACATTTTCACCGCTACGCTTCTGCACTGTGTTGATGGCGGCAGCAACCTTCGTTGGGTTGGTCAGAGAGCCAATAGACGAACACAGCAGATCAAGAATCGCGGACAGCACATCCTCACGCTTGATCTTCTTCCGCTCTACAATGTCCTTCAGATAGACCTCAGAAAACAGCGATTTCAGATAAGCCATTTTCGCGGCATCCATGGGACGGGACAGGATCAGCGGCATACCGCCGTAGAAGGCATAGTCCTCAAAGGCATCCTGCTTATCACCGCCTACGGCTGAATAGTATTCGGCAAAGGAAAGCGGATGCACACGGATCTCATCGCTGCGCCCCCGGAACTCCGTCAGGATGTCCGAGGACAGCATTTTGGAGTTGCTGCCGGTCACATAAATGTCCAAGTTGGACAAGGACTTCAAATCGTTGAGCGCGTCGTAGAAGGTAACTTTCTTGCCATCTGGATTGTAGGGATTCGGAACCTCGTCGGACATCTGAATCTCGTCTACAAAAAGATAATATTGGTCTGCACTGTGTTCTACGATCTCCCGGACATGAGCCGCAAGCTCCAACGGATTGCGATAGCGAATATCACGGGTCAAGTCCAGTTCAAAGGACAGAATGTGATCTTCGGCAACACCCTCACCGAGAAGGTAACTCTTGAACAGATTGCGAAGCAGAAAGGACTTGCCGCATCTGCGGATGCCAGTGATCACCTTCACCTGACCATCCCACATGAAGGAGATGATTTTTTTCAAATAGCGATCTCGTTTTATTTCCATAACCCGACCTCCGTTGAAAACTTGCTGGTATTATCATGCTACTTTTCAACGGGTATTATACACCAGTGAGAGAGAAAAATCAAGGGCTTTGTTGAAATGTTCACAGACAAATCTGCCAACATTTCAATGGAGTCGAGTGAAATACTTCTCAAAGCTCACCTCATTTCAGTCCTTCCAGAAGCGTCAGCATTTCCAGCCAGAAGTCTACATCCGGCGCAGCTGTCGCCCACAGACGAATGGAAAGAATGGAAATGGCCTGTTGGCGATAGCGATAAAAGTTCCGTGACGACAGGTTCAGTCGATACAAAACCTCCTGATGGTTGAGCGCCTCCGGGGCTATGTAGGCTGTGTAGATGAGATTATACAGTCGTTCGCCGTTGTCCGGCTTTTTTCGGAGCACGGTCAGTGCCTCGTTGAGCCGATCCATCAACAGGCGAGATTTCTGCATGCCCTGCATCCGGCTTTCGATCTTCTTGTTGCCCAGCGCCACCTCGACATCCACATCCTCGATCAGCTTATCCACGCCTTCAAACGGCCGGTCAAGCTCGGCAGCAACCGTCTCGGGGAAG